>Ga0306917_10000919_pt1 | contig 13188 bp, 11 predicted proteins | sample tim00Cox00000000_FD_203313 | JGI IMG/M metagenome (GOLD analysis project Ga0306917, IMG submission 203313) | Lab enrichment of tropical soil microbial communities from Luquillo Experimental Forest, Puerto Rico - timezero.00C.oxic.00.000.000 (v2)... | ecosystem: Environmental > Terrestrial >... | reverse complement strand
TGTTGCTCAAGACCGATCCGCTCATGGACCCGCTGCGCAGGGAGCCGCGCTTCCAGGCGGTCATGCGTGAATTGAAGTTTCCCAACTGAACACGACCTCACACGCTCGCGAACGGCAGTACCGGACTCCGGTCACTGCAGCGCCCGCTCTCGCGAAAACCGGGGCCACTCGACTCCGGCCGGGGCGCGACGCCCGCCAGCAGCAGGCCAGTGATCACCGTTGTCAGGTCAAGCGTAACTTCTGAGCGGCAATAGTCTCCGCGATTCTTCCTCTATATGCGGCGGCCAGTTCTACCAGTATCTCAACCGTAAACCGGTCGCGGTGCTGGAAGCCTGGATACAGTTTCACGGCCTCCTCGATGACATCATCGCTCACGCCTATGCTTGCGTTCATCAGGGACTTGGCGACTTTCGGGGCGACGCCAGCCCGTACAAGCAGGAAATAAAAGCCGGCGACCGCGATATATTTGTACTTCGCGCTGCCAGTTGTTTTGCCCGCTCTCCTGCTCTTGACACCCAGGTTCACGGCCGCGTCGATCGGATCGCCCTTCAAAACCGCACGCAGTTTCTCGGCAACGAATTGCGCACAGGGCCATGGGATTGCGCCCAGCCATGTCCTCTCATTGTGCCGGTCGACCGTAGCTATGAATTCTGAGAGAACCTCCGTTGACGCCTCTGTGTTGCCGTCTCTGGCCCGCTTGACTGTTTCTGCCAGGTACTCTTGCTCCGTTGGCAGTTGCGGAACCTCGATTCCAGGGAGTGTGTATTCGTCAGGGTGCAGCATCGGCTGCCTATCATCGGCCGGAAGCTCTAGCGCTCTCACATGACTCTCCCTCTCTGCGGCTGCCCCTGCCGCTCTACAGGGCTTAAGTTCACATAATGGCAGCAGCGTTGCGTTTCGCGGATCTCACGCTATGACTTAGTGCCTGAATGGTCGCTGAAGTCGCTCTATCACTTGTGATCACTACGTCACAACAATAGACACGGCCCCGGACTGCTCCGCAGGGTCAGCACCTGTGGGCCGGTGCGGGTGTTGGCGGGCCTGGTTCTGGGATAGGCCGTGTCAATCGACGCACGGACGCGCCGTTCAGCGCCTTGCGTGGCCGGGCGAGTGGCTCCCCGTCGTAGGGCACCGACCAAGCAGGCGCCGGCCCCTTGCCACGGCAGCAATCCTGTGGCCGCTTCCCCTATCGGCCGAGAGCTGTCGTATTGGCGGAAGGCCGCCTTCGACCCGTTTGAGACATCCGAGCATCACGACAGCGGTCATTCAAAACTGAGCGGATCGGACAGTCGTCCGGGTTGCCGTCACAAAGCCTGCATCCGTCCGCTAACAGAAGAAGCAAGACCTATGCCAAAACGATTCGCGATAGTTGTTACTGTCACCGCTGCAATAGCCTTGTCATCGACAGCGATAACGGCACGTTGCCTCACGTTCGTGGGTTCGGAATTGATTCTCGAACGGTGACGGGCAATACTCAATCTGGCATGACCTTATCTCCAGCGGCTTGTGCCCGCCTTTCGGTTAGCTACCGAGAGCTGATCGGTATTCCGCTCACGCCCGACGTGCACGAGTGGTACCGGCGCATGGCGGCAGAGCACCGGATCTACCGTGACGAGCAGCGCAGCGCATGGCTCGTTTTCCGCTATTCGGACGTGCAGCAGGTCATGCTCGACCCCGCTACTTTCTCGTCGCAGCGAATTCTCAATCCCGACGGCAGCGTCGGCGAAACAGCGACATTCCTTGCCCTCGACCCACCCCGGCATCGGCAGCTTCGATCGCTGGTCGCGCAAGCCTTCACGCAACGCCGCGTCGCCGCGCTCGAGTCACGCATCCGGGAGATCACGAATGCGATTCTCAAAGGCTTCGAGGACGAGACGACGGTCGACATCATCGCAAGGCTCGCTTTTCCGTTGCCGGTGACCGTGATCGCCTATCTACTCGGTGTGCCTCCTGAGGACGTCGACGAGTTCCGCAGCTGGACGGCGGATCTCGTCGGGCTCGATTACGGGCGACGCATGCAGGCGTTCGGGCAGTTTGGGCAATACTTTGACGAGCTCGTGGCGCGGCGCGCCCGCTCGCCGGAAGAAGATTTGATCTCGGACTTAGTGCGCGTTGAGGTCGACGGAGCGAGGCTTGATCGCCGCGACATCGTCAGCACGTGCACCCTGCTGCTGGTGGCGGGGCACGAGACAACGACCTCGCTTGTCGGTACCACACTCTGGTGTCTCGAGGAGCATCCGGAGGTGCGCGCGGAAGCGATAAGTCACTCGGAATGCCTCGCCGGTGCAATTGAGGAGACGCTGCGCACTCGCGGCGTCATCCACTTCATGCCGCGCGTCGTTACCCGCGACCTGCGTTTTCTTGGGGCGGACCTGCGAGAGGGGGATCTAGTGCTGCCGCTCTTTGCCGCGGCGAATCTCGACCCGGACGAGTTCCCGAAGCCCGAGTGCTTCGACCCGCGCCGGACGGCAAACCGACACCTTGGGTTTGGCTATGGCATCCACCTTTGCCTCGGTGCCTCACTGGCGCGCCTAGAGGCACGCATCGCCCTCGGCCAGTTGTTCGAGCGCTTCCCGCAAATCCGGCGTGACGAGTCCCGGTCACTTCGGCTGCGTCCAAGCTACTTCGTGTACTCGCTTGATGAGTACTGCGTTCGGCTCGCGAGCTAAGCGCGGCAGCCCCAAGGTCGCTGTAAACAACTGACCTTCGGGTATCCGCGCTCTCGGATTTGCGCCCGGTCAAAGCGTTGGCGCGCCGGGCACTGCACTCGCTTCGAGCGTCCCCTTTCGGGTGAGCCCGGAAATGTGGCTGGGCGTCCGCTCCTGGCCGAGGCTGTGTGAAAACGCGCGCGCTTTATTTTTGGGCGTTAATTTCAGCCACGTGGATGCAATTTCAGGCGACTTTTCACATCGAATTCACCTGTTAGCTATCCTACGCGGCGAGCGAAAAGTCTTTTCACACAGCCTTATATGGACACCGCCCGTTTGCCAAGGCGTTAGATGTGATGCCTCAATAGAGTAGGCTGCAGTCTTATATCCGTATATGGACTCCCGCCTCTTGTGCAAGATCCGGCTTCCTCGGTGATGGTCTGGACTGCTTCCGTATATTCGGCTTCGTTGTGATGCGACGTAAGCGCATCGAGCCATCATGGAAATCCGCGCGCTTTCCCCTCGTCGGCCTCGCGGCTCGCTTGCGCAGCCGTCGGATATATCAGGATCTGAAAGCGCTCGGTCTGACCGATTCACCATGTCGTCCGTTTCTTACGCAATTCCCGGTGGGATTTCTGAATAGAGATGGCTTCCTAAGGCTGCTGGCAGAGATTGTAAGCCGTGCGCCTCGTGAGCACTGCCCAAGCCACCCGCGCGATTTTGTTGGCCAGAGCGACGATGGCGACATTCTTGTGACGGCGTTGCATGAGCCGCTGCAGCCATACGGCTTGTCGGTCGGTTCGCCGAGTGACAAATCGGACCACTGCTCGAGCGCCCTGGATCAACATGGTTCTCAGGTACACGTCCCCGCGTTTCGTAATGCCACCAAGCGATATCTTCCCGCCACTTGAGCGCTGCCGAGGCGTCAATCCGGCCCACGCCGCAAATTGCCTGCCGTTCCGGAACTGCCGCGGGTCGCCCACCGTGCCGACCAGTGCGGTAGCCACGATTGGGCCAATTCCGGGGATCGAGGTCAGCAACTTGCAGTCATCCCGTTCGGTCGCGATCTGATGCAATTGCTCGTTCAACTCAGCTAACCAGCGTTCCAATGCGGCGAGCTGCTCCAGATACATCGTGCCGAGCCGCCGCAGGATCGGTGTAATGGCTGACCGTGGGTCGCCGATTGCGTTACTGACACTGCGCCGCAGGTGAGTAATGCTGACCGGAAATACCACCCCCTCCTCAGCGAACATGCTTCTGATTTGATTCGACTTCGCCGTACGCTCCAGTACGAGCCGCTGCCTCATGCGATGCAACGATTGCAGGGACTGCTGCTCGGCGTCTTTGATCGCAACGGCGTGCATGTCCGGCCGCATCACTGCGGCACAGATCGCCGCCGCATCATTGGCATCGTTCTTGCCGCCCAACAGATAGGGCTTTACGTACTGGGTCGGGATCAACCGCACGCGATGGCCCAGCTTGCTCAATTCACGCCCCCAGAAGTGGGAGCTGTGACACGCTTCGATCCCAACCAGACAGGGTGGAAGCTTGGCAAAGAATCGCAGGACTTCGCTTCGACGCAGCTGCTTTCGCAGCGGAGATCTCCCATGAGCAGCAACGCCGTGCACCTGGAAAATGCTTTTTGCGATATCAAGACCGACTGCGATCAAATTCATCTGAGAGCTCCTGATGTGGGGTCCCCGCTACTGTGCCAGATTAAAGGCGGCGGGAGTCCATACCATCAGCCTTGGTATGCAGGCCGAAGCCCGCGGGCCCTGATGGAATTCGCCAAGAACGTCCTCATCTCGGTCACGCGCTGTTAGCGCATGGCTGTGTTCAGGCTTGCGTTCCTGCGGTCCAACCTATCTTGCCATCACATTCTAACTAACCTTCGCAACCTCATCTGGGCGGCAGAGCGGACGGAGCTGAGCTACGTAAAGCTAAGCTGCTCTCGCGCACCCGTAGTCTGTTCGATACGGACGATCATGAGCCAAGATCGCCCACGCAGTACGTGCCATCTTATTGGCCAGTGCCACCGCCACTACGTTGGGTGGCCGCCGAGATTGAATATCCCTTTGCCATTTTGTTGGAGCTCGAGTGTGATATATCACTGATCGAGCTCCATGAATCAACAAGGTGCGCAAATATGGATCGCCTCGTTTTGAAATCGATCCGAGTCGCACTTTGCCACCTGTTCCATTCTGCCGCGGAACTAATCCCAGAAAGGACGACAGCTCGCGCCCGGACTTGAAGGTCCTGGCGTCTCCGATGGTCGCGATTAGTGCGCTCGCGGTCAGTGTCCCGATACCCGGCACTGCTGCGATCGCCCGACAGGCGGCCTCCTGCTTGTGCCAGACTCCTATGCGAGCCTCGAGCTGCTCGATATCTTGCTGAACCCCATCAATGCGCCTCAGCTGATCTTGAAGGCAGACGAACATTGCTGCTGGCACAGTACTCTCAAGTTCCGGCATGCGTGCCCGGATCTCTTTCAATCCGGCCTGACGCCCACCCCTAAACGTCACTCCGAACTCGTACAACAGCCCGCGCAACTGATTTACCTGCATCGTTCGGAACTTGATCAGCAGCGCGCGCATCCGGTGCTGGGCAAGCACTGCTTGTTGCTCTTCAGTCTTTGGGGCCACCAGGCGCATCTGCGGTTGGTGCACTGCCGTCCAGATCGCACGGGCGTCAGCTGCGTCGGTCTTGTTGGTTTGCACAAAGGGCCGAATGAATTTTGCGTGCAATAGCACAGCCTCATGCCCGAGGCTATTAATCTTGCGTGCCCACCAGTGTCCGCTGCCACTCGCCTCCAGAGCAACGCGCCCAGGCGGACGCCGCGCTAGAAATCTAATGATCTCGTCACGTCTGAACTGCCGGTTTATTGCCTCCCCCGTTCGTGCATCGATCCAGTACATCTGAAAGACGCGCTTCGCAACGTCCAATCCGTATGTCGTTGTACCCATCTCGGCCTCCCTGGGTTATAGAGCGGTGCAATCGAGTCCTTACCACTCTGACACGTCCCCAAGAGGGCGGTGTCCATACCATCTCGGCCGTCAGCGACCGCTGAGACCGGTCGCCGGCCGGTTTGCTGTAGTCATGCCTCGGTCTTGTTCGGAGAGCCTCAGAGCTATTTCGCCGGTGGCACGATAACTATGTGCTCCGCAAGCGCAACCCATTGCCCGTTTCGGCGAATGTAAGTCGCCGTATAGCGGCCGACAACCGTAAAGGCTTCGCCTTTCTTCGTGCCGCGTTCGGTGTCAGTGGCAACCACGACGCCGGTATCGCCATCGACTATGACCGTCTGGTCGGACAGGGTTTGGGATTTCGTCGGATCGACATCGCCCGCAAGCACCGCCTTGATGAAGCCTTCTTTGTTGTACGGCGGTGTCTTCGTGCCCAAGGTCACGACGAACTTCTCATCGAGGATGCGCCTTAGTGTTGCTTCATCGTGCCTGTCCTCGGCAGTCGCCCAGTCACTTTCTAGCTTTACCAGCTCCTCTTTTGCCTTGGCTTGGGAGGCATCAACAGGTCCCGCGGGTGCATCGGCGCCATGCAACAGGTACGTAAATGAAAGAAATAGTGCGCCTAAGGCCAGAGACAATCGCAGGCTTCGCTTGTACATGGGTTCCCCCTGGTTCGCTCGCTGTCGTGGCCGCATACAGTAAATCTACCCACGGTCTCTTGCACGGACGCGCGAGCGCTCCGGCGACGAGACCGTCGGAGCGCGGGTCTTGCGGCAACGCGGTCCTAGCGAATGTCAGCTATCGAGCGACTGACGGCCTAAGCGGGAGTGGCGGCAGTTGGCCCGGTTGCGGAAGCTTTACGAATTTCCGCTATCGACCCTTCAGCGACACTGCGATCGCCCGATGCCTGCCATTCAAGAGCAGGAGAGCGGACATTGAGTCGTCGCACCGCTGGTCGGTCGCGACCGAACTCGTGCAGCGCCTTTTAAGAGCGGAAGCGGCAGCCTTACAGGCCGCAGATTGTAATTCAGAGTCAGCGCGACGGTCCGCCGCGGGAGGGTCGGCAGGCAACTCATCGTGTAGCCTCAAAGTCCGATTGTTGCAGCCACACATCACGCAGACACAACGCAAAAGGGTCCGTTAGCGAGGCCACTCATGTCCACAACCAATGAGGCAAGTCCACTCGCCTCCTGGAACGACGGTGGGGCGAAATCGCAGATTCTCGACTTTGTCGCGCGCGTGACGGAACAAGGCAGCCCGGACTTCGTTCCACCGGCAGAGCGCATCGCCACCTTCGACAACGATGGCACGCTCTGGTGTGAGCAGCCGATGCAGACGCAGGTCTTCTTTCTCATCGATCGGACGAAGGAGCTCGCCGGGAGGGACCCGACTTTGAGGGAGCGCCAGCCGTTTAAGGCGCTGCTCGAGCTGGACCTCAAGACGCTAATGGGGCTTGGGAAGCAGGCGATCTTTGAGCTGGTGTTCGCCACGCATTCCGGCATGCGGGAGGAGGAGTTCGATCCCATCGCGCGCAACTGGCTGGCGAAGGCGAGGCACCCGAAGTTCGGGCGGCTCTTCAAGGAGTGCACGTACCGACCACAGCTCGAGCTGCTCAGTCTCCTGCGGCGGAACGGCTTCAAGATCTACATCGTCACGGGCGGCGGCATCGATTTTGTGCGTGCATGCTCGGAGGAGGTCTATGACATCCCGCGCGAACAGGTAGTCGGCTCGAGCCAGAAGCTTAGGTTTGACGTGAACGAGGGCCTAGGCGGGGTAATGAAGCTTGCCGAACTAAACACCTTCAACGATCGCGAATCGAAGCCGCAGAACATCGCGCTGCACGTCGGCCGGCGGCCGATTCTGGCGTTTGGCAACTCGGATGGTGACTTGGCGATGCTGCGGTACACCAAGACCGGCAAGGGCCGGCGCCTGGCTCTTCTCCTTCACCATGACGACGCTGAACGCGAAGTCGCCTATGACCGTGAGTTCCGGCTGAGTCCGCTCAACGAAGCGCTGGAGAAAGCGGACTACTACGGGATCACCGTGGTTAGCATGAAGCGCGACTGGGACGTCATTTTTTAAAATTGCTGGTAGAACCCTAGTGGAGGTCGCTATGCCTGCGCAGAACCTCATCACGGCCATCGACATCCTGCTGGAACCTGACGCCACCATGCTGCGTCACGCCCAAGCCAACAACGCGCGATTGCTCAAAGTCTTCCCGAAGGGATTTGAGCTAGATGAAGCACACCGTCCGCACATCACGCTGGTTCAGCGGTTCGTCCGCACCGAGCAGCTCAACCAGGTGTATTCCGCGGCCGAGGTCCTCGTCGATGCCAACGTCACCCGAATGCAGTTGGAGGCCTTCAAATATTATTACACCCCCGGCCCGGGTGTTGGCGTGGCGGGCATTGTCGCGCGGCCAACGCCTGCATTGCTCAGGGTTCAACAGGAACTGATTGCCGCCGTGGCCCCGTTCACGGTGGAAACGGGGCCTATTGATGCGTTCACCGCGCCACATGGCGATCCCAACTACGACGCGCTGCTCATCGGCTACGTGTCCACGTTTGTTCCGAAGCAAACCGGCGAGAACTTCAGTCCGCATGTGAGCACTGGCGTCGCTCCCAGGTATTACCTCGACAAAATGCTCGCCGAACCGTTTGATGCTTTCACCTTCTCGCCCGCGGGTGCGGCTGTGTACCAGCTCGGCCCATTCGGTACCGCTGCCAAGAAACTCAAGGAATGGAAACTGAACCCCTGAGGGCTGTTCAAGTTGCAGCGGTTACGCGAGCCAGAGCACTAGTTACACAACAAGTCGATCTTCCGAGAAGCGAGATCGACCGCCTCAGGCGTGGTCGCGTTCACTAATTCCTCCTTGGCGCCCTCACAGCGCGCTGCGGCAGCCTCGGTGACGGTCTGCACCGCCTGAACGGCTTGCGCATTCTCTCTCGCGCAAAAAGCGGACGGCTCGCGTCGAATATTCGCGGTCTGACCAACCTGCTCGATGGCAACGCAGTCTCCGGGACGAATCTCGCGCTGATCAGAAACGATGCGGACCATGGAGCCATCGTTCAGCTCAACGGTGTACGAAAATCCAGTGCGATTGCCCTGGGCAGCCGCGGTGACGGCGCCGCCGGCGGCTGCACCCACGAGGCTGTTGCGCACCGCCCGGCTACCGCCCCGGGGGGAAGCCACAAGCCCAATAGCCCCACCCACCAATGCGCCCGTGGCCGCATCCGATTGCAACTGGACCTGCTGGACGTTGCGCACAGTGCCGAATCGAATAGTCGATCCCTGGCCGACGCGCTGCGCTTCACCGCTATCGACCGCTGCCAGCGAGAGGATCCAGATAAGGTGCCGAATGTGCCTGTGCATACGTCGATACTCCCGTGGGCTCCAGTGACTTGACAACGCCCGCGACAATACGCCATTCCCCGCAGGCACCGAATCGCACGCGTCGGCGCGGACAGCTACACACCCAAGGCGGCGCTGGCCCTGCTAAATTCCTCCGGCCTTACGTAGATGATGTATCCGAAGGACCCTCTCCCGTCAGCCACGCCCGTAGATGCATATACATTTACCCGGGCATTCGAGAGTCTCATGTGAATGTCAACCAAGGCTTCTAGCTCATCATCGCCCTGAACCAACAAAGCGGGATGCGGCCCATCGAGTTCAAGGTGGTCCTCCCGTGCCTCGTGCGCAAGCTTCGGGCTATCCTCCGGAAAAAGCGTCAACCGCGTGTGCAAGGGTCCGATCGGTACGGCGGTAAACGCAAGCAGACTGATCCCTAGGTCCGCCAGTGTCTTCAGCAACTTGTAAGCTTCTCCCGGCTGGTCTGTTACAGTTGTGGAGAAATAATCGACTCGTCGCACGCCGCACGCCATAGTTGCCTCCTCCCAAGTTCGCAGAGTGGTCAATCGCCGGTCTCGCTGTCAACGAGCGCACCGGCAGGTTCGGCTCAAGGCTTAGCTGGCGGCGTGTGATCCGCAGTGTATTGCGGCGTTAATAACTCGGCCCGCGCTCCCAAGACGACCCTCGTCAAGTCACGGATGATCTCGATCGGCGGCTTTGTGGAAATTCGACGCCACGGTCTCGGTGGCCGGTCTTGGCCGGACGGAGACGGATGGCGTGTCCGTCTCATATCGACCCCTTTGCGGCCGTCCACGGCTGTCCGCTATTGGGAATCTCAGCCCGCTGGAAACCGACGCTGCAGCGACGGCGCGGCGCCCGTTCTCAAGGCGCCTTTCGTCGCTTCGCCCGGCGCGCATCGTCCGCGGCGAAGCGAGATGCGATCACCTCAGCAACCGGTGTACCGAGCTCTTCGGGTAGCCGCTATCTGACAACTTCAAAATCATTGTCGCCGGTAGGTCTTACGAAATCACCCCACCGACCGCTGGCGCGCCAATACTCGTAGAGACCTACGTCACGTACGAGCTGCTTGAAATCAGCGGACTTGCGCGCCGCGCCCATGACGGGATACCAGAGTGCATGAACCGAAAATCCGTGCTTGCCGACGAATGCTCGTCGCATCGCAGCCAGTGCAAGCGCGTTGTCGCCAAATTGTGCCGCGTACCAGCCCAGGATCATGAGGTACGTCGGGTATTGATATGCCGGATCGTCGAATGCATCGCGCAGGAGCTCAAGCGCCGCCTGCGGCTGGTCGAAGACCTCGTACACCTGCCTCAGCACCTGCATTGGGACACCTTGCGCGCTAAGAAAGCGTTGCGCCTGCGCCCTGATCGCGGCCACGTTACCCGAAGGCCAAAGGCGGATTACCGCTTCGTGCTCCGCAACCTCTCGGCCACCCGGTAGATCAATCGTGCGCTCATACTCGGCCTGCGCTGCATCCGGCCGGCCGACGACGTCCAATTCCGTCTGGAGAAGGGAGGCCGTCATCAGTGACAATGGATCCACGTTGCGCGCCGCTTCCAGGATGCTCACCGCCTCAGCGCTGCGGCCGACCGCACCGAGCAGTATGGCGTAGTTCAAACTGGCGGAGAGCTCAGAACTTGGTGCAAGCGCATGGCCCCTGGCAAGGGCGGAATCCGCCGCGAGCCACTCGGATCGCACCATGTGCGAGACCCCCATAGCATGATGGCCTGCCCAATGGCCGGGCAGACGGGCGAGCGTATCCTGCACGGCTACAGTCATCGCCTTTGTCGTCTGCTCGATCGACTCTGGGAAGAAGATCATCATGAGCGCATAGATCCCGACCAGACCTGCGCGTGCGGGTGCGAAGTCTGGATCGAGAGCAAGGGCCTCTCGCAAGAGCGCCACACAGCGATGTACCGTGGCTGGCCCGCTCGCCAGAGCTACCGCCCGCAAGTACTTGTCATAGGCCTCAAAATTGGTCCTGGCGGCAGGTAGCGGCGCCGCCTCGCCGAAGCCAAACGTAATGCCGAGCGCTTTGGCGACGGCAGCGGCGACCTCATCCTGGATCGCAAACACATCATCCAGCCGACGGTCATACGTGTCGGACCACAGATGAAAGCCATCGCGGCAACTGATGAGCTGCGCGGCGATCCGTAGGCGCTGACCAGCCTTACGCACGCTGCCCTCAAGCACGTGATTGACCCCAAGCTTGTTGCCGATCGAACGCAAATCATCGGTCTTGCCCTTGAAGACGAAGCTCGACGTGCGCCCTGCGACCCGCAAGCTCTTGATCTTGACGAGCTGGTTGATCAGCTCCTCGGACAGCCCATCAGAGAAATACTCCTGATCCGGGTCTGCCGACATATTTACGAAAGGTAGCACCGCTATCGAGACGAAATTCTCGCCGCTTCCTGTGGCGGCGATGGTGCTTTGTCTAGTTCCAAGAGTGAACAACGCGCTAAGGGCGCGCAGTACTTCCTTGAAAGCAACGCTCGTCGGGTTCTCGCCCCAATGATCAAGATCGGTGGTGTGCAGCGAGCGCACATCCAGTGGCATCTTGGCACCTTCAAAACGTACGGGCACAAGAATGCCTCTGTCTGCCGCCTCGCGCGCCTCACCGCGTACCCAGCGTGAATCGACCGAAACGGGGGTCCAAACGACGATTACCGCCCTGGCGGCATCAAGTTCAGCAACAATCTGACGGTCGAACTCCTGGCCAGGGGCAATAGCAGGATCCCACCAGACCGAGTAGCCTTCGCGCTCCAGCGCAGCGACCAGCGGCGCCACGAGTGCCTTATCGTGCCGGGCGTAGGAAACGAAAATGTCGGCCATGGGTTGCCGCCACACCCCCTGATCGTCCCCAACTAGACTAGCATGGGCTGACCGCATGAGTTCCAGACACTGCGGTCCGTCGCTTCTCCTCGCAGCGCATCGGGGCGTGATCGCCATAACCCGGGCCGCACTGCGATCAACGACCGATTCAGGGAAAGAGACAAGGGGAACTGACCGACCGCCTCTGGCCCGACAGTACCCATTCGGGTCGCTGGACCCCTGACCGGCCGGAGTCGACCCTTCTGAGACAGTTTCGTTTCAGCGAAGCGGCCGTTGACATCAGCTAAAGCGGACACCCATTGACCGACCCCTTGTCAAGTGGCGCGCGAAACCGCTGACGCGTTGAGGCGTCTGAAGATTCACGGTCGTCTCTCTACGCGCATCCTGTCTTTCGTTCTCTTGGTTGCACATCGGTGGCCGATGCGCACCAGACACCCATCTGGATCAGGTACAGACCGATCGCCCGGCACGGAGCGACAGCATCGGCCCTCGGCTCATTTGAGCCCCAGAAAGTCCTCGGTACCCGGCGCCGCTCATCTGAAGCACAGTACGCGAGGGCTCGTCGGCAAGCGACGTCCCAGTCCGTTCGTGATTCGGCGACGAGGCGCATCGAGTAAACAACCGTGTAGAGCAGCAGCCTGGGCGAGTCATCAGTCGCATGGTTTTGAGCCAGTCCGCTTTTAGACCTACCCAGGCCGCTGAACCGCATTACACGAACAAGCGCTCAGGTGCGAAGGGCACCTGATCGCGCAGAATATAGAAACAGGCACGCGCCAGCTTATGAGCGAGTGCCTTGACGGCGAGCAGCGCGTTGCGCTGGCGGCACTTGCGTTCGTAGAAGCGCCGCGCGGCCGGCAGGTAGCGAATCGCAAAGTGAGCCGCTTCCATGAACGCCCAAGCCAGATAGGGATTGCCGTTCTTGCGATTGGCCTCACCTTTCTTCTTCGCGTTACTGAGCCGCTGACTGTCCACACAGCGGCAGTAGGAAGCGAACTCGCCGACACCGGGAAAGCGCTTAATATCCCCCACCTCCAGCGCGATCGTGAGGGCCAAGATCGGACCGATGCCCGTGACGGTCTTGAGCACCTGGAACGGCGGCGATAAACCGACGCGCTTCAGTAACACCTCTTCCAAGCGCTCGATCTGCACCGTGAGCGCATCGATCGCTGCACGTCCCGTCTCAATACTCAAGGCGAGGTCTGCGTCGCGCAGTTCCGGCCAGGGCTGCTTACCTTCGCCCTTGATGGTGTGGCTGCTGAGCCGTACGGCGGTGGAGCGCCACACCTGGCTTTGCACGGAGGTAATGTGCGAGGCGCGATGCTGAACCAAGCGCATGCGCTGGCGGGCTAGGTCGCGCAGCCCTCGCTCGCTCCTCG
>Ga0306917_10000912_pt1 | contig 13258 bp, 8 predicted proteins | sample tim00Cox00000000_FD_203313 | JGI IMG/M metagenome (GOLD analysis project Ga0306917, IMG submission 203313) | Lab enrichment of tropical soil microbial communities from Luquillo Experimental Forest, Puerto Rico - timezero.00C.oxic.00.000.000 (v2)... | ecosystem: Environmental > Terrestrial > Soil... | reverse complement strand
GGGAACCTGATCGTAGGCGACGGGATGAAGAACGGCCCCTTCAGCCTCCGAACAAAGAACTGGCAATAAACCGAAAAACACCACTTGACAGGGAAAGCCCCATACAAGTTCGGATTGGCCGTTTCCGGCCACCCCGGCGATGCCGACGATCTCGCCCGCGCCGACCGAAAAGCTGACACCGCGCAGCCCGGGACCGCTCAACTCCTCGACCTCCAAAACCGGAGCGCTCACCCCCTCCCTTCCCTCGCGCGCTTGCGGGGGGTGCGGGCGGCCTTCGCGGGTCGGCGGGCGCCGACCTATCATCAGCTCAGCGAGGTTCTCTGCATCGGTTGCCGCAGTGTCGAGTGTGGCAACGACGCGGCCGGCGCGCATGACGCTGACCCGGTCGGTGACGGCGAGCACCTCCTTCAGCTTGTGGGTCACCAGCAGCACTGTGCGTCCTTCGCCGGCAAGCCGGCGCAGCACGGCGAAGAGCCGCTCGCTCTCCTGCGGGGTCAATACCGCGGTCGGCTCATCGAGGATCAGGATATCCGCACCGCTGCGCAGCGCTCTTAAGATCTCGAGGCGCTGGCGCAACCCGACCGGGAGCGCCCCGGCGATCGCCTCGGGGTCGAGCGCCAGGTCGAAGTCGGCGGCGAAACGCGCGAGGTCTTCGCGCACCCTTCGCGCGCCGCCGCGCAATAGCGGGCCTTCTTCGCAGCCGAGCAGCAGGTTCTCGAGCACGGTAAAGGTCTCGACCAGCACGAAGTGCTGATGGACCATGCCGATCCCGGCGGCGATCGCGTCCTTCGGCGAGCGAAAGCAAACCGCCCCTCCGTGTATCCGTATCTCGCCGGCATCGGGCAGAAAATGCCCGTAGAACAGCCCCATCAGGGTCGATTTGCCGGCGCCGTTTTCGCCGATGATCCCATGCACGGCGCCGCGCTCAACCTCGAGGTCGACCCCGTCATTCGCCCGGATCGTGCCGAAGCGTTTGTGGATGCCGCGGCACGTGACAGCGGGCGCCGCCTCCTGAGGGTGCGTCAAGGCTCAGCCGGACGGATCCGGCCGGCGATGATCTCGGCGCGGGCGGCCTCGGCCTTCACCAGCATCTCCGCTGTCACCAGTGCGGCGTTGTTGTCGTCCATTGCATAGTCGACGCCGCGCTCGGCAAGACCGAAGCTCCGCACCCCCGGCTGCCAGGTGCCGGCGCGCGCCGCTGTGAAGGCGTCGTAGACCGCATCGTCGACCCGCTTGAGGAGCGAGGTCAGCACCGTCCCCGGGAACAACGGGTTCTGGTTCGAATCCATGCCGATGGCGAGCCTGCCTGCGTCCTTGGCCGCCTGCAATGCGCCAAACCCGGTGATCCCGGCGGCGGCGAAGATTACGTCGACGCCGCGGTCGAACTGGCTGCGCGCGAGTTCCGCGCCGCGTGCCGGATCGACAAAGGCCGCTGGTGCCGTGCCGGTGACATTGTCGATGATCGCGATCGCGGGCACCGCCCAGCGCGCACCCTCCATATAGCCCCGGCCGATGCGGCGGATGATCGGGATGTCCATACCGCCGAGATAGCCGATCGTCCCGCTCTTCGAGGCCATCGCCGCGAGGACGCCGACAAGGAAGGCGCCTTCCTGCTCGCGGTATACGACCGACTGCACATTCGGCTTGTCGACGACGGTGTCGATGATGACGAGCCGCGCCTCGGGAAAGCGGTCGGCGGCGGTCTCGACCGCGCCGCGCTGATCAAACCCGACGGCGACGACAACCGGTGCCCCGCGCCGGATCAGGGTCGACAATGCCTGGACCCGTTGGCTGTCGTTGGTGATCTCGACCTCGTGATAGGCGATGCCGGTCTCCGCCTTGAACCGCTCGGCGCCGGTGTAGGCCGCCTCGTTAAACGATTTGTCGAACTTCGCACCCTGGGCGTAGACGATCCCCGGCGCGGCGTCGTCCCCGGCGACCGCGGGGGCGGCGGCCATCATGACGACTACGAGAGCGACGGCTGGTCGCCGGAGCCGCCGCTCCCTGAGCTCAGGGAGAATCGGCAAAAGAATTCGCAAAATTATCGATTTCAACGGGAAAGCCCTATTCGGATCAAGAGGTTACTAAACAGCCTTCCGCGCGGAGCAGGGAGGCTTGCAGGGAGCCGATCGGGGCTCTGAGGGAGCGAGCAGGGAGAAAAATGGAGCACTTCCTTCCGGTACGCTCCTCCCTGTAACGACACGGAGCGTACACTGCGATTTTGATGACAAGATGGCGATGGATCTTCCCTCGCGGGTGCGGAATAAACCGGCGGTCGCCGAGTCGTACTGGCGCGATCGGATGATTAGCAGGGGAGGGCCAAATTGATGCGCAAATTTTCGCTGGTCGCGGTCACGATCGGGGTGCTGTTCGCCCTTCCGGCGGCAGCCCAGGTGCCGCCGGCGCCGGCCGCTCCCGACGCACCGACCCGCGTTCGCGGCACGATCGAGAAGTTTGACGGCGAGACCCTGACGGTCAAATCGCGCGAGGGCCCGCAGGTGACAATCGGGCTCGCGCCGAATTTCACCGTGGTCGGCGTCGCCAAGCGCAGCCTCGGCGACATCAAGGCTGGAGATTACGTCGCCTCGATCTCGGTCAAGGGCACCGACGGCAATCTGCACGCGCTCGAAATCCACATCTTTCCCGAAGCGATGCGCGGGACCGGCGAAGGCCAGCGTCCGCACGACCTGGTCCCGAACAGCCTGATGACCAACGCCACCGTGTCCGGCATTACCGCCGCGCCGCAGGGTCACATGCTGAAGGTGACCTATAAGGGCGGCGAGGCCGAGGTGATCGTCGGACCCGACACGCCAATCGTCACCTATGTGCCCGGCGATGCGAGCCTGTTGAAGCCGGGGGCGGCGATTTTTTGCATCGCACAGAAAAAGGCCGACGGCAGCCTGACCGCGGCGCGGATCACCGCGGAAAAGGACGGGGTCAAACCGCCGATGTAGTAGCTTGTGGCGCGCGACACTGTCGGAGACCGCCTCGACGGCCTCTGAGGTGTCGCTTTGGCGAACGCACGGAGGAGGGAGCCATGTCGAACATCACGGCTGTTGCCGAGCAATTCTTCGAGGCCTGCGAGACGGGGAAGGGCTGGGAGGGGTGCCGCGCCTATTGCACTCCCAATGCGAGCTTCTCGGCACAAGCCGAGCCGCTGGCCGAAATTCGAACTCTCCAGGGATACGCCGACTGGATGAAGGGGCTGTTGTCGTTTATGCCTGACGGGCGCTATGCCGTGAAGTCGTTCGCCACCGACGACGATAGAAGCAGTGTGTGCGCCTATGGCGTCTTCTCGGCCACCCATACCGGCGAAGGCGGCCCTCGCCCGCCGACCGGCAAAAGCACGACGACCGATTACGTCTATGTCATGGATTTTGCCGGCGACAAGATCCGGCACATGACAAAAATCTGGAATGCCGGATGGGCCATGAAGGAACTCGGCTGGAGCTGATGCAGAGTTCTGGTGGTGTTCCTTAGAGGGTAAGAGGAGCGCGCACCTTTGCGATCATCTCGTACCCTGACACGTGCAGGACCACCCCGATCGAGAAATTGGTGCTGTTTGCGGGGCGATTCAGCTGGCGGGCGAGGTCAAGGGGCGCGGAGACGGGCACGCTCGGATTGGATGGCGGTCGAGCGCGAGCGCGGCATCTCGGTCTACTCCGCGGTGATGAGCCTCCAGCCCAGCAGCCCGCCTTCAACTGGCTCGATAGGACAGTCACGAGGACATCAAGTCGTTTACAAGGGCGTCACGATCTGGCGATCAGCGGCAAGTGCGATCGCAGCTGCGGTGGGGTCGCAAAACCTGCCGGCTGCCACAGCCGGTAAAACGCCCATTTCGCGCTCTGGGCCAGCAGCAGATAACTCACGGTCAGCCCTGCGATCGCCAAGAGGAAGTCGGTAGAGGGTGGAGCAAAGCCGAACCACGCGCCTAATGGCGTAAACGGCAGCGCGACTGCAATCACGACGACTCCGATCGAGGTCGCGGCGAGGAGGGGATGCGGGCGGCTCTTAAGCGGATTGCGCCGTGTGCGAAGCACGAAGATGACCAGCACCTGGGTGGCGAGTGACTCGATGAACCAGCCGGTCTGGAACAGCGCCTGGCCGGCATGAAACACCAGCGGCAATAGGCCGAAGGTCAGAAAGTCGAACACCGAACTCACGGGCCCCAGCACCACCGTGAAGTTACGGATGAATCGCATATCCCAATGCTCGGGCTTTTCGGTGATCTCGTTATCGACTTCGTCCAATGGGATCGGCATCTCCGAGACGGCATAGAGCAGGTTATTGAGCAATATTTGGACCGGCAGCATAGGCAGGAACGGAAGTATCAACGTTGCCCCGGCCATCGAGAACATGTTCCCAAAATTCGAGCTCATCGCCATCATGATGAATTTCATGATGTTGCCAAAGGCCCGGCGCCCTTCTGTGACGCCGCGCTCGAGCACACCGAGATCGCGTCGCAGCAAAATGATGTCGGCCGCATCTTTGGCGACATCGACAGCGCTATCGACAGAGATTCCCACATCGGCAGAGTGCAGCGACGGCGCATCGTTGATCCCGTCGCCGAGAAAACCGACAACATGGCCGCGGTGCCGCAACCCAAGAATGATGCGGTTCTTTTGAGCGGGTGTGACCCGGCAGAACAGGTTTGTCTCTTCCAGCTGCGCGGCGAGCGCTTCGTCGCTAAGCGCTTCGATCTCGGAGCCAGTCAGTACCCCGGTGATCGGGATGCCGAGTTCGCCGCACACATGCTGGGTCACGCGCTCGCTGTCGCCGCTGAGGATCTTGACGTCGACACTCTTGGCCCCGAGGGCACCGATGGCCGCCCCCGCGCTTTCCTTTGGCGGATCGAAGAACACGACGAAACCGGCAAAAACCAAATCTCGTTCGTCCTCCGCCGTTGATCCTTGGCGGTCGGGCTCGAGCTCGCGCCAGGCGACGCCGAGCGCGCGAAATCCCCCCGCCCCGAGTTCTTCGAAGACTTTCGCCGCACGGGTCCGTGCCGCGTCGTCGAGCGGCAGAAGCTCCGGGTTACCGGGCTCTTCATACCGGCTGGCGAGCTTGATGACATCTTCAGGCGCCCCCTTGGCGATCAGCAGGCGCCGGCCCTCGCGCTCGACGACCACCGAAACGCGGCGACGCTGAAAATCAAACGGCACCTCGTCGATCTTGGCCCAGCCCGCACCGCGCGGCGGGCCGGACTCGACGATCGCGGCATCGAGCGGGTTTCTCAATCCGGTCTGGAAATGGCTATTTAGCCAGGCCAGCTCGAGCACGCGTTCGCTGTCGGCTCCCGATAGCGCGACCTGCCGCGCGAGCCTGATTTTGGCTTCGGTAAGCGTCCCGGTCTTGTCGGTGCAAAGCACGGTCATGCTGCCCAGATCGTGGATTGCGCCGAGCCGTTTGACGATCACCTGTGCCTTCGCCATGCGGATGGCACCGCGTGCGAGCGTTACCGAGACGATCATGGGCAAGAGCTCGGGCGTGAGCCCCACCGCGAGAGCCACGGCGAACAGAAAGCTCTCCAGCCAGGGCCGATGGAACAGCAAATTGATCAGCAACACGAACAGTACGAGGATCTCGGTAAAGCGGACGATCAGCATTCCAAACCTGTAGGTGCCTCGATCCAAGGCGGAGGGCGGTGGCGGTCGCCGCAGTGTGCTGCTGATCTGGCCGAGCTGGGTCGCAAGGCCGGTGCCGCAGACCATCAGCCGGGCCGAGCCGTTCATCACCGAACTGCCCATAAAAGCGGCGTTGGTGGCCGCGGTAACTTCCGGGCTGTCGATGCATTCATCGCGCGCATGTTTCTCTGTCGGATATGATTCGCCCGTCAACAATGCCTCGTTGACGAAGAAATCCTTGGTTTCGAGAAGGCGCCCATCCGCCGGGACCAGATCTCCGGCGGCAAGCAGCACGACATCACCAGGGACGAGGTCTTGCCCGAGCACCGTAACTTCCTGCCCGTCACGCAGGACCTGCTCCTTGAGCGCCACTGAGACCTTGAGATGCTCGGCGGCCTCCTCGGCCCGAAATTCCTGCACGGTATCGAGCGCCGCGCTTATCAGCACAATTGTCGAAATGATGATCAGGCTCGTTAGATCGCCCGTGAGCGCAGAAATCGCCGCCGCCACCAGTAGAATGATCACGAGCGGGTTGTGGAACCGACTGAGGAATTTGAGCGGTAGAGACAGACGCCGATGCCCCTCCAAGATGTTGGGGCCATAGCGCAGGAGGCGCGCGGCAGCCTCGGCGGAGCTGAGACCGTTTGCACCGGCTTCAAGCTGCCGCTCGAGCTCGGCGAGCGCGATCTGCCAGACTTTATGCCCCGGCTCGCTGTCCGATCTCATCGACAATCCTCAGGTCTGCCCGCCGCCCCCGGCTGGCCCCCTTGCAGCCTAAGCCAGCCACGGACGAGTGCGGAAAGTTTCAGCTTACCCCCCGGTGAGGAAGCTCGATGAAATCGGCCTTCACTTCGTTGGCCGACATTATCTCCGGCGGGACCATTGGAAAAATGGCGCCCACCCATATATGCCCACCGGCCGACGCAGCGGGGTCGCTTGCAGTGGGCGGCTCGTATCCCGCAATCGCAGTAACCAAGACATGCCGACCTTGACCGACGAGATTGCCCGCCGGCGCACCTTTGCGATCATCTCGCATCCGGACGCCGGCAAGACGACACTGACCGAGAAATTGCTGCTGTTTGGCGGGGCGATTCAGCTGGCGGGCGAGGTCAAGGCGCGCGGCGAGCGGCGGCGGGCGCGCTCGGATTGGATGGCGGTCGAGCGCGAGCGCGGCATCTCGGTCTCCTCGGCGGTGATGAGCTTCGAGCACGAGGGGCTCGCCTTCAACCTGTTGGACACGCCGGGCCACCAGGATTTCAGCGAGGACACCTACCGCACTCTGACCGCGGTCGACAGCGCGGTGATGGTGTTGGACGCCGCCAAGGGCATCGAGGAGCAGACCCGCAAGCTCTTTGAGGTGTGCCGGCTGCGCGACGTGCCGATCATCACTTTCGTCAACAAGCTCGACCGCGAGGCCCGCGACCCGTTCGACCTGTTGGACGAAATCGAGCAGGGCCTCGCGCTCGACGTGACCCCGGCCTCCTGGCCGATCGGCATGGGGCGCGACTTTCTCGGCACCTACGACCTCTTCGGCGATGCGCTCCTGTTGTTCGAGCGCGGCCTCCACGACCGGGTCACCGAGCCGGTCCGCTGCAACGGCCTCGACGACCCCGAGCTTGCGCGCCGTTTGCCAAAAGCGGCACTCGTCAAGTTGCGCGAGGAGGTCGAGATGGCGCGCGGCCTCTGCCCGCCTTTCGACCCGCAGGCCTATCGCGCCGGGCATCTGACCCCGGTCTATTTCGGTAGCGCGCTGAACAATTTCGGAGTCCGCGAATTATTGAATGGCGTCGGCAAGCTGGCGCCGGCGCCGCGTCCGCAGCCGGCCCAGGGGACAAATGGGCGGCGGCCGATCTCCCCCGACGAGCCTGAGGTCGCCGGTTTTGTCTTCAAGGTGCAGGCCAATATCGACCCGCAGCACCGCGACCGCATCGCCTTTGTGCGGATCGCCTCCGGGCGCTTCCAGCGCGGCATGAAATTGAAGAACATCCGCACCGGGCGGCAAATGTCGGTGCAGGCCCCGGTGTTTTTCCTCGCCCGCGAGCGCAACCTCGCCGAGGAGGCCTGGCCCGGCGACATCATCGGCATCCCCAACCATGGGAGCCTCAGGATCGGCGACACCTTGACCGAGGGCGAGACGATCCGCGTCACCGGCATCCCCAATTTCGCGCCCGAGATCCTGCAGCGGGTCAAGGTCGACGACCCGATGAAATCGAAGCATTTGAAGCACGCGCTCGAGCAATTGGCCGAGGAGGGGGTGACCCGGGTGTTCAAGCCGCTCTCAGGCGGCGACTGGATCGTCGGCGTCGTCGGTGCACTGCAACTAGACGTTCTGAAGGCGCGCCTTGCCGCCGAGTATGATCTCGCGACCCGCCTCGATGGTGCACCCTTTCAGGCGGCGCGCTGGCTAGATGCCAACGACCGCGGTGAGCTCGAGCGTTTCCGCATCAAGAATCCATCGGCCAGCGCCGAGGACCACGATGGCGTGCCGGTCTTCCTTGCCCGCAACGCCTGGGATCTGCGCACGACGATCGAGGAGTGGCCCGCCATCCGCTTTACGGCGACCCGCGAGCAGAATTGACACAGGGATGGCTGGTCGCTCTTGCTCCGCGAGCGACGTCGGAGCCTTCCCCTGTTTCCACCCTGAAAGCCCGATTGGGACCCCTGATGGTGCCATCCGGTCCCCTGTTCATTCGAATGATGGATCAGGACTTAAATATCTGATTTATAAAGATTAATTTACATAATCCGGGCAGATCTCAGGGCGATAAAGATAATTCGCCCTGTTGTCCGGCTTACAACAGGGGTCGGGTGTGTGCCGCCCTCGCGCTCAATGCCGCCATTCGGTCGCCGGCGCGTTTGCTTCGCCGAGCGGCAGTGCGGCGGGCCCGGGAAGCGGAATAATGTTGGGCTTCTCGGCCGGTTCGATCTTGCGCGCTTCTGCTGCGCGTTTCAGCCGATAATACGAGCGGATCGTCAGCGGGATCGAGCTCAGATAAACCACCCCCACGACCATCAGGGTCGGCCAAGGTGCTGTCGTCAGAAAGGCGGTGGCGACCCCGAAGGCAAGCAGGGTCGGGATCACCATGTGGTGCGGGATGCGGATCCGCTTCAGAGACACGGTCGGGACCTTGCTGACCATCAACAGCGCGATCCCGGTTATCGTTACCGCACTCAAGTACGGCGAACGGAACAGCCAGTCGCCCCATTCGAAGCTCAGAAACATCGGGATCATCACCAGCCCCGCGCCCGCCGGCGCTGGCGCACCGCTAAAGAAGGGAGCCGCATAGGACGGCACCTCGGCGTTCGTCCCGGCGTTGAAGCGCGCCAGACGCAGCGCACAGCACACCGCGAAAAACAATACGATCGCCCAGCCGAGAACGTGCAATTCCGACATCGTCCAGAGGTAAAGAACCGCCGCCGGGGCCACGCCGAAGCTGACGAAATCAGATAGGCTGTCGAGCTCGGCGCCAAAGCTCGAGGTGGCTTTGAGCAGGCGCGCCATCCGGCCGTCGAGCCCGTCGAAAATGCCGGCGGCGATGATCGCAAACACGGCACCCTCGAAATTCCCGCCCATCGCAAATCGCATTGCCGTCATCCCGGCGCACAATGCGAGCAGGGTCAGAACGTTCGGGACCATGCGGTTGACGGACAAGCCGGACAGCCGGCGTACCCGCATCCGCGGCCGCCGCACCCTGGCGCGACGCATCCTCAAGCCCTGCCTCCCTTCAACAGCCATCGGCGTTCATTGCGCAAAGCCCTGGCGGGCGGTCTCCTGCGTCAGGCGATCGGCGAGCACCGTTTCGCCGCCCACCATCCGCTGCCCCGCTATCACCATCGGTACATACGCCTCCGGGCAATAGACGTCGACCCGCGAGCCAAATCGTATGATGCCGATGCGCTGGCCGGCTACGACTTCCTGCCCCCCGCGCAGATCGCAGACGATGCGTCGGGCGAGGAGACCCGCGACCAACACAAAGGCGATCTCCGGGCCTTCCGCCGGATTGATGCGGATCGCCAACCGCTCGTTGTGCCGGCTCGCCTCGTCCCGGCTCGCGTTCAGGAACCGCCCCTTGGTGTAGTGTAAAGCTGCGACCCTGCCGCCGAGCGGCGCGCGGATGACGTGGACATCGAAGACGTTGAGGAAAATGCCGAGCCGCGTAATTGGAGCCTCACCCATCGCCAACTCTTGCGGCGGAGGCACCGTAGTGATCGACACGATGGCGCCGTCCGCCGGACTGATCAGCAGGCCTGGGCGGGTCGGGGTCACACGCCAAGGGTCGCGGAAGAAATAGGCGAGCCAAATCGTCACCGCCGCAGCAATCCAGCCGACTCGGACCCACAGCAGGAACAGCAGGATTGTTGCCGCCGCAGCGGCGAGCACGAATTTGAAGCCGTCAGGGTGGAGCGGTGCGAGAAATCGTCTCAGCACGAAAGTTCGTCCGGGAATGACCAAGCCGGCAGGTCAGCTGCCTTCACGGCGCCAAGCAGCGAGCAACCCGCCGACGATCAACATTAGCGCCGCGATGCCAGGCAGCAGCGGCACTTCGCTGAACCCCGTCACGGTGTAGTCGCCGTTGGCGCGCAACCCCATCCAGTTCCGCCCGGCTGCCGCCCGGTCGGGGGAGACACGGCGGATTTCCGGGATCGTGCCGCTACCCACCCAGAAGATGCCGCCGCCGGTCGCCTCAACCACCGGCGTGAGCTTTTCCGGCGTGGTGCGGACATCGGCGAACTCGGTCGGATTGAGCGGCCCTGCCGCAGCCAGCGCCGTGCGGTTGCCGTCGCTTACTCGGTAGAGTCCCATCTCGCCGATCGGCAGGCTGCCGATGCTGCGGCCGCCGGTGTCCGGCGACAATGTCAGGCTTCGGGTGGACCCGTCCGGCGCCGTCACGGTGACCGGGTGGTCGTCGGGCTCGAGGGATTGGCGAGTGATCGTCAAGCGGTCGCCCTCGACGACGGCGCGGAGATCGTTTTCCTCGAGGTCTGGTTCCTTCATCAGCCAATAAGCGAGCCGACGCAGCAGCTCCGCCTCGGGGCCGCCGCCCTCAAAACCGCGCGCCCAGAACCACATCTGGTCGGAGAGCAGCTGCGCCACCCGTCCCTTGCCGACACGGTCGAGCACGAGCAGCGGGTCGCCATGATCGCCGCTCATCAGTGTCGTTCCGTGATGGACGTGCGCCTCGACCTGGCGGAACCAGCGTCCCCATGTCGGTTCGCTGCCAGGCGCGCCGGCTCCGGAAAGCTCCTCGGTCACCGGGTGCCGGCGACCTATATCGGTAATCTGCGCCTTGAAGCCTTCTTCGAAGACATCGCCGGTGGGCTCGGTCGGTAATATCGTTCCGAGCGGCGTGCGGGCCAGGCTCAGCGGCGTGCCAAAGCTCGGGCCGGCCGCCTCGAGAAAGGCGCCCCCGTTGCGGACATACCGCGCAACATTCTCGAGATAGGCCTGCGGGATCACCCCCCGCCGGCTATAGCGATCGAAGATGATCAAATCGAATTCATCGAGCTTGACGTCGAACAGTTCGCGGATCGGGAAGGCGATCAGCGACAATTCGCGAATTGGCGTGCCGTCCTGCTTTTCGGGCGGCCGCAGGATCGTGAAATGGACGAGGTCGACCGAAGGATCGGATTTAAGGATGTTGCGCCAGACCCGCTCGCCGGCGTGCGGCTCGCCCGACACCAGCAACACCCGCAACCGGTCGCGCACGCCATTGACGACGACGACCGCTCGGTTGTTGTCGAGGGTGAGCTCCTGTGCGCCGGGCTCGACCTCGAGTTCGATGACGTTAGGTCCGCCGTGGTCGATCGTGACCGGAAGCGCGACATCGCGGTCGACCGGCACGATGACTGGATGCGGGGTGCCACCATCCTTGCGCCAGGTGACCCTCGCTTGACTGTTGCCCCCCTGCGGTTTTTTGGGCGAACTTTCCGCTAGATCTTCGACCCGGATCGTCAGCTTCAGCTCCTTGCCGACTAGGCCGAAGCTTGGCGCCTGGTTGACGACGAGCCGGCGATCGCCCTCATCGGGTTGTCCGGAGAGCAGGACATGGAGCGGGGCGCCGACCGCCTCTCTTAGCGCCTTCGCATCCCCGCTCGGTATGTCGTGCACCTGGCCGTCGGTAATCATGACGACACCCGCAAGGCGTTGGCGCGGCACCTCTGACATAGCCCGATCAAGTGCATTAAACAGCCTGGTCCCGTCGTAGCCGGCGCCGAGTTGGGGCTTTCCTGCTCGGATCACGCGCAGGTCGAGATCGCGCTCCCGGGCGAGCCGATCCTTAAGCGAGGCCAGTGCCGTCTCAGTTGCGCGTTGGCGATCGCCGATGCGCTGGCTTGGCGAATCGTCGACGACGACGATCGCAATATCGCGCTGCGGTGAGCGCTGTTCCTCCACAGCAGAAGGATTGACCAAAGCGGCAAGAAGGATCGCCAAGGCGATCGCGCGCCACACTAGCCCCCGCGCGCGGCGCAGCAATCCGAGACCGAGGGCCAGCACAGAGGCGGCGCCGAGCAGCGCGATCGCTGTCCATGGCAAGAGCGGGGCAGTTGCGAGCGTGAGGGTGCCCACGCTCATTGGCCGAGCCGCTCCAGGATCGCCGGAACGTGCACCTGGTCCGACTTGTAGTTTCCGGTCAGCACGTACATGACGAGGTTGACGCCGAACCGCATCGCCATCTCGCGCTGCGGCTCGTCGCCGGGGACAACGGCGAATGCCGGACGGCCCTGCCCGTCGACCGCCCAGGCGGCTGCCCAGTCGTTGGCCCCAATGACGACGCTCGAGACCCCGTCATTGACGCGGTCCTCGACGGGTTCGACCCACAGCGACCCAACGTTCCAGCGGCCGGGAAATTCGTGCAGCAGATAGAAGGATTTGGTCAGCACGTGATCGGGTGGGATTGGTACCAACGTCGGGATCTTGATGGCACCCACCAAGCGGCGAAAACGCTGCGCCGAAAGTGCCGCACCACCGAACGAGCCGGGGGTCTGGTCGTCGCCGTCACGCGTGTCGAAGAGAATCGTACCGCCGGTCTCCAGATAGCGATTGACCCGCTCGACCGCTGTCGAGGAAGGCGGCGCCTGGTCGGAAACTACCGGCCAATAAAGCAGCGGAAAGAAGATTAGCTCGTCCCGCTCGATGTCGACAGCGAGCGGCTCGGCAGTCTCGACCGCGGTGCGTCGGTTCAGGGTGCCCGTCAGGCCGATTAGCCCTGCGCGGCTCACCGTGTCGACCGGGTCGTTCCCGGTCCGCACATACGCAAGCCGCAGCTCGGAGGTCGCCTGCACCACAAAGGCGTCGTCGGCGCGCGCTCCCGAAGCGGCGCTCAGCACCGCGACGAGAAAGGCGGCGGCAGGCTGCGCCAGGCGCCTCCGCAACAAGCCGCGCAGCGCGTAGGCAATCAGCAAATCGGCGAGCGCCAGGAGCAGCGCAGGGGTCAGCAGCAGCGGCCGAAGATCGATCTCGCGGCCGCTCGGGAAGCTTTCGCGCCTGGTGCCCGGCGGCAGGTTCTCGATCGCCTTCAATTCCGCGATCCCGGTCGAGAGGTTGAGTGCACGCTTGGTGTCGGTCGTGCCGTAAAAGCCCGGTGGATGCTGCGGAGATGCGATTGCGGAAGCCACCTCCTTGCCCGAGATCG
>Ga0306917_10000892_pt1 | contig 13347 bp, 12 predicted proteins | sample tim00Cox00000000_FD_203313 | JGI IMG/M metagenome (GOLD analysis project Ga0306917, IMG submission 203313) | Lab enrichment of tropical soil microbial communities from Luquillo Experimental Forest, Puerto Rico - timezero.00C.oxic.00.000.000 (v2)... | ecosystem: Environmental > Terrestrial >... | reverse complement strand
CAATGTGGCCCTCGTAGTGTGCGAGGAAGAGCTCGATGGCGGGACGTTGGCCGCAAGCAATCTGTTTATCCGCGAAGATGATGAGTGGCGCATCGTTCACCATCACGCCGGTCAGATCGTCCGCCGGGAACGCCGGCGCCCCTCGCGGCTCAATTGAGAGCCTGCTCGGCGGTTGCCTCAGAGCTGCTGAGCGCGACCGTAGGCGGCGCGCACTTCGGCGAGGCGCAGCGCAGTCTCCGCGTCCAGCCGTCCGTCCCAGCGCTCGGGGCGAAAGCGCCGCTGAAAGGCCGTGACGGCTGGCGTCTCGCCACCCGCAGTGACGCAGTAGCCGATGGTGGCGAGATCGGCGAGCGCACCGGCGCGCTCGACAACGCCGATGCCGCGGCCGCGCCGGTGCACGAGGTCGGCCGCCGGGTCGGGCCAGATCCCGACCCCGGCGCGGGCGAGGCGCCGCCAGTCAAACAGCTCCCCGGGGTCGGCCTTGCGGTCTGGCGCAATATCGGAATGACCGACGACCCGGTGCGGCGGAATTGGACGGCGCTCCAGTACATCCCGGCATAGCCGCTCCAGCGCCGCCATCTGATCTTCCGGAAACGGATGGTAGCCCCACTCGTGGCCGGGATTGGCGATCTCGATCCCGATCGAGACGTGGTTCAGGTCGCTCCTGCCCGCCCAACAAGAACGGCCGGCGTGAAATGCCCGCCGCGCCTCAGGAACGAGCCGCCAGATCGTCCCGTCCTCCTCGATCACATAATGGGCGCTGACCCGGGCCGCCGGATCGCACAGTCGTCCGATCGCCTCCCCTGCAGTCTTCATGCCCGTGTAGTGCAGCACCAGCATATCGATGTGCACCGGCTCGCCGCGGCTATCATGATTCGGGGAGGGCCGCTCGCGCACCCCCGGCAGGGTCATGCTGGCGGCATCCCGCCCTTTGCCAGCCGGTCATAGGCGGCGTTGATGCGCGCCATCCGAGCCGTCGCCAGCGCGATGCACTCGGGCGGGAGACCTTGTGCGATCACAAGGTCGGGATGGCTCGCGAGCACCAGACGGTGATAGGCTTCCCGGACCGCACCAAAGGAGGCATCCCGACCGACCCCAAGGATTACGCGCGGATCCTCGACCCCCTCCACTTCCGCGCCGACATGGTGCGCCCGGATGCGAACATAGTCGTCCGCGCGGAAGCCGAAATGGCGAGCGACCTCGCGCAGATAGGCATCCTCGGCCGGGCAAACGCGGCCATCCGCCAAGGCGATATGAAACAGCCCGCCGAGCAAATCTTCGAGCACCGCGCGATCGCCCGCAAACAGGCGGCCGACCTGGCGGGCGTAGCTTTCGAACCCGGCGGTGCTCTTGCGGGCGAGATCGAAAACCAGCCGGACGTGATCTTCCTCGCCCGGCGGGACTTGAAAGACTTCACGAAACGCGGCGACCTCGTCGCGGGTGACCGCTCCATCAGCCCGCGCCATCTTGGCGCCGAGCGCGATCACCGCAATCGTGAACGCGACGTGTCGGCGCGGGTCGCCATCCGCGCTCGCGCGGTCGCCGTGCGCATGCCAAGTCGGAATATGATGCGCCGCCCGTTCGAGTAGGACGCCCAGCGGCCCGCCGAAGGACAAGTCGCGGGCACCGGCAATGATGCGGTCGACAAAGCTCATCGCAGCCTCGAGCGGGGTGACGAAGGGATCCGCGCCATCGGTTGGCGAGCCCGTTAGTTAATCGGATTCTCTTGCCCTATCCGGCAGATGCTAATATTCGGCGATCAAAATCGCAAAACGATCCGAGGGAGGATTGACGAGATGTCACGCGATCGTGTCCAGGCTGCTTCGCCCGCGGCCACCCGCCTCATCCAGCTGGTGGCGGGCATCATCTGCATGGTGATGATCGCCAACCTGCAATACGGGTGGACACTCTTCGTCCTGCCGATCGACAACAAGTTCCACTGGGGTCGCCCGTCGATCCAGGTCGCCTTCAGCATCTTCGTCCTGTTCGAAACCTGGCTGGTCCCGGTCGAAGGCTGGCTGGTCGACCGATTCGGGCCGCGGATCGTCGTATTCGTCGGCGGCGTGCTCGTCGCCGTCGCCTGGGCGCTCAACTCGGTCGCCGACACGCTCACGATGCTTTACGTCGCGGCGGCGATCGGCGGCATCGGAGCCGGCGCGGTCTATGGCACCTGCATCGGCAATGCGCTCAAATGGTTCCCCGACCATCGTGGCCTTGCTGCCGGTCTGACAGCCGCTGGCTTCGGCGCCGGGTCGGCTCTGACGATCATCCCGATTCAAGGGATGATCCAGACGAGCGGCTACGAAGCAACATTCTTATGGTTCGGCCTGGGCCAGGGGTTGGTCGTGGTGGTGCTCTCCTTCCTGCTGCGGGCGCCGCGGTCTGGCGAAGCGCCGGCTTCGACACGGGTGCGGCAGTCGGCGCGCGACTCCACGCCGATCGAGATGCTGGGCTCGCCGATCTTTTGGGTCATGTATGTCATGTTCGTGTTGGTCGGCGCGGGCGGCCTGATGGCGACCGCCCAGCTGGCACCGATCGCCAACGACTTCCAAATCGCCAAGATTCCCGTATCGCTGCTCGGATTGACGCTGCCGGCGCTGACCTTCGCGCTGTCGATCGACCGCGTGCTGAACGGGTTTACTCGCCCGTTCTTCGGTTGGGTCTCCGACCATATCGGCCGCGAAAACACGATGTTCATCGCGTTCGCGCTGGAAGCGGTCGGGATCTGGGCGCTGGGTGCCTTTGGCCACGACCCCGTACAGTTCGTGATCCTGAGCGGCGTCGTGTTCTTTGCCTGGGGCGAGATATACAGCCTCTTCCCGTCGACCTGCACCGATGTCTACGGCAGCCGGTATGCTACCACCAATGCTGGGCTGCTCTACACGGCCAAGGGAACGGCATCGCTGCTGGTCCCGCTCGCCAACGTGCTCGCAGCGGCGAGCGGAGGGTGGCATTCGGTGTTTATCGTCGCTGCGCTGATGAATGCCGCCGCCGCGATCATGGCGCTTGCGGTGCTGAAGCCGCTGCGGAGCGTGCGCGACAGGACCGCAAACATACATGTCGTAGCATCTTGATGCCCAATCTACAAGATATTGAAATTCCCAGCAGGGAATTTGACACGCTCGGGTTGGCCTGCGGTTTCCCTGCTCCGCGAAATATCTTCGCTGATCGCCCGAATTAGTTCCCTGTTCGCCCGCTTAGGGAATTCAGAGCCTAAGTGACTGATCCGAGCGAGGTTTCTCGGTGCCAAGCAGGAACTTTTTCGAGGCAAATGGCGATTTTCCCACTATTTTCCTTCATCGGGAGGCGGAGGGTTCGGGCGCTCGGACGGGCCGAGGGCGAAGCGCGGCTTAGCGAGCGGCCCGAAGCGGTATCGATCGGGCCGAACGGGGTCTATGATCGTCGCAGTCAGGGCATTCAGGAACAGGATGGATCGGTACGATGCGATCGTGATTGGCGGCGGGCTGGTCGGCTCGGCGATCGGCTATGGGCTCGTCCGCGCGCGCCTGCGGGTCGCGCTCCTCGACGAAGGCGACGTGGCATTTCGCGCCTCGCGCGGCAATTTCGGGCTCGTTTGGGTGCAGAGCAAGGGCGACGGCGCGCCGCATTACCAGCACTGGACGCGGCGCTCGGCCGATGAATGGCCGGCGCTCGCCGTCGAGCTCGAGGCCAAGACCGGGATCGCGATCGGTCACCAGCGTCCGGGCGGCGTGCATCTCTGTCTCGGCGAAGCCGAGCTTGCAGCGCGCCACGCGACGATGGAGCGGATGCGGGCTCAATCGGGCAATCTCGGCTTCGACTACCGGATGTTAGATCGCCGCGAGCTCACAGACATGCTCCCCGGGCTCGGGCCGGCGGTGAGTGGGGCGTCGTGGACGCCTTATGACGGGCATGCCAACCCGCTCGGCCTGCTTCACGCGCTGCACAAGGGCTTTGCCGATAATGGCGGATGCTTCCTCCCGAACAGCTCGGTGACCGAGGCCGTGGCGTCACCCGGCGACTTTCGTATCCAGCTCGCCGGCGGTGAGATCGGCGCGTCGAAAGTCGTTCTCGCCGCCGGGCTCGGCAACGCCGACCTAGCGCCGCACTTCGGGCTCTCTGCTCCGGTCAAGCCGCTGAAGGGACAGATTCTGGTCACCGAGCGTGCCCAGCAGGTCCTGCCGATGCCGATCACGACGATCCGTCAGACGGTCGAGGGCAGCATCATGCTGGGCGACAGCCAGGAAGATGCCGGTTTCGACACGAGCCAAAGGCCTGCCGTGATGCAGACCATCGCGCGCCGCGCCGTGCTGTCGTTCCCATGGCTGCGCGATCTGCAGATCATCCGCGCCTGGGCGGCATTGCGGGTCATGCCGCCGGACGCGCTGCCGATTTACGACCATTCGGAGCGCTTTCCTGGTGCCTTCACCGCCAATTGCCACAGCGGCGTCAGCCTCGCCGGCGCGCACGCCAATCTCCTCGCGCCGATGGTCGCCGCCGGGATGCTCGACCCCGAGCTCGAACTCTTTTCCGCCAAGCGCTTCGATGTTCCGAGCGCGGCCTGAGGGGCCTCTGCCGACCGTCGCGGTCATAGTCGAAGGTCGCACGGTCATGGTACCGCCAGGCGCATCTGCCGCCGCGGCCGTGCTTGCCGCCGGGTTCGATAGCATACGCAAGACGCCGGTCGATGGGAGCGAGCGAGGACCCTATTGCATGATGGGCGTCTGCTTTGACTGCCTCGCCGAAATCGACGGTGTGCCGAACCGCCAAAGCTGCATGATCGAAGTGCGGCCGGGAATGCGGATCAGGCGCCAGATGCAAGCGCGGACGATCGATCCCAAGCCAGAATGACGGTCGAGCTGGCGATCATCGGCGCGGGTCCTGCCGGTATGGCCGCCGCTGTACTCGCCACTGAACTCGGGCTCGAGACCGTGCTGATCGACGAGCAAGGCTCACCCGGCGGCCAGATCTATCGGGCGATCGAGCGCGCTGAATCCGGGAGCCCGCTCGGATCGGATTATCTCGCCGGTCGGCCGCTCGTGGCGGCGCTCAAGGCGAGCCAGGTCGACTACCGGCCGGGTACGACGCTGTGGCATGTCGATCCCGAAGGGACCCTGTTCCTCGAAACCGCCGGCCGCATCGAGAGCCTAACCGCGCGCCGGATCCTGCTCGCGACAGGCGCCTTGGAGCGCTCGGTGCCGATCCCCGGCTGGACATTGCCCGGCGTTATGACGGCAGGTGCCGCACAGATCCTGCTGAAGTCCTCGAACCTCGTCCCGGAGGGCCGCGTCGTATTGGCCGGACAGGGACCGCTTCTCTACCTGGTTGCCGTCCAGCTTGCACACGCCGGAGCTACACCGCTTGCGCTCTTCGAGACCGCCCCGCTTGAAAATTATCTCGCCGCCCTGCGGCCTTTTGCGGGCTTGTGGACCGGCCATCGGCTGTTGACCAAGGGACTGGGATTGATCGCGGCGGTCAAGCGCGCCGGGGTACCGATCAGACGTGGGGTGCGAGGGCTTCGCGCGGGCGGGCGGCACCGTCTCGAACGGGTGGCGTGGGAGCATGGCGAGCTCGTCGCCGATCACCTCTTGCTGCACGAAGGCATCATCCCGAATGTCCAGGTCAGCCTTGCGTTGCAGCTGCGCCACGAGTGGGACGATGCACAGCTCTGTTGGCGACCCTTGGTCGATGCCTGGGGGCAGACGAGTCTCCCCAACATTGCCGTCGCGGGAGATGGCCGGGGGATCTCGGGCGCGGAGGCTGCCGTGCTGACCGGACGGCTCGCCGCCCTCGATGCAGCGCTGTGGCTCGGCCATATCGGCGCAGCCGAGCGTGACCACGGTGCGGCGCCGATCCAGGCTGCGCTTGCTCGCGAACAAGCGTGCCGGCGGTTTCTCGACCGCCTTTATCGTCCCTCGCGCTCGGTTATGGCTCCGGCAGAAGACGAAGTCATCGCCTGCCGTTGTGAGGAAGTATCGGTGAGGACCCTCCGCCGCGCCGTGCAGCTTGGCGCTCAGGGCCCAAACCAGCTCAAGGCCTTCACCCGGTGCGGGATGGGCCCTTGCCAAGGCCGAATCTGCGGCCCGGTAGTTGCGGGGATCATCGCCGACGTGCTCGGCAAGCCGATCGCCGAAATCGGCACCTACCGCCCGCGCGCCCCGTTCAAGCCGATCACCGTCGGCGCCCTCGCCGATCTGGCTCCCGATCTCGCCTCCACGTCCGAAGCCTGACTAACGCCGGGTCCGCATCCCGATCAGCTCCGCACCACCCTGCGGTACAAGTGCCAGGTGGCGTGTCCGAGCACGGGCATCACAATGATCAGACCGAGAAACAGCGGTATCGACCCGATTACGAGGGCGCCGGCGACGATCAGCCCCCAAATGGCCATCGGGCGCGGGTTGATGACCACCGCGCGCACCGATGTCCACACCGCCGCCCCGAGGCCCACGTCTCGGTCGAGCAACAGCGGGAAAGACACGACGCTGATCACCAATACAAGCAAGGCGAAGAGGAAGCCGATACCGACACCGACGACAATCATTATCCAGCCTGCGCCGGTGGTGAACACATCGCGCGCGAACGAGCCGAGCGAAGTAGGAGGCTCCGGACCGAGCGTGAGTTCGTAGATCGTCTCGGCGGCGACCAACCAGAAGAGGAAGATTGTGACGAGCAGCAGGCCCAGCAGGACGATCGCGCCGAACGAGCGCGAGGCGATGACACCGAACGCGTCCGGCCAGGCGACATTGCCGCCCTGCTCGCGCCGGCGGCTCATCTCATACAGGCCGACCGCTGCGAACGGGCCGACGAGAGCGAAGCCCGAGGCGATCGGGAATACCAGCGGCAGCATCCCATAGCCGAACGCGAGCCGCCCCAGTACGAGGCCGACGACCGGGTAGACGATACAGAGAAAGATGACATCGGTGCGATAAGCCGCGAAGTCATCGAGGCCTCTGGCCAGGACATCGCGGAGATCGGCTATTTCAAGGCGGCGGACCTCGGGGAGCCCAGTGTCCCGGCTTTCCTCGATCCCAATCCCGGCTCGGCTCGCCGATCCGACAACTAAGCCGGCAAGTTTGATTTGATCTGTCGCCCACTCGATAGGGTTGCGGATCGTCATGCCCGTTCCTCCCGAACTGCTGGTTCGGGGTCGCGGGCCACCCGTGGCAGCAGACCCGATCCCGCCTCCGGTCACGAGAGCCGCGACCCACCGTTTACTAGACAATACTACATATGCCGCTCGAGGTCCCTTCCGCCTCAGATTCTTATCGAACGGTCCGATAGCCCCACCGTTCCCGTCCGGCAAAATAGCCAAGACAATCTTGCGTAGCTGAAGCAGCCGGAAGTGGCGCGGCTGTTCCCTCACGAGTTCAGCGGCGGGCAACGCCAGCGGATCGCGATCGCCCGAGCACCGACCACGCATATACGGATCATCGTGCTTGACGAGCCGGGCTCGGCTCTCGACGCCTCGATCCGGGCACAGATCATGAACCAGTTCAAGCATCTGCAGTACGCCTTTGGAGCCAGCTATCTGTTCATCGGCCAGACCTCGCCACCGTGGCCCATATCAGCCACCGGATCGCGGTCATGTATCTCGGGCAGATCGTCGAGCTCGCCGACAGCGTCGAACTGCGCACCAAGCCGCTCCACCCCTACAGACAGGCACTGTTTACCACGGCTCAGCCGTCACATCCCGACCAAAGGCATGAAAAGCTGACCATCAGGGGCAAGGTGCCGAGCGCGCTCGATCCGCCATCGGGTTGCCGGATCCACCCACGGTGCCCGCGTGCCACGCCGCAATGCGCACGCGATGCGCCGCCCCGCAAAGAAATACCTCCGCAGCACGTGGTCGCCTGCCACTTATACTGAACACCCCAAGATGGCGGAAGAGCTCGGAGCTTGACTGGCACCCAGGCGCCCGAGCTTAAGCCTTGGCCACCTACACACTTGCCAGTCCCCCCACCGCCGGCGTCTTCAGCGACCTATCGATCTCTTCGATCGAGCGGCCTTTGGTCTCGAAGCCGAGGATTATGAACACAAGCCCCGTCTGGCCATACCAGAAGGCGAGAAACAGCAGCTTCCGGGAAGAGAGCCTCGAGCGTAATCTTCGGGCTGACATAATTGGACGAGCCGACGATCAATGCGACCCCGAGGGGACCAATGATCTTGCCGAGATTGCTGATGCCGTAGCTGAAGCCCATGCCGCTGGCGCGCAGCCGGTTCGGCCAAACCTCCGCTATATAAGGGCCGATGATCGCGTAGCTGGCGTCGCCAAAGAAGCGTTGGGCCATGATCAATAGAAAGAATACGGACACCGCGCCGATGTAGACGTCGTGCCAATATCCGGCCAGAGCCATGGTGAGAGCGCCGCCCATGCCGATCAAAAATCCTGAAGGGCGCCGTCCCAGTACATCCGACATCCAGGAAGCGACGAGGCGGCCAACGATCCCATGGATGCCAACCCAGATCATCGGATAAGAGGCTTCGCCCCGACAATCAGCAAGCCCGCGGGCTGCGCGGACAACGTTATTGCTCTCAGAGGCCGTGTTTTTCGCGGAGCTCTTCGAGACGGTCCTTGATCCTCTTGGTGACGGTGGGAAGCGGGTCCTGATCGAGCATGCGCGCGACCCTCTCAGCGTACGCCGAGCACAGAAGGAGAGCCGGCCTCGCTAGATCGGGATCGCTTCGGCTGCGGTCAAAGATCTCGAACAGCAGCGCCATTTCCTTTGCTGGTATCCACCGCGCCAACTTCTCGAGTTCCGCCCGGTCGATCGAGAGGCCTGCGGCAGTCGCGCTATCCCCGGCTTCGGCAGCGGCGCCCGCCTGACCGGTTGACGATCTCAGCTTCATTGCCACCCTTCTCAAAATGGCGTCTGGCGCTCTCCAGCTCGTGGGCCGGCGAGGCTCAGACGAACCCCAACCGGCCGGAACATACCGGTAAATCGCATCGCATTCGATCTGTTATGAGCGCACGCACCAAATCCCGTCACATCATAAGAGAATATTTACCGAATCCCGGATAATCCGATTAACTCGAACTGAAAGATTCAGCAGGTGCACCGGTGACTGATGGCGACGCTGGTCATTTTCAGCCGATGTGCCAGACCGGTGAATAGCCGTTCGCCCCTTCGGGATCGGCGACAAACCCGGGAAGCTACTCGCGCCACGGTGAGGGGGAAATGTTTTCCTGATCGGGCGCGGCGGCTTACACTCGTGCCGATTAGCGACCGAGATCGGTCGCTGCCGGGCGGACCGCTCGTCGGGGCGTTGGGTTGCCGCGGGGAGGGCGCGTGAGCTTCTGGAGTGGGAGCGTTGGGCGGGTTCCCGGGTTGACGGCCGTCAAGGGCCGAGGGCTCAGGCCGATGCTGCCCCCGCCCCGCGCCGCTACCCGCAGAAGGGCCGTTCGACCTCGATGGGGCGTAATGGGGCTCGGCGCGGGTCTCTTCCTCACCTATGGGGCCAGTATCTTCATATGGCGCGGCGAGCGCACACCTCTGGTTGTCGCATTCGTGCTGTTCTCCGTGGCTGCGGCGACCCTTGCTTGGCGCCTGGTTTGTGCCCTGGAGCGCCAGCAACTTGTCGCCGGGCAGCTCCGGCGCCGCGAGCTGCGCCTGAAACGCCGGAACTCGCTGCTTCAGAGCACGCTTGAAAATATTGGCGAGGGTCTGAGCGTATTCGACAGCCAGGGACGACTGATCGCCTGGAATTTCCGGTTCTGCGAATTGCTGGATTTGCCGGCCGACCGCGCCGCCGGTGCGACGCTTCGCGACATTCTTACGTACCAGGCGATCCGCGGAGATTTTGGCGGCGGCGACCCGGGAACGGAGGTGGCGACGCGTCTCGATCTCTTTTATCGCGAAGTGCCGACGATCAAGGAGCGTGTGATGCCGCCCAGTCGGACGCTACAGATCCGCCGGCGTGCAATGCCGAACGGCGCCGTCATCTCGATCTATTCAGATGTAACAGATATCAAGGCGTCCGAGCGGAGGTTGATCGAAGCGCGCAGTGAGGCCGAGGCGGCGAACCGCACAAAGGGCGATTTCCTCGCCAACATGAGCCACGAGCTGAGGACTCCCCTCAATGCAATAATCGGATTCTCCGAGGTGATCTCTAACGAGCTGTTCGGTCCCATCGCCAATCAGAAGTATCTTGAGTATATAAAGGATATCCACACCAGTAGCCTTCATTTGCTGTCGATTATCGATGATGTTCTCGACATGTCGAAAATCGAGGCTGGTAAAGTTGAGCTTGCCAAGGAAGTAGTGCAATTACAAAATGTGATCACCGAGGTCATGCGGATGGTGCATGAGAGGGCGCGCAGCCGTGATATCGAGATGACGGCGCAGCTGCCGGACGAGAGCGTCGAAATCTGGGGGGATGAGCGCTCGATGAAACAAATATTCCTCAACCTGCTGTCCAATGCGATCAAGTTTTCGAAAGAGGGGGGACAGATTTATGTTCGTATCGTCGCCGATCAACCCGACACTGCTGTGATGGAAATCGAAGACCACGGTATCGGCATGAGTGAAGAAGAGCAGGAGCGCGCATTGCAACCGTTCGGGCAAGCGAAACCGGTGACCACACGCAAGTACGGCGGCACCGGGCTCGGATTACCTATCACAAAGGGCCTCGTCGAAGCGCACGGCGGTACTCTGACGATCAACAGCCGCGCCGGCTACGGAACGCTGGTCCGGATCGTTCTGCCGAGGGAACGAACAGATGCGAAAGTTGGGTTCTAGTTCTCCGCATCCCTAAGCTCAGCGACGTCGGGCCGTACCCGAGTCGTGGATGGCGGGGGATCAGACGACCGTAGGGATCGCCGGGCCGGGTCGCAATACTTGGAAGAGAAAGACCCCCGGAATGATTACCACGGTGATGATCGCCATAATTCGAAAACAGCCCGAGTAGGCACTAAATGTCGCTAGGCTGAGCAAGTCGGACGATGACCCGGCGCCAAGCGCTGGCCAGCCAGCGATGGCCGCATAATTAGTCTGAACTTTTGCCTGTAGCAGAGCCGTCATCGCCGCGACGCCGGTTGCGCTACCGAGCTGGCGCAAGAGGCTGTAGACCCCCGCAGCATCTGTACGCAGCTCGGCAGCAAGGCTCGAAAACGCGAGCGCGCTGAGAGGGGTGAACAGCAACCCAACGCCGATCCCTTGGATCGCGCTCGCCCCTGCCAGCCACGCACCGCTCCTGTCAGGCGGCATTTGCGATATCAGCTCGAACGCTCCCGCGGTAATCACCATCCCCACGACCAGCAAGGCACGATGGTCGATCCTGTCGATGAGATATCCGACGGCGAGCATCATCGCCATCGTTCCGACGCCGCGAGGAGAAATGGTTAAACCGGCTTGCGTCGCATCGTAGCCAAGCAGGCCTTCGCTCAATGCCGGTAAAAATACGATCGTCGTGAACACCATTGCCCCCACTATGAAATTGTAAAATATGGACGTAGCAAAATTTACGTTTTTGAATACTTCGAATTTGAACAAAGAAAATTTTAGGCGGATGCTTCGGACGGCGACGGCGACAAAGGCGATCACTGCGATCGTTGCTTCGATGATAACTTCATTCGAAGGAGGCCAACTCTGAACAATACTACGCTCGAGAGACAGTTGAAGCGAACCTACGCCTAGGACAAGAAGGAGAATTCCGAGGCTGTCGATGCGCGCGTTGCCATCCTGCCGCTCGCTGCTCGCCGGAACTTGACCCAAACCCAAGATTGCAATCGTTCCGAGAGGAATGTTCAAGACGAAGATCCACCGCCACGAAGCGAGGTCGGTGATCACGCCGCCGAGCACCGGACCCATAATCGGGCCCGCCATGATCGTCGCGCCCCAGACCGCCAGCAAGCGGCCATGGTAACGCTTGGGGTAGAGATCGAGGAGAATTGCCTGGGCCAACGGCTGGATGATGCCGGCGGCGGCACCCTGCACCAAGCGGAACAAGATCAGCGTGGTCTGCGATGGCGAGATCGAGCATAATAAGGAGGCGAAAACGAATAGAGTGATGGCACCGCCGAAAGCTTGCCGCGCACCGTAGCAACGGCGAAACCAACCGGTTAGCGTGGCCATCACCGCGGCAGCGCAGAGGTAGCTCGTCATTACCCAGGAGCCGAGATCGATGCCGCCACCTAAGCTTTGCTCTAGCTGGGGCAGAGCCACGTTTGCGATCGTACTGTCGAAAGCCTGCATCGCGGTGGCGATCATTAAAGCGATTGCCGCCTGCCGCCGACCCGAGTTCGGGAGTATGATGACGTCGACGGTCATCCGATCCTATCGCATGAGCCAGTCACGTTCGGGAAAAGACCCGAGACGAGTTTCTTCGCTCATCCGGCTGAAACACGGTCGTCGCCGCGTGTCGCCCGATCCGGCGCGCTCTTCCGTTCGATGGTTTTGTGCAAGCTAGACAGAAGACGATCATAAGACCGTCCTCTACGCGTCAGTAAAGCGTCAAAATCGCAAAGTCTTTTCGGGGGAAAAAGCACAAAAAAGCTAAAATTCTATCGTCTTTATCGTCGGAAGATTACAAGCTCCCGCTGGTTCACATCCCATTAATACCCCGTAGATAAGATCGTGAATGCCGTAAGCGGAAGGTTCGAGAGTTGACGCTACGAGGGTTTTTGTGAAACGCCTTACAATGTTAGTGACGCCGGGAGGCCAGTGGGTGGTCGAGAACAGTGCCGAGTTTTTGGCGGCACTGGGCGATCCCAATCCCGACTATGACAGCACTCTGTTCGCGGTCAAGAACCTCGGCTTCATTAAATTTCAGATCGTTGACAACTCGGTCATCGAGCTCGAGCTGCATCCACAGAACGTGGAGTTACCTACTCTGCTCGCGGTTCAGCAGCAACTACTGTCCTCACAAGTTAAATTGTTTCGCATCAAATATTTTGAGACATCATGGAAATCGGAAATCATGGTTTCCTCCGAGCTCGCGGTGTCTCGGCTCTCGGAATTATGTAGTCCGGCGTTCGCTCCACCTTGCAGCAATAGATTTATTGCAGAACCACGCGAATACACAACGCTATTTAGCAAGCCAGAGCATCCACTAGGTTTGATGGCCCAGAAGTGGAGGATGTCGTTCGGGTCTTTCGATCCTACCGTTATCTCCTTTGCTATCAAACACCAGCTACTATCACGGATGATGGTCGTCGGCGTCAAGCCGCGCAGGGAGGATCCGGTGTTTCGGTTCATCGGAGACGGCTTTAACTGGCTCGAGACAGATTATCAGTTTTACGGCATCGGAGAAAGTATAGAAAACCAACCCGACAAAGAGTACGGGATATGGGTGGCCGAGTTCTACAAGTCCGTGGCCCGCACAGGCCAGCCGCGCTATGATATTATCAGAGCGGCAATTCAGGCACGACCA
>Ga0306917_10000889_pt1 | contig 13360 bp, 11 predicted proteins | sample tim00Cox00000000_FD_203313 | JGI IMG/M metagenome (GOLD analysis project Ga0306917, IMG submission 203313) | Lab enrichment of tropical soil microbial communities from Luquillo Experimental Forest, Puerto Rico - timezero.00C.oxic.00.000.000 (v2)... | ecosystem: Environmental > Terrestrial >... | reverse complement strand
AGCTGGGCGGACAGAACCCGGCGATCGTGGACGGCACGGGAAATATCGCCGATGCCGCGAGGAAGATCGTCTGGGGCGCGATGGCGTGGGGCGGCCAATGGTGCACGTCACCGGGATTCGCCTATGTGCACGAGTCGGTGGCGGATCAGTTCGTGGCCGAGGCCAAGCGTGCCCTCGTGGAGATGTTCGGAACGGACCCCAAGAACAATCCGGACTATTCCCGCATCATCAGCACCAGGGAGGCGCAACGTCTCCGCGCGCTCATCGACCAGTCCAAAGTCGTGGCCGGCGGTGATGCCGATCCCGAAGCTCGCTATGTCGCGCCGACCATCCTCTACCCCATCACCTGGGAACATGAAATCATGGAGGATGAGATCTTCGGTCCCATCCTGCCGATCCTCACATACACGGACTTCGACGACGCTCTGGCGAGGATCGCCGACAAGCCTGCCCCTCTGGCGGCCTTTATCTTCAGCGCGCGGCAGGATCACATCGATCGGTTCATCGGTAGCCTTTCGTACGGGGGCGGCGCGGTGAACCAGGTGAATATTCACCTTTTCATCGAGAGCATGCCGTTCGGTGGCGTCGGGCCGGCGGGCATGGGCCACTATTACGGCCGATATGGCTTTGAAGCGTTGACCCACGCAAAGTCCATGCTGATCGCGCCCGATGGCGTGGCAATCGATCATCTCATCCCACCCTACGACCGACCCAAGGTCGAGGCTCTTTCGATGTGGTTCGATTATCCTTCTGATTGACAACCTGAAAGTTGGCAGCGGGCCGTCTCTGTCCTAAGGGTCAGAGACGGCAGATCATCTCATACACACGTGTTTTTGCGAAGCGATCAGCAGGACGATTGGGGCACTGTCTTGCACCGTGCAAGCCTTTTATCGTCTCACTTGCATCGAGAAAGCTTGCCTTCGGGATCGAAGCGAGCGCAGCGCACGCCGACGCCGGTACAGCTCGCATCCCTACCAGTAGGAATCCGGCACCATGGCCACCTACTGTAGGAACTGAGACGGACGAGGTTCGTCGGGAAGCCGTCAAATGTCCGAGTGGGTCGTCAACTGAACGAAAAGCGCAGTAAATGCGAAGGTCAGCTTTCCATTAACTCAGTCGATTTAGGCGAGGATGATGGAGGGCCGGAATGGGGCATGAAGAGCAGTTCCCGTCGCCAAGGCTGAGCGGCCGATTTGAGTTTCGAAAGCGGTCCTTTGCCGCTGATGATTGGGCCACGTAGCCTTTTGGGGGCGACCGAAGTCTACCGATTTTCGGCGGCTTCCTCGGGCAGGGAGAGGGGGACCCGCCCCATGCTCTTCTGCGTCGAAGCGTAGACTTCTGTTTGCCGTGGCGAGACGGCGACCCCGTTACTGCATCGCTTGTCGCTGTTCGTCGGAAGGTGGTTTCCGGTGCGGGTTGCTCCCCATCCGAAACGGCCAGCTCGGACAGCGCAGCGCCATGCACTTGGCGACTTCTTGCGCTGCTTTCCCCCAAGCAGAGCGCTGTTCACGCTCGGCGTGCTGCTTTTCGATGACGTAACCCGCTGCCGAGTGCCTACTACGACATCAGAGCCGCCACTCGCGAAACCCGAGGCGGCCGAAGTCTACCGATTTTCGACGGTTTCCTTCGGGCAGGGAGAGGGACCCGCGCCATGGTCTTCTGCGTCGAAGCGTAGACTTCTGTTTGCCGTGGCGAGACGGCGACCCCGTTCCTGCATCGCTTGTCGCTGTTCGTCGGAAGGTGGTTTCCGGTGCGGGTTGCTCCCCATCCGAAATGGCCAGCTCGGACAGCGCAGCGCCATGCACTTCGCGACCTCTTGCTTTGAGCCGGCACTACAATCGAGGCAATGGGCGCGGAGCGCCTGTAGCGGCGACATCGGCTCGTGCCCCATCTCCGCCAGCTCAGCCGGCGACATGGTCCGCGGGTCGCGGCCTTCGAGATAGCCGCGGTCGTCATAGACGGCGCCCAACCGTGGCGCCTGCTTTGGGGTGGCCGTCGGTTCCGCTCCGACCGCGAGGATTTGCGGCACCGATGCTCGAACCCTGGCGATTTCCTCAGGATCGTCGGACCCGATGCGGGCCCCCAATACATCGCTCATCTGTCTGCCTCCGAGTTGAACATGGACGTATCGCGTGGCCGAGCGGAACGGTTTCCCCCGCGGTCGGCCGGCGCAGCGGAACGGCAGTGGCTGGTGCTAGGTGGGACCACCGCGGTTTGGACGCTATTGACCCTTTGCGGCGGCCGGGGTTCGGCGCCTTCCGGGAAAAGTGGACACAGGTGCTGTCAGTAATGCCGAGATCGGCGGTCGGTTGCCGCGCACTCGGCTAAGTCATTCCAGGCGTTTCCGCGGTCGGGCGACCTGGTGTTTGGCAACGCAAGGTGCCGAGTGGCCCGCGGGAGTTCATCGCGCGGCTACCGCGGCGAACTCCACGTCAATTGGCCGGGAAGCCCTGAAAAAGGTGATGCGCGATGCCGCGCGACGATTCTCCTTGCCAGCTTGTAGACCACGCCCCCGCCCGCTACCCGAGGCGCTTCCCTAATGCTGTCGGATCGTACTTGACGGCGGCTACTGCATCTCGGGTCCGGAAAGTCTCTCGCGATGCCGAGGTCTGGCGCCGACAATGGGTGTTGGTCGCGCGATTCGGTTAGCTCGATAAGCAATCGCCTAGTCGATCGGCCCGCAGGCCTCTAATTCGGATTGACCAATCCGCTAAAATTTATCAATATAGTCCTTGTGATTACTTCATGATGTAAATGGAGTCGCTTAACATCGTGGAGTTATCACTGTATGATACTAGAGGAAACACTAGCCAACACGAGGAAACATATGCCATTCGATACGGCGTCACAACCCCTGAGAAGCGGCGAACTTACCCTCGCCGATGTGCTCACAGCCGTGCAGGCCGCGGACCTGCCAAACCGCCTACGGCAGGAGATGGCATCGGCGCTGCGCACCGTCGGGCGCGCGCTCGACCGGCCGCTTGAGCGCATCCTAGCTGATCCGCGTCACCTCTCGCCTCGGCTGAGCGCCATAGCGCCTCGCGCGATCGGCATCTCGCGGCGCAGCTGGAGCAATGTTGGCTTCCGTCTGCGCAAGGCTCTCAGCTTGGTGCGGTCCATGTCGCCAGGCCGCAACACGAACCCGTTGACCCCAGCTTGGGAAGCGCTGTGGCGACCGTTGGGGTCGCGGCGGGTGAAGATTTCGCTGTCGCGTTTTGTTCGGTACTGCTCGGCCGCCGGGATAGAGCCCGACGCAGTCAGCGAAACAACTTTCATCGAATTTCGCGACCATCTCGACGACGCTCTTCTGAGACACCCTGACGCAGCGTTCGCCGAGCTGGTACGAGGTTGGCGTGTTGCTCAAAGAACGGTCGAGGGCTGGCCGACGGTCAGCTTTACAATCCCGGATCGGCGCGATCATTGGACTTTACCGTGGTCGACTTTTCCAGCGTCGCTGCGCGAGGATTGTGAGGCGTGGTTGGATCGGCTTGTCGGCCGATGTGATCCTCTGCAGGAGTTGCCGTTCCGGCCAGTCACCGAAAGCACCCTCCAGCGTCGGGAACAACAAATCCGCAGTTTCGCTTCAGCGGTGGCGCGACGAGGGCGAGATCCCGCGACGATCATATGCTTGCGAGATCTCGTCGCCATCGAGGTGTACAAGGAAGGGTTGCGCTTCTTCCTCGAGCGAAGCGGCGCGAAATCCACCAGTGCTATCGCCGACCTCGCCGGCGCTCTAACCGCGATCGCGCGACATCACCTCAAGCTGGGTCCAGATTATCTCGAACGGATGGCGGCCATCAATCGACGATTGAGCGTCGGCCCTCGATCACTCACCCTGAAAAATCGCAAGCTTTTACGACAGTTTGATGATCCCGCGAACGTTACCACGTTGCTCAGGTTGCCTCAGAAACTGATGGGCATCGCTAGCCGGAACCGCAATCCTCGCGCTGGCGCGCTGCAGGCACAAGTTGCAGTTGCAATCGAGATCCTGATTATGGCGCCGATTCGCCTCGGCAATTTGTCTACCACCGATCTCGAGCGGAACCTCGTTCGACCCCGCCGGAGCGGCAAGGCGCTGCACATCGTCTTCCCCGCCGAGGACGTGAAGAACCGGGAACCTCTCGAATATCCCCTCCCGGTGCCGAGCGTCGAGCTGATCGAGCACTACTTAAAGCAGTTTCGACCCTGTTTAGCTGCTTCCAGCTGCACCGCATTGTTCCCAGGGCGCTGGGGAAATCCAAAGGGAGGCAACACTTTGCGGGGACAGATCTACCACATCATCCGGTCCCACACCGGGCTAGAAATGAACCCGCATTCGTTTCGTCATGTCATGGCGAAGATCTATCTCGACGCGAACCCTGGCGGCTACGAAGTCGTCCGGCGGGTGCTCGCACATCGTTCGATCAGCACGACCACCGCCTATTACACGGGCCTTGAGACCGCGGCGGCGGTTCGGCACTTCGACGCCGTGATCTCGAAATTGCGCGAGAACGAGAGCACCCGATGACCCGAAACCTTCATCAAGATCCGAACCGGCGCTGCAAGCCCCTCGAGGAGTGGCCGGAGACGGACCGACGTCTGTGGCAAGCCGCCCTTGTTCCCGGCGACCTGCTCGAGGAAAGTGGTTCGCGCGCGAGATACACCGAAAATACGAACTGCGGGATCGTCTACGGCTACGGCCGTTGGCTGCAATGGCTCGATTGCCGAGGCGAACTCGACCCAACCCATTTTCCGGGTGATCGAATAACTCGAGCGCGGGTTCACGGCTACCTGGCCGATCTCGAGCGGCATAACGCCACCCAGACGGTGTTCAACCGGCTTATCCATCTGTCGGTGGCGGTGCGGGTGATGGACCCGCATCGGGACTGGTCCTGGCTCAACCGCATGGCGGGGACTATCCGGGCGCGACATCGGCCGGCACGCCCCAAGCGCCCGCGACTGGTCGCCACTTGTGATTTGTTCGATCTCGGCGTCAACCTGATGGCCGCAGCGGAGCGCGAGAGCGCCCCGTGTGACCGTGCGACCACCTACCGCGACGGTCTGATGATCGCATTGCTTGCCACTCGACCGCTACGCCGGGCCAATCTTGTTGGCCTAGCCCTCAATCGCACGCTGGTTCTCCGCGGCAAGGAATGGTGGATTCAGATTCCGGCGGCGGAAACCAAGACTAAAGAACCGATCGAGCTGCCGTGGCCTGAAACGCTCATCGCCGCTCTCGAGACCTATCTCGGCTGGCATCGATCCGTGTTGGCCTATCGCCACGGACGATGGACGCGCCCAGTCGGCCAGGCGCTATGGGTATCGATAGACGGCTCGCCGATGACCAGGCGAGCGATCTACGATCGGATTACCCGATGCACGCTTAAAGGCCTCGGCCGAGCGGTTCATCCGCATCTATTTCGAGATTGTGCCGCCACCACCGTCGCGATCGACGATCCGGACCATGTCCGCGCTGCCGCGCGCCTCCTCGGGCATCGCACGTTTTCGACCACCGAAAAGCATTACAATCAAGCGCGCGCTGTTGAAGCGGCCCGAGTGATGCAGAACTTGCTGCTCTCGCTGCGGCATGGCGACAAGGTTTTCGATCGTAGCCAGCGCAGTGTGGGCCGCAGCTGAGGTCCCCTCTCGCCGAAGTGTTGGTCAAAGACCACGCTGTCATCGTTCCTGATCTGCGTGGCATGGGCTTGTCGTCCCATCCCGAAGGCGGTTACGAAAAGACCGCCCAGGCTCGGGACATGGCTGCAATCCTCGATGCGCTAGGCATCCAGGAAATCGCCCTCGTCACTCACGACATTGGCAATATGGTCGGCTATGCCGTTGCGGCACTCTATCCCCGGCGTGTGACGAAATGGGTTGTGATGGACGCTTCCCTCCCCGGCATCGGTCATCGGGACGACCAGCTGAAAAACCCAAAGGTTTGGCATTTCAACTTCCGCGGTCCGGACGTAGAGCGCCTTGTGGCCGGCCGGGAGCGCATTCTGCTCGACCGCTTCTACAATGAACTTTCGGCAAATCCCGCCCGCATCGATGAGCAGACTCGCGATCATTACGCCGCACTTTATGCTCGCCCCGGCGCCATCCACAACGCATTCAGCGGACAGTTCGCCGCATTCGCCCGGGATGCGATCGACAACCAAGAACTACTTGCCAAGGGCAAGCTGCCGATGCCAGTCCTGGCCATTGGCGGTGATCATTCCTATGGCCCGCCTTGCGACAGAAATTGCCTTTGCCGCAGCCAATGTGCACGGCGCCGTGATAAGCGATTCCGGCCATTGGATCATGGAGGAGCAGCCCGAGCGGGCCATCGCCCTGATACTTTCATTTGTCGATGGCAAGTAACGCGTGGACATGGAGCCCTGTCAGGGAGCCGCCCATTACTCGAGGATCGCAGCGTCAAAGACACCCTTAGATTGGCCACGGGATGGTGATTAAAGCCTCCAATGGAAAATGTAATGATGCCGATAGCTCGATCAAAGGATCAAATCCGGGCGCGGGGAAGCTCATTACAAGAGGGAGGGTGGCGGGAGTGACCGCCGGCGAGGAACTCGGATAGTAGCTGGCTTCTGCCTGCCGCGCGACCACGGCGTTCGCTTCCCGCATCGCGCGGCCTTCGTCACCGGTTCGTTCCAGGCATTCGTTGGCGTTTCGCCCAAAGCTCCTTCAGCTTCCGCGTTGTTGCCTTATGCGTATGTCTTCCGGCGTCGTTCGGAGTCCACGGCATTTGAGCGGGCTCCCGCAAATGGCTGGCATTTCCGACAGTACATCGCGCGCGGACGCCGCCGCGTCAGCAGCCCCGCCCGCAGAACAGTCGCCGCCTATCCGCAAGTCCGAATCCCAGCCGCGGGGAACACCGACCACATCACCCACCGACAGCAGCTGCCAATCTTCTCAACTTCGTCATCGGTTTTACCGCTTAGAGCGGCCGAACATGTGTCGCATCCGATGCCACGGCGCGTGTTGGATAACGTTTGTTGCCCCACTGCTGCCATCGGAGCGCTGACGGCCTATACGTTCAAACGCGTAATTTCACTGATTTCGCCTTATTCAATCATCATCCGCGTGGAGCAGCGCTGGCGGGATACGCCGATCCCGAGGCCGCTGACTTTCCTGTCAACATCGTCGGGAGCGGCCGTTGTCGCAGGACTGGCCGACAGCGCAGTTTCGCGGTGAGATGGGGTAACTCAGAGCAGGCTCGCCCCGTGGTCGTGGCGGGAATGGCGCAAGGCGGCTTATGCCGCTCGACGCCTCGACCCACCGGCGTCCAACCGGTCTCCACGACGTGCCTCAGTCCTGGCATATCCGACGCCGGTTCTTGGCACGACATGGTCGGTCACAAGCGAACCGAACAGCCTCTCGTCCCCAAACCCGACACAGATACCTGTTCATTCGGAGCGAGGGTCGGCTCCCGGAAGGGCGCCAGGGCCCTGGGATAAGCGGGGCGGCATCGGCATGAGCAGGGCCTTCTTAGGTGGGTGCCAAGCCACCGCCCGCGTACCGTTTTGCCAAACTCGTCCAATGAGCACCGAGCCGACCTCAGGAAGGCCGAAATCTCATCTGGGTGGTACCTAGGGGATACCTGGATGGGCCTCTTGGTAGGCGATTCTTATATCAACTCTTTGATATAATTGGTGGGTGCAGGGGGACTCGAACCCTCGACCCGCTGATTAAGAGTTAGCAGATGAGAGATATGATAAGGCCTGAACCAGCCTGCAGTGGCAGCAATCCGTTGGGAATTTTGAGAAAACTCGTGTAGACAAGTTAGAAGCGTCCTGAAACGCTTCGAAATGTCGTGTCTACATGGTGTCTACATGGAAGCGAAGCGCGCCGCCAAACACGCCATCAAGTTGACCAAATCTGTCGTCGCGAAGCTGCCCCTGCCCGAGACCGGGCAGGAGATTTATCGGGATAAAGAGCTCAAAGGGTTTGGGATTCGCGTTACCAGCGGCGGCACCAAGTCGTATGTCGTCGAGAAGCGGATCGGCCGGAAGGTCAAGCGGGTAAAGATCGGCCGTGCCGATGCTGCCCTTCCCACGGAAAAGGCGCGCATGTTGGCGCAGTCGTTTCTCGGCCAGGTGGCCGCTGGGCGCGATCCGATCGCCGAGAAGGCCGCGGCTGAGGCGCGGGCGATCACCCTCGGCGAAGCGCTTAGCGACTATCTCGCGGCGCGAGGTGACAAGCTAAAGCCCCGCACTCGCGAGCAATATCGCGATGTGATCCAAGGCCGCCGCAAGGACGGCTCTCCGCTCGCCTTTGTCAACTGGGCCGACAAGACGCTGACCGAAATCACCCCCGAACTAGTCCAACGCCGGCATCGCGAGCTGTCAGATGGGCATGGTCCCGCATGGGCGAATCTCGCAATGCGCGTGTTGCGGCTGTTGATCAATTACGCTGCGACGCGTTTCGATGATGAGAGCGGCAAACCGTTGATCGCGACCAACCCGGTGGTGCGGCTCGCGCGGGCGCGGCTCTGGAACACCGTCAAGCGCCGAGAGACGGTTCTACGCGTCGAGGATATGCCGGCTTGGTATTGCGGGCTCGCTGCCATCAATGAAGTCGGACGCGACTATCTGCTGCTGGTGTTGCTAACCGGGCTGCGCCGCGGCGAGGCTGCCGCCCTGGAATGGGATGACGTCGATCTCGTAAAGACGAGGACGCTGAGGGTCCGAAACACAAAGAACGGTTCGGATCATGTCCTTCCCTTATCGACGCAACTACTCGAGCTGCTGCAACGACGCCGCGTTGCTGCGGCCGGGCGCTTCGTGTTTCCCGGAAGGAAGGCGGATACCTGTCTGGTTGAGCCCAAGACACTAACACAGGCCGTTGCGAGGGCGTGTGGCGTTGGTACCTCTGTCCACGACTTGCGCCGCAGCTTTGCGACGACTGCTGAGCGGCTCGACATATCCAGCTATGCCCTCAAGCGGCTCCTTAACCACGCCTCGAGCGGTGACGTAACGGCCGGCTACATCGTCAGCGATATTGAGCGATTGCGTCGGCCGATGCAGGCGATCTCCGATTTCCTGTTCTGCGCGATGGGCTCAGGCGAAACCAATGTCGTCGACCTGAAGGAAACGGCGCATGCCGCGCCCTAAGCCGCTAACGGAGGAAGTTTGGCGCAAGAGACAGGAGGAGCGGGCACGGGTTGATGCCGCGGCCTTCCGCCGCGCCGAGGAGCCGACCGAGGTCGAAATCGAACGAGACGAGGCGCTTGCGGCGGATCTTGTGCGCACGTTGGGAATACCCCGAGACTGGCGAGCAGCTCGACGCAACGAGATCGTCGACGAACTGGTACATGACATCTCCGAGCTTACAGGCTTGCTCGGAGAGGTTCGATGGGAATGGCAGGTTAGAAGGAAAATCGATCCTTCGCTCCCGGTCATCGGTGGCATACAGCTGACAGACGGCGAATGGCAGATCACCCTTAGGACCATGGCACGATCTGCGAAAAAGCAGCACGACGACTGGGCCGCCAAAAAGTTGGCAAGTTGGGCCGCCAGATTTAGGCCGCAACATAGGCGGCCTCCGGGCAGACGGGCCGTGGCGCAATGGGCCGCAAGGTATTTGGTCCTGTTCATGCGTAAGCGCGCCCCGGAGGCTTCGATAAAGCAGCGCCGGGAATTCGTGTTTCGCGCAATGCGCGGACTCGGCATCGACGTCCCCGACCTGGAGAATGATCCCGGCGACTTCAACACCTGGTTTGACGAGGTCGAGGCGCTCGCGACCACGCCAAGATACTGATCAATTTCAAAATTTTAGTACCTTTACCCTCCGTGCTCTTCTAACCGCGATCCCGGAAAATCCACACTGTCGCCTGAAAGCGGCGATGACGACCAGAAGGGATTGGAAGGTGACAAGGACGGCTGGTGCTGCCCTCAGGCGCGCTGCGGAGAGCATAGGCGTCACTAACTTTGATCCGAAAGCAGACGCTCAGGAAACTAACCCTAAAGCTGCACGTAACGCGCCGCGGGGACCGCCCAACAAGTATGGCCCGGTAGCGGAATTTTGGGAAGCGCACCTCGATGCGTTGTTCTCACGAAAGACAATCGCACAGGTCCGGTGCTGCTCGGTCGCGCTCCTGGAACGCGAGGCGTGGGCCGGCACGGGAATACCGATCGTCCGAGATGGCAACCGTTGCCTCTATCGGAAGCGCGACGTGCTCGCCCGTCTTGGGCTCCCCATGCGATGACGGCAGCGGAGATCGCCGCGGTGCTCGGCGCTGCCCGTAGGTCGGGCCCGTGGTGGTTATGCCGCTGTCCGGCACATGACGACCGCTCGCCGTCGCTGTCGCTGCGCGATGGTGAGCGTAGATTAATCCTTCACTGCTGGGCTGGCTGCGAGCCGCGCGAGGTGCTCGCCGAGTTGCGCTGCGTGGGGCTCCTTAGCGACGATCGTCGCGATTACCCTTGGCACGCCAAAGACCGCGCAGACGACAGCCATGATCGCGAGCGCCGGACCGAGATCGCCCGCCGCATTTGGAATGCAGCGAAGGACGCACGCGGGACCCCGGCGGAGCGCTATCTCCGGAGCCGCGGCATCACCATCCCGCCGGCGCTCTCTCTGCGCTGGATCGCCTCCTGCAAACACGGCGCGACCAAAACCCGTCTGCCGGCACTAGTCGGGAAGGTCGTCAACCTCGATGAGGAGCTCGTCGCGGTCCACCGGATCTATCTGCTGCCCGACGGCTCGGGCAAGGCCGCCCTCGACCCGCAATTTCAGAAAATGTCGCTCGGGCCGACGGCTGGCGGGGCGGTGCGCCTCGGTCTGCTCGATCCCAACCGCGCGCTAATCGTCGGCGAGGGCCTCGAGAATACGCTCAGCCTCATGCAATTGCGCGGGTTGCCTGGCTGGTCAGCGATCGGCACCTCCGGCATGAAGAGTCTGGTGCTGCCGCGGGCGGCGACACGCGTGCTTATCGCCGTCGATCATGACAGGCACGGCAAAGGTGAGGCCGCAGCCCGCGAGGCAGGCGAGCGCTGGGTCCGCGAAGGTCGCGAGGTGCATCTGGCGATACCGAGCACTCCCGGCGACTGGAACGATGTTCTTAAGGGCACGTGCCGTGCATAGTGCGTGGGGCGTCGATCCGCAAAACCTGCCGCCGGATGAGCCTGTGAAATCCGAGCCACCGCGTCCATTGATGCGCGAATTGCCGCCGGCCGATCCGTTTCCCGTCGATGCGCTTGGCCATGTGCTCGCGCCAGCGGCTCGTGCGATCCACGATCGCGTGAAAGCGCCATTGGCGATTGGGGCGCAATCGGTGCTCGGCGCCGCAGCGCTTGCCGTCCAAGGACATGCCGATATCTTGCTGCCGATCGGGCGAGGGCTGCCTCGCCCGGTATCGTGCTACCTGATCACGATAGCCCTTTCGGGCGAGCGCAAAAGCGCGTGCGACAGCGAGGCGATGTGGCCAATCCGGCGGCGCGAGGCGGCACTACGGGCACAATACGATATCGATGCCCCACGATATGCCAATGATCGCGCTGCTTACGATCGTGCGCGAGACGCCGCGCTCAAAAACGGCAAGGGCGACCACGCAGCGATGCGGGACGCGCTTGGCACGCTTGGCTCGGCGCCGGCACCGCCGCTCACTCCGATGTTGACGTGCGAGGAGCCGACGTACGAGGGCATCTGTAAGCTGTTTGTGATGGGACAGCCGAGCATCGGCATTTTCGCGGCGGAGGGCGGCCAATTCGTCGGTGGACATGGGATGTCTGAGGAGGCGCGCCTGAGAACCGCGGCCGGCTTATCAGCGGCATGGGATGGCGAGCCGATCCGACGGGTGCGCGCTGGGGATGGCATCACGATTCTACCGGGCCGCCGGCTGTCGATGCATCTGATGGTGCAACCCACCGTCGCGGACATCTGGCTGCGCGATCGCTTGCTGACCGACCAAGGCCTGCTATCGCGGCAGCTACTCTCGGCGCCAGACAGCCGAATGGGCACCCGCATGTGGCGCGAGGATACAATCGAGGCCGATCGTGCGATGGGGACCTACGGCGCTCGGCTGCTAACGATCTTGGAGACACCGCTACCGCTCGCGCCCGATAAGCAAAACGAGCTGCAGCCGCGTCGACTCACGCTGTCACCCGCGGCGCACCGGGTATGGATCAAATTCGCCGATCACATCGAGACGACCCTCGCAGCGGATGGCGAGCTGCGCCCAATCAGTGGCATCGCCAATAAGCTGCCCGAGCATGCGGGACGGCTGGCCGGCGTGCTGACGCTCATCCGCGACATCGACGCAGGCGAGATCGCTGGAGAGGAGATGGCCGCCGGCGCAGTGCTAGCGCAACATTACGCTGCCGAGGCGTTGCGACTGCATGGCAGCAGCCGCATTGCGGCCGACCTGCGGCTCGCGCAGCAAACGCTCCACTGGCTCCTCCGACTCTGGAACGAACCGACCGTCTCGCTGCCCGACATCTACCAGCGTGGTCCCACCGCAATACGGGATGCCGCGGCGGCGCGAAAGGTCGCCGGGATTCTTGAGGATCACGGCTGGCTCGTCCGCATAGTCGAGGGGGCTGTGATTGCCGGCGCCCACCGCCGCGAGGCCTGGCGCATCGTGCGGGAATGACGATATGACCGCGTTCCGCCGCTTCGACCCCTACGCCATTCTCGCCAAGGCCGATCGAGAGCAACAACCTTTAGCAGCCTTAGCAGGTTTAGCAGCAGCGACGACCAAAATCGAAAACGACACGGAGGCATCGGTAATCAGTAATTCCAGCCGTGCCAACAAAAATCGAAATCACGGGGGTGCCCCTGCTAAAGTCGCTAATCCTGCTAAAGTTGACGAGGCGGGGACTTTCGCACCTCTAGCAGCTTTAGCAGACCCGACCACAGAACTCGAAATTTCGGCCCAGTGGGGCGAGGCCGAGGAAGAGCGCGCCGCGATCATCGAGTGTGACGGCAAGAGTCCGCGCGCTTGGGCCGAGGGTTTCGCCCGGCTCAATCCCGATCATCCGCCCGGTGACGTGCCGCTGCGCCGATGGCAGCGTTTCGTCGATGACGCGGGGATCTTTCTCGACCGATGGGCCGCTTACGCCGCAGCGCTCGGCTGGGGACCCTATGACCTGTTCGGCTGCGACCGCGACCGTCCGTTCGCCCGACTCGATCGCGCCGGGCTACTGTGGTTGCTGAACGGCGATCGCTTGATCGCGCTGACCGAGAACACAGCGACGATTGAGACAGGGACCGGCGCGCGACAAACCTATCGCCGCAAGCCGAGCGACCCAAGACGGGTGCTGGCGTGGGAGTTGGTTGAATGACACCGATCACGGTGACGACCTGGCCCGACGAGGCGACGCGGACACTGAACTCAGGTTGCTTGTGGATCGCCGAGGCGACGATTGATGATCGGACGTACGAG
>Ga0306917_10000886_pt1 | contig 13378 bp, 11 predicted proteins | sample tim00Cox00000000_FD_203313 | JGI IMG/M metagenome (GOLD analysis project Ga0306917, IMG submission 203313) | Lab enrichment of tropical soil microbial communities from Luquillo Experimental Forest, Puerto Rico - timezero.00C.oxic.00.000.000 (v2)... | ecosystem: Environmental > Terrestrial >... | reverse complement strand
TGCACCAGCACGGCCTGGGCTTTCCCGGTCGCGCGCGCATAGCCACCCGCCATATGCACCGCGACTACCTCATGCGGGCACAGGATCATCGCGGGATGCTTGCGCCCGTCCTTGTCCCAACGCGCCAACTCCTCGATCAACGAGACATGGTCGGTGCCGAGATTGGCAAAGATGTAGTCGACGCCGAGATCGACCAGGCCCTCGAGGAAATAATGCGCCGTCGCGTAGCGGGCCATGTTCGGACTTATCGCTTTTCGGCTACGAAGCGATTGCGGAGCGTGCCGATGCCGGTGATCTCGATTTCGACCACGTCGCCGGCTTTGATATCCGGCGACGCGCCGTCGGTGCCCATCCAGATCACGTCGCCCGGCCACAGCGTGAAATATTTTGTGAGCTCGACGATGAACGGCACGATTCCGAAGATCATGTCATTGGTCTTGAAGCGACCCGTTTCCTTGCCGTTCACCTTGATGATGGTTTCCATCCTGTCGAGATCGGCGTCAGTCTCGATCCAGGGACCCATCGGCTTGAAGGTATCGGCATTCTTCGCGCGCCATAGCCCGCGATCGGCCTTTTGCCAGGTGCGCTCGGAGACGTCGTTGCCGATCGTGTAGCCGAGTATGCAGGACATCGCGTTCGCTTCGCTGAGGTGCTTCACCTTCTTGCCGATGACGACGACGAGCTCGCCTTCATAATGGATCTTCTCGGTCGCATTTGCGGGGATCACGACATCTTCGTCATGTGCAATCAGCGCATTCTGCGCGCGATAGCCGATCTCGGGCCGGTCGGGAATGTTCGGCACCTCGCCGCGCTTGTCGGCGGCCTCCTTGAGATGCTTGAGGTAGTTCAAGCCGACGCAATAAAAGGTGCGAGGGACGACCGGGAGCTCGATTTTGACGTCGTTGAGCGGATGCGTCTGCGCGGTCCGCTGCCACTCTCCGAAAGGATCGCCGCTGACGGCCACGACTTTGTTGCCTTCTACAAGACCCCAGGAGGTCCGTCCCGCAGTGGTGAATTTCAGCCAACGCATGTCTTACCCCCCGTCACTCTGCCGCCGCACGCGGCTTCATTTTCCAGGCTCCGGGCATCGGGCGCTCGAGCCCCAGATTCTCGCGCAATGTTTTGCCGGCATAATCCTGGTGAAACAGGCCCCGGCGCTGCAATTCCGGTACGACGTGGCGTACGAAATCGGCATAGGATCCGGGCACGTAGGTCGCCGCGATGACGAAGCCGTCGCAACCTCGCCCGACGAACATCTCCTCGAGCTTGTCGGCAATTTCCTTCGGGCCGCCCACGATCGCATCCTGGGTCTGGCCGCGGCCGGAGAAGGTGATGAAGTCGCGCGTGGTCGGGTTGGTCTTGCCGCATGTCCTGAGCACACCGTCGCGAATGCCAAGCATGCCCTGCATGCCCTGCAGCTCTTCCGTGCTCAACGGTTCATCCATGCCCTTCGCGGCGAAGTCGAAATTGAGCCCTTCCGCGAGCAGTGACAGCGCATCGATCTCAAGCGGCAGCTTCTGGATCAGCGCCATCCTGTCTTCGGCTTCCGCTTTGGTCGCGCCGCAGACCGGCGTCGTCAGGTTGCACAAGAACATCTGGTCGGGATCGCGCCCTGCCTTCGCCGCCTCATTGCGGATTGCGTCATAGCCTTGTTTTGCATTGGACGGATTGCGTGCCGCGGTGAAGATCACTTCGCCCCAGCGCCCGGCGAAGCGCTGGCCGCGGCCGGAGGCGCCGGCCTGGATAACGACGGGATGACCCTGCGGCGAGCGCGGCACTGTGAACGGTCCGCGCGACTTGAAATAGGGTCCACGGTGGTCGAGCCGCTTGACCTTGGTCGGATCTGCAAAGCGCCCGCTCGTCTTGTCTATGATCAGCGCGCCGTCTTCCCAGGAATCCCACTGCCCGAGCACGACTTCCATGAACTCGTCCGCCCGATCGTAGCGCAGGTCATGTTCGAGGTGCTGATCCTTGCCCATGTTTTGCGCTTCGCCGTCGTTGACGGACGTCACGACGTTCCACGCGGCGCGGCCGCCCGTCATGAGGTCGAGGGTTGCGAAGCGGCGCGCCACGTCGAACGGCTCGAAATAGGTGGTCGAGCAGGTCGAGGCTAGTCCGAGTTTGGTGGTGACCATGCCCATGGTGGTCAGTACGATCAGCGGATCCATCTTCACGCAGCGGATGCCGTATTCGACGGTGTGGGCATGGTCGTTGCCGTAACGGTCCGGCATCGCCAGCCGATCGTCGAAGAAAGCCATGTGAAACTTGCCCGCTTCGAGGATCCGCGCGATCTCCTGGTAATAGTCCGCCGACATCGAATCGTCGCGCGAGTCCGGATGCCGCCATGAACTCGGCAAGTTGGTGCAATTCTGCGCCTGCAGGAAGCCGACCATTGCCATTTGCCGCGTCATGCTGCTCTCCCTCTGCGTGCGCCGCTAAACAAGACCGAGCTCGGCCGCGAGCTTGTATTCGCCGGCGAGCGCGCGCAATTTGTCCCAGGTCGCATCCTCGATCTCGATGCCGCTCTTGCGGCGCTCCTGCTCGCGCAGAAACTCGATTTCGCCGGGATAGAACACGCCGTTTGAGCCTTCCGAGGGCGGCGTCGATTTGAGATAGCGCGCGAATTCGGCGACTTCCTTCTTGAAATCCTTCAGCGGACGAAACGCCGCGACGTTGAATACTGCCATGAAGCAGCCGTCATTGTGCCGGCCGGTCGGCTCGACCCCGAAGCCGAGGCCCGTCAACAGGCCGCACAGCACCTCTACCATCGCGGCAAGTCCTGATCCCTTGTAGCCCTCGGTCCCGCCGAGCGGCAGCAGTGCGCCGCCCTTGCGATAGGCCTTGGGATCGCTGGTGTGTCGTCCTTCGGCATCGATGATCCAGCCGCGCGGAATCTCTTCACCGCGCGCAACCGCAAGCGCGATCTTTCCGGCTGCGACTGCCGAAGTCGCCATGTCCAGATAGAACGGAGCTTCGAGATCGGACGGCACCGCGATCGAGATCGGGTTGGTGCCGAGTCGCGGCTCGCGCCCGCCAAACGGGGCGACGTGCTTTGGCGAGCGGCCCGAATCCGCGGTGGCAAGCCCGATCATGCCTTCGCGCATCGCCATCAGCGGATAGGCGGCAAGCCGCCCGACGTGGCTCTGGCGGAACACCGTACAGGCCGCAACATTGGCGGTCTTTGCCTTTTCGATGGTCAGCGCCATCGCCTTGGCGTTGACATGGAAGCCAAAGCCCCAATGACCGTCGATCACGGTGGTGGTCGGCGACTCCTGCACAATGGTCCATTTCGCGCCGGGCACGATATGACCGGCCTTGATGCGGTCGATATAGGTCGGGATTGCGATGACGCCGTGGGAATCGTGGCCTGCGAGGTTGGCATTCACGCAGCCGACCGCCACCGCCCGGGCCTCTTCTTCGGACGCGCCCGCTGCCCCGAGCAGGGCGGCGCCGATGCGGGTGAGACGATCGGCCTGAAGGATCGGCATGGGTTTCCTCGGCGAATGCCCGCGCTGGAAGGCGGATCTTGATTGTTCTGATCGTCGCATGGTCTCAAAGCCGTCCGCAGATGGCAATGCCCGGCGCGGGATTCATGGGTGCAATGCGATACCGGCCGGGGTCACCCGGTCACGACGCGCCCGCTGCAACTGCAGCCCAAGTCGGCTTCGCCTCCGCTGCGGCCGGGGCGGACGGCCTGGAGGATTCTTCACCGGCGCGCCGAGCGGCGCCTGTGCCTGACCGGCCGGGCGCGGCCTTACTTCTCCTCCGTGACCGGCGTCGATGTCGCCGGTCCTTCGCCCATGACCAGGAGGACGGCGTCCTCGTCCTTTGCGCCGTCCCAATGCACCTGCTTGCCGTAATGCGTGACAAAACTTCCGGCAGGCATCGGGACCGTGCCGTGCTCCGGATCGAATTTCGGCCCCGATCCGACCCACCAGGTGCCCTGCAGCACGACAATGTAGCGGTCGTTCGGGTGGAAGTGCGGGCGGCTGAAATGATTGCCCTTGGTCCACTTGTTGTAGACCATGTAGAAGCCGGGCTTTGAAGGATCGCCGACGACGACTGCGCTTTGCGCGCCGCGTGCGTCGACCGGACTCCAGGGAATCTGGTCCGGCAATTTATACACCACGGCGGCGGGATTGAGTTCGGCGGCCGAGCCGATGCTCAACATGGCGGCGAACGACAGCGGCAGTGCAAGATAACGCCAGAATCCCGCGATGGCCTTCATGGTGTGCTCCCCTTGTTTTCTGCAGCGGATGATGCCGGCGCGCTTTGTGGTCATGCTATCCGCTCGCCTTGTGCTGGCGCAAGACGCGGGCGCTCGTCTATGCGCGCGACGCAGTTGCGGCATGAAGATCGCGTTGGTATTGGGTCTTCTTTGCCAGGGTTCAAAACAATAAACGGGAGGACTTGAGAATGCGATTTCCCTTCGACGGGCTGGCCGCTGGACTCTTGATCGGGACAGCCGTGCTCTATGCAGGCGCGGCATCGGGCGAGAGCGACGGCTGGATCACGCTGCTCGATTCGACCAACAAGGGAGAGTGGAGCGAGGTCGGCAAAGCCAATTGGGATATGAAGGACGGCGCGCTAGTGGCCGACAAGCTCGACGGCAAGGACCTCTCTTACCTGGTCAGCAAGAACTCCTATAAGGATTTCGAGATCCGTGCGGAGTTCTGGGTCGATGACGCCGCCAACAGCGGTATCTTCATCCGTTGCGGCCAGTCAGACAAGATTGATTCAAAGATATGCTATGAGGTCAACATTTTCGACAAGCGGCCGGATCCGACTTACGGCACCGGCGCGATCGTCGATGTCGCCAAGGTCGATCCGATGCCGAAGGCGGCGGGCAAGTGGAACACTTATGAGATCACTGCGAGGGGACCGCATCTCACTGTGGTGCTCAACGGACAGAAGACGGCCGATGTCGATGACTCCAAGCATCTCAGCGGTCCGTTCGCGCTGCAATACGGCTCCGGCGTGGTGAAATTCCGGAAAGTGCAGATCAAGCCGCTATAGGTTGATCGGCTATTTGGCCAGGGATTGGCTCACCCGCGCCTCTAGCGGGTGGGCCTTTTGGTGCCAGGCCCAGGCGGTGCGGATGATGGTCGGAAGATCGGAATACGCAGGCGTAAAGTTCAGCACCGAACGCGCGGCGGACGGGTCGGCGACGAGATAGGCAGGATCGCCCGGTCGACGCGGCTTGATGACGTGGGGAACTGCGCGACCGGTTCCTGCGGCAATCGCGGCAAGAATCTCGCGCACCGAAAAGCCCGTGCCGGTGCCGAGATTGAACGCGCCGCCGGCATGTCCCTGCATCAGAAGCCGGAGTGCGGCGACATGCGCCGCGGCGAGATCAGTGACATGGATATAGTCGCGGATCGCGGTGCCGTCGGGTGTATCGTAGTCGTCGCCGAACACCGCGAAATCCGAAAGATGGCCCTGCAGCGTCATCATGGCGCGCGGGATGAGATGGGTCTCGTTGTCGCGCAATTCGCCGATGTCGCCAGCTTCATCCGCGCCGCAGGCGTTGAAATAGCGCAGGCAGAATGCCCCAAAGCCGTAGGCACTGCGGTAGTCGGCAAGCAGGCGCTCGATCATCCATTTCGATGCGCCATACGGGTTGATCGGCACGCAAGGGAAGCTCTCGGGCAGCGCCTTGCTGTCGGCCTGGCCATAGACCGCGCCGGTCGAGGAAAACACCAGCCGGCTGCAGCCGGCGCCGCGCATGACATCCAGCAAGGACAGGGTGCCGACAACGTTGTTGAGGTAGTATTTTTGAGGGTCGACCATGGATTCGCCGACCAGGCTGGCGGCTGCGAAATGCATCACCGCCTTGATGTCGTATTCGGCGAAGGCGCGCCCAAGTGCAGCCTTGTCGCGGAGATCGCCGACCACGAGGGGAGCGCTGGCGAACGCGCGATGGCCAGTGGAAAGATTGTCGTAGACGACGGGCCGGTAGCCGGCTGCTGTCAGTGCGCGACAGGCATGCGCGCCGATATAGCCCGCACCGCCTGTGACCAGGATGGTCAGCCGATCGCTCATTTTGCTCGGTCCCTGTTACTATTGGTGGCTGTCGTTATTCGTATAAGTGGGGCGGCTGCCGTTGAACAGCAGATAGAGCGCGCGCGGATTGGTGGTCAAGTAGCGCCAGAACAGCCGGCGCGGTTCCAGCCAGATGCGCCAGACCCATTCCAGGCCTACATTCTGCATCCATCGCGGTGCGCGCGGTTTGCTTCCTGACAGGAAGTTGAAAAGGCCGCCTGCGGTCTTGATGAGGCCGACATTGTAAAGACGCGGCGCGAACTCTTCGACGAAGGCCTGTTCATAGGGAACGCCGAGCGCCACCCAGAGATAGTCCGGCGCAAGCCGATTGATTTCGTCGATCTTGGCGCGCAACGCGTCGCCCCTGAGATAGCCGTGGCAGCGCCCGATGATGCGCAAGGTTGGATACATCGTCTGCACGCGCGACGCGGCGGCCGCGTTTTCCCTTTCGGTCGCACCCAACATGTAGAAGGTCAATCCCGCCGCGGCAGCCTTGCGCGCGACGACATCAAACAGATCGGTTGTCGCGACGCGCTCCGGCAGCGGCGTCATCGATTTCAGGCGCGAAACCGCAACCAGCGGCTGGCCGTCCGCGCTGATGAGGTCGGCCGAGCGGAACAGCCGTTCGGTGATCGGTTCCGTCGAACAGCGCGAAAGCACTTCGCCGTTGGCGGACGTCAAATAGAGCGGGCGGCCGAGGCGGCGATGTGGGAATGCCATCTCGATCATGAAATTCGCGGTCTGCTCGATATCGAGCACGGCAAGCCGCAAGCCCCCGAGCGTGATACGGGGAATGCCGGCGGTCGCGACCCGCCCGACCGGATTTAGGCGGCGCTCAAGCATATTGTTTGCCTCGCTGCACGGGCGCGTTCAACTCGTTCAGAATGACGCCCGCAAGCTTGCGCTGCGCATTACCAAGAGATGTGATGATGTCTTCCATGGCTTCGTTGATATCGAGGCTGAGCGGCAGCACCGCGACGATGCCGTCGACCGCTTCGAGCAGCTTGCGGTCGTCGGCTTCCCACGGCAGCGCCTGTCCGTCGAGGATCACGAGATCATAGCCGCCGGTCGTGCGCACCTGCGCCAGGGATTTTCGGATCGCTTCGGTTGCCTTGGCGTCGCTGTCGGCGGCAGCCGGCAAAATCGAGATTCCGTTCGCCGTTTTGATCGCGCGCGAGGCCTCGCTGCCGATCGACAGCCGGCCAAGCCGGCTCGGTTCGCTCTTGCCGGCGCAATGCACCTTGCCCGAAAGCGCGCGAGCCTTGCGATCGGCATCGATCATCAGCACCTCGGCCCCATCGCGCGCCGCGGCGAGGGAAAAATTCAGCGCGGTCACGCTGCGATCCATGCTCTGGCCGACGCCGACCACGGCGACGACTTGCGTCTTGCCTGTTGCCGAACGCCGGGCGACCGCTGCGCGCATGTCGCGCAGGGCATTGAGAAACGTCGTCATGGGAAATGCGGGACGCAGCGTCGGCCAGCCAAAACGCGTGACGTCCGCGGTCGAGCCGGCGCCGAGTATGTCGCCCAAGGTACGGATCAGGTCGGACTCCTGGAGCCGGGCGAGGAGCGGCTTTTCGAGCGGCTCCGCCTCCGCCTCGCGGCGTGTCGCCGTCTCGGCCGGCGGCTTTGCCGTGGACGCAGCAGACCGGGCTTCGGGATCGCCCGGCTGCGGCTTGCTGGTCTCGTGCGACAGCCGATCGACGGCGACAATCCAGCCCATTGCCGCAAGCGCACCGAGCATGAAGCCAATCATCGCAATCAGGCTCATCGGCGGCGGGAAGGAACGGCGTTGCGGAAGCGTGGCCTCGCCGATGATGCGGGCCGCTGAAGTGTTGAGACTCTCCTGCTCCTCTGTCTCGCGCGAGCGCTTCAGGAAGGTTTGATAGACGTCGCGGTTTGCCTCGACGTCGCGCTCCAGCTCGCGCAGGCGCACAGACGCCTGGCTGAGCTGCACGCTTTGACGCTTCTGTGTCTCCAGCGCCTTGTTCAACGACGCCTCGTAATCCCGTGCGCGGGTCAGGTCGTTCTTCGCCGATTGGGCGAAGCGTTCGACTTCCTCATTGATGGTCCGCCTGAGGTCTTCGACCTGCTTGTCCATCTGCTTGAACGAGGGATGCAGGGGACCAAGTTCTGCGGTCAGCTCGGCATATTTTTTGCGCGCTTCCGCATATTGCGCGCGCAGATTGGCAATCGTCGGCGACTGCAGCGCTTCGACGATCGCCCCGGGATCGCTTGATGCGTGGCGACCGGCCTCGATCTGGTCGTATCTGGCCTGCGCGTCGAGCGTCGCAGCATGCGCCGCGGCGAGCCTCTGGTTGGAGGCGGAGAGCTGCTGGTCGCTCAGCAGCGTATCCTGCGTACCGACGAAATTGTTCTGCGCCTTGTAAGTCGCCAACGCGGTCTCGGCGTCGCGCAGCTTTTGCTGCAGCTCCTTCAGGCGGCCGGACAGATCGCTGGTGGCACGCCGCGCGGCACTGGCCTGCGAGTTCCTGGACTCCGCAAGATACGCATTGGCAATGGCGTTTGCGAGCAGCGCCGCCTTCTCGGCCTCGTGCGACCAGACCTCGACGTCGACGACGAAGCTGCGCTCGGTCTTGCGGATCGTGATGTGACGGCTCAACGCGTCAAGTGCCGGCGTCAGATCGTGCCTGGGATCGGTCGTGGAGTGCGACCCGAGCCCCAACAGGCCGAGCAAAGAGGCGAGAATCCCTCTGGTTTCGCCGCCGAATTCGGGATCCTTGGCCAGATGGGTGTTCTGGATGACCTGCAACAGCACGCTGTTCGAGGTGATCAGCCGTGCCTGGCTTTCGACCACCATCGACAGGCCTGAAACGTCCTGAGCGCGAGGTGTGAGCTCGCGGTCTACAAGCTGCAACTCGCGGGGGTCGACATAGAGCTGGGCGGTCGCCGTGTAGCGCGGCGTGAGCGATTTGCCGATCATCACCGCGACAATGGCGCAGAGAAGCGCCGCGGCAACGATCATGACCCTCCGGCCCCAGAGCAGCCGGGACAGCGCCAATACGTCGAAGCCCAGCGGCGGCTGCGTCGTCGCGCGATCGCTCGACCTCGTCCGATTTAACGGCTGATCATAGACGAGCATGATCCCCAGCTTCCATCCGAACCGCCGCACGCATTGGCTGAGGGGTTACTCTTCGGGTCACGCCACGGGCGCGTCTTGGCGCCAACTCAACGCAACAGGAAAAATTAACCATACTCAACGAAGGACTATTCACCGAAATCGCAAAGAAAGCGTTTAGAGCCGAGCGTTTGGCGCCGCGCCGCCGCGCCTCGCTGCCTCTGATGGCGCGCGGCAGAAGCGTCGCTGACGTTAAGGACTCGTTAAGCCGGCTCGCGACTTCGAACACGCGCGGCCGAAGGCACGCGCCAACCCGCAATGGTCCCGTCGGCCTTTCCTTCATTCCGCCTTGCGCGAGCCTCGTGTTCACGGTTCAGCGCCTTCGAATGATGATGTGATAGTCGCCGTGCCGCACGTCGGCTCCCCTTGGCAGCAGCGCGTTGATGGCAACGGCGAAAATGTCGAGCGTGGCCGCAAACAGCGGCGTCCGCGCGCGCATTTCCGGGAAACGAGGACTCTCGTATTCTTTCCGATAGATCACCTCGAGGCCGTACTCCTCAGCAAAGGCTTCCAGCTTCGAGGGCGTGACCATGGGGTGGAAGTAGGTCGGGAATGGCGGCTGGCCGGGCTGGCCGGCGAGGGAATTGCCGATCACGTAGCGGTAGAACCAGACGTGGAACCAGTGCGGCGTGTATTTGGTGACGACGCCGGACAATGATTTCGGGTTCGGCGCGCCGACCAGGATCAGGCCGCCTCTTTTGATCGACTCGAAAAACCCGATCAGCGCCGCTTCGACGTCGCGGACATGTTCGATGACGTTGTAGCAGATCACGAGGTCAAAACTGTCGGGATTAAAACGATAAGTCTGGATATCGCCGAGGATCCCCTCCTGCGCATATTCGTTGTTGCGGAGTTGTTCCGCGTCGATATCGACCGCGGTGACCTCTGCGCGTTGCAGCATGTCGAGCGGCAGGAAGCAGGTCGATCCGCCGCCGGCCTCATAGACCCTGAGCCGGGTTGCCGGCAGTTCGGTCCTGAGGAGTTCGTGGACGGCAAGCAGGCTTTCGCGCGCGTCGCCGGGCGACAGATCGTCGAGCAATGATCGCGGATGCGCGGCCGGCGACTGTCTCTCGGCAAATGGCCGTGCATTGCGTCCTTTGGCAGGCCCGGTGCTGATGAGGTCGAGGCTGGCCGACTTGCTCATGGGCTGGGTCCGATCGTGAGGTTGGCGCGCTTGGTCCGAAGCAACGCGACGCCGCTTTTCAGTCGGCGGCGCAGTCTTGAAATATCGAACAGCCAGCAGAGGGCGGCGTAGCTGCAAAATCCGGTGCAGGCCAGCACGATGCAGGCGGTCAAATCGCCGACGTGCAGATGCCTGTCGAGCGCACCGACCATGAGCGCCATGATCAGGGCGGCGATCATGACGAGCGCCAGCCGGCCGGCCGGAAGCGGTACGGGAAAGGCCGAGCGGCTGAGAACAAGCGCGCAGAGGAAACCGATCGCGTCGGCACCCAGACGCGCCCATGCGGCGCCGACTGTGCCGTGGCTTTCGACCAGAACGCAGGACAAGATCACGTTGGCGACGATGATCGATGCGGTATTGATGAGATAGAAGGAGTTGCGTCCCGAGAGCAGGAAGCTTGCGTGCAGATATTGCTGCGTCAGGATCTGGAAGATCACGGCGACGGCAACAATGGGCATGGTTTGAGCAGCGATTTCGCGGAAATCGGCGCCGAGCACGACATTGGCGACATGAGCCGAGATCATCGCAAAACCGAGCGCGGCCGGCAGCGTGATGCTGAACAGGAGTTCGACGCACTCGGCCAGATGCGAGCGGACGGCCGCGTTGCCTTTCCTCGCATGAATCTGCACCGCGAGCGGAAAGAACGCGGCCGCAGCGCTCATCGCCGGCAACATCAACGTCTGGCGGACGAGATCGAGGGCTGCGACATAGCGGCCGGCATCGGCCGCGCCGACGAGGTTGGCGATCACAAAGCGGTCGGCGACGCTGGAGACGGCGAGGAGGGTCAGCGACACCGTCAGCGGCAGGCCCTGCCTCGCCAGCGCGGCCAGATCGGCCCGATCGAACACCATCATCGTGCCGCGCCATGCCGTGCGCGACTGCACGAGGATGGCAATCAGGCAGGCTGCCGTGGATGACAGCAGCAGGACAAGACCGGTCGGGCTGACGAGGGCGACGAGAACGCCAAGGCACAGCACGCCCGCGGAGCGAACCAGCGTGCCCCGCATCACGGCGAACGCCCTGAGCCTCGCTCTGATCAGATCCTGGGTGAGGTCGAAAAAAGCGATTGCGATCGACAGTGCGATCGCGGCGACTGCGGCCGCCGCACCCAATCCGGTCAAAACGCCGAGCCCGTAGGCGATCGGTGCGGTAAGACAGGACAGCAGGAATCCCGAGGCCACGAGGCCTCGAACGTCTGTGCCGTCATTGCGCGCGTGTCCGCTCAGCACGAGGTTGCGGAACCAGCCGGCAAGAAACACGCTGATGACGGAAGCAAAGCCGGTACCAAGCAGATAGGTACCGTAATCGTGAGGCGAGAACAGTCGCGTGAAGACGAACACGCTCAAGAGCCCCAGCAGCGCAGAGAGAATGTTCGCCGTCAGATTGATGCTGGCCTGACCGATCAGCATGATACGGCAAGCTCCGCAGGTTCGTTGCTGCCAGCAAGCGGCACAATCTGCGCATCATTTTCCGCGATGGCTGACCGGATGATCTCGACCGGCGTTCGCGAAAAGGAGGCGACCGAGAAGGCGACGTCGTCCTTGCCCGCGCGACTCAGAAGCCTGCGCAATCCGTTCTTGTCGAGTTGCGGCGAATCCCAATAGCTCACGCAGGGTGTACTTGAAACCGGCGCATGCGTGGCAAGCGAGCCGAGATCGTTCTGCGCGAAGTAGCCGTACAGCATGTATTCAGAGAACTCGCGGGTCCGGCACAGCGCCTCGACCCAGTCGCGCCCGGTGACCGCCTCGATGCGCGAAGCCATACGGCGCGTCGTTTCCCGCTCCCAGAAGATGATGTGGCCGATGAAATCCGGCGCCGGAAGCGCGGGGACCGGCAGCCCCAGCAATTGATGGCTGGTTTCAACCCAGCGCGCATGGCGCGGCTGTTTCGCCGTGACGCCATTTGTCAGGCCGAAGAGCGGAATCTTGTTCGGAGCTTCGTAGTGCGCCAGATCGAAGTCGCGGAAGAAAACGATGTCCGAGTCGAGGATGCAGAAGCGCTCATGCGGCAGCGACATGGCCGCAGCAATTTTCAGGAACTGCTGGATGTGCCAGCCGCTTGCAGGCTTGGCGCGCAACGACCACCAGAACTGGCGGCGCTTGCGCTGGATGATGCGCGGCATGGGCCGCAGCCAGGAGGGAAGGAAGGTGGACGCCGGAATGACGGTTCGCCGATCGCTGACGAAGCGCGAGAACAATGCAAAGTCGCTGTCGGGAACCAGCAGGTAATGCCTGGCAAACGCCGTGGCATGACGATCCAGGCTTTCGCAGAGGGTGCTGCAAAGCTCGAGATCAGGCCCGTAGGTCGGGGTTAACAACGCGACAGCAGTCATTCAGAAGTGCTCATGTTCCGGCGGCGGATTCCCTCCACCGCAAAGGAGCAAGATCGATGCGCCCGGCGGCGCCGATCTCGTCCGCCTGCGCAAGCTGCCGCTCGAGCTTGACGGCTGGCCCAATCCGCTCGCGCTGCTCGCGGGCACCGGCGGCTGCGCGGTCAACGGAAATGTGGTCACGATCGGAAATGATTTCGAAACCTGGCGCAGCGCGCTGAAGAAAAGCGTCCGCAAGCAACTCGACAGAAGTTGGCGCACCTTTGCCAGCTATCCGCAAGCATCCTTCCGGGTCGTGCGCGACGAGGCCTCGGTCCGGACAATTCTTGCGGCAATGGAAATCCAGCAAAAGGCGCGGATGCGCCATCTCGGACAAAACTTCGTGCCGGACGAGGAGGCTTACACGGCGTTCTATCGCAGCCTTGTCGCCGACAATATCGGCAGCGGCTATGCAGTGCTGTCGGCCCTGACGGTGGGCGAGGAAGTGGTCGCGACGTTGCTCGGGATTCGCACCGGCACGCGCTACGTGATGGTACGTATCAGCAATGCCGGGGAAAAATGGTCGAACTGCTCGCCGGGCCGGCTGATCATTGCGCGCACCATCGCAGCGCTGCATCAGGATGGCGTCCGCGTTTTCGATTTTTCGACCGGCAACTATGCCTACAAGCGCCGGTTCGGCGTCGTA
>Ga0306917_10000885_pt1 | contig 13382 bp, 13 predicted proteins | sample tim00Cox00000000_FD_203313 | JGI IMG/M metagenome (GOLD analysis project Ga0306917, IMG submission 203313) | Lab enrichment of tropical soil microbial communities from Luquillo Experimental Forest, Puerto Rico - timezero.00C.oxic.00.000.000 (v2)... | ecosystem: Environmental > Terrestrial >... | reverse complement strand
ATTCGGGCTTTCGCGCGCACATCGCCGTCGCTACGCTCCTCTTGCTCGACGCAAGGAGAGGTATCATGTTGGATCGACGGTATCTTCTCGCAGGAATCGGCTTAGGCGCGATTGCAACCTCGATGTCAGGCAAGCTTGCGGCGGCAACCCCGATCAAGCCCGACGATGCGTCGGCGCTTCTGGTCATCGACGTGCAGAACTGTTTTCTGCCGGGCGGCAGCCTTGCGGTGAAGGATGGCGACCAGGTTATTCCGGTGATCAACAGGATCGCCAAGAGCTTCATCAATGTCGTGATGACACAGGACTGGCACACCGCGGGCCACGTATCGTTCGCGTCGAGCCATCCCGGCAAAAAGCCGTTCGATACGATCGACCTGGCTTACGGCAAGCAGGTTCTGTGGCCCGATCATTGCGTGCAGGGAACCGACGGCGCTGCGCTGTCGAATAACCTGGCGATCCCGCAAACGGGGCTCGTCATTCGCAAGGGATTCCACAAGGACGTCGACAGCTATTCGGCTTTCACCGAAGCGGACGGCAAGACCACGACCGGGCTCGCTGCCTATCTCAAGGCCCGCAATATAAAGCGCGTCTTCGTGGCGGGACTCGCCACCGACTTTTGCGTCGCATGGAGCGCGCTCGATGCACGCAAGGCCGGGTTCGAGACCTATGTCGTGGAGGATGCCTGCCGGGGCATCGATACGCAGGGTTCACTTGCAAAGGCCTGGTCCGACATGGCCAAGGCCGGCGTCAAGCGCATCCAATCCGGCGATATCGCGCTCGTGTAGCGAAGCACGATCCTCAAGCTGCGTTGTCCGGCTCGTTATTGTTGGCTGGTGCCTGCGCCGCTTTCGCGCCGCCCTTGGAAACCCCAACCAGCGCCGGGCGCAACACGCGCTCGCCGATCATGTAGCCGGCCTGCACGACCTGGACCACGGTGCCGGCGGGTACCGAGGGATCGGGAACCTCGTACATCGCCTGTTGGAAATTCGGGTCGAATCTCTCTCCCGTCGGATCGAACTTCGTCACGCCGTTTTTCTCGAGCGCGTTGAGTAGCGCGCGTTCGGTGAGCTCAACGCCTTCGATCAGACCCTTCAGGCCGGGATCGGCGGTTGCCTTGGCCTCCGCGGGAACCGCATCGAGGGCGCGCTGCAGATTGTCGGCAATTTCAAGCACGTCCCGCGCAAAGCCGGTGATGCCGTAAGTCCGTGCATCCGTCACCTCACGGCTGGTCCGCTTGCGCAGATTTTCCATCTCCGCCAGCGTGCGCAACATCTTGTCGCGGGATTCGGCGGCTTCTCTCTTGAGCGCCTCAACCGACCCCTCCTCGGGATCGTCAGGCATGACATAGGGCTTTGACGCCACGGGCTCACCGGTCTGCTGCCCCCGGTTCACCGGATCTTTCTTCTGCAGGTCGGGATCACTCATGAGACGGCCTTCTCAAAAAAATCGACTGGGATGAAAGGGAGGCTGTGGCTGTGTTGGCCGCCATATCGTGCTTCGGACGGCGAAAATCAAGCGCCCGTGATCGCGTACCCTTTCCAAAGTTCGCGTTCCGTTTTTCGATTGGAAGCCCCAGGGTCGGACTTTCCGCCTTGCACTGCAGGGATTTAAAGCGCCAGGTCAGCCGCCCAGCATCCGGCTAACCACGCGAGCGGCATAATCGACCGTGGGAATCACCCTTGCATAATTAAGCCGTGTCGGCCCGATCACGCCCAGCACGCCGACGATATGGCCGGCTGCGTCGCGGTACGGCGCCACAATCGTCGAGGAGCCCGATAGCGAAAACAGCTTGTTTTCGGAACCGATGAAGATTCGCACGCCTTCGGCGCTCTCCGCGCGGCCCAACAGGTCGATGACGCCTCGCTTGGTTTCGAGATCGTCGAACAACAGCCGAACCCGTTCCAGATCGTCAAGCGCGTGCAGATCCTCCAGCAGATTGGCGTGGCCGCGCACGATCAATTGGCGCTCCTCATGCTCGCCGCCGGACCAGCTCGCAAGGCCGGCCGCCACGACCTTTTGCGTGAGCTGATCGAGCTCGGCACGATCCTGCGCCATCGCGGTTTCAAGCTCGAGCCGCGCTTCCGCCAGCGTGCGGCCGCGGATGCGCGCATTGAGGAAATTCGACGCCTCCGTCAACGCGGAAGGCGGAACGCCGGGCGGCAGCGTCAGCACGCGGTTCTCGACCTGGCCATCCTCGCCGACCAGCACGACGAGCGCGCGTTCCGGCTCGAGCCGGACGAATTCGATATGCTTCAGCCGCGCATTCGATTTGGCAGTCAGGACGACGGCGGCCGCGCGCGTCAGACCCGACAATAGCGTCAAGGCTTCGCCCAGCGCCGCCTCGACGGATTGTGCCCGTCCGACCGAGACAAGCTGGCTCTGGATCGACTGCCGCTCGGCGTCGGTGAGATCGCCCATCTGCATCAGCGCATCGACGAAAAATCGCAAGCCCCGCTCGGTCGGCAGCCGGCCGGCCGAGGTGTGAGGCGCATAGATCAGGCCGAGCTGCTCGAGATCGGCCATGACGTTGCGCACCGAGGCGGGCGATAGCGGGACGGCGATCAGGCGGGAGATGTTGCGGGAGCCAACCGGCTCCCCCGTCGCCAGGTAGCTTTCCACGATCTGACGGAAAATGTCGCGCGAACGCTCGTTAAGCAGGGCAAGCCCGGCTGCCGGGGCGATCAAACCGATCGGATCGTGGTGGGCCACACTTAACTCCCTTCCAACCTCCCATTACATTTATATTTGTCCGTCCACCGGCTCCCTGACAAGCGGGCTTTAACGGTCTTAAAAGCACGGTTAAGGGCCTTGCCGCCCTCCTCCGCCCCTCCTACAAGCTGCGCCAGCCACATTTTGCTCGATCCCTGGAGGACCCCATGCGGCCAAGTCGCCGTGCCCCGGACGAACTTCGCGCCGTTTCGCTCGAGCGCGGTGTCGTCAAATATGCGGAAGGGTCTTGCCTCGTGAAGTTTGGCGACACCCATGTGCTCGTCACCGCGACCCTGGAGGAGCGGTTGCCGCCATGGTTGAAGGGCCAGGGCCGAGGCTGGGTCACGGCCGAATATGGCATGCTGCCGCGCGCAACATTGGAACGGACGCGGCGCGAGGCATCGGCCGGTAAACAGAACGGGCGCACCGTCGAGATCCAGCGCCTGATCGGCCGCTCGTTGCGCGCCACCGTCGATCTCGAGGCGCTCGGCGAGCGCCAGATCACCGTCGATTGCGACGTGCTGCAGGCCGACGGTGGCACGCGCACCGCCTCGATCACCGGCGCCTGGGTCGCGCTCGCCGACTGCATCGGCTGGATGAAGGCGCGCAACATGGTCAAGTCGGACGTGCTGCGCGACAACGTCGCTGCCATTTCCTGCGGCATCTACAACGGAACGCCGGTCCTCGATCTCGATTATGCCGAGGACTCCGAAGCCGAGACCGACGCCAACTTTGTCATGACCGGAGACGGCCGCATCATCGAGGTGCAGGGCACCGCGGAAAAGACGCCGTTCTCGCAAGAACAGTTCCTGACCCTGATGGCGCTGGCGCGCAAAGGCGTGGCGCGGCTGGTGGATCTGCAGAAACTCGCGGTCGCGTGAGGCCATGCATCGCCACATCAAAGGCAAGCTCGTGATCGCGACCCACAATCCCGGCAAGCTCGCCGAGATGCGCGAACTCCTGGCCCCGCACGGTGTCGAAGCCGTCTCGGCAGGCGAGCTCGGCCTCTCCGAGCCGCACGAAACCGGCGACACGTTCCAGGCCAATGCCAGAATCAAGGCTGTCGCGGCAGCAAAGGCCGCGCAGCTCCCGGCGTTTGCCGACGATTCCGGGCTCGTGGTGGATGCGCTCGATGGCGCGCCTGGCATTTTGTCTGCGCGCTGGGCCGGACCAAACAAGGACTTCGACGCGGCCATGGCACAGATCGAACGGTTACTCAGGGAGCGCGGCGCCACCACGCAGGGCAAGCGCGGCGCACATTTCGTTTCCGCGCTTTGCGTCGCCTGGCCCGACGATCATCTCGAGGAGGTCGAGGCCCGCGCCGACGGCACACTGGTGTGGCCGCCCCGCGGAACGGCCGGCTTCGGTTACGATCCGATGTTCATGCCGGAGGGATTCGACCGCACCTTTGGCGAGATGACCAGCATCGAGAAGCACGGTCTGCCGCCGCTCGGCCTGGGTCTCTCGCACCGTGCCCGCGCCTTCCTGAAGCTCGCGGAGATCTGCCTTGACCCGCGCTGAGACGGCAGCCTTCGGCGTCTATGTGCACTGGCCGTTCTGCCTGTCGAAATGTCCCTATTGCGATTTCAACAGCCATGTCCGGCATGCTGCGATCGACGAGGATCGCTTTGCCCGCGCGTTCGCGCGCGAAATCGAAACCACGGCCGCGCGCGTGCCGGGCCGGCAGGTCTCTTCGATTTTTCTCGGCGGCGGCACGCCATCGCTGATGCGGCCCGAGACCGTCGGCGCGGTCCTCGATGCGATCGCAAAACACTGGCGCCTGGATGATGGCGTCGAAGTTACCCTGGAGGCCAACCCGACCAGCGTCGAAGCTGCGCGCTTTGCCGGCTATCGCGCAGCCGGCGTCAACCGCGTTTCGCTTGGCGTGCAGGCGCTCGATGATGCATCACTGAAGCAATTGGGGCGGCTGCACTCTGTACGCGAAGCGCTCGACGCGGTTGCGATCGCGCGCAAGGCCTTCGAGCGCTATTCGTTCGACCTGATCTATGCGCGTCCGGACCAGACGGCGGACATGTGGGCTGCCGAGCTTCAGCTCGCAATCAAGGAGGCGGCCGAACATCTGTCGCTTTATCAATTGACGATCGAGGAAGGTACGCCCTTTTTCGGTTTGTATGCCGCGGGCAAGCTGAAGACGCCGAACGAAGCGACCGCACGCGCGCTCTACGACGTCACGCAGGAGGTCTGCGCGCATCATGGTCTGCCGGCCTACGAAATTTCCAACCATGCGCGCAAAGGCGCGGAGTGCCGGCACAATCTGGTGTATTGGCGCGGCGAGGAATATGCGGGCATCGGCCCCGGCGCGCATGGCCGCCTCGACATCAACGGCTCAAGACACGCCACCATGGCCGAAAAGCGCCCCGAAGCCTGGCTGATGCGGGTCGAGGCGAACGGTCACGGCGTCATCACCAACGATGTTCTCAACAGCGCCGAACGCGCCGACGAATTTTTGTTGATGGGCTTGCGGCTTGTCGAGGGCATTGACCCCAGGCGCTATGCGGCACTCGCCGGGCGCCCGCTCAACCCACGCCGCATCGCGCTGTTGCGCGAAGAGGGCGCCATCGTTGTCGACGGCGACGGCCGGCTGCGCGTCACCCAGGCCGGATTTCCGGTGCTTGATGCCGTCGTTGCCGATCTCGCGGCGTGACGGGTGACCTGATTATTTGCCCATGACCTCCGCGCAAACGCGTTCCGCGTTTGTCGCGAGAAAAACCGGTGCGCACTTTTCCGGATCATGCGCTAAGCGCCGAAGCTCTTTGGCGAGCCCGCAACCGCTACCCCGCCGCCGGTGCCGACCCGCATGACGGCAAGTCCCCGCTCATTGGTCCCGTCGGGCCGGAAGCGGAACAGCCCATCGATCCCGGCAAAGCCTGATGGATTGGTCAGCACATCCGGCGCGTAGCGTTGCGTGCCCTGCGCCCGAGCCAGCGCCGCGACAAGAGCCACGGCATCGTAGGCGAGTGTAGCGGTCCTGACCGGTTCGCCGCCGAACCGCGTGCGGTAGCGCCCGGCAAAGGCGCGGAAGCCGGAAGGATCCGGCGCCGCATAAAGACCGCCCTGCAAGGAAGGACTGGCAAACACGCGAGGATTGTCCCAAAGCCCCGTGCCGAGCAACTGGATGTTCCGCAGATTGGCGCCTGCCGCAGTGAGGGCATCGGCCGTCGCGACAACCGAGTCGCCGTCATCGGCAATCAGGAGCGCGTCGGCTTGCCCGAGCGCCTGCGCCACTGTCCGTGCCGGCGTCGCGCGGTCGGCGCTATATTTTTCGAACGCGACGATACGCCCGCCCCTGCGCCCGACCGCCTGCTTGAAGGCCACCTCCACCACATTGCCATAGGCGTTATCGGGTAACAGCGCCGCGAAGGATTTTTTGCCGATGCTTGCGGAGTATTCGACGATGCGGTTGACGTCGGATTCCGGGAGGAAGCTCAAGAGATAGACGCCGCGGCCGGCAACGCTCGAATCGGTGGAAAAGGCAATCACCGAGACGCTGCGCGAGCGCGCCGCCTGCGCGGTCGATGGGACCGCGAGCGCAAACAGGGGACCCAGGATGATCTCCGCACCTTCCCCGAGCGCCTGCTGTGCGCCTTGGGCGGCGCCTTGCGGACTGCCGCCGTCATCCTTGATGAGAAGCTGGATATTGGGATTCTGGAATTCCGCGAGCGCCATTTCGGCCGCGTTCTTCATGGATTGTGCGGCGACGCCGGCATTGCCCGAGGCAGACATCGGCAGGATCAATCCGACCTTGACCTGGCCCGTGCCGGCGACGCTCGGCTGCTGGGCCGGTCCAGCCGGCCCCGGCGTCTCCGAGCTCGTGAACTGGCTAAAGGTCTGCTGGATGCCGGAACAAGCCGAAAGCAGCGGCGCACCGAGCATCAGCCCGATCGCCGTCCGCCGGGTCGCACCAAGCGTGCGCGGACCCGGGACGTCACGACCCGCAGCGCCGGACCTGGGATTGAACGGGCCCACCATCACATCTCTTCGCTTGATCGACCTCGACCGGTCAGGACTGCCCCCTTAAATACGGTCGGGAGCGCGGATTCAGGCATATTCTCGGCGAATAGTTAACCAAAACAAAAGGATTGTGGCCGCCGCCGAACGGCCCCTGGTCGCACCGCTTTCGTCGCTTCGCCGTTGTCGGCCGCAAAAACGGCCGCACAGCTCAGGCTTGCAAGGTGGCGCCGAGGCTTTCTCCCCCTTAAGGTAGCATTATGCGCACAAAACCTGCCCCGATAAATACCGAAAGCGCCAGGGAACCCGATGGCCGCAGCTTTTCGGTCGCGGGCGAGCTTCTCACCGCACCGAGGGCTGAAGCCGGCCTCCATCTGGTGGCAACGCCGATCGGCAACCTCGGCGATATCACGTTGCGGGCGCTACAGACGCTCGCCGCCGTCGACATAATCGCCTGCGAGGATACCCGCATCACCCGACGACTGATGGAGCGATACGGCATCGCCGCGGAGCTCATGCTTTATCATGAGCATAATGCCGCAGCAGTGCGGCCGAAGATCCTGGAACACCTTGCGCAGGGCGGCTCGGTCGCGCTGGTGTCGGACGCCGGCACGCCTCTGATCTCGGACCCCGGCTTCAAGCTGGTGCGTGAGGCTGCAGCCGCAGGCTACAAGGTGACGGCATTGCCGGGGCCCTCGTCGGTACTGACGGCGCTGTCGGTCTCGGCCCTTCCGACCGACCGTTTTTTCTTCGAGGGTTTTCTGCCGGCAAAGCGGGCCGCGCGCCGCAGCCGGCTGTCCGGACTCGCGCGGATCGACGCCACGCTGGTGCTGTTCGAATCCGGCAATCGCGTGCAGGAGACGCTTGCCGATCTCGCCGAAATTTTGGGCGCGCGCGAGGCTGCAATTTGCCGCGAGCTGACCAAACTATACGAAGAAGTTGTGCGCGCCCCGCTTGCCGAACTCGCGGCCCGCGCAGGCGGGATTGAGACGCGCGGCGAGTTCGTGCTGGTCATCGGCCCACCGCAGACGGATGCGCAGATGACGGCCGCTGCGCTTGACGATCTGTTGAGGGACGAGCTCGAGCGGCACAGCGTCAAGGACGCGGTTGCGCACGCCGTCGAACTCTCCGGCCGGCCGCGCCGCGAAATCTATGCCCGCGCGCTGGAGCTCGTCCGGGAAACCACTGCAAGGGGCGACCATGTCCGGGAGTGAACGTGTTGCTCCACCGAGGGATGCCGCACCCGAACGTGTGGCGGCGTTCCGCACCGGTCTGTCGGCGGAAAGCCGCGCTGCGGCCTATCTCATGGCCAAGGGCTACCGGATTCTCGCAAAGCGCTTTCGCACGCCGCATGGCGAGATCGACATCGTCGCCAAACGCCGCAATCTGTTGGCTTTTGTCGAGGTCAAGGCCCGCGCCACGCTGGATGACGCCGCCTTCGCGGTCACGCCACGCCAGCAGGCGCGCATCATCGATGCCGCGCAGGCCTGGCTTATGGCGCATCCCGAGCATGCCGAATTCGAATTGCGTTTTGACGCGATCCTGATTGCACCGCGCCATTTGCCGCGCCATCGTTAGCGGCATTCGATGCCAGCTCCTGAAGATGTCCTCACACCCCGGGCTCACCTGATGAAATTGAACGTCGCCGTCCAGATGGATCCTATCGCGCGCATCAACATCGGCGGCGATTCAACCTTCGCGCTGCTGCTCGAAGCGCAAAAGCGCGGTCATGGGCTGTCCTATTACACGCCGGACAAGCTTTCGCTCGTCGGTGACGAGCTTTTCGCGCCGGTTCAGCTCCTGACCGTGCGCGACGAGCCGGGCAACCATTTCACCCTCGGTGAACCCAAACGCGAGCCGATTTCGTCCTTCGATGTGGTGCTGCTGCGGCAAGACCCGCCGTTCGACCTTGCCTACATCACTTCGACCCATTTTCTCGAGCGCATTCAGCCGAAGACGCTGGTGGTCAATGATCCGGCGGCCGTCCGCAACGCGCCGGAAAAACTGTTTGTGATGAATTTTCCCCAGCTCATGCCGCCGACGCTGATTTCGCGCGATCTCGACGAGATCAACGCCTTCCGCGATACCCACGGCGCCGTCGTGATGAAGCCCCTGCATGGCCATGGCGGCGCGGCCGTGTTTCGTGTCATGCCGCAGGACATGAACTTCGGCTCTCTGTTCGACATGTTCTCGGTGACTTTCAAGGAGCCGTGGGTCACCCAGCGCTTCCTGCCCGAGGTCAAGCACGGCGACAAACGCATCATCCTGGTCGACGGCGAGTTTGCCGGGGCGGTCAATCGCGTGCCGGCGGCCGATGATCTGCGCTCCAATATGGTGCGTGGCGGTGCGGCGCGGGCCACCGATTTGACGCCGCGCGAGCGCGAAATCTGCGTAACCATCGGACCGACCTTGCGCGAGCTCGGCCTGTTGTTCGTCGGCATCGATGTGATCGACGGCAATCTGACCGAGGTCAACGTCACCTCGCCAACCGGAATCCGCGCCATCGCGCGGCTCGGCGGTCCCGATATCGCCGCCAAAATCTGGGACGTCATCGAGAAGAAGCGAGGCTAGGGAGCAGCCCGCCTCCTGCCTTCGATATGTTGTGGTTGCCAATCTCTGAACGCGGCGCTGACGCCGCAATGTCCGCCCGCGTCGATCGGGAAATATACGCAGCTTTGTCCGTCGAACGATAACGTCTCGTTCACCATGCGGACGAATCCCTGATCTGCGGGCGCAATCTGTTCCCCGCTTCAAGCCGGCTTATACCTTTGCTGCTTAGTCCTGCTCATGGGTACGGGAGTAAGAGCAGATAGTAAGCGTATGTATACGGCCCGAATTGTCGTCCTGATCATCGCCCTTGGTGCCGGCGGCGTTGCCGCCTACCTGGTGAGCGGCTCCGACAACAAACCCGCACCCGCCGAGCCCGTTGCGCAATTGCCGACGGCCGAGGTTCTCGTTGCAAAATCCGACATTGCCCTCGGCCAGACCGTCAGGCCCGAGGACCTGCAATGGCAGACCTGGCCTGCGGCAACCGCGAGCTCAAGCTTCATCCGCCGCAGCGATCGTCCCAACGCCGTCACCCAGGTGGCGGGCTCGATTGCGCGCGCGCCCTTTATTACGGGCGAGCCGATCCGCGAACAGAAACTGGTCAAAGCCGACGGAAGCGGCTTCATGGCAGCAATCCTGCCGACCGGCATGCGTGCGGTCTCGACCGAAATCGCGCCTGAGACGGGCGCAGGCGGTTTCATCCTGCCGAACGACCGGGTCGACGTGATCCTGACCCGGCATGTCAAGAATCCGGAACGCCCCTCGCTGCCGGACGTCGTCGTGTCCGAGATCGTCCTGTCGAATATCCGCGTGCTCGCGATCGATCAGGCGCCCAAGGAAAAAGACGGCCAGAACGCGGTCCTCGGCAAGACCGTGACGCTCGAGCTGAAGCCCGACCAGACCATAGCCCTCGCCGGCTCGCGCCAGGCCGGCACGCTATCGCTGGCATTGCGCAGCATCGCCGACGCCAACGCGGTCGAGGCCACCCAGGACGAGCAGACGAGACGCGGCGTGAGCGTCAATGTCGTGCGCTACGGCATCGCCAGTCAATCCACCGCACAGAAGTGACGATGAGGAATACCCACATGAATTGCTGGGCAAAAGGATCGACAACGCGGGCGTCGCTGATTCGTGCGCTGTCATTTTCAGCGGTGTTCGCGCTGACGCTCGATTCCGCGCTGGCGGTGGACGATCCCCCTCCCGTTGCCGCGGCACCGGCGACGACCGCTGCAAGCCCGGCACCCCCTGCAACCGAAGTAGCCACGTCGGCGCCGGCGGTGACCGGAAGCATCCCGGTGAGAACGCGCTTTCTGCCGCTCGGCATCGGCAAGTCCGTCGTCGTCGACCTGCCGCGCGACGTCAAGGACGTGCTGGTGGCCGACCCGAAGATTGCTAACGCGGTGATTCGCTCGCCGCAGCGCGCCTACATCATCGGCGCAGGCGTCGGCCAGACCAACGTGGTGTTTTTTGACGCCGACGGCCAGCAGGTTTCGTCTTACGACATCGCCGTCAAGCGCGACCTCAACGGCATTCGCGTCGCGCTGCGTCAGATCTTGCCGGGCGTCCAGATCGAAGGGGTCGGCGAAGGCGTGGTGCTGACCGGCTCGGTGTCGAGCCCGGTCGAGGCGCAGCAAGCGGGCGATATCGCGGCGAGACTCGTAGGGAACCCCGACAAGGTCGTCAATTCGATCGTCGTGCGCAGCCGCGACCAGGTGATGCTGAAGGTGCATGTCGCGGAAGTGCGACGCGACATCGTCAAGCAGATGGGCATCGACCTCAGCGCCAGCATGAACTACGGCACCGCGGTCGTGAACTTCAACAACGCCAATCCGTTCACCGCAAATGGCGCCCCTCTTGTGTCCGGCAACGCCTTCTCCGCTTCCTCCATATTGAAGGGCTTGCCGACGGTCACCGCGACCATCCGCGCGATGGAAAACGCGGGCGTGGTGCACACTCTCGCCGAGCCGAATCTGACTGCAATCTCCGGCGAGGCGGCGACCTTCATCGCAGGCGGCGAGTTCCCGATTCCGGGCGGCTACTCCTGCGATCCCACCACGCATGTCTGCACGACGCAGATCACCTACAAGAAATTCGGCATCTCGCTCAATTTCACCCCCGTCGTGCTGAGCGAAGGACGCATCAGCCTGCGGGTCATGACCGAAGTCTCGGAGCTCTCCAACGACAACGCGATCACGGTATCTCAGGCGCTCACCGCCAACACGACCAACTCCATCGTGATCCCCTCGATTAGGACGCGCCGCGCCGAAACGACCCTGGAAATTCCCTCCGGTGGCTCCATGGCCATGGCCGGCCTGATTCAGCAGCAGACCAAGCAGGCGATCAACGGCCTGCCCGGGCTCGATCAGGTGCCGGTGCTGGGCCAGCTCTTCAGAAGCCAGGACTACGTCAACAACGAAACCGAACTGATGGTTCTGGTGACGCCCTATGTCGTTCGAGCGGTCGCCCAGAAAGAGCTGTCTCGTCCGGACGACGGGTTTGCGCCGGCATCTGATTCTCAATCGGCGCTGCTGGCCCGCATCAATCGTATCTACGGCGTGGCCGCCCGCGTCGAACCGATCGGGGGCTACCAGGGCAGCTTCGGCTTCATCATCGACTGATACGCCGCGGCGCAAGGCAAGGGGATGGGGGACATCACGATGACAAACGGACAGCCGCTCGATCGCCTTCGGACCCCGCGCCTGCTGGGCGCGTTGGTCGGCCTCTCCGTCGCCCTCGGCGCGTGCACCTATGCGCCCGAAGCGATCATCACGGGCGGCGCTCCCGACGATTACCGCTTGCGTCACCCGATCGCGATCACGGAGGCCAACCGTTCGATCGTCGTTTTCGTCGGCCATGCGCGCGGAGGCCTCACGGTCGCGCAGCGCTCCGACGTGATCGGCCTGGCGCGCACCTGGCTTTCGGAAGGCACGGGTGCGATCCTGGTGGAAGTGCCGGTGGACACGCCGAACGCCCGCGCCGCGGAAGCCACATTCCACGAAATTCGCGGACTGCTCCTCGCCAGCGGCGTGCCGGGGCGCGGCATCACGCTGCAGCGCTACCATCCGATCGATCCGCAGACGCTTGCCACGATCAAGCTGACCTATTCGAGGATCGCTGCGGTGGCGGGTCCTTGCGGGTTGTGGCCGGAGGATCTCGGCCCCTCGATTAATAATCCGGCCTACAACGAGAACAAACCGTACTTCAATCTCGGCTGCGCGACCCAGCGCAATCTCGCGGCGATGGTCGACAACCCGTCCGATCTGGTGCAGCCGCGTTCCGAAACGCCGCCCTACACACCCCGCAGGAGCGAGGCGTTCGAGAAGTATCGCAAGGGCGAAGCGACAACGACCACCTATCCCGAAGCCGAAAAGGCCAAACTCAGCGATACAGGCAAATGACCCGCCAGTCCCCAAAAGATTCCGAAGAGCTGCCGGACACCGCGCCGCCAGCGGCCAACGACTATATCGCCGCCGCGCCCCGTATCTCGGTTCAAGCCTTCTGCGTGACAGAGGATACCGCCGCCGCCGTGCAGTCGGCAGGAGAGGACCGCCGCCTCGGCAAAGCGCATCTCACCGTCAAGATGGGCGGCATGGGTGGGGCCGTCGATGCCTATCACAATGCGCCGACCCCGAACGTCATTGTGATCGAGAGCGAAGGGCAGGGCGACATTCTCGCCGGCCTCGACGAACTGGCCAGCGTTTGCGATCCCGGAACACGCGTGATCCTCGTCGGCAGCGAAAACGATGAGGTGCCTTATCGCGAGCTGGTGCGCCGCGGCGTCAACGATTACGTAATCGGGCCAGTCAGCCCGCTCGACGTGGTGCGTTCGATCTGCAGCCTGTTCTCCGCCTCCGAAGCGATCACCGTGGGCCGCGTCATCGCCGTTGCTGGAGCCAAGGGCGGCGTCGGTGCGTCCACCATTGCGCACAATGTCGCCTGGGCGATTGCGCGCAACCTCAAGCTCGACTCGGTCGTGATCGATCTGGACCTCGCCTTCGGCACGGCGAGCCTCGACTACAACCAGGATCCAATGCAAGGAATTGCGAACGCGGTATTCCAGCCGGACCGGCCGGATAGTGCGTTCATTGACCGCCTGCTTGCGAAATGTACCGATCATCTCAGCCTGCTCGCGGCGCCGGCGACGCTCGATCGCGTCT
>Ga0306917_10000882_pt1 | contig 13390 bp, 14 predicted proteins | sample tim00Cox00000000_FD_203313 | JGI IMG/M metagenome (GOLD analysis project Ga0306917, IMG submission 203313) | Lab enrichment of tropical soil microbial communities from Luquillo Experimental Forest, Puerto Rico - timezero.00C.oxic.00.000.000 (v2)... | ecosystem: Environmental > Terrestrial >... | reverse complement strand
CCAGCCCAACTCGTTGGTTTTTGCACCTACGTAACCCGTTGATTTAATTATACCGGGGTTCCCGCTGCGAGCCCGTTTCATGACCATTTTTCCAAAATCGCGGCTTTTTCCGCAGCCTGCTAAACAGTTTCGACTTCGGCCCACGCCTCGACGACGGCTAGGAACTCGGCGGCATTCTCGTCCGGGCCAACTTCCTTGTAGCGCAGGCCATTGACGAGCCGCTCGATTAAGCCCCACTGCCAGATCGCACTCTCCTGCGTACCGGTGAGACGAGATAGGAGCGCGCAACGCTGCCGGCCCAACGCGACCGGATCGCCTGCAAGCAATTCCGCACTCCATTCGCGCAGGGAAATACTCAGATCGTGCGCGCGCTCGATGAACAGGCCGTCGGGGTCGACAAACCTGCATTCATTCGTCCTGCGGTCGAGCAACGTGTTCCATGCGTGCGGGTCGCCATGAGCCATAATGGAATCTGCCGGATCGAAGGCATCCCGCCGGGCTTCGGCAAACCGTAACGCGACCTCGATGACCTTTTCTGAGCAGGGTCGCCCGAGCCTCGGCCAGACCGTTGAAATGTACGATGATATTTCCGAGGCCTTCTCCGCACCGGTCGGGAATCTCACGCCAGGCGGCAGGGGCATCCAGGCGTGCTGCAATGTCCGGCAGATGATCCAGATCTGCTCTTCGATTGGAAGACCGAGGGTCGCCAGCTGCGGACCCAGCCGCTCGAGCAACATCCCCCCGCTATTCCCATCGTCGCGGAGAAGCCGGACATATCCGCGCCCGTTCGCAGTCTGGAGCAGGCTTAGTTCGCGATCCGCCTGTGCGAGCCCTGCGATCGGAATTTTGAGTGCCACCTGTTGACCATCGGCTGTAACCGCCTCCGATACAAAAGCTTCCGTTGCGTTCGGGAAGGGACGGCCGACCTTGATGCCCCATTCAACCTCGAGTCGGCGCAACAAGCTGGGCAGCGCTTCAAGCCAGGAGGCTCCGACCTCGCCTTGCGCGGCAATGTTTCTAAGCACCTTGTCGCGAAGTTGGATAGGCCCGAGGGTCTTTGGCTCTAATATTCTTGCATGCATTCGCAGAGTGCTGGGTTTTGCCTGCCTTCGGAGAATCCGTTCATTATAGCCTGAGCGAGCACGCTTGAGGCCTTCCTGTCGAACGTGGCTTAGCCGTGAAGAGACGGCAAAGCGACTACGAAAGTCGGTATGAAGTATGCGGCACCCAACTGACCAGGCGCGAAACCAACCGAATTACCTGATAGAAAGCATAGAGAAGGTCTGCAGTGCCCCAGGTTGAACACCCAGACCAGGAGAAGCCCCAGCCGGGTCTGTAGCCCTGCCAGCGCAACCAAGGCCAGAATCGCGGCTATGAGATCACCGTATGCAGCCGGGCCGGCGAACGCGGCTGGCAGCTCCGCCGAAACAACGCCGGGTATCAGGAAGGCCAAACCGATGAACCGAAAGCAGTGCAGGATTAGCAGTGAACGCAGTGCCTGGACACGCGGTTGATCGCGCAGCTCTGGCCAGAGATATTGTGCTGCGACGATCCCCCACGCGACAAAGCCGAAGGCGACGCTGATTCCGAATAAAGCTTGCGGAGGCATCACTGCTCTCTTTCGAACGCGGTGAAGGCAACGGCATTTGTTGGATGGCTAAATCTGGTATGCCGGCGAAGCTGAGCCCAGATCACGGCATGCAAGATCAGCCAACATGGTACCAGCACGGTTGGGACAAACGACCATGGAAGTTGCTGCATCGCTGCCGAGCCCGGAGGGGCAGTAAAAATTTGCAAGGGTGAGCCTTCCGCCGAGGTGACGCCGAGGAAAATCGCGAGAACGAGATCGGCCGTGCCAAACAGGTTCCATGCCATGGTCGCGCCTGCGTGTTTTCCATCAGCCGCGGCAAACCAAAGCGGCACGGCAAGGACGCCGGTGATGATGTCGCCCCAGCCGGCAAAAAACGGGAACGGACCCGCCAGCCTTCCTTGCGACGCAAGCACAAAGAACAGAACCGCGAACACGCGGAAGAAATTAAGACCGACCATCATCGGGGTCGGCAAATTCATCAGCGCCGTGCGGGCGCCTGGCCAAGCTGTCACGATCGCCGCAGCGACAAGCGGTGTCGCGACGAAAATTCCCATTATCGGAAAGGGAGTAGAGATCGCAAGCCAGCCCGACGCGGATGGCGCAGCGGCCAGTCCGATCCACAGCCCGGCTGCTGCTGCCAGTGCGAGCTTCGCGCTGCGTCCAATCTCGAGGTAGACCACGAGCGCATTGACGACCACCACCATTAGCGCGGCGGTCACGATCGTACCGAGGAAATCGACCATGGTGGGCCTCCTGTCCAGCGTGAGTGCACCAATATTCTGTTCCGCCTTTGCCGTTTCTCCTTCTACAACAGCGCAGCACGTGACAGCCCTCGTAAGGCTGACGCGCCATCCGCGCCAATCGCCTCGGTTATTAGATTCTGAGCCTTGCGCTAGGCAGGGGACGCCTCCGCTACGACTGCGCGGCCTTTGTGGGAGGGGTGGCACCGCGAGGTGTCCCCCTATCCCGATCATCGAATCTGAGCGGCAGCTATGAGTTCGGCTAGCGGGCCTTCCCCGGACTGCGCCGCAAACGAGAAAGATGCGCCGAAAGCCGCCATCCAACACAGCGTCTGTCGGTTTAACTCAGGGCATAGGAATACCGTGCCGAAGCGCGTGAGCGGTTTCGGCATTCGCTGGGAAGAATGCTTCAATTGCCAGTTCCGATAGCGTGACATCGAGTGGCGTGCCGAATATCGTGGTCGTGCTGAAGAACGAAAGAACCCCCTCCGCTGTTTGCAGGCGGAAAGGAACCGCTACGCTTGCGACCGGATTTCGGAGGGCCGGCATGACGTTATGGCGGGGTGCAGGATATCCTTCCAGCTCCTTCAGCAGGACAATCAGTTTGGGCTCCGCAGTCAGTTCGATCTGTCGCCGCAATCGGAACAGCAAGTGGGCACGCCACTCCGGGAGATTGACTGTGCGCGGCGCCAGCCCCTGAGGGTGCAGCGCCACGCGCAGCACGTTGGCCGGGGCCGCCAGCAGCGCCGGGTCCACCCCGGCGAGGAGTATCGAGACGCCCCGGTTGGCGCCAACGAGCTGCCAGTGTCGGTCAACTGTAAGTGCGGGATAAGGTTCGTGCCCCGTTAGCACCTGATCAACCGCCGCACGCGCCGCGGCTAGCGCCGGATCGTCGAGCCGGCGCTCAGGAAACAGCGGGGCATAGCCGGCCGAAACCAGCAACACATTGCGCTCGCGCAAGGGCACATCGAGCTGTTCGGCGAGGTGCAGCACCATCTCGCGGCTTGGCCGCGCTCTCCCGGTCTCCAGAAAGGAGAGGTGCCGGGTGGAAATGTCAGCCTCCAGAGCAAGGCCGAGCTGGCTCATGCGGCGGCGTTGGCGCCATTCGCGCAGATGTTGGCCGATAGTCTGGAGTTCCTGTCCCATATAGGCATCATAAAGCGCCATCGTACCGGGCCAAATTACCTCAGACGTAATCGACTAGGCATCCGTTCGAAGCGAAGCTCACATCGCGTACCCATTACGGGTACCGTTTTGATGGAGCTTCGGATGAGTGACTTCGAAGAACTGGTCGACCGCTACATCGCGGTGTGGAACGAGACCGTCGGCGAGCGGCGACGGGCGCTGATCGCGCAAACCTTTGCTGAATGCGCGAGCTATCGCGACCCGCTTATGACGAGCGAGGGCCCCGACGCGATCGATGCCATGGTTCAGGCCGTGCAGCAGCGCTTCCCGGGTTACAGCTTTCGCCGTGCCGGCGCGGTCGATGGGCATCACGATCGGGTCCGCTTCTGCTGGGAACTTGCGATGGAGGGAGGCCCGGTTGTCGCCAAAGGCACCGACTTCGCTACCGTCGCCGACGCGCGCATGACCGCGGTGACCGGCTTTCTTGATCAGATGCCCGCATAACGGGTCTAGTCGCCCGGGGGTGGCCGGCTGCCCAAATCAGTCCCTGATAACCGGGAGTTTGGTTCCATGCGGTCGCTTGCAGGAAAGGTGGCGGTCATCACCGGTGGAACGAGCGGCATCGGCGCACGTACGGCGGCGCTGTTCGTTGAGGAGGGAGCTAAAGTCGTGATCGCCGGGCGTCGGGGCGAACGAGGTCAGCAGCTTGTGCAGGCTCTGGGTGAGTGCGCCCGCTTTGTGCCGACCGACGTGACGGTCGACGCGGATGTATCGGCGATGATCGAGCAGGCGGTCACTTGGTTCGGTCGGATCGATTGCCTCGTCAACAATGCCGGGACGGGCTCGCAATGGGTCGGCATTGGCGAGGTCGACCTCGAGCGCTTCGACGCGGCAATCGCGCTTCATGTCCGTGCCGCCCTCGCCGCAATGAAATACGTCGTGCCGATCATGGTCGCGCAGGGATCAGGTAGCATCATCACGGTTGCGAGCGTCAACGGGGTGCGCGCCGGCCTGGGCGGGCTCTGTTACTCGGTGGCAAAGGCAGCCGCCATTCATTTGACGCACTGTGCCGCAGTCGAGCTTGGGGAGAAGGGCATCCGGGTGAACACGATTTCGCCCGGACCGATCGCCACCGGCATTTTTGGCAAGGGTGCTGGCCTTGAACCCGATGAGGCAGACGCGAACCCAGACTACGCTGAGGCCGCCCTTGCTGCCGTCCTTCCCCGATGGCAACCGTTGCCGTATGTCGGGCGCGCAGATGATGTCGCTCGAGTTGCCTTGTTTCTTGCGAGCGATGTGGCGCGATTGATCACAGGGCACAACCTGGTGGTCGACGGCGGCATCTGCGCTGGGTGGCCGGCCGGCGTTGTGCGCGACGATATCACCCTATTTCGTAAAGCGTTTTCGAAGCATGGTGCTCGGGCTCGTCGGCCTCACTATTGCCGTCGACCTCGCCACCAAGCTGATTTGCCGCCCGAATGAACACTTCCGTGCCGCGCTGATCCCGCCGATCCGCACGACGCCAGGGTCCGAAAAGGGGGCATGGGCTGCCGCTGCCACCAAGGGCCCCGAAGGTCGCATTAGGGTCGTTTCCAGCGGCCCGCCTTCAGTCGCGGGAACGGCAACCATCGACGCGAAACGCGTCGTTCGGGATCAGCGCGCTCACCGCGACGGCGGGGGGTCCTCCGCGAGGGTCGTTCTCGGCGGCCCGCTCTGGGTCGCGGGAGCGGCAGCCATCGGCGCGAAATGCATCGTTCGGGGTGAGGGCGCCCTACTGCCGGGCAGGGTGATCTTCGGTCCTTCGCAATGGCGCGTCGGGACGGCGTGGTCGCGTTAGGCGGGTCGTGAGCGGGTATTTGCCGAACGGTATCCCCCACCGGCCCCGCTAATCAGCTCGGTCACATTGAATGCCGCGACCGGCCGGCTAAGACCTTTCAGCTCGAGGTTTCCGAGGTCCTCGAGCCTGGCGACTGCTTCGACCGCGCCGGCGATGCGACTGCTGACCAGAATCTGCCCGTCCTTGGCCTCAGCACAAAGCCGAGCGGCGAGGTTGCATACCGTGCCGATCGCCGTATAGCCGGAGCGGTCGGCAAAGCCGATCTGGCCTAGGGTCGCATAGCCCTGTGCGATGCCGGCACCGAAACCAAGGTCGCAGCTGTGTCGGCGCCAAACAGTAATCAACTTGCCCGCCGCCTCGCGCATTGCCATCGCCATCTTGACCGCGCGGGCGGCCGGGTCGGAACATGGTACGGGATCGTTGAAGAACACCATGATCCCGTCGCCCGAGAATTGGTCGAGCGTGCCCTCGAACTGGGCGACAAGCGGCCCCAACGCGCCATGATATTCGCGTAAGAAGTCGAGGACCTCCTCAGGCTCGGCGGTCTCGGTAAAGGCGGTGTAGCCGCGCAGATCGCAAAACACGACGACGATGTCACGGCGATGGCTTTCAAGGATTTTTTCATCGCCCTGCGAGACGATCAATTCAGCTAGCTGCGGGGCGAGAAACCGCTTCAGCCGCCCGACCCGGCCCAATTCCTCAACCTGAGCGACGACGCGTGCTTCCAATTCGCGGTTCCAACCCGCAATCTCGTCGGTACGCTGGCGCAATTCATGAAGTAGCCGTGCATTCTCCATCGCGATGACCGCCTGCGCGGCGAAGTTCTGCAGTAAGCCGATATCTTTGTCGGTGAACGGGCGGACCTCTTTTCGGCCGGCCGAGATGGCACCGAGCAAGGTCTCGCCCTTGCGCAGAGGCACGAAAAGCGCGGTGCGCAGTTCGTCTTCGGCAGCCGCTCGCGCCCTCCGATCACCGGGTTGTTGCTTGACCAACTCGGCCATATCGGTGATTTGAACGATCTGTTCGCCGCCGAGAAGACGCGAAGTAGGCGACCCCGAAGTCGGCGCGTGCGGCTGTCGCAACAGCTCCGCTAACGGGCCCGACAAGCCGCGCAGTGCAACGGAGCAGAATTTGCCGCGCTCATACAGCTCCAGACTCCCAAAAGCGATGCCGCAGAGGCCGTGCGCCTTCCCGAGAATTGCCTCAAATACAGCCCTGAGATCGCCGGGCGAGGAATTGATGACCTGCAATACCTCCGCCGTCGCGGTCTGCTGCTCAAGCGCTTCGGCAAGTTCAGCCTCACGCTCGGCAAGCCGTCGCTGCAATTCGGCGTTCTCGCGTTCGAGTTCGCCAGCCCTATCGTCTACCACCGTCATCGACACGGGCCCCCTTAGCGCCAGCGCCGACGCCACAATGCGGACCCCGGCCAGACCCGATCTCAAATTCGGCCTCCGGGCTCCCAGAACCGGCCAATGGGGCCGGCGCTTGCTCAACGGCTACAGCCACCGGCGGATACGCGCCTTGTAGTCGCGGTAGGTGTCGCCGAAGCGCCGCTCAAGATACGCTTCTTCGCGCGCGACCATGCCATAACGCAGGACGATGACGAGAGGCAGCGCGAGGATGAGGACCCATGGGCTGCGCGCAGCTAAGCCGATGCCGGCATAGAGTAGAAACATGCCGACGTAGATCGGATTGCGGCTCCAGCCGTGTATGCCTGTTGTAACCAGCGCGCGGACAGGCCGGTTGGAGGGCACTGGCGTAGCCGCGTGAGAAAAATTGCGAATACCTGCCACCATGATCGCGAGGCCGACCGCGATCAGGCCTCCGCCCGCCGTCCAACGGACCAAGGTAACCTCTAGAAAGGTGAGGGGCAAAGGCAGTAGGCGATCGAGGGCAAACCCCAGGACAAGGCAGGCGAGATAGAGGAATGGGGGCCGCGCGATGACCCCCGCCACCGCTGTGTCGCTAGCCTGCTGGCTGGCAGGGCCCATGTCTGCTCCTCCTACTTGCCAGGCAACGCGTCGATACTGAAACGACAACATGGGTGTCATTCTAGACGTTGACAACATGGGTGTCAATCTGGCGAGGGAGCCGAACGGGATGGTGGCGGTGCCACAGAGGAAAGCGGTAGGTCGGGTCGCCGCGGGCAAGGGCGAAGCGATCGCGGACCTGATGCTCGAAGTGGCACAATTCTTCTTTCGAATACGGGCCGTGGGTCAGAGAACAGGGCTCATCACAAGCTGGGGCGGCGGAGCCTTCGGCTTCATGCGCAGCCTGGCGGTGATTGGCCCCCTCACCGTCCCCCAAATCGCCCAGATGCGTCCGACCAGCCGCCAGCGCATGCAGCGGTTGGCGGATGAGCTGGCGGCCGAGGGGCTCGTGGAGTTCATCGACAATCCGAGGCATCGGCGATCAAAGTTGGTGCGCCTTACTCGCGAGGGTCATGCGCGTTACCGCGAGTTGAGCGCGCGGTTCCTGGCGATCGCCTCGACGATTGGCGACGAGCTGAGCGAGGCGGACATCCGTAAGACCGCCGAGATCGTGCAGCGGCTCAGCGATGAGGCGAAGGGGCTGGCGCGGAGCACGCGGCGGGCCGCGCCAGCGAGAGGTAGCGCGTAGTTGCCCACACCGATAGTGTGGTGAACCCACTTGAGGACAAGTTGATAGCCAGCGCGCGTCATCCTGCGTGCTCGAGGTCGCCACTGGAAGCCAGGGCTGATTGGCCCTGCCGATTGGCCGAAGCTCGGACCGCGTCATCGGCGTGACATCTCGGCAGCGATGCTGGACGCTCCGTGTAGCCGGTTAAGGGGGCGAAGTCGAACTGGTCCCGGCTATCGCCTTGTTGGACTTCATCTCCAGCTGACAGATTGCTCTTCATGTTCGGGCTCAGAACCGCCAATCTCATTATAGCCTTCATCGCGACCACTGCGCCTATAGCGCATGCGCTTGAGATGATTTCGAAACTCACGCTGGACGGGCCGCTGTGGCTCGGAATTCAGCAACATCTCTATCGGGGTTGGGGAGAAATATTTGGACCGGTGGAGATTGTAGCGTTCCTTTCAACCCTTGCCTTACTAGTTGTCACAAGGAGACATCGTTCAAGTCGGCGCGCGTATCTCGTAGCCTTGGTGTGTTACGCGGCCATGCTGGCGGACTTCTTTGTATTAAACCGGCCGGTGAACGAAGCGGTGCGGGACTGGACGCCCGTGACCTTGCCCTCAAATTGGAGCGATTATCGCCTTCGCTGGGAAATTGGCCACTCGCTCACGGCCCTATTCTCGGTGATCGCATTCGTCACGCTGATCCGCCGGCGTATCCACGAAGGATCAGAGTCGTGAATGTGATCAATTTTGCAGAGAGGCAGTGCGGTAGTCCGATCTGGTGCACGTAAAGGATTACCAGGCTTAACCGTTGGACAACGAGGCGATTGGGGCGGCGCGGTTCACCCAGCAAGCTCGGGCAGATCCACGCGGAGCAAGCGCTCGAAGAGCCTTTCGGTTCGCTTCTGCGCCCAGGATGTAGCACCGAGGACTTCACGCAGCCACACTCCCACCGGGCTGGCGAGCTGAGCCATGGTTCCGATGCGCCGGGATTGTCCGATCACGAAATTAGCAGGTGATGGCGCCGCGCCTCGTAGTCACGCAACCCGTCCTCAGCCGAGGCGCATCGGCGCAGCGAATCCGCGAGGACGACCGCGTCCTCGAGCGCTTGGCAAGCGCCCTGGCCGAGATTGGGGGTCGTGGCGTGAATGGCATCGCCCAGCAGCGTTACGCGCCCCGCGCCCCAAACGCGTCGCGCTGGGCGATCGACGACATCGTTTCGCAAAATGGCGTCCTCCTCGGTCGCCTCGACGAAGCATCGGAACGGGACGCGCCATTTTCTTATGCAATCAATCGCTTCACCCCGGTTGCCGAGGGGGCCGGCGTGTGACCCCGGCGCGGCATTGCGGGTCAGAAACCAATAAAGCCTCCGGTCGCCGCAAGGAAAGCACCCGGCCTGCGAGCCGCGTGCGACCACGACCAGGGCTTCGCGCTCAGGCAACGGGCCCGCCCCCTCGGCGATGCCGCGCCATGCGAGATAACCGGCGAACCATAACCTCTCGCTGCCGAAGAGCTGACCGCGGATCCCCGGGTGAATTCCGTCGGCGCCGATCAGCACATCCCCGTGCTCTCTTGAGCCATCAGAGAAAAGAGCTGCAACCCCGACAGCATCTGCCTCGAAACCCGTGCATTCTCGGCCGGTTTGTACCGATCTCGGATCATCGGAGAGCGCTGCAGCGAGAAGAAGGCGCTGAAGGGTGGCCCGGTGCAGGCAGATGGAAGGCGCCCCGGCCTTTTCCCCTAATGCGGCGAAATCTATGCTGCCAAACGATTCGCCGGTCGGAAGGAACGTCCGCGTCCGTTCAATTACCGATCCTACTTCCAGAGCTGCTACCGCCAAACCGAGGCGCTGCAACGCCACCATCGCGTTGGACCAGAGCGACAACCCGGCCCCGACCTCAGTGATCTGCGGAGCTTTTTCGAACACCGCCGCCGTAATGCCGACCCGCCGCAGCGCGATCGCGGCGGCGAGCCCGCCGACGCCGCCGCCAACGATCAGCGCGCGCATCGCCGCCTGACAGCCTCGCGGCCGCGGGCGATGAGTTCGAGCCGCTTCTGGAGCACAGTGGTATTCCGCAGAAACATCGCGGTCGAGTTTTCGTCGGCGGCCGCTCAGGTAGGGCTAATCTTAAGCGAATCGCTGCGCCCAACGAATGACGGGTTAGGGGCATCAAGAGCGGTTCCCGCGGACAAGGCTGAGTGCCGGCTATGGGCTCAGAAAGGAGACGATCGCCGGAGTGCGCCACAATGGGCGAGACGCGCCATATGCGGGCATTCTCCGAGGACTGCCAATCGGGGCAATCAGGCCGGAGGACACCTTGGCGCGATCTCGATGTCACGGTCAGGACCGCGCAACGACCGGTGCCATCAGTTTTGCACGTATATCGTCCTCCCCTATCATGTTGCTATGATCCCGCCCGGCAATTGCCGCTGCGCCCCGGCGCCCCCCGCGGCGCCCTATTTCGCCAGCCGACATAGCACCATATAGCGCTTTGAAAACGAGGGAATCCGGGGAAGTACCGGGTCAATGGGAGGCAGGATGGTGTCCAATATGATCGGCAGGCGGGCGGTCGTTGTTGGTGCCGGTATGGCCGGATTGCTCGCTGCCCGCGCTCTCCCCGAGTATTTCGAGCATGTGACTGTGCTGGAGCGCGATAGCCTCCCGAGCGATGCCCGTGACCGAAGAGGAACACCGCAGTCAAAGCATGTGCATACCTTGCTCGGTGGCGGCCAGCGGGCGCTCGGCGATCTGTTTCCAGACTTTGAACAGGACCTCGCGCGAGCCGGAGCGGTCCCCCTGCGGGTCGGTCTCGACGTTCGCATTGAGATGCCCGGTTACGACCCTTTTCCGCGTCGTGATCTCGGCTGGATCAGTTATTCCATGTCTCGGCCATTGATCGAGTTGGCCGTTCGACGGCGGGTAGAGCAATATACCAACATCACTTTCCGCCCGAATTGCCGCGCTGAGCGCTTCGAGGCAGCGCCCGATGGGACGGCAGTGACGGCAGTCAGGTTTGAAAATCGCAACGGTCGTAGCGAGACCCTTCCAACAGATCTAGCCGTCGATGCCTCGGGGCGAGGCAATCTGACCCTCCGCTTGTTGGAATCTTCCGGGCGAGAGCGACCTCAGGAGTCCGTCATCGAGGTCGACATCGGTTATGCTACGGCGATTTTCGCAATCCCACACGACATCTCTGTTGATTGGAAGGGTCTGCGGACAGTTGCAGTACCGCAACGCAGCCGCGGCGGAATGATGCTGCCGCTGGAAGGGAACTGCTGGATCCTAACCCTGGGCGGACGCCACTCTGAAAAGCCACCTGGGGACGGAGCGGGTTTTCTCGCCTTTGCCCAGCAGCTGCGCACCCCGACCATCTACGATGCCATCAAACGGGCTCAGTGTGTGGGCGAAGTTGCCCGATTCGGCTTTCCGGCGAGCGTCTGGCGGCATTTTGAACGGATCGAACCATTTCCGCGCGGATTGCTGCCTGTTGCTGACGCAATCTGCCGTTTCAATCCCGTGTATGGCCAGGGCATGAGCGTGGCCGCGCAGGAAGCGGTTCTGCTCCACCAGCTCCTGCGCCGACAAGCAGAGGCATCCGAGCCTCTAGCTGGGCTAGCGCGGGCTTTCTTTGCAGGCGCGTGCGCGCTGATCGAGACACCTTGGGCCCTAGCCGCAGTGCCGGACTTTGCATTTCCTGAGACCACGGGACAACGGCCGCCCGATTTTGAGCGTACGCGCGAGTTCCGGGCTGCGCTGACGCGCTTGGCGGCCCGGGACCCCGACATTCATAAGCTGATGGCCGAGGTGCAGGCTCTATTGAAACCGCGGGCTGTCTTGCAAGACCCCGATCTGGTGGGGCGCGTGTGGAACGTAGCAGCCGATGCGCGCTGTTGATTGCAAGAGCGGTTCGTTCTCGGAGGCAGGTGCTACTGTTCTCCGGCTCTTGCAGCGATGGCGAGTGTGCGGCGACGCCCTCCAACCGGCCTGGTTCTGGCCAGGCTTGAGTGGCCGGCCCGCTTTAAAGCGCGTCATAGCCGATAAAGTGGGCGGTCGGGGCCAAGGCCGAGGATGACGCGGCCCGATGCTTGGTAATTTGCCGGGTTCATCGAGACGTGCTGAGTGACCGTATGCGCGTCCCGGAAGCAACGTTCCAGCAGGTTATGGGTGTAGACCGAGCTGCCGCCGGCGGCTGTGTACATTAGGTCGATCGCCTGCACCGCGGCCTGGACGGCATGTGTGCGCGCCAGTCGCAGCATCGCCAATTGCGTGATTTCGATCTTGCGGCCGGCCTGGACAGCAGCCCAGGACTCGTCCACCGAATCGTACAGGAACGCCCGGCCGGAGCGGTAGAGCGCCTCGGCTCGGCCGACCTCGGCTTGGACAGTCAGGCGCTCGGCCAGCGGCTGATCTGATCTGCCGGGCCGCTTTGTCGCAGCGAGTTCAATCAAGGTGTCGATCGCAGTACGGGCGATGCCAAGTGGAATTGCAGCCATTGCGTTGTCGAGCAAGGCCTGGCATGGCAGACGGTAAAGCAGGCCCGGCACGCGCGGTGAAGCGTCGAAGGCAAAGGCTCGCTCCGCAGGAACGAAGAGATCACGGACTGCATAATCGTGGCTACCCGTGCCGCGCAGCCCACCGGTGTCCCAGGTGTCGATCCGCTCGCCGCCGGTGGCGGGAAAGAAAACCAGCACGGTTTGTGGCGTACCCGTCTCGGTAGGACGAGGTGCCCCATCTTCGTAGACAACGCAGCCACCATTCCACCAGGCGCAGTGATCGATCCCGCTGGCAAACGCCCAGCGACCGCTGACCCGGTAACCACCGGCGGCGGCGTGGGCGATACGCTCGGGCGCAAGCCACCGGCAACAACCGCATCGGTATTGCCGTAGATTTCGCGCGCGCCTACCTCCGGCAAGAACGCTGCCCAGAATCCATAGGTCGCGCCGATCATCAGGTTCCATGCAGTGGCGGCGTCCGCCTCCGCGACGGCCTCGACGACTTGCAATCGACGTGATCGGGTCGGTTTCCAGACCGCCATACTCGACAGGCACGTACATTCGGAAAAGCCGCGCCTCGTGCATCGCTGACAGCACGCTAGCGGGCAAGCGCCGATCACGTTCGCTCTCGTCGCGCCGGTCGCGGATCAGCGGGCCCAGCCGGCGCGCAGCGGCCAGCAGATCAGCTGCTTCAGGTTGCGTGTGGTTCATCGATACTGATTCCGACGCTTCCATGGTCCGCGTCTGAAGATGGGGTGTCGTGATCTAAATGCGCCGTCAGTTCGACCGCTCGTAGCGTTCGACGATCTTAGCCGGGGTCAGCGTGTTGGGCCGGGCGGTGCGCGTGGAGAATGACGGCCTCGGGGCACTTTGACCCGTTCCCGCCGCCCAGGCTGAACGGCCGGTGTCCGTTCAGACGTTATGTCCTGGGCCGTGGTCGGCGGCCCGCCCTGACGTGCAGTAAGAGTACGAGGGTTGCTCGGGCGGACCGAGCCGAGCCTCA
>Ga0306917_10000850_pt1 | contig 13624 bp, 13 predicted proteins | sample tim00Cox00000000_FD_203313 | JGI IMG/M metagenome (GOLD analysis project Ga0306917, IMG submission 203313) | Lab enrichment of tropical soil microbial communities from Luquillo Experimental Forest, Puerto Rico - timezero.00C.oxic.00.000.000 (v2)... | ecosystem: Environmental > Terrestrial >... | reverse complement strand
CCTGGTGCGCGACCTCAACGACATTTACCGCGGCCACCCGGCGCTGTGGAGCCAAGACACCGTGCCCCAGGGTTATTCCTGGATCGACGCCAACGACTCCGCCAACAACGTCCTGAGCTTCCTGCGGTACGGCACGGATGGCTCGGTAATGGCGTGTGTGTTCAATTTCGCGGGTTCCGAACACAGCGGCTATCGGCTGGGCCTGCCCACCCCGGGCCGCTGGCGCGAGGTGCTCAACACCGACGCGACGGTCTACAACGGCTCGGGAATCGGCAACCTCGGCGGCGTCGACGCCACGGAGGACCCGTGGCATGGCCGCCCGGCATCGGCGTGCCTGGTGCTGCCGCCCACGTCGGCGTTGTGGCTGGAACCCGAATAGCGCGAGCAGACGCAGAATCGCCCTAAACTCGCGGTTTTAGGGCGATTCTGCGTCTGCTCGCCGTCAATACAGCGCGTTGGCGAGGTTGCGACGGCCGACGACCACTTCTGGGTCGGCGGGATCGAACAGTTCGAACAGCTCGATCAGTCGCGTGCGCACCTGGGTGCGCTCATCTCCAGATGTGCTGCGCACCAACGCGATCAGGCGCTCGAACGCGCCGCTCACATCCTGGTTGAGGATTTGCACGTCGGCGGCCGCGAACGCGGCTTCGATGTCGCCCGGCGCGGCGTCGGCGACCGCGACGGCGTCCGGGGATTGCGCGGTTGCGCGCGACAGGAAGTCGATCTGGCGCACCGCGCCCTTCGCTTCGGCGCTGGCCGGATTGGCATCCAGGATCGCCTGATACGACTCTTTGGCGGCGGCAAAGTCACCGGCCTCAAGCTGTTGGCGCGCCAGGGCCAGCTCCGGATCCACTTCCGCGGCCTGGTCGGAATCGCTTGAGCCCCTGAGCTTCCCAGCTGTCGCCGAAATCAGCGACTCCACCCAGCGACGCAGTTGATCGGGTGGCTGGAGGCCTTGGAAGCTGGACAGCGGCTGCCCGGCGGCCAGGGCCACCACGGTCGGGACCGCTTCGACACCGAATATCTGGGCCACCCTGGGCGTCGCGTCGACGTTGACCGTCGCCAGCGACCACTTGCCGTCGTCCTCCGCGGCCAAGCCGGTCAGCGTCTCGAGCAGCTCAACACACGCGTCACTTCGCGGTGACCACAACAAGACCACGACCGGTACCTCGTCGGACCGGAGCAGCACTTCCTGTTCGAAATTGGCCTCGGTGACCTCCGTGGTACCGGGTGGCGCCGACGTGGCCTGCCCCTCGGGGCCGGCCGCCGACGTCTTCTGCTGGGCCCGCTGCTTGAGACCCGACAAATCGACCGCACCGGCCATTGCAGGCCCGATTGAGGATCGCGGACGCGTCACGCCGTCAAGTTTGTCATGCGCGTCGGTCACCGATCCACCCGGTGGCGGCGACGCCCAGAGCCGCCGTGATCGGGCCGTATGACGAAAATCACACCCGCCCCGCACGGCTCCGCGCCAGCAACGCCGACGGAGCGCCCGCGGCGCCGTCGAGCCTGGCTAACCGGCCCGCAGAATCAGCGCATCGCCTTGGCCGCCGGCCCCGCACAGGGCCGCGACGCCATAACCGGAGCCGCGGCGGGCCAATTCCAGGGCCACATGCAGCGCGATCCTGGCTCCCGACATGCCGATGGGATGCCCCACGGCGATTGCGCCGCCGTTGACGTTGACGATCCCGGGATCCAGACCGAGTTCGCGGGTCGAGGCCAGCGCCACCGCCGCGAACGCCTCGTTGATCTCCACGACGTCGAGCTGGTTAACGGAGATGCCCTGACGGTGGAGTGCCTTCTTGATCGCGTTGGCCGGCTGCGACTGCAGCGTCGAATCCGGCCCCGCCACAACGCCATGCGCACCGATCTCGACCAGCCAGGACAGTCCCAGCGCCTCCGCCTTGTCCTTGTTCATCACCACAACCGCCGCCGCACCATCTGAGATCTGCGACGCCGAGCCGGCGGTGATTGTGCCGTCGCGGCGAAATGCCGGTTTGAGACCGGCCAGGGACTCGACCGTGGTGTTGGCGCGGATGCCCTCATCCTCCGTGAACTGCACCGGATCACCTTTGCGCTGCGGGATATTGACCGGCACCACTTCGTCGGTGAAGACGCCGTCCTTCCATGCCGCGGCCGCCTTTTGGTGGGACCGCGCAGCGAACTCGTCCTGCTCCTGGCGGGTGAACTTGTCGACGTCGTTGCGCTGCTCGGTGAGCGCGCCCATCGGCTGGTCGGTGAACACATCGTGCAGGCCGTCGTACGCCATGTGGTCCAACACCGTGACATCGCCGTACTTGTAGCCCGCGCGGCTGTCCATCAGCAGGTGGGGCGCCTTCGTCATGGACTCCTGACCACCGGCCACCACCACATCGAACTCCCCGGCGCGAATGAGCTGGTCAGCAAGCGCGATGGCGTCAATGCCGGACAGGCACATCTTGTTGATGGTCAGCGCCGGAACATCCCATCCGATGCCGGCCGCCACCGCCGCCTGACGTGCGGGCATCTGGCCGGCCCCGGCGGTCAGCACCTGGCCCATGATGACGTACTCGACCGCCGAGGCCGGTACTTCGGCCTTCTCCAGCGCGCCGGCGATCGCGATGGCACCCAGATCGCTGGCCGAAAAGTCCTTCAGCGAACCCATCAGCTTGCCGATGGGTGTCCGCGCCCCAGCAACTATCACCGACGTCGTCATGCCTACCTCCTAAGCCCGCGCCGAGGGCCGATTCGGCCACCTCATGAAGCGCAATCTTTGCCGTCACGTTACCGTGGTGTGATGACGACCGACCAAGTTGACGCCCGTCAGTTGCTGGCAACCTCTTTGGTGACCGGGCTCGATCACGTCGGCATCGCGGTCGCCGACCTGGACGCTTCGATCGAGTGGTACCACGACCACCTCGGCATGATCCTGGTCCACGAGGAAGTCAACGAGGACCAGGGCATCCGCGAGGCGATGCTGTCGGTTCCGGGCACCACGGCGCAGATCCAGTTGATGGCCCCGCTCGACGAAACGTCGGTGATCGCGAAGTTCTTGGACAAGCGCGGGCCGGGCATCCAGCAGCTGGCCGTCCGAGTCAGCGATCTCGACAGCCTCAGCAACCGACTACGTTCGCAGGGCGCCCGGTTGGTCTACGAAACGCCCCGGCGCGGCACGGCGAACTCGCGGATCAACTTCATCCACCCCAAAGACGCCGGCGGGGTGCTGATCGAGTTGGTCGAGCCGGCCTCCTAAGACCACTTTCGGGTAGGACCGCGGTTGACGCGGTTAGCCCAGCACGGCGTATGCCAATGCCGCCGGTCGTCCATCGCCCCCGGTGATTCCGCCGGCCACACCACCACATGCGCAGTGCCGGAACGGATTTCGTGATCGCACCCGGGACAGCGATAGGTCTTCACCGCGCGGGCCGCGGGGATGGGGTGCACTTCGTACTCGTGGCCGTCGGGCCCTGTTTCCACCCGCCGCAAGGCCTGGGATAGCGATGCCGGCCGCTGCCGGCGTGGCGGTGTGCGGCGCCGAGCCATGCCGTCAGTCTAGTCGGGCAAGTCAGAACAACCGGTACTCGTCGCTGTCCATACCGCGCATCTCATCGTAATCCAGTGTTACGCAACGGATGCCGCGGTCGACGGCCAGAGTTCGCGCCTGGGGCTTGATCTGCTGTGCCGCGAAAATCCCTCTTACCGGTGCCAGAACGCTGTCACGATTGAGCAATTCGAGATAGCGCGTCAGCTGCTCCACGCCGTCAATCTCGCCACGCCGCTTGATTTCCACCGCGACCGAGCCGCCCCGCTCATCGCGACACAGTAGATCGACGGGTCCTATGGCGGTCATGTACTCGCGCCGGACCAACGTGTATCCCTCACCCAGCAGTTGGACGTGCTCAGCGAGCAACGCCTGCAGGTGCGCCTCGACGCCGTCCTTGACCAACCCGGGATCGACGCCCAGGTCATGGCTGGAGTCGTGCTCGATCTGCTCGACGGTGATGCGCAGCTGTTCGCCCGCTTTGTTCTCGACGACCCACAGCGGTGACGGGCCATCGAGGTCCTCGGTCAACCAGCAGGGCGGACTCATCCAGTTCAACGGCTTGTAGGCGCGGTCGTCGGCGTGCACGCTGACCGACCCGTCGGCCTTGAACAGCAGCAACCGGCGCGCGGAGGGCAGATGCGCGGTGAGCCGGCCGACGTAGTCGACGGCGCACTGAGCGATGACGAGACGCACCCGACTCACCTTAAAGCGTGTCCGACAAATTAGGCTGACGCCACAATGCCCAAGAAGACCATGGCACAACGCTTGGGCCGGGTGCTTGAGAGAGTTACCCGTCAAAGCGGTCGGCTGCACGAAACCCCCGCTTACGGTTCCTTGCTGCTTGGGCGGGTCTCGGAGAGCCAACGGCGGCGGCGGATACGCATCCAGCTCATCTTGACCACCGCCGTCATGGTGGCAAACCTGATCGGCATCGCCGTCGCCGCCCTGTTGGTGACGGTCGCCATTCCCGAACCGAGCATCTTCGACGACGCACCGGCGTGGATCACATTCATAGTGATGCCGGGCTACCTCATTTTCGCCATCGCCGTAGGCAGTTATTGGATTACCCGGCGGACGGTCGAGGCGCTGCGCTGGGCGATCGAGGAGCGCAAACCCACCCGCATCGACGAGCGCAACACCTTCCTAGCCCCATGGCGAGTCGCGGTCGTCGACCTTACCCTGTGGGGAGTCGGGACGGTACTGTCCACGACCCTCTACGGCCTGTTCAACAGGCAGTTCATCCCGCGGTTTCTGTTCGGGGTCGGCATTTGCGGCGTTCTGGTCGCCACCGGTGCCTATCTGATAACCGAGTTCGCATTGCGCCCCGTGGCCGCTCAGGCGCTCGAGGCGGGACGACCGCCGCGGCGGTTGACGTCGGGCCTCATGGGCCGAACCATGATGGTCTGGTTCCTCGGTTCGGGCGTACCGGTCATCGGCATCGCCCTGGTGGCTTTCTTCCAGCTAGTGATGCGGAATCTGACGGAAACCCAATTCGCCGTGGGCGTCATGATGGTGTCGATCGCAACCTTGATCTTCGGATGCATCCTGACGTGGATCCTGTCCTGGCTGACCGCGACACCGGTGCGGGTGGTGCGTGCGGCACTGCAACGCGTCGAGCGGGGCGACCTGCGGGGCGACCTGGTGGTGTTCGACGGCACCGAGCTCGGTGAGTTGCAGCGTGGGTTCAACGCGATGGTCGACGGGCTGCGTGAACGCGAACGCGTGCGCGATCTTTTCGGCCGGCACGTCGGGCGCGAAGTCGCCCTGGCCGCGGAACGCGAGCGCCCGAAACTGGGCGGCGAGGAACGCCATGTCGCGGTTGTCTTCATCGATATCGTCGGCTCCACCCAATTGGTGACCAGTCGACCTCCGACCGAAGTCGTTCAAGTGCTCAACCGCTTTTTCGCGATCGTCGTCGAGGAGGTGGACCGACACAACGGACTTGTCAACAAGTTCGAAGGCGACGCGTCACTGGCGATCTTCGGAGCCCCGAATCACCTCGACCGCCCCGAAGATGAGGCGCTGGCCACCGCGCGCCGCATTGCCGGGCGGCTTGCCAGCGAAATGTGTGGGCTCGACGCCGGCATCGGTGTGGCGGCCGGCCAGGTCGTCGCCGGCAACGTCGGCGCCAAAGAGCGTTTCGAATACACCGTGATCGGCGAGCCGGTCAACGAGGCCGCACGACTGTGCGAGCTGGCCAAGTCGCATCCGGGCGGATTGCTGGCAACGGCCGACACGGTCGACGGTGCGAGCGAAAACGAGCGTGCCCGTTGGTCTTTGGGCGAAACCGTGACCCTTCGCGGGCACGAGCGTTCCACGCGGCTGGCCTCACTCGTCGAGGCCGCTGCGCCCGATCAGTAATCCAACGCCAGGATCAGCTTGCCGGTATTCTGGCCGGCGAAGAGCTTGAGGAGCGTTTCCGGGAAGTCGCCGACGCGACCGTGCTCGATGTGCTCGTGTGATCGCAGTTGGCCGGTGTGAATCCAGTTCGCAAGCTGCGCAGTGGCTTCCGGATAGCGCGCCAGGTTGTCGAAGATGACAAAGCCGGTCATCGACGCGCGCGCGACAAGCAGTTGCATGTAGTTCGCCGGTCCGCGCGGGGCGTCGTTGTACTGCGACACCGCACCGCAGAGCACGATACGGGCGCCGTGCGCCAGCCGGTTAAGCGCCGCCTCGAGTGCCGCGCCGCCGACGTTGTCGAAGAAGATGTCGACCCCGTCGGGTGCGTGCGTTTTCAGCTCTGCCCGCAGGTCTGCGGTCCGGTAGTCGATGGCGGCGTCGAATCCGGCCCGCTCGTGGAGCCAGCGGCATTTCTGCTCACCGCCGGCAATGCCGACGGCTCGGCAGCCCTTGATCTTGGCGATCTGTCCGACGAGGTTGCCCACCGACCCGGCCGCCCCCGAAACCAGCACGGTTTGACCGGGTTCGGGGCGACCGACGTCGAGCAAGCCGAAATACGCGGTCAGACCGCTGATGCCGAGGGCGGCCAAGTATGTGGTTGCCGGTGCCAGGGTGGTGTCGATCTTGTAGACGCCCGCTCCGTTGGAGACCGCATAGTCTTGAACGCCGAAAAGCCCCGAAACCTGGTCGCCGACGGCGAATTCAGGATGGCGCGATTCGACGACGCACCCGGCCGCAAACGCGCGCATCACCTCGCCGATCTCCACGGCGGGGACGTAGGAGCGGCCCGCGTTCATCCAGGTGCGCATCGCAGGATCGATTGAGAGGTAGTCGATTTCGACGACGAACTCTCCGTCGGCGGCGGCCGGGATGGGCTCGTCGACGATCGCCCAATCCGCGGCCTTGGGCAGGCCCACCGGACGGGCGGCGAGCCGGCATTGAGTGTTCACGGCCGTCACGACGCCGCCTCCTTATGTGGTGCTGTGGACCGGCAGCTCTCGGCGGCGCACCGAAGGGTCGCGCGGCCCGCGGGGTCCTCGGCGGTGACCGGCACCACGGCGACGGTGTCCGCACCCGCATCCAGGTAGGCCCGCAGCCGGGCGGCGATTTCTTCGGCGCTGCCGAATGCGCAGAGCTGCTCGGCAAGCTCAAAGGGAATCGCGGCCGCAAGCTCCGAGCGCCGCGCGCCGCCGCGGGCGCGCTCGACGAGCCCGGGAAAGCCGAGGTCACTGAACATCTCGCCGTAGCCGGGCGGGCCGAGGTAGATCGCCAACTGGTTGGCTGCCTGTCGCAGGGAGGCCTCGCCCGGTCGCAGGGCGACCGGCACCCACACCGTCAGCTGCGGGGCCGCGCGGTCTGCGGCCGCGGCGTAATCATCGACTTGTTGTCGCACCTGGGCGACCCGTTGCGGCGATGCCAGGTTGAGCACCACCTCGTCGGCGAGCTGGGCGGCCAGGCGGATCATCGCGGGACCGAAAGCCCCGACCCCGATGCGGGTGTGCGGCAGCGGGTGGCGCAGCCGGAACCCGTGGCTCTGGAGATGGCGCCCGTCGTAGTCGGCGCGCTCGCCGCGCAGAATCGGCCGCAGGCAGCCTATGGTTTCGCGCATGCGTGCCGCGCTGTGCCACCACTCGCGACCGTGCCAGCCGGTCACGATGACGGGGCTGGAGGCACCCAGCGCGACATCGACCCCGCAGCCGGTGAGCGAGGCGACCGAGCTTGCCCCCAGCGCGACCGCGACGGGGGTTCGCACGCTGATGGGCAGCGGTCCCAGCTTGAGCCGCAACCCCGGTGCGCGCGTACCGATCGCGGTGGCCAGCGCGAAGGCGTCGAAGCTGGCCATCTCGCCGATCCACAATCCGGTCAAGCCGGCCTGGCTGGCCGCCGCGGCGATCTGCACCGCCTCGACGTCGGGGCGGTCGAGCCAAAACGGCAGCACCGCCTCGATTCGGCCGGTCACAGCATCGCCGCTTCGGTGGGCTGGTCGAGCAGAATGCGGCCAGGCAATTCGAATGATGCCTGGTTGACCTGGAAGTGCGCGGTGGCGGTGAACGCGTCGCGAAAACGCCGTTGCAGGGGTGCCCCGTCGTAGATGGCGCTGCCGCCGGCGAGGTCGTACATGGTGCGCACCACATCGGCGGCGGTGCGCACCCCGTGGGTGGCTGCAAGACGCAACCGGGTACGCGCTTGCACGGGCACCGGCGGCTCGTCTTGGCTTGCCCGCCAGGCGATTTCGATGGCCTGGTAGTACAGCGCCCGAGCGGCCTCCAGTGCCGATTCGGCGGCGGAAACGGCCGCCTGGATGGTGGGGCGCTCGGCCAGCGTGCGACCCGACAAGCCAGTCTTTTTCGCAGTGGCGAGCTCGACGAAATTGTCAACCGCGGCGCGGGCGTTGCCCATTGCCGCCGCGGTGATACACGCGGCGAAGAAACCGAACGGCGGGAATCGGTACAACGGCCGGTCGATACGCGGCCCATCGAATATCGAGACCACGTGCGCGTCGGGGACGAACACGTCGTCGGCCACCGCGTCGTGGCTGCCGGTACCGCGCAGACCGAGGGTGTGCCAGGTGTCGAGGATCTGGAGCCGCTCGGTGGGCAGTGCGACCACGGCGGGCCGGTCGTCGAGCAGACAGCCGGCGAACATCACGTCGGCGTGGCTGATGCCACTGCAGAATGCCCAACGCCCCGACACGACCGCCCCGCCCGGGGCGGGCCGGGCCTTGCCTTGCGGCGCCCACACTCCCGCGGCCACGCCGCGTCCCGCACCGAAAAGTTCGTCGCGGCTTGACTGCGGCAGATAGGCCACCAGCAGGCTACTGGTGATCGCGATCGACACACACCAGCCGGCAGACGCATCACCGCGCGCCACCTCCTCGGCGCAACGCAATGCCGTGCCCGGGGGCAGCTCCAGACCGCCGACCTCCACAGGCGCTCCCGCCCGCAGCAGACCCGAATCCCGCAGCGCGCCAACCAGTTCGGCGGGAAGCCTGCGATCGGCATCGATTTGATCTGCCATCCCACGCGCCAGGTGGGCCATCTCCCGGGCACGCATCTCGATGTCCAGCCGCGCCCCGGCCGGCGTCGTCGTGAGCTCGGTGTCGTCCATCGCATCCTCGCATTTCCAGAAAAGCTACGGTACTGTAGCTTAAAGCTACATCACTGTAGCTAACCTGGTGTAGCTTCTGTCAAGAGAGAAGATTGCGACCGAGAGGAGGAGCCTCCGCATGACCGAGACCGCGGCTCGGCGCAACCGCCCCTACGCACCGCGACTGGTGCCCGAGCAGCGGCGCGAACAACTCCTGGATCTCGTGCTCGAAATCGTCGACAGCGACGGCGTCGCCGGGGTCAGCATGGACGCCGTCGCCCGGCGCGCCGGCGTCACCCGCCCGGTGGTCTACAGCCACTTCACCGACACCAACCACATGCTGCGCAGCTCACTCGATCGCGAGGAGCAGCGAGCGCTGGCCCAGATCGCCGATGCCGTGCCGCGCCACGGTGACGAGGACGATGCCGCCGCGTTTCACCACCTGTTCGACACCTACCTGCGCGCCGTGGCCGAGGCGCCAGCACGGTGGCGGGCCATCTTCATGATTGCCGACAGTGGCACCCCCACGTTCCACAGACGCGTCGCACGCATCCGTGCCCAGATTGTGCAGTGGTTCGAAGCGGCACTGCGTCAGTCATCCACCGCCGGCCGGCACGCCGATCCCGAACTGCTGGCCCATCACCTGCTGGCCGTGCTGTGGGAATCGGGCCGGCTGTTGCTGGTGTCCCCCAAGGATTTCACCCAAGAGCGCCTGCTGTGCTCCCTGGACACGATGTTCGCCGCCATTGCGGCACCAGGGCGAAAGGATCCTTGATGAGCGGCCGCGGCTCACGCGATCGCCTGAATCCCTTTCCCGTCCAATGGCGTTCGGGCATCAGGGTCCGGCGCCTCAGCTTCCGAAGCCTACCCTTGGTGGCGCGACGGCCGTCGTTGGACCGCTGGTGCCTTCGCTGAGGTGACTGGCCGCAAAGGCCGCCCCCCTGTCGATCATCGCCCCGTCGTCGGCGTACGTGTCGTGGGCGGCGAAATTCATGCCGTCAGAGCAGACCGGGTCCTCGGCAGCGCACACCTTGATGGTCTTGGCCTGATACAGCGGGCCGATTGCGAGCGGCGGCTCGTTGAGGAAGTTCATCGCCCGCGCGTTCGGCGTTCCGAAGAGCACGACCGACGAGACGTGGTTGGCCACGTCGGCGTCCATCGGTTTCGGCACACTCGCCGGATCCACCCCATCCGGAACGGCAGCCGAGGTGACGAAGCCCATCACGGCCGCGCCCTGGGAAAAGCCGCCGAGCACCATCTGGGTCTTGGGACAGTCGTGTGCCATCGAAACGACATGCGCGCCCGCATCCCGAATGCCGTCGAGGCCCGTGCTCCACTCATGCGTGGCGGGGTAGTTCACCGGATATACGTCGAACGACCTTGCGCCGACGCGCGGGCGCAGGGAGTCCACGAATGCCTGTCCGGTGGGGCCAACACCGGGCGGCTCGTCGGTACCGCGGGCGAACACCACCTGAACGTCCGGACACGGATCTGCGGACGCGGACGGCACGAAAGCGACCGCGAGCGCCCACGCCGAAACTACTGCGGCACCAACGAGACCAGCGACCTTGAGCGCATCCAGGCACCGGGAGGTGCGTCCACAAGTGCTCGCCCAAACGCCCGATCGAACCCGTCCGCGGCCATTGCCCCGGACCGGTCCGAAGCGACCTCCAACAACCCCCATGTCCTACCCTTCGACTCAAATCGAAACGCACTTCCGTGATCCCGACTCCCGTCAAGAGAGTTTAGGTCTTACAGCCGCTTTCGGCGACTCAACGCTGCGCCCGCGATGAATCCGCGTGGGCGCGGCAAACCTCGACTACTTAACCAGAATGAACTGACCGACGGTAGTCAGCCCTCGACGAAATAGGTCCGCACACCCGGTCAGATACCGCAGGTACCGTTCATAGGCCTCTTCGGACTGGATGGCGATCGCGCGTTCGCGATTGGCCCGCAGATTGTCGGCCCACATGTCCAACGTCCGTGCGTAATGTGGCTGCAAGTATTGGATGCCTTCCAGCGCGAACCCCGCCGCCTGCGAATTATCGAGGATGTCCTCCTTGGCCGGCATTTCGCCGCCGAAGAAAACTTCCGTCCGGAGGAATCGAAAGAAGCGCAGGTCGCTCATCGTCAGTACGATGCCATGCTCATGCATATACCTTTGGGTGTATGTCATTATGCTGTGCAGCAGCATCCGTCCGTCGTCGGGCAGAATTTCGTAGGCTCGTTCGAAGAATGCGGGGTAGCGCTCCTTCTTGAACGCATCGAAGGCCTCGATAGTGACGATCCGATCGACCTTGTCCTCGAACTCTTCCCACCCTTGCAGCCGCGCTTCGACATTGCGGTTCGTGACGAGCTTGGCCAGTTCGGCCTTGCTGTACTCGTACTGATTCTTGCTCAGCGTAATCCCGATGACGTTGACGTCGTACTTCTCGACTGCCCGAACCACGGTTGCGCCCCACCCGCAGCCCACGTCGAGCAGCGTCATACCCGGTTGCAGGTTCAGTTTGCTCAGCGCCAGATCTTGCTTGGCGGTCTGGGCTTCCTCGAGAGTCATGTCATCGCGCTCGAAATACGCACAGGTGTAAGCCATCGTGCGGTCTAAGAACAAGCCGAAGAATTCGTCTGAGATATCGTAGGTCGCCTGCGATTCTTCATAGAACGGCGTCAACTTAGACATTCGTAAACGCTACCTCACCCTGCCTCGTCGGCGGGCCGCCGCCGACCAAGCCGTGCCCACGCGGCAGTTTAGCCACAAATCGTTGTGCCGGAACAGATCACGCCGGCTCGGCGGGTAGGCAACGACCACGCCAGTCTGATCCTGGTGCAAGCAATTTGCCGTCGCCGGCGTATGCAAGCGGTTAAAAACCGACCGCCGTGCCGTTGACGGCTTTTAATCGCGAGATGTTGGGAGAACAGGCCGCTCGCCCGGTGGTGCCGTGAGAAAGGCGGCAGCCAGGTTCAGGGCTTGTGTACGACCGAATTCCGCATGCTCGGCGGTGATGAAGTGCTGGCCGATGGCCAACGCAAACGCCAGCATGCTACGCGCCTCAACCTCGCCGCGATCACCGGTGATTGTCGCGAATTGCGAACGCAGATAGCCGATCCGGGCGTTGTCGACACGCCGTAACCGCACCGCCACTTGAGAATCGCTGCGGGCCCAAGCGCGCACCGCGAGGTCGATCGGCAGCAGGTCCTTGGCAAAGGTCAGGGTGCCTGCGCGGCGGACGTTCGTCGCGGCATCAGCCTCGTCGGCCTCCACACGGGCGATCACCTCATCCACGCTGCGCCGCTCCCATTCGTCCAGCAGAGCGGACAAGAATGCGTTGCGATCGGCGAAATGCCGGTAGAACCCCCCTTTGGTAACGCCAAGCTGCGCGGCGACGGGTTCGACGCGCACGGCATCCGGCCCTGCCGAACCGAGTGCCGATAGTCCAGCTTCGATCCAGGCGGCGCGCGTGGTGCGGAGGGCTGCCGGCATGGTCATCTCCTCGGAATTCGCGCTTGACGCGACACACAGCATGGACGATAGTTGATGTATACGCCACCGTATCGTTCAGGAGATTGTGATGCCACACGTCAGCCAACCGGTCAAGCGGATCACCACCAGGCCTGCGGCGAGCGCCGACTTCCCCGCCGACTATTGGGACTGTTTCGCGACAAGCGCAACCGGCGGCAGCGCACCGCAGTGGGCGCGAATGAGCTTGCGCGGTGCGGAATCCGCCGGCGGGATGTTTAGCCTCCTGGTCTGGCAAGGCGTGCTGGGGTTCAACCTCGACGCCCCCGACGCACCGGGAACCGTCGCAGGATGGCAGATCACCGACGAGACGCCCCAGCTCCTTGTGCTGGACGCCGACGGCAGGCTAATGCGGGGGCGGATGGTCTTCGAGATTTCCGGCCGCGACGCAACCTGGACAACGATGATCCACTACCACCACCCACTGGCACGTCCGGTCTGGGAACTCGCCGCGCACGCCCACCGCGCCCTGGTCCCTCAATCCCTCAGCCGCGCCCAGCGCACGCTGAGCCGATCGAACACGACCTCGGACCGATAGGGTCAACGCGAGGAGCGCCCGGCGCCCGTCCCACCATCATGTCGCTTTTCCGCCAGTTTTGTCGGTGGGTGGGTGTAACTGTTGAAGCGTGCACGATGATTTCGAACGCTGCTACCGCGCGGTCCAGTCCAAGGATGCCCGGTTCGACGGATGGTTGGTCACCGCGGTGCTGACGACCCGAATCTACTGCCGGCCCAGCTGTCCCGTACGGCCGCCGTTCGCTCGTAACGTTCGGTTCTATCCGACCGCGGCGGCCGCTCAACGGGCGGGATTCCGGGCGTGTAAGCGGTGCCGTCCCGATGCGTCTCCGGGGTCCCCGGAATGGAATGTCCGCGGTGACGTCGTTGCGCGGACGATGCGGCTGATCGCCGACGGCACGGTGGACCGCGAGGGCGTCGCCGGCCTTGCGGGTCACCTCGGTTACACCACCCGCCAGCTGGAGCGGCTTTTGCAGGCCGAGGTTGGCGCCGGCCCGTTGGCGCTGGCCCGCGCGCAACGAGCGCAGACCGCCCGGGTGCTGATCGAGACCACAGACCTGCCGCTCGGCGACGTGGCATTC
>Ga0306917_10000826_pt1 | contig 13741 bp, 13 predicted proteins | sample tim00Cox00000000_FD_203313 | JGI IMG/M metagenome (GOLD analysis project Ga0306917, IMG submission 203313) | Lab enrichment of tropical soil microbial communities from Luquillo Experimental Forest, Puerto Rico - timezero.00C.oxic.00.000.000 (v2)... | ecosystem: Environmental > Terrestrial >... | reverse complement strand
CGTTCCGGCGCGCGCACCGCCAAGCTCATGGCGGCGATCTTCCCACTGTTGGCCAATGCTCCTGATACGCCGGAGATGAAGCGCTGCTTCGGACAGTTGCGTGCTGTCACAGGAGTTCCGATTTCACCTGAGGTGCGCGCAACCTGGCACAGCCGCTTTGGCGTCGAGTTCCTCAACAGCTTCGCATACGGCCAGTCCGAGGGTGTGCGGCTGGCGATGTCGCGGTACGGCGAGCCCCTTCCGCCGGAGGGGTCGTGCGGCCCGATCGCGTCCGAGAACTACGAGGTCGTCGTCCTCGACGAGGGTGACGTAGTCCTGCCCGACGGCGAGGTCGGCGAGATCGCGTTCCGACCCCGGAGGCCGCACGTCATGTTCGAGGGGTACTGGCGCCGGCCCGAGGATACGATCCGTGCCTGGCGCAACATGTGGATGCACACCGGCGACCTGGGCCGCATCGTCGACGGCATCCTCTTCTTCGTCGACCGCAAGAAGGACTACCTGCGCAGCCGCGGCGAGAACATCTCCAGCTTCGAGATCGAGCGTGCCTTCATGCGCCATCCCGATGTCCAGGAGGTCGCCGTGCACGCGATCGCGGCCGGCATCGACGAGGACTGCCTCAAGGTCAGCGCCGTACTCAAGCCGGACGCGGAGCTGACCGAGGAGGCGCTGTGCGTCTGGGCCCTCGACAACGTGCCGTACTTCGCCGTCCCTCGCTACATCGAGTTTCGCGATGAACTCGCAAAGACCCCCACCGGCAAGGTCATGAAGTACCGGCTCCGCGAAGAGGGATTCACCCCGAACACGTGGGACCGAGAAGCGGCAGGCATCGCCGTTCGTCGACGACCGAAAGCGCCATAGGCATCACAGGCCGAAACGCCCGGTGACCGCGGCCGTACACCCCAACACCGTACTCAATCTCACCAGGTCGATCTCGACACGACCATCATGTCCGAATTCACACACTGAAAGGTTTCGTCATGCCCTCAACCCAAGAGAACTGGGACGTCATCATCGTCGGCGCCGGGCCGTCCGGGCTCGGCGTCGGAGCCCAGTTGGCTCACGCGGGCAAGAAGGTCCTCGTCCTGGAAAAGGAAAAGGGCTTCGGCGGAAGGGCTTCCACCTCAAGCCATGCCGGAATGACCTTCGACAACGGTCCTCACGCGCCGATGATGGCCGGCGACCTGGAGAAGATCTTCGACCGGATCGGCAAACCGGCACCTGTCATGGGCACCCAGCTCAAGAAGACCGAAGTGTGGCACGAGGGCGCGTGGGCCGACCTCAAGGACCTGTACCCCCACGGCGCGATGAAGGAACTCATCAGGGAGTTGCTCGCCACCCCACACGAGGAGCTTCAGGACAAATACGATGACGTCTCGCTAGCCGACTGGCTCGACAGACGAGCAGAGGGCGAGGAAATCCGCCTGTTTCTCTGGTACTTCGGCGCCACCGCGTGCGCAGAATGGGACCCTGACGGGCTCTCTGCCGGGGACGTGCTGGGCGCTGTCAAGCGTGTTGTCGAGCACTGGGACGGGTTCGGCGCACATGCGGCGGCTGTTGCAGGCGGGATGCATAACCTCTACATTCCGTGGGCCGAGACGATTCGGGAGAACGGCGGAGAGATCCGCACGGGCACAAAGGTTTCCGACATTGTCATCGAGAACAGCCGGGTTCGCGGGGTGAACATCGACGCCGGACAGAGGGTCGTCGCCAGCCAGTTCCTCGATACCGAATTCATCGCAGCACCCATAGTCGTGAACACTCTCCCCCTCTGGGACTTTTTCACCGTCATCAATGAGGACGAGTTCCCGCGATGGTATGTCGAGTGGATCCGGGGCATGGCGCACAAGACGGCCAACGTGTGGTCACTCAACTACGCCCTGGACGCGCCACTGTTCGACGAGTCGATCTTCCGGTGGGTCCCCGAGCTACCCCGCGTCAAGATGGGCGTTTGGCCGATGCCGTTCTCGACCTATGGCGAGTCCGTCGGACAGTACAACGTGTCGTTCCTCATCCAAGCCTCCTGGGACCAGCTGCCCGATCTCTTCCAGGTGCGAGATGCCAAGGTGCGAGCCGACATCAAGAAGTGGTTCGAACTCTTCGAGGAGGACATCAACGAGATCTTCCCCGAGATCAAGGAGCACACCATCTGGAAGATGCGCCAGGCGGGCACCTACAACATCGCTGAGACGCCCGGCTACGTCGGCAACCACCGCCCGGGAATCCAGCCGCCCAAGGTGAAGAACCTCTACCTGTGCAGCGACACCCTCAAGGATGCCCGGATCGGCGGCACCCAGGCGGCGGCAATCCCGATGGTGCTGTGCGCCGACCTGATCCTCGGCCGTTCCGACGGCTGAGCTTCGACCAGTTCACTCGACAAGGAGAGAATTCATGTCCCTACACACCCTGCACACACTCGCAACGGGCGGACAATACTTCGAGGGGCCCCGCTGGCACGACGGGCGCTGGTGGGTGTCCGATCTGTATCGAGGCGCCGTCTTCACCTACACGCCCGACGGCACCGAGGAGAAGGTCCTTTCGCTCGACGGCGACAAGCCGTCGGGCCTGGGCTTCCTGCCCGACGGCAGCCTGCTCGTCGTCGGGCAGGAAGCACGAAAGGTGTTTCGGCGCAGCACTGACGGCACCGTGAGCGTGCATGCCGACCTGAACTCCGACACCACCTCCGATCTCAACGACATGGTCGTCGGCAGCGACGGACGCGCATTCGTCGGGACCTACGGATTCGATCCCTTCGACGGGAGCACCCCAGCACTGGGCCGTGTCATCCGCGTCGAGGCCGACGGCTCGCACGCGGTCGCGGCAACCGATCTCCTGTTCCCGAATGGCATGGTCATCCTGCCCGACGGCCGTCTCGCAGTCGCCGAGACCCTGGCGGGCCGGTTCACGGCATTCACCATCGCAACCGACGGCAAGCTCACGGACCGCCAGGAGTGGGCGACTCTCTCCGCGCCGCCCTCCATGGAGTCCATGGCTGAGCTCATCTCGACGGTGGAGGTCATGCTCGACGGCTGCACCGCCGATGCGGAAGGGGCGATCTGGGCGGCCGACCCGAAGAACGCGCGGTGCATCCGGATCCGTGAAGGCGGCGAGATCCTCGACGAGATCCCAGCGCCGGACGGGCTGAACATCTTCGCGTGCATGCTCGGCGACGATGACGGGCGCACCCTCCTGCTGTGCGTCGCGCCGGGCCTTGCCAGCAACGAACGTGGCCTCGACGCGACGCTCCGCACGACGACCGTGGCGGTCCCGCACGCCGGGCACCCCTGAGGGGGAACGTCCGGGGAATCGGACGGGTCGTCGTGCGGACCGATGGTCGGTACGTGACGTGATCGTCCACAAGATCGTGATGCCTGGCGGGTCGGGAATCCGTCACAGGCCTGACCGAACAGATGCAAAGGAGTAGCGAATGAGTTCATCCACGCCCGCGGGTCCGCTGGCAGGTCTCCGGGTAGTCGAGCTCGCGGCGATGGGACCCGGACCCTTCGCGGCCATGCTGCTGGCCGACCTGGGTGCCGAGGTGGTCCAGATCGAGCGGCCGACTCCCAACGGTGGCGGCATCCCCCACGAACAGGACGTGATGCGTCGGAGCCGGGCCAGCGTGGCCATCGACCTGCGGACTCCTCGGGGCGTCGCTGCGGTCCTGGAGATGGTCGACAGCGCTGATGTCCTTATCGAGGGGTTCCGCCCGGGCGTCACCGAGCGGCTGGGCATCGGACCGGACGCCTGCATCGACCGCAACCCGAAGCTCGTCTACGCGCGGATGACCGGGTGGGGCCAGGACGGTCCGCTGTCGGCGTCCGCCGGCCACGACCTCTCCTACCTCGCGCGTACCGGGGCCTTGCACGCCATGGGGCGCGCCGGTGAGGCCCCCGCCATCCCGCTCAACCTCGTCGGCGACTTCGGTGGAGGATCGCTGTACCTCGTCGTCGGGATCCTCGCTGCGGTCCACGAGGCCGCACGATCCGGCCACGGTCAGGTCGTCGACGCCGCGATCGTCGATGGCGCGGTCTCCCTGACCACCGCGCTCCACGGCATGCTGTCGGCCGGCATGTGGCGCGACGAACGAGGCGTCAACCTGCTCGACTCCGGCGTGCCGTGGTACGACGTCTACGCGGCCTCCGACGGGAAGCACGTCGCGGTCGGGGCGATCGAGCCACAGTTCTTCGCCGAGTTCGTGCGCGTCCTCGGGCTCGATCTCGGCGAGCAGGATCGCCGGGATCCCTCCGGCTGGCCCGTCATGCGGGGCCTGATCGCCGACCGGATGAAGTCCAGAACACGGGACGAGTGGGCCCGGGAGTTCGAGGGCACGGACGCCTGCGTGGCCCCTGTGCTCAGCCTGACCGAAGCGCCCCACGATCCGCACCTGTCCGCGCGGGGCTCGTTCGTCGAGGTCGACGGCACGCCCCAGCCCGCTCCTGCCCCGCGATTCAGCAGGACTCCGGCAGCGATCCAGAGGCCGCCCGGTCGGCTCGGCCACGACACCCGGCAGGTCTTGGAGCGCTGGGGGGTCTCGGGTGTCGACGGGCTGCTCGCCGACGGCATCGCCGTTCAAGGGTGAGCAGGAACGTCCGGGCTGTGGCCGCCGGCGGTCTCGCGGGGTCGGGCCCGCGGACGTGCAACTCGCATATGCTGTTCACATCGCCCGGCGGACCTCGTCTGCACATTTCTCCGACATGCCAAGGTTGCGCTCGCCGTGCCGCCTCCGGCGGTGAACGATCATTGACGTCGAACCTAGTGGAGAGGGAGCTGTGAACGCCGGGACAGCGGATGCGGCTGACGAGCTGGCCGAGCCCAACGCGTCGCGCGCGAACCGCTATGACGCCATTCTCGAGGCTGCCGAGATCGAGTTCTACGAGCGCAGCTACGACGGTGTCGGCGTGGCCGCCATCGGAGCGAGGGCAGGCATCACCCCGTCGGCGATTTATCGTCACTTCGAGAGCAAGGACGAGATCCTTGCGACGTTGTTCGATCGCGCCATCGACGCACTGCAGGTACACACGGCAGCTCAGGTGGACGACCCGTTCGAGCAGCTGAAGAACCTCGTCCGCGGGCACGTGGAGTTCTCCTTGAGCTCGCACCGCCTGAACGCCGTGTGGATGCGTGAGCAGCACGCGCTGGCGGAGCCCTACCAACGCCGGGTCCATCGGCGGCAGAAGTCCTACGTCGACCGCTGGATCGCCTGCCTCGACGCCTGCTACCCGGGCAACAAGACGTCCGACATCGCGGCCGTGGTGCGCGCGGCGCACGCCATCATCACGTCGGACGGATCGCGTCCCGGCGCGGCACCACGATCGGCCAACCTGAAGAAGCTCCTGGAGTCAGCGGCGCTCCGTGCCGTGGGTGCACTCGACCGGCAGGCAGCCGAGGGGCCGGGCCAGAACGACCTCGGCTGACACCACCTCGCGTCGCTCTAGCTGGGACCGATCGTCTGCCAAAAACTCGACGTGATTGCGGTCAAATTATCTGCGCAGTGACTCTGACCGACCGCTGCGCAACCGGGCTCAGCCCGATCCGACGTCGTGCGATTTAGTGTCGACTTGGGGCCTATGTGGTACGAAAACACCCTCCGCCAACAGCGGTATTTGCCCCGTGCGACCGTCGGACCGGCCGTGGCCACGAAAATCGATCGCGAAGGTGGCGAAGCCCGCCGCAGCAAACCTGTTGGCTACGTGTTGGTAGCGGCCGCCGCGCTCGAGACCTCCGTGCGCTATCACGACCACAGCCGTCGGGTCATCGACGGGGAGCCAGCTTCGCCAGTACAGAGACACCCGGCCTCGTCCGAGTATCTCTCCCTCGCAGAACCGCCTCGTGTCGATGAACGCCGGATCCGGTGATGCGCTCTCCGCCATGTCAGCCTTCCCGCTGCGGTTGGACAGAACGCGTCCGGTTGAAGCGTCCGGTAGACGATGCGCACGTCTGAGCCTGATTGTGGGATCGCCCGAGTTCGAGTACCTCGTCGAGCCCATCCTGCTGTTGACCGTCTCTCGGGATAGCGACCACGGAGTCCGTGTCCGTCACTGAGGTTGGCGATGCGGTGGTCGGCGCGGTTGTGGCGTTGGTCTTGTTCGTGTGCACCATCAGTGTGACGAGGAACTGATGGGTGCGCGGCACCCCGCTGAAGTCTTTGCCTGGACTGCGGGGCGCCGCGCTGTAGTGCACGGAGGCACCGATGGTGACGGTAGAGGCCGATCCCGTCCGCGTCGAGTCCCGGCTGGCTGCCGGGGAGATCGAGTGTCCGGATTGTGGCGGTGTGCTGGGCGGGTGGGGTTATGGCCGTACCCGAAGGATTGCTGGGCTGGCTGATGCGGTTCGGCCGCGGCGAGCTCGTTGCCGAGGGTGCGCGGTGACGCACGTGTTGTTGCCGGTGAGCGTGTTGATGCGCAGAGCGTATGCGGCGGAACGGGTTTGGGCTGCGTTGCGGGCGCGCGCCAGTGGGCGGGGGCATCGCCGCGTTGGCGTTGAGGTTGGGGTGCCGGCGGCCACGGTGCGCGGTTGGCTGCGCCGGGCGGCCGGTCGGCTGGAGGCGATCCGGATCTGGTTTATGCAGGTGGCGGTGACGGTCGGGGTGGACGTGGCGATCCCGGACGGGTCGGGGTGTGCGTGGCGCGACGTGCTGGCCGCGGTCGAACTCGCTACGGCGGCGATCAGAGGCCGGTTCGGTTCGGTCGGGTTGCTCGGCGCGGTGACGCCGCCACAGGTGGTGGTGGCGGCCAGTGGTGGGCGGCTGCTCGCGCCGGGCTGGCCAGCGGTGGGCGGTGCAACACCAATCGCCCCTGACGCGGCGCAGGGCTAATCGGTAATCCTCGCGAGGGCGTCTGACCGGCAACCGATTTGCCCGGCATGAGGGGGCGCTTTGATCCGAGAGGAGAGCATCAGGTGTCGTTGGACGAGTACAAGCGCCGCGAACGGGCGCAGGCGATCGGGTTGTTCCGCTATCAGCTGATCTGCGCGGCCCTGGATGAGGGGTTATCGACCAAACAGCGCGGAAGGCTGGTGCGCCAGATCGCCGGCCAAACCCACACCGACCCGTTCGGCAACCAGGTGCGGATATCACGGGGGACGCTGGACCGCTGGATCTGCCGCTACCGCCGCGGCGGGTTCGAGGCGCTGGTACCGGCTGCGCGGCAGCTGGGGGCCCGCACTGACGCGCAGGTGCTGGAGCTGGCCGCCTCGCTCAAGCGGGAAAACCCCACCCGCACCGCCACGCAGGTGGCCCGCATCCTGCGCACCGCTACCGGGTGGGCACCCTCGGAGTCGACCCTGCTGCGCCATTTCCACCGGCTCGATTTGATGGGCCCGGCCGCCGGCGCGGCCCCGGCGGTGTTCGGCCGGTTCGAGGCCGCCGACCCCAACGAGCTGTGGGTCGGCGACGCACTGCACGGCCCGCGGGTCGGGGACCGCAAAACCTACCTCTTCGGCTTTCTTGACGACCATTCCCGGTTGGCGACCGGCTACCGGTTCGGCTACGCCGAAGATACGGTGCGACTGGCGGCTGCGTTGCGGCCCGCGCTGGGCGCCCGCGGGGTACCCCGCGCGGTTTACGTCGACAATGGCAGCGCGTTCTGTGATGCGTGGCTGTTGCGGGCGTGCGCGAAACTCGGTGTGTCCCTGGTGCATTCACAACCAGGCCGACCCCAAGGGAGGGGAAAGGTCGAGAGGTTTTTCCGCACCGTGCGCGAGCAGTTCCTAGTCGAGGTGACCGACACCACCAGCGAAGACCTCGCCGCCGCCGGCGTCGACCACCAGGCCGCGCTATTAGAACTCAACCGGCTCTTTATCGCCTGGGTGGAAACCGAATACCACCGCCGCATCCATTCCGAAACCGGCCAGAGCCCGCTGGCGCGCTGGGAGGCCGGCTGGGATCGGCTGGGCCGCACTCCAGCGATACCGACCGCCGATGATCTGACCGAGGCGTTCCTATGGTCGCAGTGGCGCACCGTCACCAAAACCGCCACCGTCTCGCTGCACGCCAACACCTACCAGGTCGACGCCGGCTTGGTCGGGCGACGGGTCGAGCTGGTGTTCTCCCCGTTCGACCTGGAAACCGTCGAGGTCCGCTACCGCGACAAGTCCTATGGCAAAGCATTGCCGCACATCATCTCCCGCCACACCCATCCCAAAGCCAAACCGGAGATTACCGAGCCCGAGTCACTGCCGCGGACCGGGATTGACTACCTGGCGTTGACCGCGACCGCCCACCACGAGCAGCTACGCCACGACGAGCGCATCGGATATCACGCCCTCTACGGTGACGATTGCCAGATCCCGGGCCAACTATCCATCGACGATGTCATCGACCACGACGGCAACGGTGAGGTGCCGGCATGAGTATTCAACGGCTGCAATCACATTGGGGATTCACCCGAATGCCGTTCGGACGTGACTTGGCCCCAGCCATGCTGCACCGCCACGCCGGCCACGGCGAGGCAGTCGCCCGCATCAGCTGGTGTGTGGACCAGCGTGCGATCGGGGTGATCACCGGCGAGGTCGGCGCCGGCAAAACCGTCGCCGTTCGGGCGGCCACCGCCGCGCTGGATCCATCCCGGCACGTGTTCATCTACCTGGCCAACCCCACCGTCGGGGTGCGCGGCATGCTCACCCACATCGTGGCCACCCTCGGACACACCCCGGCCTTCCACAAGGCCACCCTGGCCCCACAGGCCGCCGAGACGCTGGCCAGCGAACACGCCGAACGCGGCCGCAACCCCGTACTGGTCATCGACGAAGCCCACCTGCTGGACAACCATCAACTCGAAGCGATCCGGCTGCTGACCAACCACGACATGGACTCCGGATCGCCGTTCGCGGTCATCCTGATCGGCCAGCCCAGTCTGCGCCACCGCCTCCGGTTGGGCGTATTGGCCGCACTCGATCAGCGCATCGCGGTCCGCTACAGCATCGCCGGAATGAGCGGCACCGACACCGCCGACTACATCGGCCACCACTGCAAAATCGCCGGCCGCTCCGACACCCTGTTCTCCGAGGACGCGATCGGGCTGATCCATAACGCCTCGCGTGGTCACCCCCGCGCGGTCAACAACCTGGCCCTGCACGCACTCACCGCTGCCTTCGCTGCCGATCACGCCATCGTCGACGAGAAAGCCGCTCGCATCGCGATCAGCGAAACCGCAGCAGACTGAACCAAGTTCGCGTCAATCCGACCATCACCACATCAACGCGGCGACAACCCCGTCAGCACACCCACCACGGCCCCGCCCACCACACCGAGCGGGGCCGTTCTCACATCCGGATCGTCGCCAAACCCAATGACGCCATCATCGTCATCGAGAACGACGCGCAACAGTCGCGCAGCTCAACAAGACCAAGCCGCAGAGGCGCAAAACCGAGGGGCTGTCGGCCTCACGGGTCGTGCAGACGTATCACGTATTCCGTGCCGTGCTCAATTACGCGGTGCGGTTGCGGATGCTCTCGGTCAACCCGGCAACCGACATCGACCTCCCGCGCAAGCCGAAAAACAAGCGGCGGTACCTGAACCACCGGCAGGTGGCCGACCTCGCTGCGGGCTGTGGTGAGTTTGACGCCCTGGTGCTGGTGCTCGCCTACTGCGGTCTGCGCTTCGGCGAGGCGACCGCGCTCAAACGGGAAGACGTTCACGTCGACCGGGCGCGGATCGATGTCCACAAGGCAGTGGAGCATGTCAACGGCCAATACCGGATCGGCCCCACCAAGACGCATGAGAATCGGGAGGTCCCCGTCCCCGCGCCTGTGCTGAAGTTGATGCGCGACCGCCTCTCGGGGGTACCAGCGGGCCTACTGTTCCCCGGCGCGGACGGGTATCTGAAAAACCACGAATTCCGCAAGGTGTTCGATCCGGCCGCGACCAAGGCCGGCGTTGGGGGTCTGTCGCCACAGGAACTCCGGCACACCTGCGCGTCACTGGCGATCCGCTCACGGGCCAACATCAAGACCGTGCAGAAACTACTCGGGCACGCGACCGCTACTATGACGCTCGACAACTACGGGCACCTGTACGAAGACGACCTGGACGAGGTGGCACAGCAACTGGGTATGGAGTGCTTGTACCCGGTGCGTACCGACAAGGCTTAGAAAGGCGATTACCTGCTAAAAGGGGGTACATAGGACGGGTTCGATTCCCGTCTCCACCTCCGAATTTGAACCCCCAGCGCGATTAGCTCAGCGGGAGAGCGCTTCCCTGACACGGAAGAGGTCACTGGTTCAATCCCAGTATCGCGCACAGCGCATATGCGCAGGTAAAAGCATATTTTTGGGTTTGAATTTGGGCGCCGCTGCCAATAAAACTGCCAATGGCCTTCGGGGCCACTAGGGCCTCGGGCGTCCCACTGACCTCGGCTGCCCCACAAGCCCGCGTTACGCGGCCCCGTGCGGCCCGCAGGGGCACGTGTGGGGAGGGGCTCAGGTAATGCTTATGGCGCGCTGCCGGCCGCTCAGGCCTCGGCCTCGGTCGGGCTCATTGCATGAGACGAAACTCGACCCGTTCCTCGGCTTAGACTTCCGCCATGTTCTCGGAGACGCGCTACGCGCTGAACGGGGACTTGCGCGTCGCCTATCGCGCATCGCGCGAGGGGCCTCGCGACCTCGTGTTCGTCTCTAACTGGTTCACGAACTGTGAGGTTCTGCCGGAGCTACCGTCCCTCCAAGGCTGGGTCGAGGCGATGACATCGCTTGGTCGGCTCATCTTCTTCGACCAGCCGGGCACGGGAGCGTCCGATCCTGTCACGCCCGGCGCGCTGCCAACCTTGGAGCAGTGGGCGGACAGCATCACCGCAGTCTTGGACGATCTGGGGAGCACTGAAGCGGTTCTCCTCGCGGTCGACGGCGCACTCGCGACGGCGGCGTTGTTCGCAGCGACACATCCGTCCCGCACCACCGCGTTGGTGGTGCTCGAAGGCTACGCAGATGCGGGCGACCGCACCGCGTTGGTTGGAGACGAAGTTTTCGCTGCGTTCGACACCATGTGGGGGACGGGAGAGATCCAACATGCGATCAATCCGGACATGCCGTGGAACGAGGAGATCCGGGCAGCGTTTGCACGACATAATCGCCTGGCGGCAAGCCCGGGAATCGTTGCACTCATGATGCCTTTCGTAGCCGAATTGAACGTGCGCGCGATCCTTCCCACCGTCCGCGTGCCCACCCTTGTCATCCAGCACACCGACGACCCATTCATCACACGCGCAATGGGTAAGGATGTCGCCGATCACATACCGGGCGCGAAATACGTTGAGCTGCCAGGGCGCAACGCTTTCCACTTTGTTGAACCGTGGCGCGATTCGTTCCAGGAGATCGCAGAGTTTCTTACCGGCCAGCAGGCTGACGTGGCCGATGATCGGGTTCTGGCCACGGTGCTGTTCACCGACATAGTGGACTCGACGCGCCGGGCCGCCGAGATGGGCGACCGTGACTGGCGCGCGCTGCTCGACGCGCACGACGCCGTTGTTCGGTCGCAGCTAACTCGCTTTCGAGGCCGGGAGGTGAACACCGCGGGAGACGGCTTCCTTGCGATGTTCGACGGCCCGCAGCGGGCGATTCGCTGTGCGATGGCGATCCGCGACGCGGTGCAATCCCTCGGTATCGAGGTGCGAGCGGGGTTGCACACTGGCGAGTGCGAGGTTCGCGGCGACGACATCGGCGGGATCGGCGTGCATATCGGTGCGCGCGTGAGCGCGCTGGCGGGGGCGAACGACGTGCTGGTGTCCAGCACGTTGCGCGACTTGGTGATCGGTTCGGGGCTGGAGTTCGCGGAGCGCGGCTCTTACGAGCTGAAGGGCGTGCCCGGCGAATGGCGCCTCTTCGCCGTCGCCCGGGAGTAAAAACCGTTGAGCGGCTGTCGTCATGGCGCGGTCAGTGGCCGCTCTTGAGCTCGCCGGAGCCGTACGTCCATGCGCTGACGTCGGCTAGCCGCAGGCGCAGTGTTGTGTGCTCGTAGACCTTGCCGTTGACCAAGCACAAGACGCCGCCGGACAGCACCACAAAGTCCTCCGATGCGGCGGCGTGGTCGCTCTCTTTTGGGTTGATCTCCTCGCCAAGATCAGCCAATGCTGCTGTTTCGGGGCTGTCGAATGACCGCAGATGGCCGGCAACCTTCTGGTCGAAATACCACCGCGGCCTGATCTCACCCACCGCCGCGCCCCACGGCATGTACAGCGTCACCGTGAAGCTTTGACCGATTTGGGTGATCGGCATTGCCCCGATTGCGTCGATGATTTGGCGGAGTGTCTTGTCGGTCGTCATGCCCGGCATCGTATGTCGCACCACCACATTTCAAGTTGAGGCCACGGCTGGCAACATGCTGTCAACCGGCGAAACTTTGCGAATCTCGGTGTAGACGATCCGCGCCGCGGATAACGTAGGTCGCCGTGAACAGGCGGGCTGGTAATCCTCTCGCGCTGGGGCTAGTGATCGTCGGCGCAGCCGCAATGGCAATCGCGGCATTCTTGCCGCTCGTCGAACCGATAGGCATCTTCCCGATGGTTCGAGACAACAGCCTTATTCAGCACGGCGGCTGGACGTTGATCGCACTTGCCGTAGGGATTGCTGCCAGCGGCTTTCGGGCTACTAGTCAGCGCGGGGGGAGATGGTGGGGGCTCACGCTCGTTCTGTGCCTCTTTGCCGTTGCGCAAATCATCGATTGGTTCGTGGACAAAGGCGTGCGCACGCTATACCCGGTAGGCCCCGACGGAACCCCTGTTACTAGCCAACCCGGCATGGTCGCCGCTCTCGGCATAGCTCTCTATGTCGCGGGGGCAGGAGTTGCCATAGCCCTGATCGGCACTGTGATGCTTCGCCAGACCCAATACAGCGGCGTGGATGATGATCCTCTAGTTGCGGCCTGGGAAGCGGCAAAGACAACGAAGAAGTGCCCCGACTGCGCGGAAACCATCCTCGCCGACGCCCACGTGTGCAAACACTGTGGGTACCGCTTCGCACCGAGCGCGCCCGACGCCCCACAGGAATAACGCCCCACGGGAAGTCCAAGAAGGTGAAGTGCCACAGCTGCGAACACGTGCAGATGGTTCCGTCAAACCAACAGACATTCGTGTGCGAGCAATGCGGGACGAAGCTCAAACGCCGTACACCAGTTAAGGGCAGCTAGCGAACGCGTCACTGCCCGGCAAACTCAGGCCACTACGAATTGTCGATCCTGCGTGAACGCAGCGCCGCTCGTGCGAACGTCGCGGGGTGGTTGAGCAGAGTCATGATCCGCCCAGTCAGGGTGTTGGGGTCGCGAGCGACACCGAGCTGGATGGACGCCGAAAGGCGATCGAAGTAGACGCGTTCGCTAACGAGGTCGGGGCCATCGAACTGAAAGATCAACAACATCGGCCATTCGACCCGGCGGCCAGTCGGCGGCAAGCCCCGGTAGGGTCCCCGGTGGGTGCCGTGCAGGCACGTCTCAATCATCACGCGGTCACCGTGGTGACACAGTGAGCCGGGCTGGATGTCGAAGTGCATGTCTGGAAGAGCGGTGAAGAGTTCACGGTAGTTCGCAGCGACCGCGTCCGGACCGTCGGCGACCTCCCCGGGCAATTCCGTTCGCGCGGCACCGGGTTTGAATGTCGCCAGCGTCGCCGCGACGTCCTGCCGATTTTCTGCTTCGAGATGCGCTAGGACGGTTTGCTCGCGCGATTGCCGCAGGCCCGCATCCGCCTCGGCTGCCTCGGTCATATCGCTCCCTCGCTTGAGGCCGATCTACGCCAACGGCAGTGTAATTGATGGCGGC
>Ga0306917_10000798_pt1 | contig 13911 bp, 10 predicted proteins | sample tim00Cox00000000_FD_203313 | JGI IMG/M metagenome (GOLD analysis project Ga0306917, IMG submission 203313) | Lab enrichment of tropical soil microbial communities from Luquillo Experimental Forest, Puerto Rico - timezero.00C.oxic.00.000.000 (v2)... | ecosystem: Environmental > Terrestrial >... | reverse complement strand
AAAATGTCCGTGGGAAAGAAAACCGACGAAGTGGGTTGTGCGTCACGCGAAGGCTGGGCAAATCGGTAATTGAAGCTGCCGCGGCCCGCCCCCGCGACATGCGCGAGGACGCCGTCAAGCGCAATTCTTCCTTCTTCATCAGCATTGAAGCCCTGATAGAGGAAGTCACGAAGAAAGCGCCCGTTCTGCGATATGCCCTCGCCGTGGACACGCGCTGCCGGAGCGACGGCATGTGGGTCGTGTTTGGCATACGACGCGAAGTCGCGTATGGCAGCGAACCCGCCTCCGGCAACTACCGGATCGGCAACAACATAAACGTATTCGTAAATTTTGCCAGGCTGAAAGCCCCCCTTCAGGTGGATGTGCCGATCGCTGGCGGTCAGCTTGCCATCAACGGTCTCGGCAAACTGCCACTCCGAGCGAGGAATGAGCTTGCGCGTCGCGTCGCGTGACGGCCGGACAGTAAGCACGTTGCGCGGATCGTCCGGCGCGGAAACCGGGTATTCGACGCCCCCGAGATTCCCGAGGATGAGGTGCCCCAGGGGTATTTCTTGCATCACCTTCGAGGGCATCAGATCGCCGCGCAGCAGGCCGGTGATCGTTTTTCCATGGTCTTTCGCGATAGGAGCAAAGAATCGCAGCGCGTCCGCTGCACTCGCATCCCACTGCCAACCCAGGCTCACTACGGTGAAGCCGTTGCGCAGCAACCATGCATCTCCCACATCGTTCGCGAGGTTCCCGTCGCCGCCGTCCACAATTGCAATAATCCCCGCGCGCCCACGATTAGGAACTTCCAGCAGCATTGAGCCATTGCCTTTGTGCGGATCTTTCGGGCCCACGATCACGACGTCGGAAGAGAACTCGACCTCGCCGTCTTTCAAGTTCACCGCCTTGTCGAGATCGACGATGCGCCGGTTATGCGGATTGGCGATAGGGAGCGAGAAGTAGACGCGCCCCGTAATGCGCTCATAGCTTCCCGCGTCACCAAACTCTTTGCCGTTAAGTACATCTGTGCGGGATGCGATCTCAACGCGGATGACACGGGCGTTGACTGGCAGAATGCTCGGAGCAAGAAGCAGAACTAGCGAGACTAAACGATGCCGGGAGCGCATGCGCGGCAGCATAGCACGCCCTTGGCGAAGCGCGTGGAGGTTATTCGTAACGGAGAGCGGCGATAGGGTCGAGAATGCTGAAAAGTTAGACCCGCTATTTTAGCTGGCGCTGACGGCAGCTATTTTGCCGCGGTCCATGCCGTCGCTTCTTTGCTGGAAGTGAGCCGCTACGCGGTCGATGATTTGATTGAGCGGTGTCTGTGGCCGAAAACCAGTCAGAGAATGGAGTTTATCCACCGAGGGCACGCGCCGCATCATGTCTTCGAAGCCCGGTTCATAGGCTTGGTCATAGGGAACATACTCGATAGCCGAGGAGCTGGCGGTGCGTTCCTTCACACGATACGCCAGGTCTTCGATCGTAATTTCTTCCGTATTGCCGACGTTCACCACTTCTCCGACAGCCCGCTCACAGTCCATGAGGCGAGTGAGACCTTCAATCGTGTCGCGCACATCGCAAAAACAGCGGGATTGCTTCCCGCTGCCGTAGACAGTGATGGCGGAATTTTCGAGCGCCGACTTGACGAAGTTGGGAAGCACCATGCCGTAACGCCCGGTCTGGCGTGGCCCTACGGTGTTGAACAGGCGCACGACGATTACGGGGAGCTTCCTTTCCTTCCAGTAGGAAAGCGCCAGGAATTCGTCGAGGGCTTTGGAGGCGGCATAGCTCCAGCGGCCTTTCGTGGTTGGGCCCAGGACGAGATCGGCATCCTCGCGAAAAGGAACGTTGGTGCTTTTGCCGTAAACCTCCGACGTAGAGGCGGTGAGAACAAGCTTTCTCTTCTTGCAGGCGGCTTCGAGAATCAGCTGCGTGCCGTTGACATTCGTTTCGATGGTCTTCACGGGGCTTTCGACGATGAGCTTGACACCCACCGCCGCAGCCAGATGGACAATCACTTCGGCATCGTCGACAAGTTCAGCGAGCAATTGGCGGTTTTCGATGTTGTCGAGGTGATATTGCAAGCGCGCGGAAGACTTGAGATGACGAATGTTTTCAATGCTGCCTGTAGAAAGATTATCGAGCAGCACAACGTGATCGCCGCGGTCCAGTAGCCGCTCCGCAAGGTGAGACCCGATAAAACCAGCGCCGCCAGTGATTAGATAGCGCAAAAGACCCCCTCAAAGTGCCTGAGAATCGTCGTCGCGATGGCGGGAGACGCCTTCGTCGGCCGCATCCGAAGCCTCGCCCTGAGAAGTCTCCACGACCTCCTGAGGACCGTACCCATACGAGTATGGGTAATACCGATAGGAATAGTAATAGTCGGGCGCGCTGGGATTGACGGCGTTAAGCACGACGCCCAGCACGCGGCACTTCACGTTGTTGAGCAGGTCGCGGGTCCGGGCAAAAGCTGCCTTGGGCGTTTCACCGCTGCGAACCACGAGCAACACACCATCGGCAAGTACCGACAGAATCACGGCATCCGTGGCCGCCATGATCGGCGGAGAATCCATAACGACGAACTTAAATTTGGTTCGCAGCTCGGCGATAGCCTCGGCGAGTCTGTGGGAGGAGAGCAGATCCGCGGGATTTGGCGGCAGAGGTCCGGTAGGAATGGCCACCAGATTGGGAATGGCGGGATGGGGGACAGACACGAGATCCAGATTGGATACTCCGGCCAGGTAGGAGCTCAAACCGGCATATTTCCCTGGACCGAGATTGAGGAGCCGGCCAACTCCGGGCTTGCGAAGATCGGCATCCACGAGGACGGTGCTGTCGCCGAGTTGGGCGAGGGTGACGGCAAGATTCGCCGCCGCGGTGGTTTTGCCTTCTCGCGGCAGGGCGCTCGTGACTAAGATGACCTGCGGCGGATGATCGGCCTGAGACAGGAGAATCGAGGTGCGCAAGGCGCGGAAGGCTTCCGATATCTGGGATTTGGGCAGATGCTGGGCAAACAGATCCATCCGCGTTTCACGGCCGTTGGCGGAGAAGCCCTGGAGGAACCCCCGGCGATGGCCTGCATTCGAACCGGAAAATTCCGGGACGACTGCCAGAGACGGCAGCCGCGCTAACGTCTCGACATCGTCAGGGCTCTTCACCGTGTTGTCGAGATACTCGCGCAACAGCGCCAGTCCGATGCCGCCAATCAGACCTACGAGAAAGGCCAGCGTGACGTTCTTGGTTTTGGCAGGACGAGCCGGCGAGGTTGGAACCATGGCAGGATCGACGACCCGAATGTTGGAGGAACGCAGTCCTGCGGAAATCGCGGTTTCCTTCATTTTTGTCGTTAGGCCTTCATAGAGAGCCTTGTTGGCCTCGGCTTCGCGCTTGAGGATGTTGTACTCGACCATCTTTTCTGCCATTTGATTGGCTTCGGCCTTGGCCTGATCGAGGGCCTCGGTCAAAAGAGTTTCCCGCTGGCGTGCTTCGCGATAATCACTGTTGATAGCATCCAGGATGGACCGCTTTTCCCCCTGGATGTTTTCGTCGATTTCTTTCAATTGCGCCTGCAGACGCTGCACCTTGGGGAAATTGGGGCCGTACTGCTTCAAGGCATCGGTGTACTCGATCGAAGTATCGTCGCGCTTTTTAAGTAACTCGGTGAGCGCCGTGTTGCTCTGGACCTGGGGTACGGCATCCAAATTTCCGGCTTTTGCGAACTCGTAGAGCGATTCTTTCTTCATGCGCTCGCTTTGCGCCTCGGTCAACTGTTTGTTAATGTCGGAAAGCCGCTGCGTTGCGATGTTCTGTTTGTCGTCGAGCGTCCAAATCTGATTCTGGCGTTCGTAGGCAATGCGCGCGTCTTCCGACTTTTGCACTTTGACTTTGAGCTCGCTAAGCTGATCGGCGAGCCAGTTGGATGCTTGCGTGGTGGACTCGTACTTGCTGCGATAATTCTGTTCTACGTAGGTGGCAATATGAGCGTTGGCGATGCGAGCAGCCAGCCGCGGGTCGGTGGACTCGAAACTCACATCCATTAACCGGCTGTTGGGAACGCGCTTCACGCTCAGGCTACCCAGGAATTGACCGAGTTCTGGCGGGCGAACCTGGTTGGTAAGGCTGCCGCTGGCGACCGCTTCGGACGGACCACCCGGCCCAGAGAATTCTGGACGGTCGATAAGACCGCTATTGCGAATGGTCTGGAGCGCCAGCGTTTCACTGGTTAGGATTTTGGCCTGTGTTTCGATGTAATTGTCGGAATCCACCATATAGTCATAGGAATCCGCGCCCTGAAAGGGAAGAAGATTGGCGTTTTCACGATCGATTTCGATACGGGCCGTCGCCACATAGATAGGCCGCATGCGAAAGTTCGCGATGGCCACGATGGTAACCACGGTGAGCATGAAGGAGACAATCAGCCAAAGATGTTTGCGAAGAATGAGCAGGTAGTCGTAAAGGTGGGGTTCCCGGGGCGACAGATCAAAGGAAACAAAACGGGGCGTGACCGGCGCCAACTCGATAGCACCGTTCGAGCCATTTCCGCGGGACGCCAGTCTGTTTTCGTCAGTCATTTTCTAGTGATACGCAAGGCGGTAGATCGCGATCGCTGTACCCATCGCGAGCCCGATTTCGACGGCCTTGTACACCGCTTGCTTCCCTGCACTCTCCGGCACATACAAAACATCGCTTGGGTGCAACTGAAGATCTTCTGACTGGCGATTGAGCACTTTCTTGAGGTCGATCGGGACCTCGTGCTGCTGACCCTGATCGTCCTTTCGAACGATGACGGCCTTATCGGATTTCGCAGTCCTCGTCAACCCGCCAGCCAGAGAGAGAATCTTTAAGGTGCTCAATTGGGAGCGGTCATTGGCAAGGACGTAGCCACCGGCGCGATTAACAGCTCCGAGAACATAGACAATGCCCGCGTGCGGAACGGTGACGACGTCACCGGCCTCGAGAACGATATTGTTTTTGGTGTCGCCGTTTTCCATCAACTCGCCAAGATTGATGGTGATGGTGTTGGTTAGGGGAGGTGGCTCAGCAGGCGCAGCCGGAGTCTTGGCTCCCGCCACCGCTCCTGTCGATGCCGGTAAGGCATTGTTTTGTGCACTGGAAATCGAGGGTGCGGAAGTGGCCTCCGGATTTCCCTTCGGAGGTGTTGCGCCGGCGGGCACCGTCGAGGAATTTGGTTCTTCCGGACCTATCGAAGGCGGCTCCGTCGTGTCGGTCTGAGATTCCTGTCCAGGTCGAGCGACGATGACCGTGTCACCCGCATCATTGGCCACACCGCCTGCTTCTGCGAGAACTTCCAAGATGGTTACCGGCCGATCCGCCTGATACACCATGGGGTGAGCAACGGCGCCCACGACGGTAATCGGCTTGCTTTTGCGTTCCTTGACACTGACGCTCACGTCCGCATGAGTCACCAGACCGTTCGCTTCCAGAACCTCCGCGATCTTCTGCTCGGTCTGCATTTCGGTGAGTCCGGCAACGTGCAAACGCACGGGAATCAGCGGGATACCGATGGTGCCGGTCTGGCTGACGCGGACGTCCCGGCTAAGCTCTTGCACATCAAAAACCGTAATCCCCAGCAGGTCCCCGGCACCAATGACGTAGTCGTGAGGCATGGCCCTCACCCCGGCGGACAGCTCGCGAAGGTGTTCATTGAGCTGTTGCGTGGTTTCGAGAACCGGCTGCGTGCGGGCAGACTGCGCACGACCATCGGGCGAAATCAGTAGCGAGGCTAGGACAATCCCTGGGGTCATGCACCAAAACCGTGCACGCAGGTAAACTGGCTGTTTGATAGCCAATAATCCCACGCAGAGGATTATACAGCAGCACTAGGGTCGATGAATCAGGACTTTCCCGGCGACGGGGCGAAAGCCGCAGCGGCCCGAGGGCTAGGCTTTTGTATCTCGGCAGTCGAAAGGTGAGCCATCAGAAAGAAGAGTAAGGCATTGGCAGGGATGTGCAGATTAAAATCCACGAGACTGTGCACGAGGAAGCCACTCGAGGCTAGCAAACCCGAAAGTTGCAACGTCCCGGCGAAGGACTTATCGATGGCAAGAAATCGCCTCAGCGAGTCGCGAAGCAATACAACCAAGAACCAAGCACAGCAGAGACCTCCCAGAACACCGGTTTCTGCCAGGGCTTCCAGATAGTCGTTGTGCGTGTGGTTGACTACCCTGCCGTCGTAAAGCGTTTCGTAGCGCGGATAGACGATTTGGAGAGTACCTAGCCCGGTGCCCACGAGAGGATGGTCCAGGAAGATGTGCCAAGTGCCCTTGCGCATGGCGGCGCGCTTTCCACCGGTTACTTCAAGAGACTGGAACGTTGAAAGACGCTCGAGCAGGAGGCCGACGCCCAACCAGGAGACCATCACTAAAGCGACGAGCAGGACCGTAGCCACGGCAAGCAGGTGCTTGCCGATACCACGGCGGCGCAGGAGGAGGTACAGCAAAAGCGTGAGTTGCACCGAGAAGCTCACGATGCCTCCGCGGGAAGCAGAGACAAAAAGCGCCGCGATGGGCAAAACCGCCAAAAGCCGAACAACGGCCCGCCGCTGCTTTCGAACCCTACCCATCACGATCGGGACCAGGGAGAGCGGCAAGATTAACTCCGCAAACCCGGCGAAGTGGTTGCGATTCACGTAAGGTCCAAAGGGCTCGACCCCGGCACGAATCTCGCGAAACCAGTACAGCTTGCCGTTTGAGCTCAAGTTTTGAAGGATGGCGAAGAGACTGACCAAAAAGCCAAAGATCATCCCGAACCACACAAACCCCCGCCAATCTTCAAGTGTCCGGAATGCTTGAACCGCAAGGAACAAGATCACCAGGTCGGCACAGAGAAGGAGAAATTCTATTCGCGTGCTGTAGACCGAGGCGGTTCCGCGGAAAAACCATTGACCCGCAACGACAAGCGCAAACGCAAGGAGTGGCGGTAGAAGTGGTGATCGTACGGGTCGCTCCTCCCCATGAAAATAAAACCAAACCGCCCAGGCAAGGAAGAGCAAACCCGCTCCCGTTTCAAGGATGGCACGCGCCCAATCCTCAACCGCTCCATGCGACGCAACCCCGAATACGATCAGCGTACAAATCCCGACCCTCAGAAGCTTCATGGCTTCGATACCGGGGCGAGCGCAACATCGTCAATCCATGCCGTACCCTGAATCCGATGTCCCTCCTGGTCGCTGGGGTAACGAAGTAAGCAGACTTGCATTTCCTGAACGTCTTTCCCGGAGGTCCAGGAAGTTTCAACTCGTTTCCAGGGTCCGCTGCCACGAACGTCAGGTGTGACGACCGCTGTACTGTCCTGGCTTTCAAGAGCGCGCAACTGAAAGCGGATGCCCTCGTTGCTAGTGAGTTCTCTCGTCCGCACCCAGGCAGAGAAATGGTAGTTGGTGACCGGCTGGACAACTACGTTGTGGCAGACCTCGTTGAAATAGACGTTGGTTCTTCCGTCAAAGGTGAGTCGCAAGGAATGACTTCCGGAGTGAATTTCTCGCGAATCGATGCTGATTTGTACTCCCTGGAAGTTCACCGGATAGAGCCAGGTAAAACTTCCGCCTGACAGTCCCGATTCGAAGCCGCCGTCCCACAAAAGCGAACCTGAAGGTCCTTCGAGATCGCCCAACCCGGCAAAGGCCACTGCCTGGTCCCAGACACGGCTAGCGTCAGCGTACCTCTTTCCTCTTAACAGATCTGCGGTGAGGGAGTAGACATCCTGCAGGCGAAACCGAGGATGCATCGCGGCGAGCTGGTCCCAAACCGCAAGAGCAATCTCGATGTGGCCGTCGAAGATTTGATCCGAGATCACATTCACATACACATCGCCCGCACGCGGAAGGACGCGATCCACGATTTTTTCAACTTCGGGCTCGACACGCAAGCAACGAGAAAACGCTTCGGCGCCGAGCCTGTGGTCGGCTTCGACAGCGCGATGCATTTCGAGAAAAGCTGCATCTAACTCGCCCTGACGAAGCAAGAAATTGCCGTATCGCCAGGCGACCTCCGCTGAGACTGGATAGTCTTTCTCGGCTTGAAGATAGCCGTTCCGCGCCGCGCCGAGGTTGCCGTCCGACTCGTAAGCGGCGGCGAGGTCCATCCAGGTGTTGGCGGAACGAGGATTGATGGAGAGAGAAGTCAGATAGGCATGGATAGCGCGGGTGGTATCTGGCTCCCCGGAATTGTATTGCCAATAATTGCCCAGAAGATACCAGTTGCGGTAATCGCCCGGTTCCAGGCGAACGGCGCGCTCGTAACCCTGGCGGGTCTCGAGGTCAGCGTAGTGGGCAGCAAGCCCATTGCGAATGCTGAAATAGGAAAGAAACATAGCCGCAGCGAAGGCGAAGATTAGAATGACTCCGCGAGACACGGACCTGTACATTTGCACGCGCATTCCACGGTACTCTGCCTAGGCGATGTGGCAGTTGCAAGAAGAAATTCGCCGAGCCTGGAAACCGATGGGGTGTTGCGCGGCGAATGGGACTTCTCAATACCTCTTGGACGTCTCGGAGAACAAAGTTGCCGTTGGACGAGGCCAACAGTAAGCTTTCAGGAAAGGAGCGTTTCATTGAGCGGATTCGTTTGCATCATGCGCGGGGACGGTGCACCAATCGACCGTGGGCTGTTGCAGTCCCTTACTGATCTTCTTTCCTTTCGTGGACCGGAGGCTTCTGGGATCTGGTCGGACGGCCCCCTAGGCATGGGCCACACGCTGCTGCGCACCAGACACGAATCGAAGAACGAGCGGCAGCCAGCGGATCTCGAGGGACGCTACTGGATCGTTTCGGATGCCCGGCTCGACGCGCGCAAGGAATTGATCGCCGAATTGCACGGAGCCGAGCAAAACGTGGGTTCGAATGCGCCGGACTGTGATTTGATTTTGCGCGCATATGCAGCATGGGGCGCAACCTGCATCGATCGCCTGCAGGGCGATTTTTCCTTTGCGCTCTGGGACGCCGCCAACAGGCAACTGTTTTGCGCGCGCGATCATTTCGGCGTCAAACCTTTTTACTATGCACAGTTGGGTAAAATCGTTCTTTGCAGCAATACACTGAACTGCCTTCATCGCCACCCGGCGGTCTCAACGCGACTGAACGATCTCGCGATTGCTGATTTCCTTCTCTTTGACATGATTCGGGAGCCCGGGGCCACGTCTTTCGCGGATATCCAAAGACTGCCGCCGGCCCATGTGCTCTCGTGCGAGTCCGGAACCATTTCGGTTCGCCGCTACTGGACCCTCCCGGTGAGCGCCCCGCTTCATTACACGCGACCAAACGAATGCGTTGAGCAATTCAGGGAACTGCTGGATCACGCAGTGGCTGACCGCATCCGAGTGAGCGACGTTGGAGTTTTGATGAGCGGCGGGCTCGATTCTCCCACGATTGCAGCCAGCGCAAAGCGGACTCTCTCTCGCAATGGAGCGGCCGGTAGAGTGTCGGCTTATACGGACGTGTTTGAAAGTCTAATTCCGCACGAGGAGCGCCACTACGCCGGGCTTGTTGCGGAAGCGCTGAAAATCCCGATCGAATTTCACGTGAGTGATGAAGCGGGTTTGTGGAAGTTTCAGGACAATGGCTGGCCCGAGCCCATGCATTCACCTGGTTCGGGTGGGGGACTTGCGCAATTGCGAGAGATTTCTGTCCGGAGCCGTGTGGCCTTGACTGGCTTTGGCGGGGATCCCGCGTTTTCAAGTTTGCTTTCAACCCACTTTCTTCAATTGCTCAAGAATAGACAGTTCCGGCGAGCTTTGGGGGACGCAATTTGGTACCTCGCAGCCGAGGGCAGGTTCTCGCGGCTGTACGTCCGCACGAGACTGCGCCGCTGGTTTGCTTCGAAAAAGGAGACTTCCTGGTATCCGGGATGGTTGAATCAAGACCTCGAGAAACGCTTCGGCTTGCGCGAGCGGTGGGAAGTGCTTATGCGCGCACCGACTCCGAACGGTGCGGTTCGCCGGACAGCCTATGAAGCAATAGTTGATCCTTTGTGGCCAAACTTGTTCGAAGGATACGATCCCGGCGTAACAGGCGTGCCAGTGGAGGTCCGGCATCCCTTTTTTGATCTGAGGTTGGTTAATTTCTTGCTCGCCTTGCCTGCGCTGCCGTGGTGCTCCGATAAAGAACTCCTGCGCGAGTCTGCTCGCGGAGTTCTGCCAGACACGGTGCGTCTGCGACCGAAGTCACCTCTTCTTGCGGACCCGTTGATCGCACTTCTCGAGCGGCCGGAGTCCGCGTGGGTGGACTCCTTTGAAGCCGTGCCGGAGCTCGATCATTACGTGGAGCGGAAATGCATTCCGATAGTGTTCGGGGAAAAGGATGCTTGGACTGCATGGATTCACCTTAGGCCGCTCAGCCTGAACTCTTGGTTGCGGTCAAAGCAGGCATCGGGTATAAAACTAAAGGGAGATGTGTCTTGAAGGCTAAAGGACAGGCACCTGTGAAGAAGCCGTACCAAAAACCCAACCTCCGGGTTTATGGGGACATTCGTACTCTGACCCAGAGCCTCGGTAACATGGGACCGAGGGACGGCGGCAGCCCGCCGACATTCAAGACACGTTGAAGTGGCTCTTCGAGGAACTTTTGTCCACATCGCCTGTTGTGTATGGGCTGCGACTTGCGGCTAGCTCGGCTATTCCGGGCCTCCCCCCGCGGCTTGATTCACGAGTACCGGACGTGCGGATATGGCTAAAGGATTTGAGCGCATTCCCCTCCACATTCCATGAGCGCATCGACGTTTTCCATACTAGTCCAGATGTGATTGCCAGCGGCCAGCCAAACCTGCGCGTCGGACGGTTCGCCGGCGAGAAGCATTTTGGGTTCTTCTATGGTGACGGAGTGCGATTCGCCGTCGAACGGAGTGGGCGCGAGCTGTGGGCTGATTGGCCGGACAATTACTCGCTCGAAGATGCTTGCACCTACTTGCTCGGGCCGGTGATGGGATTTGTGTTGCGCCTTCTCGGCACGGTTAGTCTCCACGCGAGTGCCGTGGCCGTAGCCGATCGCGCTATCGCGCTGGTGGGATTGCCGGGTGCGGGCAAGTCAACAACCGCTGCGGCCTTTGCATCTGCAGGCTTTCCCGTGCTTTCGGATGACATCGTTGCTCTGGCGGACCAGGGAACGCAGTTCTTGGTTCAGCCGGGGTATCCCCGAGTGAACTTGTGGAAGGACTCGGTTCGGAGATTATTTGGATCGGAAGACGCTCTTCCACGTATTACACCCACCTGGGACAAACGGTACCTGCCGCTTGGCCAGAACGGCCACCATTTCGCTTCAAGTCCTTTGCCCCTGGCAGCGATATACATTCTGGACAGCCGCGAGTCGTCTCTGACCGCTCCTATCATTGAAGGGGTTCCCGGAAAAGAAGCCTTCATGGCGCTTGTGGCCAATACCTACGTCAACTATCTTCTCGACCAAGATATGCGGCGCACGGAATTCGATGTGCTAGGCCGTGTGGTCTCCGAGATCCCTGTTCGTCGAGTGCGCCCTCCCGCTGAATGCTCGGCCATATTCAACCTTTGCGAAGCGATTGAGGCTGATGCCAAGCGAGTGATGAGGCGCGCTCCGGCCACTGCAGCTGCGGTACTCGGATAAATTTCCATGTACAGTCTGGGCGCCTATGGCTCCATGATCGCTGATCGCGTTCGCGCGGAGGCATATGCGGAGGCGCTCAGAAAGACGGTTCGCAAGGGCTGCGTTGTCGCCGAAATCGGCACAGGGCCCGGTGTTTTCGCGGTGCTCGCATGCCAGCTCGGGGCCGAACGGGTTTTTGCCATCGAGCCAACCGAGATTATTCAAGTGGCTCGCGAGGTGGCCGACGCTAACGGCTGCACCGGTAAAATCGAGTTTTTCGAAGACTTTTCCTACCGTGTGACCCTTCCCGCTCGGGCCGATGTCATCCTCTCCGATCTCAGGGGCATCCTGCCGCTTTTCGAGCGCCACATCCCTGCTATCGTGGACGCACGGCGTCGCTTTATTGCCCCCGGCGGGACCATGATCCCGCGAAGGGACACTCTTTGGGCTGCCATCGTGGAAGCTCCAAAACCCTATGGCGAAGTCGTGGACCCTTGGGAGCAGAATCCATTTGGCCAAAACCTAAGGTCAGCGCGGCAGCTAGCGGTGAACGCCGCGCAGAAGGTACGTGTGAGCCCTGGCCAGCTTTTGACTGGGCCTAAACTCTGGGCGACGCTGGAATATGACCGCATTGAAAACCCTGATGCTCAAGGGGATTTGGAGTGGACGGTCGAGCGGGCCGGAACCGGCCACGGGATTGTCGTGTGGTTCGATGCGGATCTGGCCGAAGGAGTCAGCTTTTCCAATGCTCCTGGTGCACCCGAGACGGTCTACGGATCTTTCTTCTTACCCTGGGCGGAACCTGTGCCTTTAGAACAGGGGCAAACCGTGTATGTCAGCCTGGCGGCGAAACTGATGGAGAGTGATTATCTCTGGCGATGGACCACGCGCATCGGGCCGCTCTCGCGGTCAAACACTTCTCCTGTTCATTTTGATCAATCGCAGTTTGCCGGAGCGGTCCTGTCCGCCGCTCACCTTCGCAGAATCGCTGCGGATTATGTTCCCCGGCTATCCGATGAGGGAATCCTCCGGCGCAGAACCCTCGAATTGATGGATGGAAGACTCTCGCTGGAAGGGATTGCTTGCCGGCTAGCGGCCGAGTTCCCACAGCGCTTCTCAACCTGGCAGGAAGCACTGTCGTACGCCGGCTTGGTTTCGCAAGAGCATGGGCGATAGATTGCTTCAGCCGGGAGAAACTGACGCGACAGCGGCTGCCGACCCTGAGTTCTGGCGCCACGAACCCCGGCACACGCAGCGCTACTGGCTCGCCGGAACCTCAGGCCTGCTTTTCGCAGTTGATGTGCCACCGAATGCCATATTGGTCAACGAGTACGCCGAAACGAAGCGCCCAAAATGTTTCCTGGAGCGGCATGTGAACCGTTCCATTCTTTGCCAGCGTATTGAAAATGCGCTCGGCTTCAACTGGATCACGGAGATTGAGCTGTAGAGCGAAGCCCTGCGGCCGCTGATAGTGTCCAGGCAACGCGTCTGCGCCGTAAAACCTGAACTCGGCAAGAGCGAACGTGGCATGGCTGATCTTCTTTTGCCACTCAGGCGGCGCTTGCGGGCCCATGGGCGTATTCTCATATGTCATTAGGAAGATGGTCTTGCCATGGAGAGCCTCCTCGTACAACGCAAAGGCCGCTTCGCACTGGCCGTTGAACGTCAGATACGGATACAACTGCATACTGTCCCCCTTCGAAACATGAACTCGTACAGCCACTCTGGGCATTGCAGCAGCCGTAGCTTTCGTTGCGGGTCGCACCAATGACCACGACGCCGTTGATGAGTTTCCGAAACCGTCGACAGTGGCGGGCGTGGCTGGCGAAACACCACACGTCGAGTGCAGGAGTGTGGCTCGTGTTCTACAAGCGCCACACGGGTGTGGAGTCGATCCCGTACGAAGACACCGTTCGCGAGGCATTGTGCTTCGGATGGATCGACAGCCTTATCAAACGTCTCGATGACGATCGATACGCCCTCAAGTTCACCCCGCGACAGGCCACGAGCAAGTGGTCGCAGATCAATCGGAAACGGTGGGCGGAACTCAAGGCAGCCGGCCTGCTCACCTCGGCCGGTCTCGCGGCGGCACCGACGGACAACACCTACGCGCCGCGACCGCTCGTCCCCGACCTACCGGTCTTCATAGCCAAAGCGCTGAAGACAAACCACAAGGCGTGGAAGTTCTTTCGGCAGCTGGCGGCAACTCACCGCCGTCAATTCGTAGTTTGGATTTTTATGGCTAAACGAACAGAAACACGGGAGAAGCGGATTCGCGAATCGATCAGGTTGCTGGCGGCTGGCCAAAAGCTTGGCCTCAAATAAAAGGAAGCAGCCCATGGCGGCTACGTCCT
>Ga0306917_10000793_pt1 | contig 13938 bp, 10 predicted proteins | sample tim00Cox00000000_FD_203313 | JGI IMG/M metagenome (GOLD analysis project Ga0306917, IMG submission 203313) | Lab enrichment of tropical soil microbial communities from Luquillo Experimental Forest, Puerto Rico - timezero.00C.oxic.00.000.000 (v2)... | ecosystem: Environmental > Terrestrial >... | reverse complement strand
ACCTTTAAGGACGCAACGAATATCATCCCGTATCTGCAGAAGCTCGGGGTTAGCGACATCTACAGCTCGCCGTTTTTTCGCTCGCGTCCTGACAGCGATCATGGCTACGACGTCAGTAACCACAACGAACTAAACGCGGCAATCGGAAGCCGGGAAGAATTCGACACAATGGCGGCCACGCTGAAGGAGGCTGGTCTGGGCCAGATTGTCGACTTTGTGCCTAACCATATGGGCATTATCGATCCCCGGAATGAGTGGTGGATGGATGTCCTCGAGAATGGCCCAAGTTCGCGGTTCGCACCTTTCTTTGACATTAATTGGGAGCCGCTGAAGCAGAAACTCCAAAATAAGGTGCTCCTTCCTGTTCTTGGTGATCAGTACGGCCGCGTACTTGAACGCGGCGAGTTTCACCTGCGTTTCCGAGAAGGCGCTTTCTATCTCACCTATTATGATTGGGTTTTTCCACTTAACCCGCGAACCTACAATTTCATCCTTCGACCGGCGCTCCAGGAGCTGAGCCGATACGCGGATGAAGATATGTATCTTGACCTGGAAAGCATTCTTACCGCGTTGGAATACCTCCCGAACCGCACCGCTACCGAGGAGGAAAAAGTCCGGGAACGCGCGAGAGAAAAGGAGGTTGTCAAGCGTCGGATCATGCGGCTTTGCGCTGAATGCCCACAGGTCCAAGATGCCATTGAGCTTGCTATCAAAAATCTCGAGGGACGAGTTGGTGATCTGCATTCGTTTGATGGACTGGACGAATTGCTTGATGCGCAGGCCTATCGGCTCAGTTACTGGAGGGTGGCGGCCGAAGAGATCAATTATCGACGTTTCTTTGATGTAAACGAACTGGCCGCGATTCGCGTCGAGAATACGGTCGTTTTCAATACCATCCACAAGTTTATCTTTGAGTTACTCGAAACTGGAAGCGTCACAGGTTTGAGGATTGATCACGTAGACGGACTTTATAACCCCAAGCAATATCTTTCCGACCTGCAGGAGCGTTATTCGGGATTGGTGAAAACCGATCTCACTGATTCGGAGCCGGAATTGTATTTGATCGTCGAAAAAATTCTCGCCGAAGAAGAAAAACTTCGAAGCGATTGGCCCGTATTCGGGACGACCGGGTACGACTTTATGACTGACGTAACACAGCTTCTCGTGGACTCGGCCCACGGCGAGCAATTTTCGAAGATCTATCGGGACTACATCGAGCGTTATGTTCACTTTGAATCGTTGATCTACGAGAAGAAAAAGCTGGTCATGGATGTGGCGCTGGCCAGCGACATTGAAGCACTGGGGCATATGCTAAGCGACGTCTCGGAGCGCGATCGTTTGCACCGGGACTTTACATTCGATTCGCTTAGCACAGCCGTTCGCGAGCTGATCGCGTGCTTCCCGGTCTACCGCACTTACATCACCGCGGAGTCAGGTGTTTCAGAGACGGATCGCCAGGTCATCCTCAGAGCCGTCCGAACAGTCAAGAGGCGTAACCCTGCCATCGACGTTTCAATTTTTGATTTTCTGCGCGATATGCTCCTGCTGGAAAAATTTGAGCATTTCACGGACGAGACCGGGCGGCTGCAGCTTGATTTTGTTTTAAAATTTCAGCAGTGCACGGGCCCTATCATGGCGAAGGGTCTGGAGGATACGGCATTCTATATATACAACCGTCTGGTTGCGCTCAATGAAGTGGGAGGGACCCCACAATTCTTTGGCATTAGCCTGGAGCGTTTCCACGAAAGAAACCGAGCACGCCTTACCGAAACGCCACACACTCTGGTTGCTTCAACCACGCACGATACAAAGCGAAGTGAGGATGTTCGTGCGCGGATCGCCGTGCTGAGCGAGATTCCCACCGAATGGCAGAATTGGATTTACGAGTGGCGCAAAATAAATTCCGCCCGAAAGCCTAACGTCGACGGGGAGGGCGCTCCGAGCGCAAACGAAGAATACCTGCTCTATCAAACGCTTTTGGGGACCTGGCCACTTTCACCCGACGCTGTTGACCAGACCTATTTAAAAAGGATGCAGCGCTATCTGCTGAAGGCGATCAAGGAAGCAAAGGTCAACAGTAGTTGGATCCAGCCAAATGAGGAATGGGAAAATGCGGTAACTCGTTTCATCGCGGAATTGCTAGAGCCCAATCACTCGTTCCGAGCTCAGTTTGAACCCGCCGCAAAAAGAATCGCCTGGCACGGCATGCTGAACTCCCTGACGCAAACGATACTGAAACTCACCGTGCCCGGAGTGCCAGATATCTACCAGGGCAACGAACTGTGGGAGTTCACCCTGGTTGATCCTGACAATCGTGGGCCTGTGGACTACGGTTTCAGAGCAAAAATTCTGGCGGAACTCGAAAAGGAGAACGCGGAATCGCTGTTCGGATCCTGGGAAGACGGCCGAATCAAAATGTTTGTTCTCACGCGTCTTTTGAACCTGCGACGCACCGCATCCCAGCTCTTTCAGAAAGGAAACTATGCCTCTTTCTACGCGGACGGCGAGTTTGCGGATTGTTGCGTCGCATTCTCACGCGCGCTCGGTTCGCAAAGGATTCTTGTCGTCGCGCCACGATTCACTACGCGGTTGAGCAACGAAGATCGCCGTTTCGATTGGAAGGAAACGGACCTTCTCGTCGATTCGGGTGTCGGTGCCATGAAAGATCTGTTCACCGGGCGGACTATCCCAAAAGGATCAGATTCGATTCCGCTTAAGAATCTCGATACATTTCCGTTCGCTGTGTTTCACAATCTTCAGGGATTGTGACCTACGGGCTTGTCGGAGCGGATACAGAAAAAATTTGGCTCATCTGCAACCAGTTTTGTTTTTGAAGGATTCCAGGCGCTTCCCCTGGATTGATCGCGTTGAGGACGCGCTTGCAGCCTACCCGAAAGGCGCCCTGGCCCTGGTCGGGGTTTCTGGAGGGCTCGATTCGTGCGCTCTACTCCATCTGCTTCGCACGCTCGGTTTTGACAAACTGGTCGTATGCCACCTGAATCACAACCTGCGGGGAACCGAGAGTGACCAGGATAGAGATTTTGTTGCAGCCATCTGCCGCAACCTCGGTCTTCCCTTTTACACAGAAACTTTAAAGGAGTTGCCAGGCGGCGGTTCCCTCGAAACAGCAGCTCGTGTCGCTCGGTTCGAGTTTTTCGCAGGCGCTGCAAGCAGGTTCGGGTCGACTTCCGTGTTTCTTGCACATCACGCTGACGATCAGATTGAGACATTTCTCTTCAATCTCTTTCGCGGAACGGCCTCTTTTGGGAATGCGATGATTAAATCGGAGTCGGTCATCGAGATCGGAGAGCAAAAGTTGATTCTCATCCGCCCCCTGCTCCATGTTTGGAAAGAGCAGCTCCGTGAATTCGCTGCGGCATTCCATATTGAAAGCCGCGAAGATTTGACAAATTCAAATCGAGCAATGACGCGAAATCGGATCCGACACGAACTGATCCCGGAGATTGAACGGCTCCTTGACCGGCCGATTAAGGCGACTCTCCTCAGAGCCATCGAGGTTGCAGAAAAGGAGGGAGAATTCGTCCGGTCGCAGGTTCCTCATTTTGGTGCCGCCAGGGAACTCCCGGTCCGTGAGCTGAGGCAACTCCCGATCGCTATTCAGCGCCGTGCAATCCATGGATGGCTGCGGTCCAACCGAGTAGAGGATGTCGGTTTTGAGGAGGTTGAGGCGGTAAGATCACTGCTCAATAGCCAAGGGGTTGCAAAGATAAATTTGCCCCGAAACGTGTTTTGCAGAAGGCGCTCGGCCCGGTTATTTCTCGAATTTCCGCGCTAGCGCTGTGATGGGCCGGCGGTAGGGTCCGATCCAGTCGATAGATTGTCAAAACGGTTCAAGAATATCTAACGCTTTGCAACTATGAACGACGAAGCCAAACAATTCCTGTTTCAACTCCTCAACACACCAAGTCCGAGCGGCTTTGAAACTGAAGGTCAGAAAGTCTGGATCAAATATGCCAGCCGGTTCGCGGATTCGGTGGAAAATGATGCCTATGGGACTGCCTGGGCCACATTCAATGGGCGCGATCCGAACCTCCGCGTCATGCTCGAAGCTCACGCCGATGAAATCGGCTTTATGATTCAGAACATCACCGACGAGGGCATGCTCTTCGTGAATCGAATCGGTGGCAGCGATCGCGCGCTTGCTCGCAGCAAACGTCTCAAAATCCTGGGAGATCGGGGTCCCGTGTTGGGTGTAATCGGGAATACGGCGATCCACCTTCGAGACAAGGAGCACGACAAGCTTCCGGAAGTGCACGAGTTGTTTGTGGACATCGGAGCGAAGTCAAAAACGGAAGTTGAAGATCGCGGAATTCGTGTGGGGCATCCGGCTATCTACACGGATGCTCCCGAGGAGCTTATTCCCGGTCGCATTGTGGGGCGAGCGATCGACAACCGTATTGGTGGCTTCATTTTGTCGCAGGTGCTCGCCAACCTCGCCAACCAGCAACAGCGGCCGATCGCTACGACCTTAATGGTAAACTCTGTCCACGAAGAAATCGGGGGATCCGGAGCGAGGATGATCGCCTATCGTTTGGAGCCGACTGTCGCGATCATTCTCGACGTGACGCATGCGACAGACTCACCGGGGATTGATCGAAATAAGCATGGGTCGGTCAAGCTTGGCGCCGGTCCGACGGTTTCCCATGGCACTGCAAATCACCCGCTCGTCGTCGACAAAATAATAGCGCTGGCCAAAGAATTGGAGATCCCGCTCCAGCACGAAGCGACCTCACGTACGACCGGAACGGACGCGGACGGCATCTACCCGACCAAGCGCGGCATTCCAAGCGCGCTGGTTTCGATTCCAATGCGGTACATGCATTCAACCGTCGAAATGGTCGATTTTGCAGATATAGAAGAGTGTGTTTCTCTCGTGTCCCGATTTGTGGGTAGCGTGTCGAGCGCAAACGAATTCATCCCGAAGCTCCTGTAGGAGAAGGGGTTTGGAGTTTGAGGTTTGGGGTTCGGGTTTGGGGCAGGCCCCGACAAATGTAATCCTTCGTTCTCGAAGTCATCGTTCGACCGTTCGGGAGCTCGGTCTAAATATTAGATAGCCTTTTGTTCAATACATGTATTGCACCAGAGGGTTTACCTATGTTCTCACTGCGCCCAACGAACTCCGAACCCCGAACTCCAAACCCCGAACTCCAAACTCCCCCATGCAGAGCTGGATTGCTGAGATCGCACGTGCCGAAGGAGGCAAAATCTCTTTTGAGCGTTTTATGGAATTGGCGCTCTATGACCCAAACCACGGGTACTATACGCGTCACATTTCTGAAGTCGGACCTTCTGGTGACTTCGCAACGGCCCTGACGATAGGCGATGCTCTCGTTCAAAGTATTGCAAACTGGGTGCGTGCCGAGGCGCGGCAGCTGGAGCTCCCAAAGTTGAATATTATCGAACTAGGTGGCGGCGGCGGGCAACTGGCGCGTGGAATCCTCTGCACGATTCGCCCGTGGGAGCGTGCGCAATATCAGATTGTCGAAATCTCAAGCCCCCTTCAGAACAGGCAGGAAAGAGCGCTCCGCGGTCGCAAGGTTACCTGGCGGAAAACAATTGAATCCGCACTCGACGCTGCTGACGGCCGAGCAATCCTCATATCCAATGAATTTGTCGACGCGTTCCCCTGCAGACGCTTCGAACGAGCAATCGAAGGATGGCGCGAAATTACCCTGAGTCTGGATGCAGACCTGTGGCGCGAACTGTTGGATTTAACCTCGGGAACGGTTGAAAGCTCTGCGTTTTCGATCGAGTGCCCACGTGGCCAACGAGTAGAAACTCTTGGTTCGTACCGCCACTGGCTGAGGAAAATGACGCGCTTTCTCGATCGCGGCGCGCTGCTGACAATCGACTACGGCGGTTCGCCGGCAGAAGTTTATCGTCACAAATCGCGCGGAACGGTGCGCGCATTTTTTCGCCACGAACGGCTGGAGGGAATGAACATCTACTTGCGTGCCGGCCGTCAGGATCTGACTGCTGACGTCAATTTTCTGGACCTGCGCAATTGGGGTGAAGCGCTGGGATTGGCGACCGTGGATTTCGTCAACCAGACAGAGTTTATCCGCCGCTGGCGTCGGCTCGATCAGAAACACGGCAGTGCGGCAGACGACTACCTTTCTGACGAGAACGCTATGGGAAATGCGATCAAGGTGCTACACCAACGCAAATGATATGACACCGAAGCAGATACTCCTAATGCGTCATGCCGAGAAACCAGAGGATCCCAGAGATGCCCATCTGTCTGATGGAGGTCGAACTCGCGCCGAAAAACTCGCGGCTTATGTTCTGACAGATCTGGGAAAGCCAGATTTCCTCTTTGCATCGGCCCCGTCGAAGCATAGCGTGCGCCCTATCGAAACGATCACACCGTTATCGAACAAGATTGGAGTGCCCATTGACTCTACGATCGCCGAGCAGGACTATCCTACGCTTGCTCAAGGCCTCTTAACCGACCCCAATTTCGAAGGAAAACTCGTACTCATTTGTTGGCATCACGGCCATATCCCGGATCTTGCTTTTGCCTTAGGTGCGTCTGGCGTTGATGTTCCAAATCCTTGGGATCCGAGTGTTTTTAATCTGATTTTGAATTTCGCCTACAGCGATAGGTCTCCACCCAGCGTCACTCAAATCACTGAGCCATTCTAACCTCCCAATCGGCTGAAGCTTTCTAGCGAGGCCGCGCCTCAGACAAGCGAGGTATAGGGGTAGGTTGGCGGCCTGGGAGCAGCATCGGTTGGGTGAAGCGGCCTCGCTCATAGAATCCTTGAAAAGCAAGGCCCATCTGATCACCGATGTACGCAAACGGAAAAACTTGACTCATCTGCAATGAGTTTCGCTTTTCAAGGATTCCAGTCAGAGCATCGTCGGCTAAAGTCGACGCCCGGTCAGCAGCGCGCGCCGGTCACCGTTCGTCATACTAATGATTATTTGATGGTTTGAACGCCCGGAAATGTTCGAGCACCTCGGACAATTCCTTGCCACATTCCTGGAGAAGTTCCTCCCTGAAATGATCTAGAAGAGACTGTCCGTAGTCAGACCCCCAACCCACTTCGTGTAACCGTTCAGCTACAAAGGCGGCAGTAGGGAATTTCTTGATCAATTCCGTCAATTCGGAGGATTGCCTCGCGTTTGAACTGAGATTAATCATATTTCACCTTTCCCGACAGCCAAAAGGGCAAAAACGTTACCTTTGTTCAAGGTTAATCGACTCGAAAAAGAAATAGATAAGCAGTTAGATCTGGTTCCGTCGTCTTCGCCACAAATCCTAATATTCTCATAAAAGCAACAAACGAAGGATGGCCTGCGCTGCCTTTGGCAGAAGCCACGCATGCCAGTTGCCTCCCAACCTCGGTAAGGCGACCAGAGAAACGAACACTTCTTTTCCCTTGAATGTCATATCGGAGATATGTTCCTCTGAACACCAAACGCTTTTATTTCGCCGAGGGCCAGGCAACAAACGCACGATTGATCAGACACAATTTCCATGCAGTACAGTGGTAGAGCGCTCCCATCTAATGGATTTAAATGAGGGCCAGCTAACAGCGGTCAGATACGGGGTTGGCGATGGACGGCCGCATCGGCCCCTTCTGATTATCGCCGGCGCGGGTACGGGCAAAACGGAGACGCTCGCTCATCGCGTGGCGCACCTGGTCCTCAACGGCGCGGATCCCCAGCGGATCCTGCTGCTGACTTTCACCCGTCGCGCAGCGGCAGAGATGACTCGACGCGCCGCATTGATCCTGGGAGAGGTGCGCCGCGAACGTGAAAAAGTTGTGCAAGCCGTCGCCACCGTCGGTATCAGCTGGTCTGGGACATTTCACGGAATTGCGAACAGATTGCTTCGGCTTCATTCATCTGCTATCGGCCTAGATCCCTCTTTTACGGTTCTGGACCGGTCGGACTCAGCCGACCTCATGAATTTGGTTCGCAACGACCTCGGTTTTTCAAAGATGGTAAGGCGCTTCCCAAAGAAGGACACGTGCCTGGCGATCTATTCCCATACGGTCAACACTTGCTGCGAAATCGAGAGAACGCTTCGCGCCGCATTTCCCTGGTGCGCCGGTTGGCCCGAACAGCTGAAAGAGCTGTTCCGGACGTACGTCCTTCTGAAGCAACAGCACAACGTGCTCGATTACGATGATCTATTGCTCTACTGGCGTCATATGATGGAGGAACCTGCCGTGGCGGCAGAAGTCGGGGCGAGGTTCGATCACGTTCTCGTGGACGAATACCAGGACACTAACGCTCTGCAAGCGGCGATTCTTCTGCGTATGAAACCGGACGGCCGCGGCTTTACTGTCGTCGGAGATGACGCCCAATCGATCTATTCATTTCGCGCTGCGACAGTGCGCAATATCCTGGATTTTCCGAAGCTTTTCTCGCCGCCAGCGACAGTCGTGACCTTGGAGCAAAATTACCGGTCTACGCAGCCGATACTCGACGCGAGCAATGCAATAATCGGGTTAGCGGCAGAAGGCCATTCAAAACGCCTCTTCTCGACGAAGCCCTTGGGGGAGAAGCCCCAACTCATCAGCGCTGCCGACGAGATGGCACAGGTCCAATACGTGGTTAATGGCATCCTGGAGCACCGCGAAGGTGGCATCGACCTAAAACGGCAGGCAGTCCTGTTCCGGACCGCACACCACAGCGCGGCGCTCGAGATCGAACTCGCTCGACGAAACATCCCCTTCGTGAAATACGGCGGTCTGAAGTTTCTTGAGGCCGCACATATAAAAGACGTTCTGTGCGTCTTACGTTGGGCGGAGAATCCGAGAGATGCCGTGGCTGGATTCCGGATACTGCAGCTTCTGCCTGGCATTGGACCGAGCGCGGCACGGAACGTGGTTGCGCGGCTATCCGAGAGCAACTTCGCGCTTAAAGCGCTCAAGGGCGTCAGCGTGCCCGCCGCAACGGTGCCACACTGGACTGAGTTTTGCGCCAGCATGGCCGAGCTTGGCGATTCGGCTACTGCTTGGATCGGACAAATAGGTCTTGTTCGTCGATGGTACGAGCCGCACCTTGAGAGGCTTTACGACCACCCGATGGTCCGAGTCGGTGATCTGGAAAAGCTGGAGCAGATCGCTTCAGGATATGCAACGCGTGAGCGTTTTCTCACCGAGCTCACACTCGACCCTCCCGAGGCCACCGGTACCGAAGCCGGAGCGCCACTGCTTGACGAAGACTACCTCATTTTGTCGACCATCCATTCTGCTAAGGGACAGGAATGGGATGTGGTCTACGTTCTAAATGTCGCGGATGGTTGCATACCGTCCGACATGGCGGCGGGTAGCGCCGAGCAAATCGAAGAAGAACGCCGCGTCCTCGGCGTTGCCATGACGCGCGCCAGGTTTCACCTTCGTTTGATCCAGCCTCTGCGTTTCTATCGCAGCCAACAGCATCGCCATGGTGACTCCTATGTTCTCGCTCCGCGTAGCCGGTTCATTCCGGATGACGTTCTCGATCTGTTTGAATGCCGGGCTTGGCCAGAAGAGGTAGTAGATGGCGCGAAACCAGCCAGAACCGACCTATGTGCCGATATTGCTGCGCGTATGCGGGAGATGTGGCGCTGAACACACCACGGAGCCTCGGCCGCATCCCTGTAATGCTTGCTCAATTTGATATCGGTTCCGATCGCCTATCCTACTGAGGCTTATCTATATAGAATCGGTCCGGACTTGTCGCATTTGAGTCTCGGAATATCCCTGGGGGGCGCTCCGAAAGGATTTTGTAGCCGGTCAAGACGAACTCCGGGTAAAAACTGTTCGAAGCGGGCTCGTAAACCGTCTGGCCTGAAAAGTATCCCTGCAAACGGTACTCATAATTGTTGTCGGAACCAATCGCGCTGGCCTGTCGATCAGGAGCGAGGGTCTTTTGCTCATTTAACATCACAAGCTTTGCCATGCTCCACGGTTGTTGCGGTCTTCGGACGTAACCCCAAAAGAAGTAGTTTCTCCGATAGAAGCGCCGGCCCACAAAGTAATTTCCGGGCGCCTCCGCCGCGATCGCCTGATTGAGGGCCGCCTGCGAACGGGCGTATTCGTCCTGCGTCGTCTCGCATCCCCCAAGCCAGAGGACTGCGATCATTCCGATAAGTATTCGCATTCGCCTCATAACAGTTTCTGAACATAGGTTTCCAGCGCTCTGAGGAGATTCTCTTCATCTTGTATATCCGGCAGGGAGATACCGGAAAAAACCGCCCAGGATTCTACGTGCGTCACCGTTTCACCCGGCGCCACCTTTTTCATGGGTCCAAGGCTCTCCAGTTCCAAAATCTCGTGATTTGTGAATGTCTCGAAGTTCGAATCCATGTCCGGATAAATTGCTCCCTCAATCAGCGGAATCGTCTTCAAAAAGAGCTCCTCATGAAGCACATATGCCACCCATTTTTCCGTGTGGTGAAGGCCGAATTTCAGGGGAGGGCGGGCGCTTTGACTCAGTTTGGTAATCCGCCGGCCCAGGCGAAGCCGCTCATCGGAAAGATCTGTAAAGGGCCAAACCACGATGGTTTGGTTAGGAAGAAAGTCTTTTGGATGGCTGCCGAGAGGAGGCCTTGGTATAATCGCGTATCCATCCTCGGCCATAACAGACAGGGCCCACGGCGCAAATTCCAGTGGGGCGCCGCCGCGATTGGTGATCCGATGTTCGACATCAACTTTCGGACCGGACGTTTCCAGCGTTATCATCATCTCTCGAAAAATTTTCTCGGGGTGTTCCATCGTGTGTGAAACGCGGACCTTGTACTCGCTTTCGATTCGATGCTCAACCGCCGAATTATCGAGCACATAGGTCAGACTTCGGCCATCAGCGGTTCGATCGAAATCCTCCGGTGCTGTCCAGAGGCGGTGTCCGCCGCGGATTTTCCAATCGGATTCGTTCGATTTCCCGCTTTGCTCGGCGACGACCTTAAAGACATTTTTCGCGCCAAGCGGTCGGAAGGAAATTATTCGCGGCCCCACTTCCAGCGTAATAATGAGCTCTACGGAGTCGTTGGAAAGCCTAAGATTTTTATTCCAGCCACCAAACGGGACATATTCAGCTGCCATGTGGATGCAATTTGATGTTAGCAATCAGTTTAGGATGTTGGTGCAATTCTGACATCAGAGCTTCGATCGCATGCAATGTTTGAGGACTGATGTGGTGTTCCATCCCCTCGACATCATGGTAGATAACTTCCTCGCTTATACCGAGCATGCGCAAAAAATCGGTCAACAGCTGATGACGGCGCATAATGTTACGGGCGAGCGTTTCACCAGCGGTGGTCAATACCAGGCCGCGATACTTTTCGTACTTTAACAAGCCCTCAGCATCCATTCGCTGGACCATATTCGTCACGCTGGCCTGCGAAATCTTTAAACCCTGTGCGATATCCGCGACCCGTGCGTAACCTTTCGTGTTAATCAGATCGAGGATCTGTTCAAGATAATCTTCGACGGCGCTAGAGCGGCTTGAGGGAGCCGGCTTACTTGGCATAAGCAACATTTATCGCTTAAAGAGGCCCCAGATCCAGAGAATACAGAATATAGAATACAGAAGTCAGAAGGACCCAACTCCGAACCCCGAACCAGCCACTTAACAGAACTGCAGCCTGACTGCATTGATTTGCTGATTAAATCCGACGCAGCTGACCAGCGCGTCCGAACCGCTGTAAGCCCGCGTCTGGCGGTTCACCGTCCGAAGTTTGAAACCGGCTTCGAGAGTTCCCGGTATCTGCCGGTGGCGCAGGGCGAGGTCGGCGAGTGCCACTTGAAGCAGCGCACTGGCGCCAAGCGCTTCTCCGAGTGCCGGCTTCGGCGCATATACCGGAACGCAACGGAAAAGCCGGGTAAACACCGCCCTCTCGACATCATCAGCGAACGTGCCGTTTGCGCTACTAATGATCAGGCCAGGCGCTGCTTTGGCATGCCACCTTTCAAAGAATTCGACTGCAACCGCAGCACTTTCGCGGCGGGAAAAAAATGATTGCCCGGCCGAGGATTCCAACAGACGGATAGACCCGGTTCTTCCGATCAGAACCGCCGCTGCGCCTTCCGCAAAAATGGTTCCACCAGAACTGCCGTAAACCTCAAAAAAATCCTTGGTGGTTGCCATTCGCCAGCTTGCAAATGCATCAGCCAGGATCCAATCCGCTTCCTCGGCGCCGACAACAAGGCATCGGTCAAGATCAGGCTGCACTGCCAGAAGTTCTGTCGCGAAATGCAGCGCGCTTAAGCCCACCGACGAATCTCCGACCAAGGTGTAGCACCGTTCGTCGATGCCCAGCAAGGCGGCCAGATGACTGGCTGCCGCGTTATAGACCGTCTCGGGAAATAAAACGGGACTCGCGGCATTCGCACCCTGAGTCACTATCTCGTGGTAGAGCCTGCGCGTGTAAATCACGCCCCCCGAACAAATCGCAAAAACGATCGCGGTCCGTTCCTTTATTTCGGGTCCAGGTTTCAATCCCGCGTCCGCAAATGCATCAAATCCCGCGGCTGCTCCCAGAAGGGAAACTGTGCTGGATCTTCGGAGCCGAGGTTGGCGAGCGGCCTCAGATACAAACTTTGCAGGAACGGGACACCAAGAGTATTCGCGGCTGCCGAGACGACTCGCCATTATTTTCCGCGGCGCTCGCTGCCCCTGACAGAGCTGATCCCATGTCTCCCGCGCGGTAGGACCAAGTGGAGTAACGGCACCTACTCCCTGAACAAAAATATTCATACTCCCCTCAGTATAAGCGTTGCATTCGCGCCACCGAACCCGATCGAATTGGAAAGCGCAAATCGGAGGGCCGCCCGACGTGAGGCGTTTGCGACGACTTTGAATTTCCAGAGCGGATCCGGTTCAACAAAATTGATATTCGGAGGGAGAAACTGCTCCCGCAACGCAAGGATGCAAAAAGCCGCCTCGATCGCTCCCGCAGCTCCCAACGCGTGTCCCATCATGGACTTGGTGGAACTTACCTGCACGTCGCCCAGAAGCTCCGATATGGCAAAACCTTCGGTCGCATCATTGAATATGGTCCCCGTTCCGTGGGCATTCACATAGTCGATTTCCTCCGAATCGATGCCTCCGGACCGAAGCGCACGCTGCATCGCGAGCTTTGGGCCTATTCCGGACGGGTGCGGCTGCGTGAGATGGTACGTGTCATTCGCCATGCCATAGCCAACAACTTCGGCAACGGCCGTGGCTCCTCTCGCTGTCGCCGACTCTTCAGACTCCAGTATCAGGAACGAAGCACCCTCGCCTAAAACCATCCCGGATCTTTTCTTATCAAAAGGCCGAATTTTCTCCGCAGTCGCTGCTTGCAGCGAATCAAAACCGACGAACACCAGCTCACAAATCGGATCGTATCCCCCGCACGCGACGCATGCCCGGAGCCCGGATCGGACTAACTCAAATGCGTGGCCAATTGCGTTCGACCCGGAGGAACACGCGTTTCCAACGAGCTGCGTGGGAATTCGCAACCCCTGGGCGTTCAACGCATCCAGCACAGGTTTTTGCGGCATGTAATTCCCAACCAGTCGCGCTAATCCTTTGCGCGAGTGTGTGGCGAGTAATCGGCGATAGTACAACTCCCCATAACTCATGCCTCCGCTCGTTGTCCCGACAATCAGCAATTCGGGACATGGTCTTTTGGCAGACTCGCGCGCTTCATGCAAAGCCATGGCCACCATGCGCGCACTCCGGTGCAAACGCAAAGAGCTACGCTGTTGCGGAAAGGCGTCCTTCATCCATTCGTCCGGTATTTGCCCGGCGGTCTTGCAGCGGGTCCTGGAAACATCAAAGCTTGCGACGCTCGTCACGGCATCGCGAGCGCAAAGCAAGGATTGTAAATTTGAATCAGAATCGGCACCAAGCGGTGAAACGATACCAAGACCGGTGACGAAAACTCGCCTCAGTGCGCTCGCCATAATGATTATTCTCCCGCTCCTTGTTTGG
>Ga0306917_10000776_pt1 | contig 14066 bp, 15 predicted proteins | sample tim00Cox00000000_FD_203313 | JGI IMG/M metagenome (GOLD analysis project Ga0306917, IMG submission 203313) | Lab enrichment of tropical soil microbial communities from Luquillo Experimental Forest, Puerto Rico - timezero.00C.oxic.00.000.000 (v2)... | ecosystem: Environmental > Terrestrial >... | reverse complement strand
CCTCCCGGTAGCGGGTACTTGCTGTCTTTTGGTTCCGTAGAAGAGAAACCAGCCGCCTAGCCGATCAAAAGTCTGAATGCCCAAGAAGCCCAGAAACCGGCTGGGATCATCGCGACTCCATCGCAAATTGCGCAAATAGGTTGTGATCCGTCCATCCGGCATGATCGGCCGTGCGACCCTAATGACCGCTATGATGTCGATGAGCTCACCATACCTTGCCACCACTTCGTCGGGAGTGCGAAAGAAGCGGACGTGACCCTCATAATCAAAATTCGGGACGGTACAGACGCACCACTCCATCACGCCAAAGTCGGATAACGTCGAGATCAGCATCGATATGTTCCAATACTTCGGTACATACGATCGTATCGTAGTCGGAAGTATAGGATCCAGCGTCGAGAGCATCGCCGAGGAAAAACAACTCCGGACATCCGCTCCGACCCGATGCGTTTTGAACAGCTATCTGGCTGAAGTCGAACCCGCGATACGCGCATGCATGCTCCAGCAGGATCATTTCCGCCAAGAAGCCGTTGCCGCAACCGACTTCGAGGATTGAACGGCTGCCGTGACCTTGACAGTTCTCCACGACCTTTCGCAGGAGAGGATAATAAAGGCTCCGCGTTGCGGGGATATTACTCTCCGAATGAAGGCGATCGTAAAATTCGACCCCTTCCTGCTGGCTCATTAGTTCCATCCCGAGGCGCGCATCCCTCGGTCATGCTTGCTGTCCTGCAAGCTGCCCCCGCCGGAGCCACGATAAGAGCGACGCCAGCGTCGTAGCATCCGGAAGAAGCGTCGTTCCCGCAAGGCGCGTACGATCTCCATAAAGCCCGTCATCTCAGCCTCAAATTCGATATCTGAGACGGGATGGCCGTCCATCAGCCGTCGCAGGGCGAACCGGGGCGTATCCGGATAATTCAAACCGGGCTCGATCGTCGTCGCGCTCTTCACACCCAACGCAGCCAACCACTCTCCCTGATTCAGCTCGGAGGCAAACAGCAACCGACATCAGGCTGGGCGTAAGCTCCGCTCGGGTAGCAAAAATGTTCAAGTGGATGTGAAACAACCCGCTCGAGGAATGCGCTATTTTCGACGATCTCGGACTCGACCTTTTCTCGGTCATCGAGCGGCCATTCATGGCGGTGCGAGTGGAGCTGGATATCAACGCCGGCATCAGCCAACTGTCGGAGCTGCTGTTCGTCCAAAGCTCGAAACAAGCGCTGCGTTTCGATATCCTCAAAAGAGACACCGAGAGCCTCTGCCATTTCCCTCAGGAACTTCAAGCGATCGGCAGCGGGTAACGAGGCGCCAAGTTCCTGGGCCAACGCCTCAGCCTGCTCGGCCTGGGAATCCAGCGCATAGGTACCAAGACCACCGGGCAACTCTACCCGACGCGCCTTCGTTCGCCAGAACAGGTAGGCCAATGTCACGGAGAAAACTGGCATCGGGTGCTGGATGTAATAGGTCGGGACATACAAGGTGACGGGGATCGCGAGCTCTTTGATGATCGGCAGGGCAACGGAATAAACGCCCTCCCATCCATCGTCCATCGTGACGACCGTTGCGCAAGGCGGGAGCCGATCCAATGCCAAGGCTTCGACGGCTTCGCCCAACGGCAAAATAGGATACCGTTTGCGCCGCAAATATTCGATGCGTCGACGAAACAACTCTTTGCGGATGAAGAGTCGACTTCTATACTTGTACTCTTCCGCCACTGCAATACCGTGATAGCAGATGATGCGTAATCCATCATGCGTCATGTATCGAGCGATCTGAAACAGCCCGATGAACTTTGCGACGATAAGCGCCGACCGCAGGATTGTGGGCGGAATCGATACTTGGCCGGCAAAAAGACAAAGCAACGGTGCAAGCCGCAGCCCAAGCCGCATAAAGTCGTTCTTCATCCCGGCCCCGGCAGTTCCGCGCCTAGTTGTATCACCGCCTTATCCGAAATGTCCGCCCCCTCGAGTTCGAGTGCGGTTCGGGGTAAAGCGAAAGTTCTCATAAGTATCTTAGCACAAGGCCGGTCCCACTGCCAGAGTGATGCTAACATAGTTAAGAATGGATGAATTGCAGCATTAAAGAGGCAGCGATGAATGCCAACGAGTGCCGCCGATTTTAGGCGATCCCCGCGATGCTATCGTCATATCTTCTAGAAAGCTACACTCACACGATTGCCGAATTGACGCAAAGCGTATTCAAGCGAAAGAATCCGTGCGTATTGCGCGTGATCGACGACATGCTCTATCTGCAATAATCGTCGTAAAATTACCGCTCCGCCCGGAAGCACCGCTTCTCGATACGGCAAGGCGAGGTAGCCCGGCCAATCGCCCGACCGACGAAAATGTCTCAGTCGATAGGTGTAACGCCGTAGCCACGGAGGACGGAGATAGGTCCAGTAATCCGAGAGCCGCCGAGAAGGTGGCGGCGATCTGCTGAAATCGTGGCCGTAACTCGACCGATAGCCAGCCAGCCTGCTGTCTACGCGCCGAATGAGCTCAGCTTCGTAGGCCCCATGGTTCTTCCAATGGAGCGGCAGCGCGCTCGCTTGCTCGGTGATCGATCTTTCGAGGTATGGCATTGCCGTGAACCCATACCGGCCAGCAATGCTGTCAACCTTGCCATCCCAGGCGCGGCAGCGAAAACTGTGATAGAGCCATTCCACGGTTGGTCGCGGCAGCCACCGGTCGTCGCTACCCAAGAGATTTATAACTTTTCTCTCCAGAGAGCGGTAATAACCCTCGCTGTCGAAAGCGGCTGTACACGTAGCCGGATCAAAGCGGCTGTAGAAACTCCATAAAATTTCGCGGATAGTGTATCCGCGATCGAGCAAGTAAAAAAAGTTCCGAAAAATCTCACCGCCACCACCGTTAATTGCAATCGTATCACCAAGCACGCGCCGCGCAGATTCCTCGGTCTCTGCCCCGTTATGGAAAATACCGGCATAGCCGTATCCGTCAGTCGCGAGAAAGTTGCGGTGTGCGGTATCGGTAAATTGCATGGGCGGAATGATAGGCCGATTGTCTTTGTCAATGACATCAAGCGGAAAGTCCTCGCCACGCGCGATCTCTTGCGCAAGCAGCACATCGCGTTCGCGCGCGCTGCCATAGACATAGACGCTAGGCTTCATGCCATGGCGCCGCAAATAGGCCAATATCAAGCGCGAATCGTAGCCGCCGGACAGGGCGCAGCGTACGCGATCGCCGAAGCTCCGGGCGACAGCGCCGAAGTAGCGGTCGAGCAGCGCAATACTTTCTCTGAACGAGGCATCCCGCTTGGCCAGGGTGAAGGTACGGGTTACAGATAGTGTCGGACGAACGATCTCCAACGCGTGCGGGCTTACGATAATCCTCGCCTGGATCGGGGCGAGCTTCACCTCGCCGAAAAGCGTCTCGTTGCCCGAAACCACACCGTTGAACACGTACTCGCAGGCGCTCTGCTGCGAGAGGGTCAGCGAGGGAAGGACCGAGCAAATTGCATAAAAGGACGACGAGACGATACGAGCCTCAAGGTTATAAAACAGGTGGTAGCCACCAAACCCGTCGAGCTTGATCTCTGTCCGGCCACCTTTTTTCAGGACGGCGGCGTAATGACCCATGACCTCTTCGCGGATCGCAGCGGCCCCTTCGTATAGCAAAGCGGCAGGGGCCAAGCCGATCCCGTCGGATAGGCAGGTACCGCAAACAAACGCAAAATCGCCGTTCGGGTAACGCTTCAGCCCAACCGACCGGCTCTGGAACTTCGGATAGGCGCAAAAAACGTAACCCTCTGCGTTGATCATTTCGGGAGAAGCAAAGCCGAGTTCGGCAAAAGCCCCCTGCAATCGTGTTACCTCGTCTTGCCTATCCTCGTGCGGACCTGAGCACACAAGAAAGAATCCGCCCATCAGCGGCAACCCGCTGCCGGCTGATTAGGTTCTGTGCGCGCCTTCATTGCGACGACTAGAGATCGATAACTGACTTTATCTTTGGTCGGGAATCGAAGTGCCGCTTCCATTGAATGTATCACTATTGTGTAACGTGACGAAACCGCTTTTGACTTTGTTATCGGATTGGCCGTGAGTTTTGCAGCGCCATGTCTATAGCCGAAGGCTTGCGAAAGGTCACCTTGGCAACCCCGGCGACCCCCGGGCTGCATCTAATAAGAGCATCACAATGCTTCCGCTCCGTCGAAGGCACTCGACTGCGGTCTGGCCTCTCACTGGTCAAGTGGCCCGGATGCCTCCGCTGGTCGGCGAGGGCTATGGAAATCGACGTGACCGGCCACTCGTCGAGTTTGACGGCGCAAAAGGTAGCCATGCGATAAGGCTCAGGGACGGTACGTCAGTGCAGCGTCCGCCTTTGGGTCACTGAAGCGTCGGATCGGTTGGGTTGCGCTTGTCATATTGACATTTATCATATTATGAATTAGACAATCAATTGCTAGAGACTCGCAGCAGCGAAAAGGATGGCCGCTTCCGTGCTTCAGGAAACGGTACCGGACGTTCGTTGAGCGAGCTTGTCGCGCCGCCGGAGAGATTGATGACAATTACAATTAGTAATTTGACAGTACCTCCAAGTGCACCCACCGGAACGATAATCGGTGTGCTTACGGCGACAGACGCAGGCAGTATAATTCCTTGCAATTTCATATTATCAAAACAATCCAGCGGCTATTTCGCCATTTCCTCAAACAATCTTATCACGGTGTGGAGCGGGTCAATTGCGCTGGGCTATTATCCTGTGCGAGTCCGCGCAGTCGGGATCAACCAACGGTTTAGCGGTGCTGCAACCGTTATCATTAATGTCATTGCCTCACCACTTCTCCCGACGCCGACTGGCGTAAGTTTTGTCACGACAACGACTTCCCTGCCCGACAATTCGCCCGCAGGGACTACAATCGCGACTTTCTCCGTATCCATGTCCGATGGCTCTCCGTTCGCGGGCACTCTGGGAGCCAGCCCAACCGGCACTGTTGCGATTTCGGGCAGCACGCGGCTGGTGCTCGCGCGCGCGCTCACCTCGGCAGATGACGGTTCGCAAAAGTGGACGGTTATCGCCACGCAAAACGGGTAACGGTTTCGTCCGCGATCGCGGTTCAAGTCATCCCTTTGAACCCACCGCCACCGCCCGCACCACCGCCACCGCCGCCTCCGGCACCGCCGCCGGCGCCTAGTGGACCATCGTTTCACGGTGAACGGGAGCGTGACACCAGCGCCTGCGGTGACTGGGAGCAACATCGTCATTGCGGTGATGAGCGATCCTGGCGGCGATTACGTCCGTATCCTGGAACCCAACGGGAGCGAGATACAAAGAAGCGGCAGCACGCCGGCCGGCAATTCTCAGTTTACGTTGCCGCTGACCGAGCAGAATCAATTCCAGCAACAGTCGCCTGTGCCGCCCGGCGTATACACAGTTGAATATGATCAGGGCGGGGCTAACGCTCCGATACCGATACGGCAGATCAGCCTCACGGTGATTGCTGCGGCACCCCCCGGCCCGCCTCCTCTGCCTCCTCCGCCTCCTCTGCCTCCTCCGCCTCCTCCGCCTCCTCTGCCTCCTCCGCCTCCTCCGCCTCCTCTGCCTCCTCCGCCTCCTCCGCCTCCTCCGCCTCCTCCACCGCCGCCGGCTCCGCCTCCCTCTCTATCGCTCATGGTAAACGGCTCGGCGTCGCCAGCGCCAGCGGTGGCCGGTGATCCGATACACGTGGGGATAACTGGGCTTCCGAGCGGCATCGGCGTCAATGTCTATCTGACGGATACCACCCTCAGCAATCAATTCCACACCGTTACGCTCAATCCTAGCCCGACGAGCTTGGACTGCATATTTCCGCTGACGCAGGAAAGCTCGATAATCCAAGGCGAATTCATCCCGCTTACTGCCGGCGAGTACGCGATCGCGGTATTTCAGGTAGGCAATCCCTACACGCCGCTCGCGAGTGTGGCCTTCAGCGTATCCGCGTACGTCACTCCGCCGTTTCCGCCGTTCAGCGTACAGAATTGGATCTTATTCAATCTTGCGGTAAGCGGGACTGTCCTAGCATCGTCCGCACAGGCGTCTGCGGTTCAGGGAACGATAACGATCGGTGGAACGTACCAGACCTTGGAAGGGTTCCCCCATCCAACTAACGTCACGATGCAGTTCGTGCTGTACGGTGATGCGAGCAGCGGAGCCTTGGTTCCGACGAAGAGGCTTATTGGGGCGCAAACCTTCGATGCTGGCGGATTCCCATTCGTACCCTTCGACACGACCACCGTCCCGGACGGCACGTACATGTTAAGTTGCATAGTCGTCGACTGCGCCGACACGAACAGTGCGCATTTTTCAGCTTATCAGATAATTCCGTATCCCCGTTCCCTGATCATCATGAATGAAGGAGCGAAAGCTGCGTCCGGGTCATATCTCATTCCAGCCGCGTCGCTGAGTGTTAATGCTGAGGTAAATTCAACGAGCGTGGATTATGTACATTACAACGGGCTGCCCGTCTACAACACGGTCACTCCGTACCCGTATCCTGGCCCCGGCCTCTCACCGGTAGTCGCGCCTCCGGTCACGAATTCAGAATCACCGTTTCACAGCAACCCAGCGGGAGCCCGAACAGGCGGTTACTACATCGAGAATAGCGACACGCTGAACCTTCACGAGTATCGGCGGATACCGATGTTCTTCACGACCAACGCGGGCGGCGTGTTCGCCGGCAATTGGTCTGGAGAAGGCGGCGGCGAAGGCGTTGAGAGTACCTACCCCGCAATGGCAATCGAGTCGTGGCTCGACGGGCCACGAAACAGCCACACCGCCACCGGCAACTCGATCATCGTCGCGACGGTTGACCCGCGCAGAACCGGCGACACTGGGCCATTTGATGCTTACCACTGGACGATCATCAACATCGGCGGCAATCTCAGCGTACGTGACCTCGCCGGCAACATGTTGACCATCGCCGGTTATAAGCGCGATCTTTCCAAGCTACCGATCGATTACCTCGATGGGACCACTGCGGAGTTTCCGAACACCGTCCTGGTCGGCACGATCGACACCGCACCCGCTACAACATTCAGCGATTTCGGTGGAGGCCCGAACGACTGTTGCTGGGACCCTCGAAATCCTAACATCTGCTACGTCGCTCAGACGGTCGATCACTGCATTGTCGCTTGTGACTTTACGGTCCAGACCATAGCAGGCATTAAATATGGTCCACGCAATCCACGGCTCTATCGTTATGCCGGCTACAAAGGTGGCCTAACTGGCAATGGAGTTGGCGGCTATGCTGACGGGCCAGCTCTTGGCTCGGTTGTTGGAAGCGTTCAGCAAGCTGACGGCGCGCAGTTCAATGGCATCTACAGCATCTGCATGCAAAGGGTTTCGGGCATATCCGGGCACCCGGTCGGGACGATGTACGTTGCGGACAACTACAACTGCCTGATCCGCAAGATCACGCAATCCTCACCCGGCGTCGCTAGCACCGTAAGCACTCTCTGCGGCCTGGCGGGAGGAACGGGTGCGCCGGGGACTGCATCAGGCTTTATCAACACGGTAACCGCCTCCGCCATCTACTCGGTCACGTCGATCATCTCGAACGGCGATGGCACGGCCTCGGTCGTGCTTGCGCCGAGCCCTACCTCGCCCGTCGCTGGCGTTGGGTGGAAGGTATCGATCCTAGTTAATGGTTCGGAATACTTCGGGGGCGGTCCGACGTTCGAGAACAGCAGCTACGGGATCTACACGGTCTCTGCGTTCACTAACAGCCAGCATTTTTCGCTCACGATGAACCCGGTTCCTAGTTCGGGCACAATCACTGCCCAAATCTGGGTTGCGGATCACTACAGCGCGCCGAGCCCCGGTGGCGTCGGTGTCGCGTTCTCTGCCGCGAACTGCTACACGGCGTACCCGCAGACGCTCAGGATGACCTCGACCGGCGACATCGTGATGAGCGAGGCGTGGTACAACATGATGCTTCGTCGCATTTGGCTCAGCGGGTCGAACGCCAATACGATCACGCGTATCATGCCGTTTGGCAATCTCGCTCAAGTAGTCGGACCAGGATTTGGGTTCCATGATGTTGACGATGTCGGGGCGTGTGGGCCAATCGACGACATCGTGTGCTTCAAGACGGACGCCAATCCCGGCAGCGCCGGATACACCTCACGCATAGCAATCGACGGATCCAGTGAAACGGCCTTCGTCGGAGGAGATGGAGGAAGAGCGTTCCCGCAAGAGAATACTGGTGCTACGGGGCACTATCCGTGGGCGTTTGCCTTCTCGAAGACGCAGTGCCGGTTCATAGGGGCGGGCAAGGCGGACACGATCTTCTACAGCGGGCGCCCATTTGTTCCTAGCATCGATCCTCCAATGTCATTCGACATTTACTATGGCAACGCCGGGTTCAATAATTTCCTGCAGGGGACATGTTCAACCTTTCCCTGGCTCCTGCGCCCGTCCTTCGCTGCGCTGTACGGCCACGAGGGAACGGGGCTTCTTGGGCAGAACGTTGTACCGACGTTCGATGACCTCGCGGCGCTGTACCCTCATGACTACTCCCCTTTCTCGGGAAGCCTTGCCCAGTTCATCCAACACGGTATGGGCGGTGCGACGCTGAGGCCGGAGTTCTCGATGGATGATACGGTGTCTCCGGCGCTTCCGGGCCGAGACCTTGCGCAGCTCCTATACTTCGTGAGGCGACAGGCTCTGCCCGGAAGCTACCCGATTTTGTATCCTCAATTTCTGATGGGCCAGGACGGCGCGGGCTCGGGGGCCTTGGTCAGCCCGAACACGCTCGCGCTCAACTGCGTGCGCCCGGTCATCAGCAGTGTCGTAGCCACCCGCGGGAGCAACACGAGCATTGAGGTCACGTGGAACACCGACACACCGACCATCGGTCTGATCGCCGCCGGGTCACCGAATTCTGCCGGACGGCCGTATCCATACAACCTGTGGTCATCGCTCGAGAGCACCTACGGCACGTCTCACGAGGTGACGATCTCTGGCCTGCCTGACGTATCTGTCATCGGCAACGCGCCGACACACTTCTGCATCCTCGTAAAGGACAAGGCCGGTAACTGGGCGCGTTCTCCCGACGCGCTCGTATAGTGACATGACAATGAACGGTTGACACTTTATCTCTGATACCAGCGTTTTCCACAGTGGGTCGGCCGCCAAGTAAAAGGCAGGGTCGGCTCGCTGCAATCTCACTCATCACCAAGGGCGACGCTGCTCCGTTCCCCTATTGGTGGATTGCGACGGAGGACGTCGGCGAAGATTTGTTCGAGGTTGCGGAACTGGTCGTCGCGGCTAAGGCCCCGACTGACCGACTGGTCGAGCGCTTTCAGACGGCCCGCCTGTTTGTCCTCGATCCATGTCTTCAATTGATCTCTAATCAACTCGGGGGTGTTGGAAACCAATCCTCCCCCTCGCTCCCTGATGAGCCGGGCCGCGACGCCCTACTCGTAGCCGATGAAAAGGATTGGGCGACGCGCATATAAATATTCGAAGATTTTGCCGGGGATGTTCCCTTCGTCGCGTTTGTCACTCCACTGAAGCAAAAGCAGGATATCTGCTTCCATCTGCAGCTGTAGAGCGCACCTATAAGGCACAGATGTCCGGACGATGACACGGTCGCGAACCCGATGCTGCTCCGCCAAGGCGAGGACCTCATCACCCGCGTCGCCGAAAAACTCCACCCTTACGCGCTCGCGAAGCGTCTCCCCGAGCAGTCCAATCGCGGCGAACAGTGCCGAGGGGTCGCGGAATCCTTGATATATGGAGCCCGTGTACCGAATCCTTAGCACCTCTCCCTGATCATCGTTTATCGGAGATTGCGGGAAGTCCTCCTCGGCATAACCGTTATAGACGACGTCCGTAGGTTTGCTGTGACGCCGGCGCAACTGCTCTGCCCAACCCGGCGAGACCGTCACCAACGCCGTGGCACTTTTTACCATCAGCCTCTCGATCATTGCGTCAACCGGCCTGCGCCAACCCGGCTCTCTGTAACCGTAATATGGATTGTCGACCCAGAGGTCGCGAAAGTCGGCAACCCATGGGATGTCGAAGGCTCGGCTGAGGCGACCCGCGACGATCAGCCCGGTGAATGGCGGCGCGCTGGCGAATATTATGTCGGGCCGCCACTCCTCGACAAGTTGTCTGCCGGCGGGCATCGCTGTCTTGATCCAATCACTTCGCATGTCGGGGATATGGACTAGGGCGTAATATTGGCGTTGCAGCCAGTCCCAGGCCGGCTTGCTCGGCCGGTTGCCCTCGGCCAGGGACGTCTCGCCGCTCACACCCAGCGCGGCTGCTGTGCGGCGGCGGAAGGACCGACCCAGAAGGGCGAGCCGGTCCCTGCGCTGCCGGTACTCCGTGTAGATGACTTGTTCTATTGGGATCTCGAGCGGCAAGCTTTGATCCCCACCGATATTAGTCGTCAGGACGCGCACCTCGTGTCCGTGTCTATCGAGATAGCGAGCCAGCTTGCCGACGCGGATAGCGCCGACGACATTCGCGGGAGGAAACCAGAAGGAGACAATCAGAACTTTCATGTCAAAAATCGAGCCGAAAATGAACTCTCGCTTCCGCGGCCAGGTCATCGCAATCTGCTGTTCGGAGGACTCGGAGAAGCCGCAAGCGACCGCGGTATTTTGAGCCATCGGGGACCCCGCCTGCAACCTCGTATGGGTTCGCCGCGGGCTGTCGACCGACAGATTGAGCCGGCGAGCATTGTGGACGGGGGGGGGGTCGCGGACGACGTTGGTGTAAAGCCCGCACAGGCGAATACCGGGGTCGGATCGCCGATCCTCCGGTGCCAGCGATCGACCGGAAGCTGGCTGGTGATGGTCGAGCGGCGGATCAATGCAGAGTTGCGGCTTGACAACCGGAGGCAAGTTCTGGTCGCAGGCGCCGCCGGGCTCGCGAAGAGCGCCAAAGGAGGCAATGTCTCTTGATCCGCTCGGCCGAAGGCCTCGAATACCCGGCGTGTCAATCGGCCGGGGACCCGTCAAACGGACCGGGGTCAGGTCGATTTATACGAAAATCAATCTGGCTTCTTTTGTATTTTCGCAGGAAATCGGTACACCCACCTCGGGAGATCGACTCTGACCCCACTTCCGGGCGGCAAAGCGATCGTCCCGCTCGGGGTCGACCGTTTTGGCCAATTCGGCGGCATCGCGATTTCTACCGCGCCCACGGTATCGATGCGGAGGTGATCCTCGAAGCCGCAGCTCGCGCCTGCCTCACGGCATTGCGGCAAACGGAATGAACGATCACTGTCCTGCCGTCCGCCCCTCTGCCGCTGCCGCGGAATGCGGCACCGCCGGCGGCGATCAGGTTTCGCGCGGCTGGTTCTCCGCGGTCGGTTCGGGAGCGGCATCGTCGACGCGGGTAGCCGCCTTTTCCTGCTGCCGTTGCAGCTTTTTGTCGTTTCTAGCCTTTTTGGCGCGGTCGCGCTCGGCACGCTCAAAGCGATAATTCGGTTTACGCATTAGCAGACTCCTGACGACTTGCGGCGCGTTGAGACGCGTCTCACGCTAAGCGATTTTGTGCCGCGGCCTCGCGCTTTTTTCAATACGCGGCTTGCCGCAGCATTCGGGCGACCTTTCGATCAGTAACCCTCGCGCTCGAGCCGCTTGCGCATCGCCTTGCGGTATCGGCGGACCGCCTCGGCTTTTTCGCGCGCTCGCCGCTCAGATGGCTTTTCGTACGAGCGACGCCGCTTCATCTCGCGAAAGGTGCCCTCGCGCTGCATCTTTTTCTTCAAGACGCGGATGGCGCCGTTGACGTCGTTGTCGCGGACATAGACTTGCACTGGATTATTTTCCTTTCCTGATACGCAGTAGTGCGGCGCCGGGCGAGCCTTAGCGACGACGCACGCGGGTCAAGGACTTGATCGGGGCCCGGGGCTTTCCGGAGATCTCGGCAATTTGCCGATCCTGGGCCTCTATATAGGTCTTGGCGAGCAGGTCTGCGTCGATGTCGGCGAGTTCCGCGCCCGGTATTTTGCGGTTCGAGGTGCGCGTCCCGTCCTCGTAGAGGACATCGAAGAGAATGAATTCCTCGACGCGGCGAACGGTGGAACGTCTGGCCATGTTCAAACCCCGGAATGCTGGTTGAAATGCCGCAAGCATCGACTAACCGGCGGCGGCGAGGCGAAACGGCACTAGGCACTCCAGATCGCCGTCCCACAGTACGTAGCGCAAGGCCTGCAACGCCGTACGCAACGTCAGCGTTGACGCCGATTGAAACCCGGCATCGGCGTTGTGGCATTCCTCAAGCCGATAATTCGGGATCCGTGAGTCTACATGGTGCACGTGGTGAAAGCCGATATTGCCGGTAAACCACTGGAGGAAGCGCGGTAATCGAAGATAGGAGGCGCCTCGGAGGCAGGCCGCGGCAAAACTCCAGCTAGTGTCCGGCATCCACTTCGCATGCTCAAAGCGGTGCTGGATCGAGAACAGCCAGACCCCGACGATTGAGGCGATTACCATGATTGGTAGCTGGACGGCGGCGACACGGCCGTAGCCGAGAGCGAGGCCCAGGCCGCCGAAAAAAACGGCCAGGGCAAGGTTGGTCAGGTAAACCCCGCGCCGTTCGCGCCGCCATCCTTCTGCAGCGTCGAACGGCACCCGATAAAGGACGACAAACACCAAGGGCGGCAGCAACAGGTTGGCGACGATCGGATGACTGGCGAAGCGGACCTGGCATCTACGCCAGCATCCGCGGGCCCGGTATTCAGCGACTGTCACGCACGACGAGTAGATATCCAGCCCGCTTGCCGAGCGCCGGTCGAGATTGTTCCAGGAACCGTGGTGCCTGGCATGCTGCCGACGCCAGAAGGCATAGGGCGTCAGTGTCATCAGGCTGCACAACCTGCCGATCAGCTCGTTTGCCTGTCGCGATCTGAAGAACGAGCCGTGTCCGCAATCATGTTGGATGATGAAGATGCGGACAAGAAACCCGGCGGCGAGCGCCGACATTGGCAGCGCGATCCAAAGCGAAAGGGCCAGGCACAGGTACATCACGGCGCAGGTAACGAAGAACCCGCCAAAAGACGTCGCCAGTTGCCCGAGGCTCCGTGCCAAGATCGGCGCCTGGAAAGCCCTGGTCCTGAAGAGGATCTGGTCCGGCTGAGACATTACCGGATCCACCCGCGGCGCAGATGAAGTCTCCAGCGAAAATGCTCTCGCACCGCTACTGCCCGGTCACAGCAGGGACAGAGGTAGCGCCGGCCGTCGAGTGATACGCAGGTTTCGAGCACAGCAAAGTCGCCATCGGTGATCTGGCCATTCGCGTCGCGCGTCACGCGGCCGCAGAGTGCGCCCTTCGGACAAACGAGCTCTTCGCCGTCGCGTGCGATCAGCATTTTACGCGCTTTTCGCTGTATCCGCTCAGCGGGCGCCATCGAAGCGAGCGGCGGGGGAACGGCCTCGGGGTGGCTCGCGGCGCGCGGCCGAGCTGGGTTTGGTCGACGACCGGCGGTGCAGAAAGACCGGACGCGAAGCGGCCGCGATCGTTTCACTGCGGTGGGCGGCGCCGTCGGCGCCACCCCGCCGCTCGCGCCGCGCCCAGGCCGCTCGGCCGCCTGCAGAATCCGTGCGCGATGCGAGGCCGAATGTTCCCGGCGAGGGTACTTCGGCCGGGTGCTCGGTCGGCCCATTGCGCGGGGCCCGAGCCGCCGACGGGACCGGGACGGCGCACAAAGAGCATCGCGTCAGCTTCTCGATGTCGCGCAGGTAGGGGCGCTCCTCATCGCTGCAGAACGCGATTGCAATTCCTGCGGCGCCGGCCCGCGCGGTTCGACCGACACGGTGAACGTAGTCTTCGGGCACATTCGGCAATTCGAAATTGATCACGTGCGATACGCTGTCGACATCGATGCCGCGAGCGGCGATATCGGTGGCGACGAGTACGCGAGCCTGGCCGTCGCGAAAGCCGGCGAGCGCTCGTTCGCGCTGCAGCTGCGATTTGTTGCCATGAATGGCGGTCGCCTCGATGCCGGCGCCGACCAGGTGACGCACGACGCGGTCGGCGCCGTGCTTTGTCCGGGTAAAGACGAGCACGCGCGCGAAGACCGGATCGCGCAGGAACGTCGTAAGCAAATCC
>Ga0306917_10000774_pt1 | contig 14087 bp, 9 predicted proteins | sample tim00Cox00000000_FD_203313 | JGI IMG/M metagenome (GOLD analysis project Ga0306917, IMG submission 203313) | Lab enrichment of tropical soil microbial communities from Luquillo Experimental Forest, Puerto Rico - timezero.00C.oxic.00.000.000 (v2)... | ecosystem: Environmental > Terrestrial > Soil... | reverse complement strand
CCTACCGACTGCTTCGGGGGATTACTGCCTGCGACAATACTGCCTTGGCAACTAACTGTCCAGTGAGGAGGACGTCCGTGCTGCCTTGCCGATCGGTCAGCCGCGCGCCGCGGGAGCGGCCGACGCTCGCTGCCGCGCTGCTCGCGCTGCTGCTCGGCGCCTGCGCACGCTCGGGGCCGCCGCCGGCATCGCCACCGCCACAGGTCGGGATCGTGGTCGTGCATGCGCAGCCGGTGCCGCTGACGCGCAATCTCGTCGGGCGGCTTTCGGCCACGCGCTCGGCCGATGTGCGCGCGCGCGTCGCCGGTGTGCTGCTCAAGCGCCTGTACACGGAAGGCTCGGACGTCAAGGCGGGGCAGCCACTCTTTCAGATCGATCCGGCGCCGCTGCGCGCGGCGCTCGATGGCGCACTCGCCTCGCTCGCCCAGGCCGAGGCCAACGCCACCAACGCCCATATCACCGCCCAGCGCTCGCGCCAGCTGCTGCCGAGCGGGCTGGTGTCGCGCTCGGACCTCGATAACGCCGAGGCCGCCGAGCGCTCGACCGCCGCAGCCGTGCAACAGGCGAAAGCCGCGGTCGGCACCGCCCGCATCAACCTCAGCTACGCCAGCGTCACCGCGCCGATTGCCGGCCGCGCCGGCCAACAGGGTGTCACCGAAGGGGCACTGGTGGGCCAGGGCACCGCGACGCTCCTCACCACGGTCGAGCAGATCGATCCGATCTACGTCAACTTCGATCAGCCCGCGGTGGACATCGAGCGGCTGCGGCGGGCGCAGGCGGCCGGCAGCGTCACCATGGCGCGCGGCAGGCAGGTGAGCGTGCAGGTCATTCTTGCCGATGGCACGCCCTACGCGCACACCGGCACACTCGACTTCCTCGATGTCAGCGTCGATCCCGCCACCGGGGCGGTCGCGCTGCGCGGCATCATCCCGAACCCTGACCACCAGCTGCTCCCGGGAATGTTCGTCGGCTTGCGGCTCACCTCTGGTGCGGTGAATCGAGGCTTTCTCGTGCCGCAGGCCGGGCTGCTGCGCGATGCCCAGGGCGCCTACGTCCTCGTCGCCGGCGCGGACGACAAGGTGGTACAGAAACGCGTGACCACCGAGAGCCTCGCCGGGCCGAACTGGATCGTCACTGAGGGACTCGCCGATGGCGACCGCGTCATCGTGTCCGGCACGCAGAGTGCGCGCCCGGGCAGCACCGTCGCGGCGGTGCCGGCGACCGCGGCGCCCGCGGATGCCCCACCGGCGACGGCGGACGTCAGCGCCGCTGCCGGCGCCGCCGCACACTAAGGGTCATGCCGCAGTTCTTCATCGACCGCCCGGTGTTTGCGTGGGTGCTCGCGATACTCATCGCGCTCGGTGGCACGCTCGCGTTGCGCCGCTTGCCGAGTGAAGCTTATCCACCGATCGCGCCGCCGCAGGTAGCGGTGACCACGAGCTACCCGGGCGCGAGCGCCGCCACGGTGGAGAGCACGGTCACGCAGGTGATCGAGCAGCAGCTCACCGGCATCGATAACCTCCTCTACTTCACTTCGCAGTCGGCCTCGGACGGCTCCTGCACCATCACGCTGACATTTGAACACGGCACCAATCCCGACATCGCCGCGGTGCAGGTCCAGAACCGCGTGTCGCTCGCACAGCCACGCCTGCCGGCCGAGGTCAACCAACAGGGAATCCGGATCGCCAAGGTCGCCGCCGGGTTCCTGGGCGGCATCGGGCTCGTGTCCGCTCCGGGCGGGCCGAGCGCCGAGGAGCTCAACAACATCGTCGCCTCACGGGTCATCGACCCGATCCAGCGCGTGCCGGGCGTCGGCGCAGCGGTGCAGTTCGGCTCCGAGTACGCCATGCGCATCTGGCTGGATCCCGACAAGCTCAAGGCCTACAACCTGTCGGCGTCCGCCGTGCTCGCGGCGGTGCAGTCGCAGAACGCCCAGTTCGCCTCCGGCTCGGTGGGCGCCTGGCCGGCGCTGCGAGAGCAGGCGACCACGGCCACGGTGACCGTCGAGGGACGGTTCAGCTCGCCGGAGCAGTTCGAGCAGGTTCTGCTGCGCACCGATCCGAACGGCGCCTCGGTGCGGCTGAGGGACGTGGCGCGCGTCACGCTCGGCGCCGCGCAGTACGGTTCCGAGTCAACCATCGGCGCCACGCCGATCGCGGCCTTCGGCATCCAGCTCGCACCCGAAGCCAACGCGCTGGATGTCTCCAGGGCGGTCAGTGAGAAAATGAAGTCCATCCAGGGGAGCTTTCCGGCCGGGGTGAAGTGGGTCTGGGCCTGGGACTCGACGCCCTTCATCCGGGTCGCGATCCGCGAGGTGCTGATCACGCTCGGTGAGGCCGTGGTGCTGGTGTTCCTCGTGATGCTGGTGTTCCTGCAGAATTTCCGCGCCACGCTCATCCCGACGCTGGTGGTGCCGTCGGCGCTGCTCGGCACGCTGATCGGCATATACGCAGTCGGATTCTCCATCAACCAGCTGTCGCTGTTCGCGATGGTGCTCGCGATCGGCATCGTGGTCGACGATGCCATCGTGGTGGTGGAGGCGGTCGACCGCATCATGCGCGAAGAGCACCTCGGGCCGAAGGAAGCGACGCGCAAGGCGATGCACCAGATCACCGGCGCGATCGTCGCGATCACTTCCGTGCTCGCGGCGGTGTTCATCCCGAGCGCCCTGCAGACCGGCACCACCGGGGCGATCTACCGGCAGTTCGCGCTCACCATCGCCCTGTCGATGGGCTTCTCGGCGCTGCTGGCGCTGTCGTTCACCCCCGCGCTGTGCGCCTCGCTGCTGCGGCCTGAGCACCTGCACGGCAACCTGATCTTCAACTGGTTCAACCGCGCCTTCGAGAGCACGCGCGCGGCCTACGTGCGGCGCGTGTTCCAGTCGGTCGGTCACGTGCCGCGCTGGATGGCGGCTTTCGCCGTGATGCTGGCGGTGGGTGCGCTGCTGTTCATGAAGCTCCCCGGCAGCTTCGTGCCGGAGGAGGACCAGGGCTACGCGCTCATCGACGTGCAGCTGCCGGCCGGCGCCAACATGGCGCGCACGCGCGAGGTGATGCAGCACATCAACGCCATCATCGAGCGCAGCCCGGACGTCGACTATGCCTTCCTGATCGTCGGCTCGAGTTTCATAGGGACGGCCGAGAACGCCGGCCGCGCGTTCGTGCACCTCAAGCCCTGGGACCAGCGCCCGGACACCGCGGCGGAGTTCATCCGCTGGGCGAACACGACGCTGCGGCGGGAGATCCACGACGCGCAGGTGTACGTGCTCAATCTCCCGACCGTACGCGGGCTCGGCTTCTTCGGCGGCTTCGATATGTATCTCGAGGATCGCGCCGGCCTCGGGCGCGCAGCGCTCGGCGACGCGCGGGAAGCGCTGCTCACGAAGGCCGCCGCCGACAAGGGCACCCTGAGTGGCGTGCGCGCCAACCTGCTGCCCCCGGCGCCGGAGCTGCACCTGACGGTAGACCGGGTGCAGGCGCAGTCGATGGGGCTCTCGGCGAGCGACGTCTACACGGCGCTGCAGCTGATGCTGGCGCCGGTGTATGCGAATGACTTCGTCTACCAGGGGCGCGTGCTGCGCGTGCTGCTGCAGGCGGATGCCCCCTGGCGCATGACCCCCGAGGCGCTCGGACACTTCTACATGGCGGGCGCCGGCGGCAACATGATCCCGCTTGCCAACTTCGTGCGTGCCGACTGGGTCGTCGGCACGCCCTCGCTCACCCGCTTCAATGGCTACGCGGCGGTGGAGATCACCGGCAACAACGCCCCGGGCCGCAGCTCCGGCGAAGCCATGCAGGCGATGCAGAACATCGTCGACGCGCATCTGCCGCGCGGCATCGCCAACGACTGGGCCGGCCAGTCGCTGCAGGAGCTGATCTCGGGCAGCCAGGCGCCGATGCTGTTCGCGCTGTCGATCCTGGTGGTGTACCTGTGTCTCGCCGCACTCTACGAGAGCTGGAGCGTTCCGGCCGCGGTGCTGATGGCGGTGCCGGTCGGGCTCGTTGGCACGGCGGTCGCGGCGCTGGTGCGCGGACTGCCGAACGATGTGTTCTTCAAGGTCGGCCTCATCACCATCATCGGCCTGTCGGCGAAGAACGCCATCCTGATCGTCGAGTTTGCGGTCACCGCGCAGAAAAACGGCAAGAGCCTGCACGAGGGCGTGCTGGAGGCGGCACGGCTGCGCTTCCGGCCGATCCTCATGACGTCCTTCGCCTTCATTCTCGGGGTGTTCCCGATGGTGATCTCCACCGGCGCCGGGGCCAACGCACGCCACGCTATCGGCACCGGCGTGGTCGGCGGCATGTTGAGTGCGGCGCTGCTGGGGGTCCTCATGATCCCGGTGTGTTATGTCGCGATTCGCCGCCTGATGGGGGAGAAGCTCGATGAGCCGGCGCCCGTGGCGGGCGGCGGCCCGGTGCCGGGACCCGCGCAGCGGCGCGACGAGTAGCGCGAGCCAGGCGCGATCGGGACGGACGGCTCAGGGGCCGGGCGAGGCGGCGCTGAACACGTCGGGCCCGAACACGCGCAGCTCAGGTTCCGCCGCGTAACCAAGAAAGGGGAGAGCGAAGATCGCCTCGACGGTGCGCAGCAGCGAAAAGTGATTGTAGGGCACGGCCGAGACCGTTCCCGGCTTCACGTACTTCGAGAGCACGATCGCCCCGACCCGCCCGCCGCCCGGACCGTTGAACCCGGGCTGGAATCTCGCCCCGGGAAGCGGCCGCTCGCCGCAGCAGGCGCTCGAGCCGTCCGTACCTGCGCCATCGGACTCGTCGAAGGTGATGATCAGCATCCCATCAGCCAAGAAGGCGGGCGCCGCCTCGATGCGCGGTACCCAGGTGCGGAGGAACCGGTCGATGCCCGCGAGGCCGCCGATCTCACCGTTGACGCAGTGCGCATCGTGCCCGTCGCTGCAGAGATTGGGTGTGATGAAGATGTAATTGGCGGTCGTGGCCGCACTCGCAAGATCCTGGGGCAGACGCTCGAGGTTCACGACGTGGCGGTCGCAGCGCGCCTGGTCGTCGATGATGGCATGGAAGTAGACGAAGGGATTGTGCTTGGCGGCGTACTGATCGCCGCGGCTCGCGAGGTTGGTGGTCTCCGTCGCGCCAAGCCGCGCGTGCCCGCAGGTGGCGGACTCGCGCGCCGGATTCTTGCCCATGTCCTCCATGTACGCCTTCCAGCTCAGGCCCGCCGCCTCGAGCTGGTCGGGGAGCGAGCGGACGAGGCGCGGGTAGACGCAGCCGGAGCCACGCAGCTGACCGTGCGCATCGAGTGCGGGTTCGCTCGCGCGGAAGTCGCTATAGGTCGAGCAGTCGAGCTGCGTCGCGAGGTTCGGCGCCTGACCGCTCACGAGCGCGATGTAGTTGCCGAGGCTCGCGTGACCGATGGCGTAGTAGTGCGTCAGCAGTGCGCCGCGCGCCGGCAGCGTGTGGGCCAGGTAGGCCGCCGCTGAGCGGCTGCCGAAGGTCGCGGCGTACGACTGATTCTCGAGCATCAGCACGAACACGTGCCGGATGGGCGGCAGCGGCTCGCGGGCAGCGGGCGCCCCAGACGCCGGCGGCGGGGCCTGCGGAGCGGCCGCGGCGACCGTCGCGAGGCTCACCAGGACGAGACCCCCAATGCGGGCGGCAGTTGGCAACGACATTCACACCTCGGAAGCGGCGGCTGGCTCGCGCGCCGGGAGAGGCTGCGGCGTGAGGCGCATCGCCCGCAGGAACAGCAGCGCACAGACTGCGGCGAGCGCCGCCGCGGTGAGAAATGCCGCACCCGGAAAGTACACGACCGCTGCCGGAGCGGAGAAGCGGCTGAAGATCTGGGTGAAGAGCGGCGGGCCGATGATGGCGCTCAGGCTGTAGAGCGACGCGACTGCGCCCTGCAGCTCGCCCTGCGCGTCGGCCGGAATCTGCTGCGAGGCGATGGCGTTCATGGACGGATAGGTGAGCGCGAACAGCAGGGTGGCGAGCCCGACGACGTACATCATCCAGCCGTGCGTTGCCAGCGCGTAGCCCGTGTAGGCGAGGATCGCGCCGGCCATGCCGGCGACCGCCGCGTGCCGTTCGCCGCCCAGCCACGGAATCAACAGCCGGGCCAGCACCCCCTGCGAGAGCGCCATGAGCAGGCCGACGAAGGCGAGCGAGGCACCGACCTGGGCGCTCGTCCAGTGGAACTTGGCGATGGTGTAGAAGGCCCAGGTGCTCGGCAATACCTGGTGGCCAAGCTGCCACAGGAACATCGCTCCGAGCGTGAGCAGGACGACCGGGTAGCGGCGCATCTGCTTCAGCGTGCCGAGCGGGTTGGCGCGCGCCCAGTGGAACGGTCGCCGCTTCTCGAGCGGCAGCGACTCGGGGAGCGCGAAACAGCCGAACGCGAAGTTGGCGAGCGCGAGCGCGCCGGCGGCGAAGAACGGCGCCCGGGAACCGAAACTGCCGAGCAGACCGCCGATGGCAGGCCCCAGGATGAAGCCGATGCCGAACGCCGCGCTCATCAGGCCGAAATTCTGGGCACGTCGCTCGGGCGGCGTGACGTCGGCGACATAGGCATAGGCGGGCGTGAAGGAAGCGCCGGCAATTCCGGCGATCGTGCGGCCGAGGAACAGCCAGCCGATGGTTGGCGCAAGGCCCATGATGAGATAGTCGACGCCCAGCGACAGCACCGCGTAGAGCAGCACCGGGCGGCGGCCGAAGCGATCACTCAGGTTGCCGAGCACGGACGCGCAGAAGAACTGCATCAGCGCATAGACGAAGGACAGCCAGCCGCCGTAGCGCGCCGCCCGGTCGATGCCGACGCCGGTCAGCTGCATGATCAGCCGCGGCAGCACCGGCAGAATGATGCCGAAGCCGATCGAGTCGACCAGCACCAGGATGAAGATGAACAGCAGGGCGCCGCCGCCGGCCTTGCGCACGCTCGTAAGTCCTTCGTGGGGGGCGCGCTATCTTATACGAACCGCGGTGGACGCCGCGCCCGCACGCGCCTCAGGCGGCCTTGCGGCTGAACAACAGCACTGCGGCCGAGGTGGTGACCAGCGCTATCTCGAGCAGCCTCACCATGTCCTGCGCCAGCGAGTGGAACGAGCTCCCCTTCAGGAACAAACCCTGCATCAGGCGCAGCATGTGGGAGAGCGGATTGATGTTGGTCACGAACTGCAGCCACCACGGCATGTTCTCCACCGGCGTCGCAAAGCCCGACAGCAGCGCGAAGGGCAGCAGCACCGCGAATGCCCCGAGAAACGCCTGTTGCTGGGTGTGCACGAGCGAAGAGATGAACAGCCCCACGCCGGCGCACGCCAGGGCGAAGGTCAGCACCGCGGCGTAGAGGACCAGCACGTTGCCGCGGAACGGCACGCCGTAGAACACCGTGACGATCAGCAGGTACAGCGTCGCCTGCACCGCTGCCACCAGCAGCGGCGGCAGAAGCTTGCCGAGGGCGATCTCCACCGGCGTAGCGGGCGATACCAGCGTCTGGTCGAAGGTGCCGAGCTCGCGCTCGCGCGCCACCGACAGCCCGGTGATCATGAGCGCCACGCCGAGACTCAGCATTCCGACCAGATTCGGCAGCATGTACCAGCGGTAATCGAGGTTGGGATTGAACCAGTTGGTAATGACCACCTCGGCGTCGGGGAGTGTCGGCGCCGCAACCGCCGCGCCGGGCTGCGGCGCGCCGCCGCCGCCCGCCATCGCGGTGGACACGATCGTGCTCACGTACTGCGCAGCGATCTGCGCCGCATTCGAGCGCCGCCCGTCGAGCAGCAGCTGCACGCTGGTGGGCCGCCCGGCGGCGAGATCCGCGGAGAAGCCACTCTGCAGCACCAGGATGCCGACCACCTGCTCGCGCTCGAGGGCCTTGCCGGCCACGGCGAGCGCCGGATACAGCGGCAACGCCGTGAAGCTCCGTGAGCCGCGCAGGCGCTCGAGCACGTCGGCGGCGTACGGCCCGCGATCGAGATCCACCACCCCGAGGTGGATGTTCTTCACCTCCATGGTCGCGGCCGAAGAGAAAATGAACAGCTGGATGATGGGCGGCAGCAGGAGCGAGAACCGCGCGCGCGGGTCGCGCAGCATGGTGATGAGCTCCTTCCTGATGATGGCCAGCAGCCGCTGCAGCACCGCGCACGCTCCGTCAGTCGATCCGCTTGTGCAGCCGCCGCCAGGTGAGGCCGAAGAACAGCGCGCCGACCGCCAGCATGAACAGCATGTTGGGAATCAGCACTGCCCAGACGTCGCCCGCAAGAAACACCGTCTGCAGCGAGATGTTCATGTAGCGCGCCGGGATCAGGTAGGTGATGGGGCGCAGCCACGCCGGCATGGAGTTGATGTCGAACAGGAACCCCGACAGCATCATCGCCGGCAGGTAACCGGTCATCAGACCGAGCTGTGCCGCCGCCATCTGCGATTTCATGACGACCGAGATCAGCAGGCCCTGGCCGAGCGCCGGCACGAGGAAGGCGGCCGACACCAGGCCGAGCGTCAACAGCGAGCCGCGCAGCGGCAGCCGGAAGAGCAGCAGCGCCGTCAGCACGCACACCGCCATCGACACCATCGCCAGCACGAAGTACGGCAGCGTCTTGCCGATCAGGATCTGACCGCGGGTCAGCGGCGTCGCGTACAGCGCCTCGAGGGTGCCGCGCTCCCACTCGCGCGCGATGACGAGCGAGGTGAGCAGTGTGCCGAGCAGGGTCATGATGACCGTCATCGACCCGGGGATCAGGAACCAGCGGCTCTCGGCGTTGGCGTTGTACCAGTAGCGCGCCTCGACGCTGATCGGCGGGGTGACCGGGGCACCCTGCTGCATGGCGCGGCTGGCGAGAAAGTCGCTCCACACCGCGCTCACGTAGCCGTGCACGAAGTTCGCGGTGTTGGGCTCGGCGCCATCGACCAGCACCTGCACCTGGGCGCGCGTGTTCTCGGCGTGGAGCATGCGGCCGAACTCGGCCGGTATGATGACCACCGCCTTGACGTTCTGGTCCTGCAGCAGCCGCTCACCCGCACGGCGGTCGACCGCCGGCACCACCAGGAACCATTTCGAGTGGGTGAGCGCGGCGGCCAGGTCCTGCGCATCGCGGCTGTCGTCCTCGCGGACCACCGCGATCTTCACGACCGTCGTATCGAGGGAGATGCCGTAACCGAACAGAAACAGGAAGGTGAGCGGCAACACCACCGCGATGATCCAGCTCGAGGGATCGCGCGTGACCTGCTTGGCCTCCTTGATCATGACGGCGCTGAGCTGCTGCCACCACGAGCGCGCGCGGCTGCGCCGGTCGGTCGCGGTAGCCGCCGCCGGAGTGGCGCTCACGCCCCCTCCCCCTCGATGAGCGCGATGAAGGCGTCTTCGAGCGTCGGCTCGGGCTGCCGCGTGCTGCGCACGCGCGCCTTCAGCTCATCGGGTGTGCCCTCGGCGATCTTGCGGCCACGCCAGATGAGCCCGATGCGGTCGCAATACTCGGCCTCATCCATGAAATGTGTCGTGACCAGTACCGCGACCCCGCGTGTAGTCAGCGCACCGATGTGATGCCAGAACTCGCGTCGCATGAGCGGGTCCACGCCGCTCGTTGGCTCATCGAGAAACAGCACCGCCGGCGTGTGCAGCGTGGCGCAGGCGAGCGCGAGGCGCTGCTTGAAGCCGAGCGGCAGGAGCGAGGCGTTGTTCGCCAGATGGGGCGAGAGCTCGAACATCTCGATCATCGCCGGCACGCGCTCGCGCTTCGCGGCGCGTGACAGTCCGTAGATGTCGGCGAAGTAATCCAGGTTCTGTCCCACCGACAGGTCGCCGTAAAGAGAGAACTTCTGCGCCATGTAGCCGAGCCGTGCACGCGCGCGGCTCGCGGCGTGCAACAGGTTGACTCCGGCGACGCTGGCATCGCCCTCGCTCGGTTTGAGCAGACCGCACAGCATGCGGAAGGTGGTGGATTTGCCGGCGCCGTTGGGTCCGAGAAGGCCGTAGATCTCCCCGGCGCGGACTTCGAAGCCGATCGTGTCGGCCGCCACGAAGTCGCCGAAACGGCGCGTCAAGCCGACCGCGCGCACGAGTACGCCCGGATCCGGCTCGCCGGCCGCCCCGTGCGCGGCATCGCCCGGAGCTGCGGGCGGCGCCCGCGTCGGCCAGCCGCGCGCGAGCAGACTCTCGCCCTTGCGCGGGCCGCCGAGGAGCTCGACATAGGCGTCCTCGAGCCGCGGCTCAACCGGCTCGTATGGCGTGCCCTGGAACTCCCGCTCGCGGTGCGCCTTGGCGACCAACCGTATGCTCGCCCCCTGGATCACGGCATCGAGCACGGCGTCGCGCGCCAGCTCCTCTTCGGAGATCTGCCGCGCCTCGCCCGGGGGCGCGCGGCGCCGGAACACGCGTCCGCGCAGCCGCTCGCTCAGCTCGCGCGGCGGGCCGTCGTACAGCAGCCGCCCGGCATCGAGCAGCCAGATATAGGCGCAGCGTTCCGCCTCCTCGAGGTACGCCGTCGACCAGAGTACCGTGACGCCGCCCGACACGAGATCGCTCACCATGCGCCACAACTCGCGGCGCGAGAGCGGGTCGACGCCCACGCCCGGCTCATCGAGGAGCAGGAGCCGGGGTGAGCCCAGCAGCGCGCACGCCAGACCGAGCTTCTGTTTCATACCGCCCGAGAGCTGACCGGCGAGGCGCTCGGTGAAGGGCGCGAGATCCGTGAACCGCAGCAACTCCGCGAAGCGCTGCTGCCGCTCGGTCGCAGAGAGCGCGCGCAGGTTGGCGTAGAGATTCAGGTTGTCGAGGACCGAAAGGTCCTCGTACAGCCCGAAGCGCTGCGGCATGTAGCCGGTCTCGGCCTGCGTCGTGCCGCCTTCGGCCTGTGGAGTGCGTCCGAGTACCTCCACCGTGCCGGCCGTCGGCACCATCAGGCCCGCGAACAGCCGGATGAGCGTCGTCTTGCCGGCGCCGTCCGGGCCCACGAGGCCGAGGATCTGGCCCGCCGGCAGCGTGGCGCTGATGCCGTCGAGGGCGCGCGTCGTACCGAAGCTTTTCACCAGCGCGCTCACTTTGGCCGCCGGCCGCAGCGGCGGCGGTCCAGCGGGCGTCGTCGTGGCCGGCGTGCTCATCAGGCTGCGCGGACTCGCGGCAACCTCAGTGCGCCACCGCGGGGGCCGCGGCGATGAGCACCGTGACCGGCATGCCCTGACGGAAGACGTTGTCGGGGTCGCTGGCGATCACCCGGATGCGATAGACGAGATCATCGCGCACCTGCTCGGTCTGCACGGTCTTGGGGGTGAATTCGGCCTCGGGTGAGATGAAGCCGACCGTGCCGTCGTATTGCCTGCCCGGCATCGAGTCGATGGTTATCTTGACCGGCATGCCCGGCTTGATGCGCCCGAGCCGCGGCTGCGACACATAGGCGCGGATCCACACTGGGTCGTTCAGCGTCAGCGTATAAACGGTCTGACCTGCCTGGACGATGGCGCCGAGCTCACGCGCGCGCACCGAGACGATGCCGTTGCTCGGCGCCAGGAGCGTCGCATCCGAGAGCGCCGTCTGCGCCTTCTCGAGGCGTGCCTGGGCTGAGGCGAGCAGCGCCTCCTGGGTCTCGATGTCCTCGATGCGGGAGCCGTGAAGTTCGAGGGTGAGCTGACTGCGCGCGGCGGCGAGCGACGCCTCGGTCATGTGCACCCGCGCCTGCGCATCGTCGATCTGCTGGTGCGTGACGAGACCCGACGCCACCAGCTGCTGCTGTCGCTCGAGCGTCACGCGCGCGTTCTCGAGGTCTGCAGCGCGCTGCGCGACGTTGGCGCGCGCCTGCTCGACCTCCTCCGCCCGAAAACCGCGCCGCGTCTTATCGAGCTGCGCCTGGGCCTGCGCGACATCCGCCCTCGCCGAGTTCACATCGGTCTGGAAGGGCACGGGATCGAGCTGGGCGAGCACCTGCCCGGCGCTCACCTTGTCGCCCTCCTGCACCTTCACGGCCGAGATCCGGCCGCTGACGCGAAAGGCGAGCTCCACCTGGTGCACATCGACGTTGCCGGAGAGGGAGAAGGCGCCGTTGGGGTCGTTGGCGCCGCGCTGCCGCCAGAGGTAGGTTCCGAGCGCCGCGAGGACGGCGATCAATACGAGCGCGCCGAGCAGTACGCGCCGGCTCGGGCGGCGCCTCACGGGCTGCTGCTGTCCGGTGTCAGGCTTTGTTGTTGTGGCGTCGTTCACCGCTCGGCTCCTCGAACCAGGCAGCTATTGTGCTTGCAATCCGCCGCCTCCGCTCCGCCCGTCCGCAACGGATTGCAGAATCATGGCTGCCGGGGCACTGCTTGGCCCCGCCCTGAGCTCCACAGCCAGAAGACCGGCACGCCCGCGAGGATGATGGCGACGGTGATGCCGGTATTGCGCGGGTCGGTGAGGAGTGCGTTCAACACCATGTACAGCGAAGCGAGCAGGAACACCGCCGGCACGATGGGATAGCCCCAGACGCGGTAGGGACGCGGGAGCTCGGGGCGGCGCGCGCGCAACACGAACACCGCCGCCACGGTGAGCGTGTAGAAGGGCCAGATGCCGAGGATGAACTTGTCCGCGAGCTCCGCGAAGTCGTTGAACAGTACGTAGGCCACACCGAGCACGGTGGCGAGCGAGATGGCGACCGAGGGGCTGTCGAAGCGCGGGGAGACACGTGCCGCAACACGAAAGAACAGCCCCCGATCGGCCATGGCATAGAAGATCCGCGAGCCGGCCAGCATCGAGGCGTTCAGCCCGCTGAAGGCGGAGATCACCACCGCGGCCGCGACCACCGCCGCCCCGACACCGCCCAGCAGCGGAATGCGCGCCGCGACCGTCGAGACGACGAGCTTCGAGTCCGCCATCGTCTGCGGCGTGAGCGCGTACAGAAAGCCGACGTTGACCACGAGGTACGCCACGATCACGCACACGGCGCCCGTGATGAGCGCCAGCGGCAGATTTCGCTGCGGGTCTTTCACCTCGCCCGCCACGAAGGCCGCATCCGCCCAGCCGTCGTAGGTCCACATCACCAGGATGAGCGCGGTGGCGAGCGCCGACCACGGTGCACGCGCCGGCCAGGCGGGCACGAAATGCGCAGCGCTGCCGCCGCGGGCGGTGAATGCCAGCAGCCCCAGACCGAGCAGCACGGCGTACTTCACCGCGGTGGTGGCGCTCAGGACCGCGGCGGCGCGCTGCACACCGACGTAGTTGATCGCGCCGATGAGCGCGACGGCGCATGCCGCGGCGATGCGCACATGCACTGCGACGAGCGGCACGAAGTAACCGAGGTACTCCGCGAATATGGTTGCGATCGCCCCGAGGGCCGAGGCACGGATGACCACCAGCTCGGTCCAGCCGAACAGGAATGCCGGCATCGGACCGTAGGCCTCCAGCAGGTACGCGAAGACGCCGCCCGAGCGCGGCAACGCGCCGGCGAGCTCCGCCACGCTGAGCGCGCCGCACACCGCGATGACACCCCCGAGCACCCAGCAGAGCAGCATCGGACCGGGGAACTGCAGCTCTCCGGCAACCGTGGCGGGAACCCGGAAAATCCCGCTGCCGATCGTGATGCCCACCGACAGGGCAACGACCTGGGGAAAGCTCACCGAGCGCGGCATGCGCTCGCCCCACTGGTCAGCCACCGATGAGTCTCGCCGCGAGCAGCTCGACCCAGTGGTGCACCGGCAGCGTGGTACCGCTGCGCAGATGCGCGAGGCAGCCGATGTTGGCGGTGGCGATGAGCTGTGGTGCGCCGGCTTCGAGCGCCGCCACCTTGGCGCGCAGCAGCCGCGTTGCCAGCTCGGGCTGCAGCAGCGAGTACGTGCCGGCCGAGCCGCAGCAGCGGCCGCCGTCGGTGACCGGCGTCAGGGTGAAGCCCGCCGCGGCCAGCAACGGCTCGACGACGCCCGTTGCCCGCAATGCGTGCTGCAGCGTGCAGGGTGCCTGGAATGCAACGCGCAGCGGTGTCGGCGCGGATGGCGGGGCGGCCGCGCTCGCGGCGGCGAGAGCCGCGCGCAGCGCCCCGGCATTGGCGGCGAGCAGCTGGCTGATGTCCTGGCTCAGCGTACTGATGCGCGCGGCACGGGCGGCGTAGGCGGGATCGTCCTCGAGCAGCCGCCCATAGTCACACACCATCGCGGCGCAGGCGCTCG
>Ga0306917_10000772_pt1 | contig 14096 bp, 14 predicted proteins | sample tim00Cox00000000_FD_203313 | JGI IMG/M metagenome (GOLD analysis project Ga0306917, IMG submission 203313) | Lab enrichment of tropical soil microbial communities from Luquillo Experimental Forest, Puerto Rico - timezero.00C.oxic.00.000.000 (v2)... | ecosystem: Environmental > Terrestrial >... | reverse complement strand
ATTTTCCGTCGGGGCTGGGGTTTCGTCCCGACGGGTCACTGCTGATCGCCTCGACCGAAGACCGGCAGGTGTTGCGCTACGACGGCGAGACCGTCGTCACCATCGCCGATCTCGCCCATGTGTCGCCGGCCAACCTCGGCGACATGGTCATCGACGACGCGGGGCGCGCATACATCGGGTGCCAGGCGCGCTCCGGCGGCGTGATCATCCGCCTCGATCCCGACGACAGCGCCACCGTGGTCGCCGGAGACCTCGACTTCCCCAACGGAATGGTGATCACGGAAGACCGACGGACGTTGATCGTCGCCGAATCGACCGGCCGACGGCTGAGCGCATTCACCATCGGCGGCCCGGACGACCCAGGCGGGCTGGGCGACCGCCGGATTTTCGCCGACGGCCTCGACGGGCCGCCCGACGGCATCGCGCTCGACACCGAGGGCGGGGTTTGGACGGCGATGACGCTGGCCCACCAGTTCGAGCGGATCACCGAAGGCGGCGTCGTGACCGACCGCATCGACATGGGCGAGCGGGTTGCCATCGCGTGCACCCTCGGCGGACCCGGGCGCCGCACGCTGTTCTTGCTGTCGAGCACAGACGCCTATCCGCAGCGCCTGGCCGGTACCCGGCTCTCCCGGCTGGACGCCGTGACGGTTGACAGCCCCGGCGCGGGCCTGCCCTGACATCCGAAAGGTGCACGAGTGACGGACTCCTATTACGAGCTCATCGATGACGCCGACCCGCGGGGTGACAAGTTCCGGGCGACCGATCTGGCGCGCGGCACCTGGTCGGCGTCCATACAGCACGGCGGCCCAGTGTCGGCGCTGCTTGTCCGGGCCCTGGAACGGTGCGAACAGCGCGACGACACCCGCCTGTCCCGGGTCGTCATCGACTTATTGGGCGGGGTGCCGGCCGAAGGAGATATCTGGCTTCGCTCGCAGCTGCAGCGCGGCGGCAAGCAGATCGAGCTGGTCAGCGCCGAGATGCTGGCCCCGGGCCCCGTTGGCCAGCCCCGGCCGGTCGCCCGGGCCAGCGGTTGGCGGCTGCAGCAGCAAGACACCCGGGCAGTGGTTCATGCGGCGGCCGACTTGCCCCGGCCGAGGGCCGAGGCCCGCGACCGCAACCTCAAGGCACGGGATTGGGACCGCAACTACGTGCACAGCCTCGAGTGGCTGTGGCTGACCGAACGCCTGACCGCGGGCCCCGGCGAATCGTGGATCCGGCCGACCGTTGACCTGGTCACCGGCGAGACCATGACGCCGCTGGAGCGGCTGTTCGCGGTGGCGGACTGCGCCAACGGGATCGGCAGCAAGCTGGACATCACCAAGTGGACGTTCCTCAACACCGATCTGGCCGTGCACGTGTTCCGGATCCCGGACGGTGAGTGGATCGGCATTCGAGCGGAGACGAGCTACGGGCCGGACGGCGTCGGGGCGACGGTCGGCACGCTGTTCGACGAGCGGGGCGCCGTCGGCGCCATCCAGCAGAGCGTGCTGGTGCGCCGGCGCCCGGCTAAGCCGGGTCGGGAGGGGAAAACACCGTGACACTTACGCGATACTTCGTAAAGTTTCAGATATGAGTCAGCCGACCCAAGCGACAGAGACCGACACCTCGACGCGTCAGCGGATCCTCGCCGCCACCGCCGAGGTGCTCGGTCGGAACGGCAAGACGAAGCTCAGCCTGTCCGAAGTAGCGACCCAGGCCGGAGTCTCGCGCCCCACGCTCTACCGCTGGTTCGCGTCTAAAGAGGAGTTGCTCTCGGCCTTCTCACAGTGGGAGCGACAGATCTTCGACAGCGGCCTGGCCAAGGCCACCGCCGGGTTGAAGGGAGTCGACAAGCTTGACGCCGTGCTGCGATTCATCGTCGAGTACCAGCATTCGTACTCGGGCGTGCGCATGGTCGATGTCGAACCCGAGCACACCATCGCCCAGTTTTCCCGCGTCATCCCGCAGATGCGCGACGGCCTGCAACGGCACATGTCCGGACCCAACGCCGCGGTGAAAGCGGCGACCGTGATCCGGATTGCCATCTCGCACTACATAATCCGAAGCGACGACGCCGATCAGTTCCTGGCGCAGCTGCGCCACGCGGTCGGCATCAAGGGTAGCTAGCCCCTTTTCCCTCGCCGAGCGTAACGCCACGGCGAAAAAACAAGGCGGATATCGCACTCGCGTTACGCTCGCGGGCGGATCGCCCTAGTCGAACAACACCGCGGCGTTGAGGTAGCCGGTCGGGTCCAAGGCCGCCTTGACCGCCCGCATCGCGGCGATATCGGCGGGCTCGCGTGACATCGCGAGATAGGGCCGCTTGCGACTGCCGACGCCATGCTCGGAGCTGACGTTGCCGCCGGACCTCGCGATGAGGTCCATCATGGGCTCGTACAACGCCTGCTCCCGCTCGACCGGGCAACGCAACACGTTGAGGTGCAAGTTGCCCTCACCGATGTGGCCGAACAACAGCGGCAGGGCCTCGCCGACCTGCGCGTGAATCAAGGCGACCGCGTCCCGAGCGAAGCCGCCGACCGCCGACAGCGGCAACGACACGTCGAACTTCAGCGGTGGCCCGTACACGCCCAGCACCTCGGCCAGGGATTCGCGGACGCGCCACAACCGTTGCTGCGCAGCCACATCCACGCCGACCGCGGGATCGCCGCACATTTGCGCGCCCTCGAGCAGGTCGGCGAGCCAGTCGGTTTGGTCGTGGTCGCCGGCCAGCTCCACCAGCAGCAGCCAGTCGCCCTGTACCGGTGCGCCCACCCCGAGGTGCTCGGCGGTCAGCGCGGCGGCCCGGCCGTCGATCAGCTCCAGCGCGGCGATCCCGTCCACGTCCCGAAACGTGCGGCCTGCGGCGACCAGCGCCTCGAGCTCGGCGAACCCGCAAACGGCCGTCACCCGATGCGACGGCGTCGGGTGCAGCCGGAGATCCAGTGACGTGATCACACCGAGGGTGCCCTCGGCGCCAACGAACAGCGCCGGTAGGTCGTAGCCGGTGTTGTCGCGTCGCACCAAGCTGTGCCGGCGCATCAGCGAACCGTCGGGCAGCGCGACCTGCAGGCCGACGACTTGCTCGCCCATGTTGCCGTACCTAACGGTGCGCAGTCCGCCGGCGTTGGTCGACGCCATGCCCCCGACGGTCGCGGTGTCCCGGGCGGCCAGGTCGACACCGAACACCAGGCCCGCCGCGGTTGCGGCCCGCTGCACCGCGGCCAGTGCGGCTCCGGCGCCCACCTCAATGCGGCGCTCGACGGTGTCGACATCGCCGAGGGCGCAAAGTCGTTCGGTCGACAGCAACACGTCGTCGTGCTCGGGGACGGTGCCGGCCACCAGCGAGGTGCGACCGCCCTGCACCGTCACGTGCGCCCCTGCCTGGCGACACACCCGCAAAACCTCGGCGACCTGCTCGGCGGACGCGGGACGCGCCAGCGCGCTGGCCCGCCCGCGATAGCGCCCGGTGTGGTCGACGCTGCGGCCGGCCAGCACGTCGGGGTCGGTGATGACGTGATTCGATCCGACGATCCTTTTCAGCTCCTCCAGGCTGCGCAGCATGCTCGCGGTTATAGCACCCGCGATACTGAGCCAGGCAACTCGGATCGCATGGCGCCCGACGCGAGGAGCACGGATGTACGACCTTGACGAGACCATCAGGACCCGCCGGGCGATCAGGATGTTTCTGCCCGATCGGCCAGTTCCGCGAGCCCTGCTCGACGAAGCACTCGACTTGGCGATTCGCGCGCCGTCGAACTCCAACATTCAGCCGTGGCACGTCGTTTTCGTGTCCGGCGCCGCCAGGGACCGCTTGGTCGCGGCCCTGCTCGACGCGGCTCGGGCGGGGCCACCGAAAGTCCCTGCGCTGCCGGAGCATTTCACGCACTTTCGCAGTGAATTGGGCAAGGTGGTGTACGGGTCCATGGGTATTGCGCGCGACGACACCGAGAGCAGGCGTGCCGCGGTGCTGCGCAACTGGGAGTTCTTCCGCGCGCCGCTGGGCGGCATCGTCTGCATGGACCGCGAACTGGGACTGGTCGACAGCCTTGGTGTCGGGATGTTCCTACAGACGTTGCTGTTGGCGCTCACCGCGCGGGGACTGGGCACCTGCGTTCAGGTGGCGATCGCGGGCTACCCCGAAATCATCCACGAGCAGTTGGACATCCCTGCGCAGTTCAGGATCTTGTGCGGCATGTCGATCGGCTATGCCGACCCGGAGTTCCCCGCGAACCAGATACGCGTCGGCCGGCAACCGGTCGAGCAGAACGTGGTGTTCTTAGATGAATAGCGAGTCACCTGCCCGAGGGCACCTCGGCAAATCCGGGTTGTCCCGCGTCCACAACTGAGTTGAACCGGTGGCGCGTCACGAGGCGCTCGTTGATCTCGAGGATCGCGCTCTCCGGAAGCGCGGTGACGTCGAAGTTCTCGCGAATGCGCCCGGGATTGACCGATCCCGTGAGGACTGCGCTGCCGCGCTGAATTCCCCACGCCAGCAGCACTTGCGCGGGCGTCTTCCCATAACGCGAAGCCATCGAGACGATCAGCGGGTCGTCGAGCAGCCGCGGTTCCAGCGCATGCCCCAGCGAAGCGAATGCCAACAGGAGGATCCCGTCGGTCTCGCGCAATTCGTGGAGTTCCCATTGGGGGTGATACGGGTGCGACTCGACCTCCACGACCGCCGGCTTGATGCGGGCGGTGTCGACGATCTTCCGGACGCCTTCGGCGTCGATGTCGGACAGCCCGATCGCCCGCGTAAGTCCTTCATCGACAAGCGTTTCCATCGCGGCCCACGTTTCCGCCAGAGTGACTCCGTCGTCGTAGACGACGGCTCCATGGATGTCGCGGGGGTCCTGGTCGTCGCCGGGCTTGAACGCGAACGGGGTGTGGACCAGGTACAGATCGACCGCGTCCAGCCCGAGCCTGTTCAGGCTTGCCTGCAGCGCGGGCTTGACCCGTTCGGGCCGATGGTTGTTGTTCCACAACTTGGTGGTCACGAACAGGTCCTCGCGGCGGACCGTCCCTCGAGCGAACAACTCCGTAAGTGCCGCGCCGACCTCCGCCTCGTTGCGGTACCGTTCGGCGGCATCGAGGTGGCGGAACCCCACCTCGACCGCGGTCTTGACGGCATCTCGCGTCTTGGTGTTATCGGAGAGCGAAGTCCCAAACCCGAGCGCCGGAATCTCACCGCTGCCGTTATTCAAGGTAAATCTGCGCCGACTTAGATTCTCGTTCGATGTCACGGCTTTCGGCCTCCTTGTTCTTTAGTCTTCATTGAATACGTTTTGGGGACAACGGTTCAGCGGCCGTTCTTCAGAAAGGCCACCGCCTCGGCCGTGGTCCAGACCGCGCTCGCGAGGAATCGGAAATTCACCAGAGCGGCGAGGTAGCCATCGCCTTCGGGCAGGCGCGGGCCCGCCGTGGCGTCCTTGACGACAGCGACCTCGAAACCTTGCTCGATGAATTCGCGCAGGTGGCCTTCGACGCACAGATTGGCCGCCATTCCCGCAAGGATGATCTGGTTCACGCCGCGCTTGCGCAACTGCAGCAAGAGGTCGTTTGACTCGGGGCCAACGATCTTGTGCGGAGAGGTGATCACGGTTTGCCCGTCGTGAATGTGGTGCCGGTAGGCGGGCAGGAAGTCAGCACCTGATCCCGCGAATCCGTCCGTCGTGTACGCGCCCCGGCGCGCGAACATGCCGACGGAGCTCATGAACTTCTCGAGTGGATCACCGAACAGCCACTGCTCGTCGGTTGGGTAGAAGTAGTGCGGCGACACCGCGACATGGATGCCTGCCAACTTGGCGGCGTCGAGGAGTTCTCCGATGTGCGCGACGGTGTTGTTGTCGCGGATGCTGTCACCGAACACCGGCCATGAGGCGCCTTCAGGGCTGAGGAAATCAATCTGCGGATCGGTGATGACGAGTGCGGCGTGGTCAAGGTCGAGCGCGAAGTCGGAAATCGGCAGCGCGGGGTTCTGTGGCTCGGCGTAGCTGGTGGGGTCTGTCATTGGGGGCATCCTTGCGGGGTGAGGCGGAGGTGATCCTAATATAGATGACCAGTCGTCTATAAACAAGGCCCCAGCCCACGCATTCCTGGCCATGACAAATCAGTGGAGAAGTGCTGGGACGGTGACCGCTTCGAAGCGTTCGTATGGGATGCGACTGCGGGTCACTTTCCCGCGCAGGGCCGCGCCTTCCCACGCCTCGATCAGCTGGGAGGCGAGCTCCCCCGCATCCAGATCCCTTCGAACGTCACCGGAGCGTCGCTGACCCGAACGCACACACGCAGTCAGAGCCGCATCCCAGCGGCCGAGGATGCGGACGAGCTCGGCGCGCACCGGTTCGCTCGAACCACCAAGCTCGAGCGACAGGTTGCCGATCAAGCAGCCGAGCAGGAAGTCGCCGGCCTCGTGTTCGTCGGCTAGCGCATGGAAGAAACGCGTGATTCGCTCCTGCGCCAATCCGTCCGCGTCGAGGATCGGTAGCAACCGTGTCTCGATATCGGCCCAGTAATGCTCGAGGATCGCCGCGGCAAAAGCCTCTTTGCTGGCGAAATACGCATAGAACGACCCTTTCGGCACGCCGGCTGCGTCGGTGATGTCTTTGACACCGCTGGCGGTGAACCCGCGTGTGTGCACGAGGTCGAGCCCCGCTGCGAGCAGGCGGTTGCGCACCTCTGGATTCGGCGGACGCGGCATGCCGCAATAATAGTCGACCGGTCAGTTAATTAGAGCTCTTTGTGCGGCACGTCCGTCACCAGCCCGCCGTCCATGATGAACTCGCTGCCGGTCGCATAGGACGACTCGTCGCTGGCCAGAAACAAGACGAACGTGGACACCTCCGTCGCCTCGCCCGGGCGGCCCAGCGGGACGGTGACCATGTCTTCCGGCAGCTTGGCGGTCATCGGGGTGCGGATGAAGCCGGGGTGGATCGAATTCACCCGGATGTTCAACGGCGCCAGCTCCAACGCCGCCGACTTGGCCAGGCCGCGCACCGCCCACTTCGACGCGACATATGGGTGTACCGCCGGCGCGCCGCGCAGTCCCTCGATCGACGACACGTTGATGATCGAGCCGCCCCCGGCCGCGGTCATCGGCTCGACGGCCACCCGCATCCCCAGGAACGTGCCGGTCAGGTTGACGTCAATCACCTTCTGCCACTTGGCCAAATCGAAATTCTTCAGCTGCCCGAGCGCCACGATGCCGGCGTTGTTGACGAGCACGTTGAGCTTCCCGAACTCGGCGACAGCCGTCGCGACCGCGGCGTCCCACTGCTCGGGCTGGGTCACGTCGAGGTGCACGTAGCGCGCGGCCTCCCCGATCTCGTCGGCCAGCGCCTTGCCTTCGTCGTCGAGGATGTCGCCGATCACCACCTTGGCGCCCTCCTCGACGAGCAGCCGTGCGTGCGAAGCACCCATCCCGCGGGCACCGCCACTGATGAGTGCAACTTTTCCGTCTACCCGTCCCACGGGAGGGGCTCCTTTCGGTTAGGTGGCCACCACGTCGTTCGGCGCGTAAAGACCTTTTCCGGTGATCAGCGGAAGCTCGAGCGTAGTCCGGATGCCGGGCGGTGCCGCGACCACCGCCGGGATGGCGTTGACGATCCGCCCGGCGGCGCCGACGATCGCGGCGTGGTTGTGGTCGCCCTTGCGGCTGCTCGGAACGATGTCCACCGCGTAGGACGGTTCGCCAACGATCTCGACGCGATACGAGCCGCCGCCCGCCGCGGGTTGCGGCCAGTCGGGTCGCAAGTCGGGCCGCAGCCGGGTGATGTGCTCGATGACGATGGCCGGGCGGCCGTTGGCCATGCCGCGGATCTCGAACTGCAGCGCGGCCATCGTGCGCTTGGGAACGCGCCCTACCGCGATGTCGAAGTCTTCGGGCGCCGGCTCACGCTGGTAGGACTCGGTGATCTCGTCAATCTCGATGCCAAGACCGGCCGCCAGCTGGCGGATCGCCGTCCCCCAGGCGATGCTGAGCACGCCCGGCTGCAGCAGCATTGGCACCTCGTCCAGGGGCCGGCCGAACCCCATGTAGTTCATGACCTCGGAACCGTCGTAGGACGCGTAGTCGGCGATCTCCATGCAGCGCACCTGCTCGATGCTCTGACAGGTCCCCGCCAGCGCGAAGGGAATGAGGTCGTTGATGAATCCGGGGTCGACGCCGCTGATGAAGATGCTCGAATTGCCTTGTTGCGCAGCACCTTCCACTCGGGCGATGTACTTGTCGGGCATGACGCCCCACGGGTGCTGCAGTAGCCCGGGCGAAGAGCCGACGACGTTGATACCGGCGGCCAGGATGCGCATGACGTCCGCCATCGCGTCGGGCAGCCGCGTATCGCCCATGGCGCAGTAGACGACGCAGTCGGGCTTGGCGGCCAAGACGATGTCGAGGTCGTCGACGGCGGCGACGCCCGTGACGGTGCCGGCGTCCAGACCCACTCCGCACAGCGCGCCGGCGTCCTTGCCCACCTTCTCCGGCGATGACACGCACAACCCGGTCAGCTCGAACTGTGGATTGGTGATCAGCTCGGTCAGGGCAAGCCTGCCAACATTTCCGGTGCCCACGTGCGCGACGCGGATGGCCATGAGAGTCTCCGTCCCTCGAACGCTCAAAAACTTTTCTAGACACTAGTCCACAATTTCTGGGACGCGCACCGGGCCCGACCTGGATGCAGGCGGCAGTAAGCGTGTAGCCGCTAAAGCTTGTTCAACTTGTGTGAAATGCGAGATTTCCCGCCAGGACGGTTCTAGTCTTTTGTCCGTATCTAATACCCACGGTCGCGGGTAACGCCCGCTTTGGCCCGGGAAGGGGTCCCGGGCTGTGGGGAAGGAGGGGGAGATGTCGCATTTGTTCACTGTCCCCGAGACGTTGGCGTCGACGGCCGCAGACGTGGAAGGTATCGGTTCGGCCATCACCACGGCCGGCTCGAACGCGTCCGGCCCGACAACCGGTTTAGTCGCGGCCGCCCAGGATGAGGTGTCGGCGGCCATCGCGAATCTGTTTGGCGGCTATGGCCGGCAATACCAAGCGGCCCTCGCGAGATCCGCGATTTTTCATAACCAGTTCGCCCAAACGCTGGCCGCCGCGGGCAGCGCCTACGCCGAAGCCGAGGCGGCCATCGCAACCCTGCTCGGCGGCGGCGGCGGCGGCGCTTCCAGTGGGTCCAGTGGGCCCAGGGTGCTGACTTCGACGGCGCAGTCGGCCTCCGGGGATCCCCTATATGCGTTGATCATGGGCGGCACCAATGACCCGCAACCCAACCCCGACTACGTGAAGAGCGTCTACAACGCGTACATCAAGCCCAATCCCAGCTTCTCTTCGGCCATCCCGCAAGGCCTGTTCACGCCCGAGCAGGCCTGGCCCACAACCTCACAGCTCGGCAATATGACGTGGAACCACTCCGTCGCACAGGGCGTCACCCTGCTCAACAACAAGCTCAATTCGCTCCTTCTCGGCCAGCCGACCAACAGTGCCGTGGTTTTCGGCTTCTCGCAGAGCGCCGAGATCGCCACCAACGAAATAACCGCCCTCATGGCGGCGGGCTCGCCCTACCAAGGCCAGCTGTCCTTCATACTGATTGGCGACCCCAACAACCCGGTCGGCGGTATCTTCGAGCGCTTCCCCGGCTTCTACATCCCATTCGGGGACCTGACGTTCAACGGCGCGACCCCGCCGAATTCGCCCTACCCGACCACCATTTACACCGCCCAGTACGACGGCGTCGCCGACGCCCCGCAATACCCGCTCAATGTGCTCTCTGACGTCAACGCCTTCATGGGCTACTTCTACGTGCACGGCACGTATCCCACGCTCACGGCGACCCAGGTGGGCAACGCCGTGCCGTTGCCGACGTCTCCGGGCTACACCGGCCACACCCAGTACTTCATGCTCACGACCCAGAACCTGCCGCTGCTGCAGCCGATCCGGAACATCCCCTATGCCGGCCCGCCGATCGCCGACATATTCCAGCCCGACCTGCGTGTGATCGTCGATCAGGGCTACGCCGACTACGGACCCGGCGGCAACTACGCGAACATTCCGACCCCTGCGGGGCTATTCGTGGTACCCAATCCGGTCACGATGTTCCCCGACCTGCTCTTGGGGGCGGTGCAAGGTCCCTACGGCGCCGCGGTGGAAATCGGGGTGGAAGCCGGATTGGCGTCACCGTCGTTGTTCCCGACCACCTACCCGTGGGTGCCGTCGCTAGACCCGCACCTGAATTTCTTCTTCGGGCAACACAGCACGACGGGGCTATCCCAGTTGAGCGGGATCGTCGGGAGCGCACTCCACAACATTCCGCCGGTCCACTGATTGTTCTAACGCCCGAGCGGGGAATTCTGCCGGATCGATTCGTCGCGGATCAGGCCCCGCAGCAGCGCGGTGCTGAACTCGGCGGCGATTTCCTTGGCGGTGCGTCGTCCGTGCGGCCGTATCCAGCGGTAGCTGCCCAGGGTCATCCCGATGTAGCCCAGTGCCACCACGTGCGAGTCGCACTCGTAGAACTCGCCACTGGCGATCCCGCGGTCGATGAGCCCGTGCACGTGCTCGTAGACCTGGGCCTCTTTTTCGCGGACCTCGGCGACCTGTTCGCTGGTGAACCATTCGGTGATGTAGGGCTGCTCCTGGAAGTACACGGCGGCGCGCTCGGGATTGGCAGCGATCCCGGTGAGCAGGCGGACGGTGTATTGGTAGAGCGCTTCGCGCGCCGTCCACGACGGATCATCGTGCACCGCGGCCAACGTGCCCTCCGCGGCCTGGCGGTAGATGTCGAACAGGATCAGCGACTTGCTGGCGTAGTAGTGGTAGACGGTCGCCTTGTTCAGCCCGATCACGTCGGCGACGTCGTCCATCCGGGTGCCGTGATAGCCGCGCGCGGCGAACAGCTTGGTGGCAACGGCCAGCAACTCCTCGCGGCGCGTCAGCCCGTTCTCGGATGGCATCTGTACTCACTATCGTCACTGCTTGCATGGGCGGAGGGGCCCCGGACAAGGCTAATTATCAATCAACTGGTTGGCCAGTTTATGCAAGACGCCGGTGTCGCATCGACACGGATGGGACTAGACTCCACTGACGACCGAGTCGCGACCAGAGGGGTGGGCCAATGGATCCGGATCCTAGCTACGACATGAGCGACGAGCTCGAATTCGTCTTCAAGTTCGTGCCCTGGGGTTTCCGCGGTGTCATCGATGGCAACGGATACCCGCCGCCCGCCTACCCGCCGGTCTAAAGACCTATAGCGCCTTCAGTTCCTCGGCGACCTCGGTCACCGATTTCTTTGCGTCCCCGAACAGCATCGTGGTCCCGTCGGCATAAAACAGCGGGTTGTCAATGCCCGCGAAGCCGGAGTTCATCGACCGCTTGAGCACGATCACCGACCTGGCCTTGTCCACATTGAGAATGGGCATGCCGTAGATCGGGCTGGACGTCTCGTTGCGCGCCGCCGGATTCGTGACGTCGTTGGCGCCGATGACGATCGCGACGTCGGTGCGGGCGAACTCGTCGTTGATGTCGTCCATGTCCTTCATGGCGTCGTAGTCGACCTCGGCCTCGGCCAACAGCACATTCATGTGCCCGGGCATGCGGCCGGCGACCGGGTGGATCGCATACTTCACCGGCACGCCCTTGTCCTCCAGCAGGGACGCCATGTCCTTGACGGCATGTTGTGCCTGCGCGACGGCCAAGCCGTAGCCCGGGACCACGATCACCTGGTTGGCGTAGGCCATCTGAATCGCCGCATCGGAGGCCGACGTCGCCTTGACGTGCTTGTCGCCGCCGTCGTCGCCGCTGGGCGCCACGCCGCCGCCACCGAAACCGCCGGCGACGATCGCCGGAATGGAACGGTTCATCGCCTTGGCCATCAGGTTGGTCAGGATGGAGCCGGACGCGCCGACGATCATGCCCGCCACGATCATCGCGGTGTTGTTGAGCGCCAACCCCGCCGCGGCGGCCGACAGGCCGGTCATCGCGTTGAGCATGGAGATCACCACCGGCATGTCGGCCCCGCCGATGGGCAACACCACCATCAGGCCCAACGCCCCTGAGGCGGCCAGCAGCCCGATCATCCACCACAGCGACACCCCGCCACTGCCGGGACGGGCGCCCAGGCCGATGACCACCGCGGCGGCGATGGCCGCGGCCAGCAGGAGCAGGTTGACCGGCTGCTGAGCCTTCCCGAGGCCGATCGGTCGGCCGGGCAGGATTTCCTGCAACTTGCCGAACGCGATGATCGATCCCCAGAACGAGATCGACCCGATGATCGCGGCGAACAGCGAGGCCACCACGATGTGCGCCGTCGGCGACTCGCCGTGCTGAAACGCCGAAAAGCCGTCGGTCTCAATGAATTCCGCGAGCGCAATGAGCGCGACGGTTCCGCCGCCGACGCCGTTGAAGAACGCCACCAGCTGCGGCATGGCGGTCATCTTCGTGTAGCGGGCCGGCGGAACGCCGAGCACCACACCCACCACCAGGCCGGCGATGATCCACCACCACTGGTCGGTGTGCCGGATCTTGATCAGCGTCGCCGTCACGGCCAGGGCCATGCCCGTCGCGGCGATCAGGTTGCCCCGCACCGCGGTCTTGGGCCCGGTCAGGCCCATCAGCCCGTAGATGAACAGCGCAAACGAGATGACGTAGAGGCCGATCACCAAGTAGTTCATTTGGCGGCCGACTCCTCGGTCTTGGCGGGCACTGGCTTCTTCTTGCCCTTGAACATGCCCAGCATCCGGTCGGTGACGATGAAGCCGCCGATGACGTTCAGCGTGCCGAACACCACCGCGACGAACAGGATGATCTGCACGGCCAGCGACGGGTGCTCAACCTCGCCGAACACCACCAGCGCCCCGAGCACCACGATGCCGTGGATGGCGTTGGTCCCCGACATCAGCGGGGTGTGCAGCGTGTTGGGCACCTTGGAGATCACCGCGAACCCGACGAACCCGGACAGCACCAGGATCGCCAGGTTGGACAGAAGTTCGTCATACATCTCGTGCATCTATGTTTCCTCCCCACGCGTCACACAGGACTCGGCGACGACTTCGTCGTCAAAGTCCGGCGCCAGCTTGCCGTCCTTGATCAACAGCTCGAGCAGCGCCGTGATGTTCTTGCTGTAGAGCTCGCTGGCATGCTCGGGCATCGTCGCCGGCAGGTTCAGCGGCGCGGCGATGGTCACGTCGTGCTTGACCACGGTCTGCCCGGGTTCGGTGAGCTCGCAGTTGCCCCCGGTTTCCCCGGCCAGATCCACCACCACGCTGCCCGGTTTCATCGCCTCCACCGCCGCGGCGGTCACCAGGCGCGGCGCGGGCCGGCCCGGGACCAGCGCCGTGGTGATCACCACGTCGAACCCCGCGATCGCTTCCTCCAAGGCCTTCTGCTGTTGGGCGCGTTCGTCCTCGGTCAGCTCGCGGGCGTACCCGCCCTCGCCGGACGCATCGATGCCGACATCGAGCCACTGCGCACCCACCGAACGCACCTGGTCGGCCACCTCCGGACGTACGTCGTACCCGGAGGTCCGGGCACCTAGGCGTTTGGCCGTCGCCAGCGCTTGCAGGCCGGCCACACCGACACCGAGAACAAGCACCATGGCCGGCTTCACCGTTCCCGCCGCCGTCGTCAACATCGGAAAGAACCGGGTCGACTCCGAGGCCGCCAGCAGCACGGCCTTATACCCGGCGACGTTGGCCTGCGACGACAACGCATCCATCACCTGGGCCCGCGAGATTCGCGGGATGGCCTCGAGCGCGAACGCCTGCACCCCCGCCTCGGTAAGCGCGCCGATCGAGTTGTCGGCATTGCGGGGCGCCAGGAAGCCAATCAGCGTCTGCCCGCTGCGCAACCTGCCGACCTCGTCCGCCGTCGGCGGTGCGACCTTGACGACCACATCGGCGACCCAGGCGTCCCCGATGCTGGCCCCGGCCTCGGTGTAGAGCTCATCGGGCAACAACGCCCGTTCGCCGGCACCAGACTCGACCACCACCGCCACACCGGTATTGACCAGCGACGCAACCGCCTTCGGCACCAGCGCGACGCGCCGCTCGTCGGTCCCGGACTCGGCGACCACCCCCACCGTGGTCTGCGGATCTGTCATGGCGCGCACATCTACTTTCCTTACTCCTTT
>Ga0306917_10000768_pt1 | contig 14127 bp, 16 predicted proteins | sample tim00Cox00000000_FD_203313 | JGI IMG/M metagenome (GOLD analysis project Ga0306917, IMG submission 203313) | Lab enrichment of tropical soil microbial communities from Luquillo Experimental Forest, Puerto Rico - timezero.00C.oxic.00.000.000 (v2)... | ecosystem: Environmental > Terrestrial >... | reverse complement strand
AGTTGTCAAAGTAGGGTTGACGCCCGCGTCAACACATGGTTGACTGTCATCCTGACGTTGACGGCGGAGGTACATCGTGTCTGACGTGGAAGCCACTCAGAAGCGCCTATATCGTTGTTCCTATTGCGGAAAGGCGCAAACGGAAGTGAAGACGCTCATCGCTGGCCCGGGGGTGTTCATTTGCGATGAATGCGTCCAACTCTGTCAGGCAATCATCGCTAAAAAGGCGGAAAACCAAGAGACGGCAAAGCAGGGGGCGACGGATGCACTGTTGCCCGAAAACGCGTCAACGGAGACGCTGCTCAAATCCCTTGACGCACACAATGGCGCGTTCGAGAGGATCGATGCTGGCATGCAGGATATCGTCGACATCCTCCGTGAGCGCGAAGTGAGTTGGGCAACGATCGGGCAGACGCTTGCTGTGTCGCGGCAGGCGGCTTGGAAGCGGTTCGGATGAAGCGGTCGCCTGCCAACTGCATAAATAGTCGCCCTCCAAGCCGGGTACCAAGCGTTTGATCTTTACCACTAGGTGTCCACTCGCGTTCCGGCGAAGGACGGCTGTTCACCCGACCCGTTGGTTCACCTTATGTCGCGCGAAGGGCCGGTTGGAGATCAAGAAGAGCTGTTCCTGGCGTGAATCTGATCAGCCGTTTCGGGTCCAACCCAGGCTTTTGGGTCCGGTTCTTAGGCCTTTGCTCGTGCTGCTTGGCGCCCAGTGGCCCGTCCCAATCCGATTTTTTTGGCAAACTCGGAGCGCCGCTCGGCATAGTTTGGCGCCACCATCGGATAATCCGGCGCGAGCCCCCATTTCGTCCGGTATTCGTCTGGTGTCATATTGTAGGTGGACCGCAGATGCCGTTTCAGCATCTTCAGCTTCTTGCCGTCCTCTAAACAAATGATGAATTCTGGAGTGATCGACTTTCGAATTGGCACGGCTGGTTTTAGCGGCTCCGGCTGGACTTGCGCCACCTGACCCTCCAGCGACTTCAGAGAGCCGTAAACGGCGTTGATGACTTCGGCCAGCTGCGTTGTCGGCAACGTATTGTTGCCAACATAGGCTGCAACCACATCCGCCGTCATCCGCAGCAACTCCTCCTCCGCTATCTTCGGCGTTACCGTTTCTGCCATCTGTCGCCCCGATTTCTAGAACGTTCAACCTTGCGTTCATAATCTCAGCGGGAATTTCTTGTGTCAACTGATACTTGTGAGAAAAGACAGTATTCGTCATTTTCCGATTGAACGGGTGCTCTCTCCCAGCCTCGCGCGCCAGGTTAGCTCAAGTGTCGCTTTGTGACGCGATTTGTGGTAGGCGGCTGGTGTCCCTGGTCGAGATCTGGTACGATGATGGCGGTTGCAAGCCCGTCGCGCGAAACGGGCCGCGAATGATTGCGTCTGATCGTGAATCAGCCTCCGCGAAGGCCTTGGCGCGGCGGCTAATCCCGCCACTCCAACGAGCCGTCCTTTGATGCCCTCAACTTCAGTTTCCTACCCAGGGTCCGCCGTTGACGGCTTCTATTCCGCCGACCTGTTCAAGGCCGATCCCGAGCTAGCGGCGGCGGTCGATCGCGAGTGCGATCGCCAGCAATGGCAGATCGAGCTGATCGCCAGCGAGAACATCGTCTCGCGGGCGGTGCTGGAGGCGCAGGGCTCGGTACTGACCAATAAGTACGCCGAGGGCTATCCCGGTCGCCGCTATTATGCAGGCTGCGAGTTCGTAGATGCCGCCGAAAGGCTCGCGATCGAGCGCGCCAAGCGGCTTTTCGGATGCCCCTTCGCGAACGTCCAGCCGCATTCCGGGGCGCAGGCGAACCAGGCGGTGTTCTTGGCGTTGCTGAAGCCGGGCGACACCATCCTGGGGATGGCGCTTGCCGCGGGCGGGCATCTGACGCACGGCGCGCGGCCGAACCTCTCAGGCAAGTGGTTCAACGCACTCTCCTACGGTGTCCGGCCCGAGGATGGGCGCATCGATTTCCACGAGGTCGAGCGTCTGGCCGAAGCGCACCGGCCGCGGCTGATCATTGCCGGCGGCAGCGCCTATTCCCGCATAATCGACTTCGCCCGGTTTCGCACGATCGCGGATGCGGTCGGCGCCTATTTGATGGTCGACATGGCGCATTTCGCCGGGCTAGTTGCCGGCGGGGTTTACCCGAGCCCGCTGTCGCACGCGCATGTCGTCACGACCACCACACACAAGACCTTGCGAGGGCCGAGAGGCGGTTTGATCCTGTCCAGTGACGAGGAGATCGGCAGGCGGATCGACCCCGCGGTCTTCCCTGGGCTGCAGGGGGGTCCGCTGATGCATGTGATCGCCGCCAAGGCAGTCGCTCTGCGCGAGGCCTCAGAGCCCGCGTTCAAGCGCTACGCGTGTGAAGTCTTAGAGAACGCCAAGGCGCTCGCCGAGACTCTCGCGGCAGCGGGGCTCGAGATCGTCTCCGGTGGGACCGACTCGCACCTGATGCTGGTGGATTTGCGGCCTTTGGGGATCACCGGCCAGGATGCCGAGAGGAGCCTCGAAAGAGCCGGGATCACTTGCAACAAGAATGGGATCCCGTTCGACCCGCAGAAACCGACGGTTACCTCTGGCATCCGTCTCGGCTCGCCGGCGGCGACAACCCGTGGCTTTGGGCAGGACGAGTTCCGGACCGTCGGAAGATGGATCGTCGAGCTATTGGGCGGGCTGGCGCGAGGACCCGGCGACAACGGCGCGGCCGAGACCTGTGTGCGCAAAGAGGTTCACGAGCTGTGCGCCCGCTTCCCGATCTACGCGAAACTCGAAGCGGGTCGTGCGCGCGACAGTTAGCGTCGCTCCGCGCGTCGGAGCGACCGGAGGAGGCGGAGGAGGAGATGCGCTGTCCGTTTTGCGGAACCGATGACACCCAGGTGAAGGATTCGCGTCCGACAGACGATCGCGGTGCGATCCGACGCCGGCGGTTCTGCCCAAATTGCGGCGCCCGCTTCACGACTTTCGAGCGGGTGCAATTGCGCGAGCTGACCGTGATCAAGAAAAATGGGCACCGCGAACCCTTCGACCGAGACAAGCTCGCCCGATCGATCTACGTCGCCTTGCGCAAGCGGCCGTTCGAGCCCGAGCGAGTGGAACGCATTATCAACTCGCTGGTGCGGCAGTTGGAGAGTTCGGGCGAGATCGATATTCCAAGTAATATGATCGGAGGCCTCGTCATGGAGGCGTTGGCGAGCCTCGATCAGGTTGCCTATATCCGTTTCGCCTCGGTCTACCGGAACTTCCGCGAGGCGAAGGATTTCGGGGATTTTGTCGGCCGGATCGCGGCGGATGGCGATTGAGGCCGGTGCAGATTCGTCCGGTGATCGACGCCTCGAAATCAACGCGATGCGAGCAGCGCTGGCGCTGGCCCGTCGCGGGCTCGGCGCCGTCTGGCCAAACCCCTCGGTCGGTTGTGTCATCGTAAACGATGGCCGGGTCGTAGGACGTGGGTGGACCCAACCCGGCGGGCGACCGCATGGCGAGACCGAGGCGCTTCGCCGGGCGGGGGAAGCGGCTCGCGGCGCTGTCGCCCATGTCAGTCTCGAGCCGTGTTGCCACTGGGGGCAGACCCCGCCCTGCGTCGATGCACTGATCGCCGCCGGGGTCCGGCGGGTGGTCGTCGCCCTCGAGGATCCTGATCCGCGCGTCGCCGGCGAGGGACTGCGCCGGCTGCGTGCGGCGGGGCTCGACGTCGAGGTCGGGCTCTGTACCGAGGAGGCGGCCGAGGTCAACGCGGGTTTCCTAAGCCGCCTGCGGCTCGGGCGTCCGCTTGTCACGTTCAAACTCGCAACTTCGCTCGATGGCCGCATCGCTGTCGCGACCGGCGAGAGTCAGTGGATCACCGGACCGCCGGCGCGCGACCGCGCGCACGCCTTGCGAGCCAGTCACGACGCGATCATGGTCGGCACCGGTACCGTTGTTGCGGACGATCCGCAGCTGACCTGCCGCCTGCCTGGGCTCGGCCACCGCTCGCCAGTGCGGGTAGTCATCGACCGCCATCTGCGCATTTCGCCGGCCTCACGAATAATCGCCGATGCGCCCCGGGTGCCGACCTGGGTGTTAACCTTGCGCTCGGCTGATCCTGGTCGGCGCGCGATGTTTCTTGCGAATCGCGTGACCCTGATCGATGTCGATGATGACGGCGAGGGGCAAATCGATCTCGCCGCAGCCCTCGGGGCGCTCGGTGAGCGGGGTATTACCCGACTCCTTGTCGAGGGCGGCGCCCGACTAGCGGCCGCCTTCTTTCGCGCCCGCCTCATCGATCGCCTTGTCTGGGTTCATGCCCCGCTGGTGATCGGCGGCGACGGGATCCCGGCAATCGCCGGCTTCGATCTCGCAGCATTGGCCGACGGTCGCGCTTTCGAGCGGCTGTCTACGGAGACGATCGGCGACGACGTGCTGACGACCTTCCGTGTTCGGCCGATTTAATTCCCTGATCGCCGATTTTATGTCCCTGTTCGTCGGATTTATTTCCCTGTTCGGTCGCCTAGGGAATTTGCTCTGGTGACTGGCCAAAGATCAATCACTTAGAGGTAGGCGGCCGGTCGTTTTACGGCTCGGAATCGGCTTTTTCGCAGTTTTCTTCCGTCGACCAGGGATTCCGTCGGAAGACGAAGATCCTGGTAAATTGTCCGACAGACCCATAGTTTAGCGGCATGTTCACCGGCATCATCACCGATGTGGGGCGGGTGCGGCGGTTGCACCGCGGCGAACTTCTCGATCTGACGATCGCCACGGCTTTTGAGACTTCGGCGATCTCGGTCGGGGCCTCGATCGCCTGCTCCGGAGCGTGCCTTACCGTCGTTGCGGTGGAGCCTGCAGCATTCGCGGCCCAGGCATCGGTCGAGACTTTGACCCGCACCACCCTCGGGGAGTGGGAGGAAGGCACCCCAGTCAATCTCGAAAAATCGCTCCGGCTCGGCGACGAGCTTGGCGGGCATCTCGTCTTGGGCCATGTCGACGGCATGGTGCTGATCGTCGAACGGCGGCCCGAGGCGGAGTCGGTTCGTTTCGTTTTCGAGGCTCCGGAAGAACTGATGCCCTTTATCGCACCGAAGGGTTCGGTCGCGCTCGACGGGGTAAGCCTTACCGTCAATGAGGTGGCGCAAAACCGCTTCGGGGTGAATATTATCCCGCACACTCTCGCATGCACCAATTTTGGCTCTTTGCGAGCCGGGCAGCGGATGAACCTGGAAATCGACTTGATCGCCCGCTATGTCGCGAGGCTTCTCCGGCAAACGCCATGACACGACCGCCCCATATCCTCCTCGTCGAGGCGCTGTATTACACCCACATCGCAGCCGAGCTGCAGCGTGGCGCAGAGCGCGCACTCGCCGCGGTCGGTGCCACCCATGAGCGCATCGCGGTTCCCGGAGCGTTTGAGATCCCGGCGGCGATCGGCATCGCCAGCCGGGCGAGTGAGCGTTTCGACGGGTTTGTGGCACTCGGCTGCGTAATCCGCGGCGAGACGACACACTACGACCACATCTGCGCCGAAAGTGCGCGCGGGCTCCAGGATTTAGCGGTCCGCGACGGTATCGCCATCGGGTACGGGATTCTGACGGTCGAGAACGAGGCCCAGGCACTAGCCCGCGCTTCGCCGGACGGCCGGGACAAGGGCGGCGAAGCGGTGCGCGCCTGCCTGGCGATCGTCGACCTGAAGCGGCGTTTAGCCGGAAACGGCGGGTGACCACCCCAGCGGAGAGCGAACTCCGTCAGCGCGGCGGCAGCCGTCGGCGCAGCGTGGCTCGGCTGGCGGCGGTCCAAGCACTTTACCAGCTCGAGGCGAATAGCGAGGCCGATCCCCGATCGGTTGTAGGTGAGTTCGTCCGGCATCGTTTTGGCCAAGAAATCGAAGGCGATCGGTTGGGCGAGGCTGATCCCGAACTGTTCGCCGACATCGTCTGCGGGGTGACGGATGATCGGGAGCGCCTCGACACCGAAATCTCGGCGGCGCTCACCGAGGGTTGGCCGCTGCCGCGCCTCGATTCGGTCCTTCGCGCCATCCTTCGCGCCGGCGCTTATGAGCTCGTGCATCGCCGCGATGTGCCACCACGGGTCTCGCTGAGCGAATATACCGCGATTGCTTACGCCTTCTTCACCGGCAAGGAACCGGGGCTCGCGAACGGTGTCCTAAATCACCTCGCCCACACGTTGCGCGACAGCGACCTCTAGGAGCCATGGCCGACCGCGTGTCCGGAGAACGCCTCGGCGAGTTCGAGCGGGTGCGGCGCTTTTTCGCGCCGCTCGCAGGGCCGGGCGGTCTCGGCCTGCTCGATGACGCCGCTATCGTCGATTGCCGCGCGGGGCAGCGTCTTGTCGTCACCGCAGACGCGATCGTCGCCGGTGTCCATTATTTGCCGGACGATCCGCCGGATCTCGTCGCGCGCAAGCTATTGCGGGTCAACCTGTCGGATCTCGCGGCGATGGGGGCGCGGCCTCTCTATTATGTCCTAACGACGGCTCTTCCGGCCGCGCTCGGCTCGGATTGGCTTGCCGAGTTCACCCGAGGGCTGGCCGAGGATCAGCGCCGGTTCGGGATCGACCTCTTGGGTGGCGATTCAGTGGCGACAACGGGGCCGGCCGTACTGTCTCTAACTGCCATTGGGGAAGTTGCCGCGGGAATGGAAGTCAGGCGCAACGACGCCCGCGCCGGAGACCTGGTGTGGGTATCCGGCACGATCGGGGATGCGTTTCTCGGGCTCGCCCTGCTGCGGGGTGCCTATCCGCAACTCGCCCCCGAGTATCGCGCTGGGCTGATCGGGCGCTTCCAAGTGCCCGATCCGCGCGTCGACCTTGGCTGCCGACTAGCTGGGATCGCGCACGCGATGATCGACATCTCTGATGGTTTGATAGCCGATCTCGGCCACATATGCGAAACCTCGGGCGTCGCTGCCGTCGTCGAGCTCGCGTCGCTGCCGCTGTCGTCTGCGGCGAAGGTCATCACCGATGGAGAGCCGGGCGTGCGAATAGCTGTGGCCGCGGGCGGCGATGACTACGAGCTTTTGTTCACCGCACCGGCCGATTCAACAAAGGCGATTGGCGATTTGTCTTGGGTGCTTGGCCTACCGATCACAAGGATCGGCAGGATTGAGCCCGGAGAAGGCGTGCGCCTCGTCGATACCGAGGGGCGGACCATCCCCGTCGGCGAATCCGGCTACCGACACTTCTGAACAGCTGCTCGTGCGGTTGCCTGGGGGTTGCTTCTCTGGCATGTTTTGCGCGGGCTGAAATACCCTGCTGTGCCGGACCTTGGCGGGGCCGTTGCTCTACGTTCGTGGTCACGAGGAAACCTTTCGGATGCCTTCCGCATATTTGCTGGTCATCGCCTGCGGTGTGCTGGCATTGCTCTACGGCTTGGTTACCACCCGTCAAGTGTTGACGGCTAACGCCGGGTCTGCCCGGATGCAGGAGATTTCCCGTGCCGTCCTGGTCGGTGCGCGCGCCTATCTCAACCGCCAATACCGCGCGATCGCGGTCGTTGGCATGGTCGTTCTGATAGTGCTCGGAGTGACCCTCGGTTTGCGCGTCGCGATCGGCTATCTGGTCGGGGCGGTGCTGTCGGCGTCGGCCGGCTATATCGGCATGAATGTCTCAGTGCGCGCCAATGTCAGGACTGCGCAAGCCGCGCGCGGTGGCCTGAAGGCGGGACTGGCAATCGCGTTCAAAGCCGGCGCGGTAACCGGATTGCTAGTGGTCGGGCTAGGGCTGCTCGGCGTCGGGATTTATTATTTCGTCTTGCGAGCGACGACGCTTGGCGAGGATCTGCGTCCGGTGCTCGAGGCCATGGTGGCGCTGAGTTTTGGCGCCTCTCTGATCTCGATCTTTGCCCGTCTCGGCGGCGGCATCTTCACCAAGGGTGCCGATGTCGGTGCTGATCTCGTCGGCAAGGTTGAGGCCGGCATTCCGGAAGACGACCCGCGCAACCCGGCCGTTATCGCCGATAATGTCGGCGATAACGTCGGCGATTGCGCCGGGATGGCCGCGGACTTGTTCGAAACCTATGCCGTCACCATCGTCGCGACGATGCTGCTCGCCAATATCTTCTTTGCCCCACCGTTGCGCGACAGCATGCTGCTGCTTCCGCTCGCGATCGGCGCAGTGTGCATAGCCACCTCGGTGATCGGCACCTTCTTTGTTCGGTTGGGTGCGGATAACGGGATCATGAAGGCTCTCTACAAAGGGCTCATCGCGACCGGGATCCTGTCGATCGTGGCGATTGCGGTTGTGATCTATTGGCTCCTCGGCCTCTCAGACCCGCTGGCGATGAGCACCGGCCCATCGGTGACCGGGCTCGGATTGTGGCTCTGCGCAATCGTTGGTCTGGCGGTCACCGGCTTCATCGTCTGGATCACCGAATATTACACGGCGACCACCTACCGACCGGTGCGCAGCATCGCTCTGAGTTCGACGACCGGACACGGCACAAACGTGATCCAAGGGCTTGCGGTGTCGATGGAGGCGACGGCGTTACCGGTCGTCGTGATTTGCGTAGGCATCATCGTCTCTTTTCTAATCGCCGGTCTGTTCGGGATCGCAGTGGCTGCGACGACGATGCTAGCCCTAGCTGGGATGATCGTCGCGCTCGACGCCTATGGCCCGGTCACCGACAATGCCGGCGGCATCGCCGAAATGGCCGATCTGCCGCGCGAGGTGCGGCGCACGACCGATGCGCTCGACGCGGTCGGCAACACGACCAAGGCGGTGACCAAGGGCTACGCGATCGGTTCCGCGGGGCTCGCCTCCCTCGTGCTGTTCGCCGCTTACACCGAGGACCTCAAGCACTATTTCCCGACGCTCGATGTCCATTTCGGGCTGCAGGACCCCTACGTCGTGATCGGGCTCTTTATCGGTGGGCTCTTGCCTTACCTCTTCGCCTCGCTCGGCATGACCGCGGTCGGACGGGCGGCGGGCTCAGTCGTTGTCGAGGTGCGGCGCCAATTCCACGAGATTCCCGGGATCATGCAGGGCAGGGCGAAACCGGATTACGGTCTCGCGGTCGACATGCTGACGCGCGCGGCGATCCGGGAAATGATCGTGCCGTCCCTGCTGCCGGTACTGGCGCCGATCGTGCTGTACATTATCATCTCGCTAATCGCCGGGAGGGCGGCCGCGTTCAGTGCGCTGGGCGCGATGCTGCTCGGCACCATCGTAACGGGGATTTTCGTTGCCATTTCAATGACCTCGGGCGGCGGCGCCTGGGATAACGCAAAGAAATACATCGAAGAGGGTCACCACGGGGGGAAAGGCTCCGAGCCCCATAAAGCCGCTGTCACCGGGGATACCGTCGGCGATCCCTACAAGGACACCGCAGGCCCGGCCATCAACCCGATGATCAAGATCACCAATATCGTTGCCTTGCTGCTGCTCGCGATTCTCGCTAAGTGGGCCGGCTGAATTCCGCCGGATCGTCCGATCAGGAATCAGCTGTCTGGTCTGCCGGTTTTGTGAGTGTCGCTGGTGCTACCGCCTCCGCTGCTGCCGCCGGCGGGGCTGTTGAACTTTCCGAGGTTGCCGATCAGCTGCTCGAGGAACGACAACTCTCGGCCGGGTGCCGGTGTCGCCCTGGCAACCGGAATAATCTCTTTGCCGTCCTCCAAGCCTTTGTGATCAACGGCTTTGACGACGTCCTGGTTATCGAAGTTGACGACATACACTTGCTGGTCAACCACATCGGGGTCAAAGAATGAGAATTGCTCAGTACGCCGGCTTATGTAGTACCAGGATTTGTCGTTGAAGATGCTGACGCTTGACGGCGAACCCAGGATCTTGATCACTTCGTCTTTGGTTGTGCTACCGGGATGAACCTCGGCGATCTTATCCTGTGAGGGTAGGTTGCCGCGTTGCTCGACGCTCGTCGCGCAGCCCGCAACCAGCGCCATCCCCGAAATTACGCCGAAGATGGAAATTCGATGCCGAATGAGGATCACCCGCCGGTGGAACATGGGATCACGCAACCGTCCTCTGTTGAAGCAAGTCGGGGCCGCGCCCATTTCTGCCTCACAGCTTTTAGTCGGGAGCGGTTTGTTGTCAACGTTTCCGGCGGTGTTGCGCGCGACCGCGACCTCCTTTGCCCGCGTGTCCCGGAGCGCGCTCCTTTTCGTGTTGCGATAGAAGGGTCGCGGTGGCCAATACCATACCCGAATTCTCCCGACTTGTTCCGCTCGTGAGGCTGGGTCCTGCTCCATTTCGCCAGCAGATTGAAGCAACGCCGAGCGAACGTGAGAACCTTTGCCGGCGTTTCGACCTTCTTGCCCTCGACCGGCTGACCGCGGCTGTCGAGCTTCGCCGCCAAGGCGATGAGGTTATCGTGTTGGAAGCTGCTTTCGAGGCCGAGTTTGTGCAGAGTTGCGTCGTCACTCTCGAGTCGGTCGTTGGTGCAGTATCCGACCGCTTCATGCTGGTCTACGGTCCCCCCGAAGCGGAGCAGCAGGAAATCGGATCGCAGCAAGCCGAGGCGGCTTTCGAGCCATTGAATCGCGATGTGATCGACATCGGAGAAGCGGTGGCGCAGGAGCTGTCGCTCTCGCTACCGGTCTTTCCACGGCACCCCGACGCAAAGATCGATGCCGAAACTCCGGTGGAATCGGCCGGGAGCGCCTTTGCTTCCCTAGCGCGTCTAAAGCAGATTAGGGAAGGCTGACAGGTTCGCGAGCAGGACAGCCGCTGCGCCGTGCGGGGCGGCTGCATGGTTGTTGCCGTGGCTCGTGTTTTTGGCTAATTAGCGGCGTTCTTTTTGCGCCGCTTTTCGCGAGAGCGAGCTTGCCATGGCCGTTCCAAAAAAGAAAACATCCCCGTCGCGCCGCAACATGCGACGCTCACACCATGCGCTTAAACCGGCCGTCTATGCCGAATGCCCGAACTGCGGGGAGCTGAAGCGCCCGCATCACCTTTGCCAATCGTGCGGGTACTACGACGGGCGCGAGGTGATCGCGGCACAACCGGAGACGCCCTGACCAACAACGTCGGCTCAGAGGTCGCGCACTGTGAGCGACACCATCACGATCGCCTTGGATGCGATGGGCGGTGATCGCGCTCCCGGAATCGTGCTGAAGGGCGCTGAGATCGCACTGCAGCGACATCCCGAGGTGCGCTATCTGCTGTTCGGCGCGGAAGGCGAGGTCCGTCCACTCCTCGCGAAGTTGCCGAGCCTCGGCGAGGCGGCAACGCTCTTTCACACGAGCGAGATCGTAGCGGATGATGCGAAGCCCTCGCTGGCGCTTCGCGCCGGGCGCCCGTCAAGCATGAAGCTCTCTATTGACGCCGTCGCCGATGGTCGAGCCGATGGCGTCGTGTCTGCCGGCAATACCGGCGCGTTGATGGCGATGGCCAAATCTGCGCTGAGGATGTTGCCCGGGATTGATCGGCCGGCGATTGCGTCCTTTTTCCCGACCCAGCGCGGCGAGAGCGTGATGCTGGACCTCGGCGCCAATATCGAATGCGACGCCGAGAATCTCGTGCAGTTTGCGCTGATGGGCGACGTCTTCGCGCGGACGGTCCTCGGTCTTATAGAGCCCACCGTTGGCCTGCTCAACGTTGGCGCCGAGGACTTGAAAGGCAACGACGCCGTTCGCGCCGCTAGCGCGCAGTTGCGTCTGGCGGTAACACCGATCCAGTTTTACGGGTTCATCGAGGGCGATGATATTGCTGCGGGAACCGTGGATGTCGTCGTCACCGACGGCTTCACAGGCAATGTCGCCGTCAAGACGGCTGAGGGAACGGCCAAGCTTTTCACCGAGTTCCTTGAGGCGGCGTTTCACCACTCGCTATCGGCACGGATCGGCTATCTCTTTGCACGCGGGGCGCTCAGAAAACTCCGGATGCGTTGCGATCCGCGTCGCTACAATGGCGCCATGTTCTTGGGTTTGGGCGGCATCGCGGTCAAGAGCCACGGCTCGACCGACGCTTTCGGCTTCGCCAACGCCATCGGCGTTGCCATCGACATGAAGGTAAACGGCTTCCTCGACAAGATCCGGGTCGAGCTGGAGCGCCTTAACGAGGCGCGGTCCGTGCCGCAACCGGCGGCTCTCTAGTCGCTGGGAAGATGACTCCGCGATCCCAGGTCGCCGGATGCGGCGCGTACCTGCCCGAGCGAATCATTACCAATCACGAACTCGCCAGCCGCCTCGACACCTCGGATGAATGGATCCGCCAGCGCACCGGGATAGGCGAGCGCCGGGTCGCCGCACCGGGAGAGTTGACGTCCGACCTCGCCGTCCGTGCCGCCGAACGTGCGCTGAGCGCCGCCGGGATGAACGGCAGTGACCTTGATCTGCTCATCGTTGCCACAGCGACTCCCGACAACACCTTTCCGGCCACTGCTACGAAGGTGCAGGCGCTGCTCGGGATGAGGCATGGCGCGGCCTTCGACGTTCAGGCGGTCTGCGCGGGGTTCATCTTTGCGCTGTCGGTCGCGGACAACGCGCTGCGCCTCGGCCAAGCTCGGACCGCGCTCGTGATCGGGGCGGAGACATTCTCTCGCATTCTTGACTGGGCGGATCGCGGCACTTGCGTCCTCTTCGGAGACGGAGCCGGGGCTCTCGTTCTGAGGGCGGTCCCAGCCGCGGCGCCGGGGGGCCGCTTTATCCTCTCGAACCATTTGCATTCGGACGGACGCCAATACGACATCCTCTATGTCGACGGCGGCCCGTCCTCGACCCGCTGTACGGGCTTTCTGCGGATGGAAGGACGCGAGGTCTTCCGGCTGGCGGTCCAGCATTTGAGCTCGGTGGTCGACGAGGCACTCACCGCGAGCGGCCTTACCGCGGCGGATATCGACTGGCTCGTCCCGCATCAAGCGAACAGCCGCATCATCGACGGTATGCGAAGGAAACTGGGCCTGTCGAAGGACAAGGTGGTCGTCACGATCGAACGCCACGCCAACACTTCGGCCGCCTCGATTCCGCTCGCCATCCAGGCGGCCGTCGAGGACGGGCGGATCCAGCCAGGGCATCTGGTCTTGATGGAGGCCCTGGGCGGCGGTCTGAGTTGGGGTGCGAGCCTGGTGCGCTGGTAGTCGTGCTGGGGTACGCCGCCTCCGCTTAGCCGGAACGTGACAACGCTTTGGAATTTGACGAGATTTTTTCCGCGGGTTACGCTTCCGGCAAAGAAGGGGAGGGACCTAATGGCCGGAGAAACGGTGACGCGCGCGCGGCTCAGTGAGGCGGTTTATCAAGAGGTCGGCTTGTCGCGTAACGAGTCGGCCGAGCTTGTCGAATCGGTGATCGCCGAAATCTCCGGCGCACTCGAGCGTGGAGAGATTGTTAAGATTTCATCATTTGGGAGTTTTGCCGTTCGGCAGAAGGGCCAACGCATCGGCCGTAACCCCAAGACTGGTCAGGAAGTGCCGATCAACCCGCGACGTGTTCTTGTCTTCCGTGCCTCGCACGCGCTCAAGGATCAGATCAATCAGGGTCTGGCTGATGCAGGCAACGGTGGTACGCCCTCTGCGCCTGCGGCCAAGGCACCCTCGGCGTGAGGTGACCCAGGCAAACGGAGCAGCACCCCACCGGCGCGCCGGCAAATCGGGCGCTGCCTTTCGCACCACCGGAGAAGTCTCTGAGGAACTCGCCGTTCCTCCACATGTGCTGCGATTTTGGGAATCCAAATTTCCCGAGATTAAGCCGCTCAAACGAGGGGGTGGCCGCCGTTACTATCGGCCGGAGGACGTTGACCTGCTGCGGCAGATCCGACAGTTCCTTTATCAGGAAGGATACACGATCCGCGGGGTCCAGAAGTTGCTCCGCGAGGGTGGGCCGCGGGGCAAGGAGGTTCGGGGGCGGCCGGTAGAGAAAGACGTCCCGGCGACGCTGTTTCCGCTCGATCCGATAGCCGATCCGCCCAGCGCTGCGGGTGCTCGCGTCCCCTCTCGGCAAGCCCTGCAAGCGGCTTTGGAGGAGGTGCGGCGCGAGCTTCTGGAAATCCAAGCTTTGCTCGACAAGCTCCGCGCGCAGTGATCAGCCGGAGTGAGACGTCGTGGTATGTGGCAAGTTGCAACGCGCGAGGCGTATCATTATGATCGATTGCGTCGGCGGAGCCGCCCCGGTCGGAGCGTAGCGCAGCCTGGTAGCGCATCAGCATGGGGTGCTGAGGGTCGTGAGTTCGAATCTCACCGCTCCGACCAT
>Ga0306917_10000764_pt1 | contig 14135 bp, 11 predicted proteins | sample tim00Cox00000000_FD_203313 | JGI IMG/M metagenome (GOLD analysis project Ga0306917, IMG submission 203313) | Lab enrichment of tropical soil microbial communities from Luquillo Experimental Forest, Puerto Rico - timezero.00C.oxic.00.000.000 (v2)... | ecosystem: Environmental > Terrestrial >... | reverse complement strand
TCTCGATTTCGGGCGGCGAGACCGCGCAGCTCAAGGACCTGGTCAAGCACTTCGACCTGGTGGGGATGGCGGTGGGCCGCGTTGCCCTCGACAAGGTCATCGACGGCCGGCACGTGCGCGAAGGCGACGTCGTCATCGGCGTCAAGAGCAGCGGCATCCACAGCAACGGCCTCTCGCTCGCGCGCAAGGCGTTCTTTGCGAACCACGGCTACGCCATCGACCACAAGTTCGACGAGCTGGCCGTGACGCTCGGCGAAGAGCTCCTGCGCCCGACCGACATCTACGTTCCCGAGGCGATGGAGATCCTGGCGAAGGTGTCCGGGGTGAAGGCGCTGATCAACATCACCAGCGACGGCCTCCTCAACCTGACCCGCGTCGCCGCCCCCGTCGGCTACGAGATCGACCGGCTGATCGAGCCGCACCCCATCTTTCCCCTCATCCAGCGCCACGCCGGCGTCGACGACAGCGAGATGTTCGAGGTGTTCAACATGGGGCTAGGCTTCTGCTACGTGGTCGACCCTGCCTCCGCCGAGCGCACGCTTGCGATTCTCAAAGCCCACGGCCGCGCGGCGCAGGTGATCGGCGCCGCCGTCTCCGACCCGCAGAAGATCGTGCGCATCCCCGCCCGCGGGCTCGCGGGGCAGCACAAGCGATTTTGGCGGGAAGAGCGGGGCAAGCGGCGGGTGGGGTGATTGCGGCTGGGGATCTCGACGGACACGGGGCATCACGTCGTCATTGCCGGGCTTGACCCGCAATCCATCGTCTTCGCAAAAAGTTCTTACGAAGATGATGGACCCGCGGGTCAAGCCCGCGGGTGACGGATGGGGACTCAATGTTGGTGCCGCGCACTCGGTACGCTCCCCTCCCCACCGCACCGACCGACTTGGCGGGCGTTGCCGTCGGTCCAAACACGCATAAGGACCACGAGTGTTCCTTGCGCCGACAAATGCCTGAGCGGCCTTGCGGCCGAGGGTGCCCGGGTGCACCATGACGCGCTGCTGCCGGCGAGGAAAAATCTCGGGCAGCCCAATTCAAACAACCCAATTCAAAAACATACGCGTTGGGAGGACGTCATGCCGAACGAACCGGCCGACGGTGCGCGGCGCACCGTCTCGCGCCGACATTTATTCAAGCAGGCGGCCGGCGCCGCGGCCGCCTTGTCCGCGACAACCCCGGCGCTGGTGACGGCGCAACCCGTTGCTGCGCCGGCGCCGCCAGCGCCGCATCTGCAAACGTCGCGACTCGAGGCGCTGGAAACGCTGACCGCCGCCGAAGCCGACACGCTCGAGGCAATCGTCGCGCGCCTGATCCCGAGCGACGCGAACGGCCCCGGCGCGACGGAGGCGCGCGCGGCGCATTACATCGACCGCGCGCTCACCGGGCCGCTGCGCGGCTCGCGCGGCGCCTACGCCGCGGGGCTTGCCGCGCTTGACGCCTACGCGCAGTCCATCAAAGGTGCGGCCTTCGTGAAGCTTTCCGCGCAGGACCAGGACGCGGTGCTCACGGACCTCGAGAAGAACGTCGCCACCGGGTTTGTGCCCAACGCCGCCACGTTCTTCAACCTCGTGCGCACCCACACCATCCAAGGCACGTTCTGCGATCCCTATTACGGCGGCAACGCCGACTTCGTCGGCTGGGATCTGATCGGCTATCCCGGCATCCGGATGGTGGTCACCGCCGACGAGCAGCGCATGACCGCGCGGCCCAGGCCCGTACGCCAGTCCGCCTACGCGGACGCGACCTTCACCATGAAGGGAGGCAGCCATGGCCATCGACCTTAAGAAGACCGACGTCGTCATCGTCGGGCTCGGCGCGGTCGGCGGCGTCGCCGCGCTGCCGCTCGCGCGCGCGGGCCTCGACGTCATCGGCCTCGAGGCCGGCACCTGGCTCTCGCCGCGCGATTTCGCGCCCGACGAGCTGCGCAACAATTTCCGCGGCTGGCCGCAGTCGGCGCAGAAGGCGAACGGCGAGATTCCGACCCATCGCCCCAGCGCGTCTTCGCCCTACTCGCCGCGGCTTCCCATCCATCCCATGATGAACGCGGTCGGCGGCACCTCGCTGCACTACTGGGCGCAGAGCTGGCGGCTCAACCCGTGGGACTTCAAGATGGTGAGCGAGACCACGCGCCGCTACGGCGCCGCGCGCATCCCCAAAGGTTCGACCGTGGAGGATTGGCCGTTCGGGCTCGAGGAGCTCGAGCCCTATTACGACAAGGTCGAGTACGAGGTTGGCATCTCCGGCCAGGCCGGGAACGTCAACGGCACGATCGACAAGCGCGGCAACATCTTCGAAGGAGCGCGCGCACGCGACTATCCCATGCCGGCGCTCGCCGGCAGCGAATTCACCGAGCGCATGGCGGTGGCCGCGCGCAGGCTCGGCTGGCACCCGTTCCCCGGCCCAGCCGCGGTCAATTCGCAGTACTACGATAACCGCCCGGCCTGTCTCTACCACGGCTTCTGCAACCGCGGCGGCTGCCACATCCACGCCAAGAACTCGACCGCCGTGAGCACGATTCCCAAGGCGCTCGCGACCGGCCGCTTCACGATGGTGACGCAGGCGATCGTCACCAGCGTCGCGGTCGACGAGGCGAGCGGCCGCGTGCGCGGCGTCGTCTATCTCAAGGGCGGCGAAGAGTACGTGCAGCCCGCCGACGTGGTGCTGCTCGCCGGCTACACCTACGAGAACGTGCGCATGATGCTGCTTTCGAAGTCGAAGCCGTTCCCCAACGGGCTCGCCAACAACGGCGGCCAGGTTGGGCGGCACTACATCACCCATCACACCGGCGCGACGCTGGCCGCGCTGTTCCCCTTCGACCTCAACAACTGGTACGGCCTGCCGGCGCAGGGCGTCGCCGTCGACAACTGGGCGGACGACAACTTCGACCATTTCGGCCTCGACTTCATCGGCGGCGGCAATCTCTGGGTCTATTCCGACCGCCGTCCGATCGGCGCCGCCAGCATGAGCACCTTCGGCAAGGCGCCCATGTGGGGCTCGAGCTGGAAGGCGTTCATCAAGGAGAACGCCGACCGCTGGAACCTCGCCTATCTGCAGAAGACGACGCTGCCCTACGAGGACAATGTGCTCGACCTCGACCCCAGCGTGAAGGATTCGCTCGGCTTCCCCGTGATCCGCATCACCGCCGACCACAAGGACAACGAGAAGAAGCTCGGCGCCTTCATCCAGGACAAGATGGCGCAGTGGTTCATGGAGGCGGGCGCGATCGCGGTCGAGCGCGGGCCGATGGGCACCATGGGTCCCTCGACCCACGCCTACGGCGGCACCCGCATGGGCGACAATCGCGAGACCAACGTGGTCGACCGCTACGGCTTTGCGCACGAGGTGCCAAACCTCGGCATCCTCGGCGCCTCGGTGATGGGCACCAGCGGCGCCCACAATCCCACGCTCACCGCCCAGGCGCTGGCCTGGCGCACTGCGGAGCATCTCACCAAGAGCTGGAAGGCGATCGCGAACTAGCCTCGTGTGACGCGCCGCGCTCGCCACGGGCTCGGCGCGCTTCCATCACCACACTCGGTGCGCCCCCTCCCCCGCTTGCGGGGGAGGGTTGGGGAGGGGGTGGCGTCGACGACAGCGAGATGTTCGAGGTCTTCAACATGGGCATCGGCTTCTGCTACGTGGTGGACCCCGCCGACGCCCAGCGCACGCTTGCAATACTCAAAGCTCACGGCCGCGCGCCGCAGGTGATCGGCACCGCCGTCTCCGACGCACAGAAGATCGTGCGCATCCCCGCCCGCGGGCTTGCGGGCAGCACAAGCGGTTCTGGCGGAAGGAGCGCGGGGCGCGAAGGGTGGGGTGATTTGGGGCTGCGCCGCCGCGATCTCGGTGCACTCCCTCGCCCCGCTTGCGGGGGCTTTGCACAACAACCGACTCCTCCACAAAAAGTCGGGCGGCTGCACAAAAAACTAATTCGCTTCCGGCGCAGGCAATTTCTTCTGCCTGAGACGTTTCTCAATTTCTTTGATCGACGGCTCCTGGGGCACAACTTCCGGCATTGTATTGCCCGATCTTCGAATTGCCTGTCTCACCTCACGACCGACTTGGGCATGAGCGCGGATGGCAAGTTCCTCGCTCTTGATACCCTCACGTTTCATTTTTGCATCGGCCTGCGTGATGCGGAAGTCGTTTGCGGAGAGTTCTTCTACGCCCTGCCGGTCGTACCAATCTTCATTCTCACCGATCCCCCGCTTGGCTTTCAAATCGGTGAGACGCATGTCATACAAGGCGTTGATGCCCGCACCGTGGAACAGGGCAAAGTGACGAACGCCCGCTTGCTGCGCAGTGCTGGTCAATCTTGAATTTCGATCCTTGACGCGATGGCGCAGGGCCACTCGCCGCTGATCGGCAACGTAGCGCTCAATCTTTTCCATCTTGCGCGTCTGGATCGCGAAATACTTTTGCCCTTCTGCAATCTCAGGCTTCGAAGAGTCGGCGTTCATGACGATGAGATAGCAAGCAGGGCGGCTAAGGAAGTAATCGTCGATTGACCGTTCGGCCCCTGTACCGATGACAACCATTTTGGTGGTATCACCGAAATGGTAGGTGGCATCTTCGCCCGCCGCACCAAATGCAATCTTTGCCTGCTCAATCGCCCCTTTGAAGTTTCTCCACTCTCGATAGCCAAGAACTGGCATCAGTTCCCTTGCATGCCGGTATTCGGCACCCTTGGCCGTCAAACGCTTAATGGCATCGAGCTTTTCAGTAATCGTTTGGTGGGGTCCTGGCACGACGAAATCTCCTTTCCAAGAATCGCGCAACAGCTTATATCATCACCTGATGAAATGCCATCAGCCATCACATCACCCCTCTCAGGCAAGGACGCCAGCCATGATGAGCAGACGCAAAATCGAAGAGAGAATTTCGAGGAAACAGCAAGAGATTCAAGAGCTTGAACTACAGATGCGTGAAGCCAGAGCGTATATTCAGGCGCTACAAGATGTAGCGAAGATGCTACCGCGCGACGGTGATGTGGAGCGTGGAACACCTGATGTTTCACAGCCGGGTGAGACAATGCGGGCTGGTAGCTATGTCGCAGACGCCAAGGATGCGATCAAGGCAGCGGGTAAGGCCCTACATGTAGTTGATATTTTGAAGGCTTCTGGACGGGAGAACAACCGCAAGAACAGAACAGGTATGTCTGGATCACTGGCGGCATACGTTCGCCGCCGCGAAGTTTTCACCCGCCCAAAGCCAAATACCTTTGGCCTGATTGAACTTAGCAACAGCGAGCACACGAGTAATCCACAGATAGACACATCGGTCCCATCAGGTCCACCGGAAGACTTCGGGCTGGATAGGGCCGACGAAACCGCTCACTGATTCTTGCGAGCCTTCCTTTTGGTCCCTCCTTCTGATTGAGGGGTCGATTCCCAATACGGGCTTTTGAAGTGCGGACACACGCGGGGTTCCTGGCCCTTTTCCTTGGGAACCCATTCGTGCCCGCACCGCTAGCAGCGGAAGCCTGAAAGCATAACCCGAGCCATACGGAGCATACGTAGATTGCTATCGCGCCGAACCGCCTCCGGAAATGTCCAGCAGGCAACCTGTCATTTTTTGCCTGCGTTTTTGCCGCCTGTTTTCAAAAGTGGCCGGCGCACTATCGCGGCATGTCGGGATCTACTGCGATTTTCAAATGCGCCTTGGCCTTCCGTCTCGATGTGGGGTTAAACCTCCGGGCTCATTTCCTCAAGGAGCTCGTCGTCACCCAACCGCAGCAGGGCCACGTTTTTCGTCAGGTCAAACTCGGCGATCAATATGTCGCCCTCGTCGGCGCCCCGCTGGCGCAGGAAGGGGGGAAAGCCATAAGACGCGCCCTCGTCATTCACGCGGACCGATCCATGGCTGACGCCATCCTCGTCCTTTGCGTCAAACCGCCGTCCGGAAAGGTAACGCCGGATTGGCCCGGGGACACTGACGACCAAATTGGCCGCATCGTGCGCCGCCGGTATCCGGGCAGCGAGCCAGAGCTCGCCCCCCGAGGTCCAGCCATGATCGAGGACCCGCTTCTCTTTCTCCCGGAGCGCGTTCGCTTCGCGCACCGCTTCGACGGCGGCAGGGTCGACGCGCACCCCGCGCAGAGACCAGACATCCTTGCCAAGATGCATGACGACCGGGCTGTAGCTGAGGTAGATGTTAAATGTATTGACGTTCATTGACCGACGGATGCACTCAGTCGCAACGCTGGCTCGGTCCAGCACGCACGCCGGTGACGATCGGAGCACATCGACGAGAATGGCATCGTTGAGCGCCAGTTCGACCCGATAGTCGAGCGGCTCGACGGGCTTTACCATCTCGCCATCCTCAACAATGAATTCCGGGTGAGCTTCGTAGTAGGCACGAAGCACCGAGCGCGGCGGCACGAGAAGCGACCACGTTTTCACCCCCCGGTGCCCTCTATAGCGGTACTCCCGGCGAAGGCCTTCGCGAATGATGCCGAGCTCGATCGGCGATGCGACCGACAGCATCTTCCGTGTCACATTCCTAAGGCGGTCACGCTCTGGATTGGGGGGTCGGTGGCAAAACCAGTTCTCCTCGAGGAACTGCACTTCGGAGAACTCCCGGAGCACATGGCGCACCGCGCCTTCGTCGACGGTGACCTTGTCTGCCGTCATTTCCGCGACGACTTCGGCCACGTTCGATGCGCCGGAAGCGTGCGCCTGGCGGTAGGCTATCCGCAGGATGATGTCGGCATCCTGGATTGCTGCCGCCGCAACGATCGTCTTCTTCTTTATTGTCTGCAGCTGTATCGGCGGATTGCGTGCGCAGGCGGCAGCCGCCGCGATGACGCTTTCCGGATGAAAGTCGTCCGCGCTGATACCTTTTTGTTTCAAAAGCGTGCCGGCCGAATCGACGCCTAACGGGCTTGCCTCCGCCAGTGCGCGCAGCGCTTCATCTAGCGCTGGCATGAAGGTCGGAAACGAAATCGCTGCCAAGCGGCTCAACACCTTCTCTTGTAGCTGTCGCACGCGTTCACGGGTGATGTTGAGTCGCTGGCCGACCTCCTCCAGCGTGATTGGGGGCTTTCCGCCCCAGCCGAAACGATCAATTAACGCCGCTAGACGCTGCCCCTCGAAGCGCGAGAGGGCGCGAAGGAACTCTCTCAACTGACCTTCCAGCGGCAAGGCTGTGATTTGTTCGAGCCGCTTCCGCAGCTCCGGCATCGTCTGTGACAGCTGAGACAGGGCCATCGCATCTGTGTCTGGCCCGCTGGTCAGCGCGTCGATCATCTCCAGCATCGTCGCCTGCGGCAGGGGCGGGAGCAGATCGGAAAAGCGCGGATCGGCGGGGCCGACCTGGTCCACCCATGGTTCTGCGATGATCTGAAGCAGCTCGTCATCCGTGGGTGTCGGCGCCATCTCAGGCCTGCCGCTTGCGGATCGTTCCAGTGCTACTTCGACCAGGCACGCAAACTCCAGAACGGAGACCACGCCCATCGACCATATTTTAAAGAGGTCACCGAACGTCAGGTTGGATAGGCGCTCCCTCTCGCCGATCAGATTGCCGTTGACTAAGCAGTTGCGCGTCCGCGTGGAGAAAGGCAGGTCCTTTATGTCGAGCCAGTAGGGGACGGGCTCCGCGAATACCTTGACCGCCTGAATCTCCGAGCGCCGCGCTTGGACGAGATTGAGAACAAAATTTCGCTGCCGGTCCGTTAGCGCTTCAGCGTCGTCTGACGCCCAGACCGATTGGCCGAGCGCCGCCGCGGTCGAGCTGGCCGGGAGCTTCAACTCGGCCGCGATCCATTGCGGCAGCGCCTCGCCCGCCCAGACGTCGCGCAAACTTCTCGGCAGCAAAGGGGAACCCCGCGCGCCCCAGCGATTGTCAAGCCTTTTGTTGTCCATTTTTTCTGTTGCATCCTAGGGAGTTCCCACCTACCGTATCGTGACAATGAGAAAATCTCCAGAAAAAAGATTGACAAAGGCGACCTCGCAGGTCGAGGTCGTCACCCTGGCTGTGTATCGGCTGGGCGGCGCGCAACGTGCGGTTGATACAGAAGACGCCGCTATAGAAGCGCACCGGATCGCGCCCGGGCGCTTCTCCTGGAAAAAGCACCCCGAGCAAATCAACCTCGAGCTAATCCGGGTGTTTCTCTCGGACGCCAAGAAGAACGATTTGATGATTGGCTCCGGACGAACCGGCTGGCGCCTCACGCAACGCGGTTTGAAATGGGCGGAAGAGGTATCGGAAAGGACCGGGGAGATCGACTCCACGCGAACCCGCGCTCAGTCCCGTGCCGGCTCGATCGACGAACAGCGCTGGCGGCGCGAGCGGTCACGCATCATCGCGACCCGCGCGTGGCAGCTTTGGACGTCTGGAGTCCGCGACATCCCCTCAGCCGAAACCAAGCAGGTGTTTCGCATCGACAGCTACGCTCGTGGCGAACTCCGCGAGACGAAGATCACGCGGCTGCGCGCGATGTTCTCAGACGATCGGGAGCTGGCTCCGTTCCTCGATCACCTAATCGAAGACCTCAACAGGGAGGCGACCGCATGACCGCCCGAGCGCAATTGAAGGTGACCTCTCACGTCGGCCGCGACCTTCTCGCCTCGGCCGCTTCGTTCAAAAATGAGGCAGTGGTCGTTTGGGAGTATGTCGTCAATAGCCTGCAGTACATCGATCCGGGCGTCTCGCCGCGGATTCAGGTGACGGTCCTTCCTGGCGGTAAGGGCGTCCGCATCGCCGACAATGGCAGCGGTATGTCGGTTGCAGATCTCGAGCACTTTTTTCAGATGCACGGCGAGAACCTGGAGCGGCGTGCGGGGCGGCCCGGCCGGGGCAAGTTCGGCACCGGCAAGTCGGCAGCCTTCGGCATCGGCAACACGCTGCACGTGGATACCGTGCGCAACGGCAAACGGAACGTCGTCGTGCTGACGCGGGACATGATAAGCGCCAGCGACGGCGAAGACATTCCCGTCGAGTGGGCCGTGAAGGATGAGCCGACCGACGATCCCAACGGGACCACCATTTCCATCCTCGACATCAATCTTGATCGCGTGCGCCGGGCCTCCATCATCGACTATATAGAGCGCCACCTTCAGGCGTTCCGGGCGAAGTCGCCGGACGTGGCAATCGACGATCATGTCTGCACCTACCGGGACCCCCCCACCTGCGAAACCCGTACCTTTCAGCCGACCGAATCACAGCGCGAGGTGCTCGGCGACGTGACGCTGCTGGTCAAGGTATCGGGAGCGCCCTTGCCGCCCGTCGAGCAAGGCATCAGCGTAACAGCCGGCGCGGGCAATCTCGTTGCGATCGAGCGCGCCGGGATCGAGAGCAAAGAGTTCGGCAACTACCTGTTCGGCGAGATCGACGTTCCCGCCCTCGAGAACCATCCCTCGCCCATCGAGCCGTACGACCCCACTCGGTCACTTCAGCTCAATCCCCAGCACCCCGTTGTCGCCGTCCTCCTCGGCTTTATCGGATCGAAGCTTGAGGAGGTGAGGGCTGCGCTGGTTCGCCGCTCACGCGAAGCCCGCAAAACCGAACAGGCGCGACGCCTTGCGGCCGAGGCAGACAAGATCGCTGAAATCCTCAACGAGGATTTCCGAAAGATCAGCGAACGGCTTCACCAAATCAGGGCGGCTTCCTCGCGCAAGGGAGCCGCGCGGTCTCAGGCCGCCACCCGCGCTGCCGACAATGAACCCGACGAGTGGACGCGTGGCGTTGAAGCGCCGGGCGTTCTGGTCAAGACGCCGCCCAAGCAGCCCAACCCCAGTCCGGAGGCCCAGCCGCCGCGGCCCACGCCGCAGGTCCAGCCACGCGGGCAACCGGACGCCCTCGGTGATAACGCCGTCGATCCGGTCGGCGGCAGGGAGGGCAACCGGCGGCGGCCCCAGGGCGGCTTCCGCGTCGAATACAGGCCACTCGGTGGCGATGCCGAGCGGTCGGTCTACGATCCAATCACGCTCACCATTATCATCAATCTGGAGCACCCGCTGGTGATGGCGGCGCTCGGCGACGGCCATGTCGAGGACACGACGTTCCGTCGGTTGTCTTATGAGATGGCGTTCAGCGAGTATGCCATGGGCCTTGGCTACGAGCTTTCCCAACAAGACCCGAATATGCCGCCAGACGACTTGTTGTACGAGGTGCGCTCAACGCTAAATCGGATTTCCACCGCGGCTGTCGCGCTTTACCGATGAGGCGACCTGAGGGCGCTTCGCTCATGCTGCGCTGCGCCCCTGAAGCGCCGGTAACCTCGCCCCCTAACTCATCCCCGCGAATCGCACCTTCTGCCCCTGGTCGAGCGCCTCGTAGAAGTGCATGAGCGCGGGGCGGATCGCGGCGGTGGCCGCGCGCACGGAGGTGAGGCGCTTACGCATCGCGTCCATGCGGCCGACCGGGGTAAGCGCGCTCTCGGCGGGGCAGGCGCCCCCGAGCGTGTCGGCGGCCTTGAGCGACGCGGTGACGAGCTCGTAGAACGCCACGCGCTGCGCCGAGCTCAAACGCACGTCGCGCTCGATCTCGCGCACCGGCCAGCCGCGCAGCACCGCCGCAAACTCCTCGCACATGGCGCCGCTCCAGGGCGGCGCGGCGGCTTGGCTTCGGGCTTGGCTTGGGGTGGGCTCGCGCGCGGCAGCTTCGCGCGCGGCGGCGTAGGCGCGGGCACCGCCTGCACCACCGATCCGCCTTTGGTGGTGACGTCGTCGATCAGAACGAGCTTGGTGCCGGGCTTGAAATTGCCGTCGATCTTTCGCTCGGTGCCGTGGTCCTTCATCTGCTTGCGCACCACGCCGTTGGCGGGGCACCATGCCAGCTGCTGATTTATTGACGCAATGTCGGACTAAGCCATTGACAAAGCATGCAATAAACTTACGTTTGGGTTGCGACACGCGATTGGCATTCAGTATATGGATCGTCACCACCCATGAGCCCGGCGCTCGTTTTGGCAACCGTGAATGCGCCTCACAGCAAGCAGCTGGACGCGCAGGAGCTTGTCCATTGTCTGCTGGATGAGGCTGCGGCCAAAGCCGCCCCTGGTCACATGTCGGCTTTTTTTGGTGAGGTTGAGCCTCACCTGCAGGTGGAGTTTGCCCATCAGTTCAATATCACCGAGGCGGAGCTGGTCGCCGCGGCAAAGGCCTTTGCAGCCTATTCGGGCGAGTGCTACCCGCTCGCCGCGTGAGTGCGCCACCTCCCTGGAAGCAGCTCTTTCGCATAGCCTGTCGGCACATCCAACAAGCTAATTCAGAACAAGTCGTCATCGATGAGTGGACGTTCGGTGGCGGCACAGCGATGATGCTGCAGATCGATCATCGCGAAAGTCGTGACATAGACATTTTTCTGTCCGACCCGCAGCAACTCCCGTTTCTTGATCCGCAAAAGCACGATTTCGAGTTTGAAATCGAACCCGACGCTTATGAAGGCGACGGCGCTCGATCTCTGAAATTGGTGTTCGCTAATATCGGGGAGATCGACTTCATTGTGGCGCCCACCTTGACGTCTTCGCCAACAACTCAGGCGGCCATTGAAGGTGAAACTGTTCTGTTAGAAACGATTCCGGAGATCATCACCAAAAAGATTTATTATCGGGCGGCCAGCATAAAACCGCGCGACATTTTCGACATTGCAGCGGCAGGTAAGCAGCACAAAGATGCACTTATAAAAGAACTACGAAGCTATCGCGATCAGGTCGCGCAAGCACTCGCCACTATAGATAGGCTTAACGCGGATTTTGTGAACGACGCGATTGCTGACTTGGCAATCAAAGACACCTACAAGGAGATCGTCAAAGCGGCGATCCCAAGAAGCAAGGAAATTCTTCGCGCTGTCTAAAGCTCGACTGTACGTCTGAGACTGATGTTACCGCGGTCTCAATGATTCACTCGTCATGCCCGGCCTTGTGCCGGGCATCCACGTCTTGTTTTGTCTGAGGCGATTAAGACGTGGATGGCCGGGTCAAGCGCGGCCATGACGTGGGTATATGGCGAGAGGTTATCGGGTAGAGCCGTCCGTCACCCCAGCAAATCCCGCGTCGTATAGAGGGCAACGAGCGCGATCCCCTCTTTCCCTAGATTCTCCCCCGCCCCTTCCAGCCGATCGACGAGGGTGAAATGGCGGCCACGCATGTCGCTTCGCTCATGCGGCCTACAGACGCCTAACTCATCCCCGCGAATCTCACCTTCTGTCCCTGGTCGAGCGCCTCGTAGAAGCGCGTGAGCGCGGGGCGGATCGCGGCGGTGGCCGCGCGCACGGAGGTGAGGCGCTTACGCATCGCGTCCATGCGGCCGACCGGGGTGAGCGCGATCTCGGCGGGGCAGGCGCCGCCGAGCGTGTCGGCGGCCTTGAGCGACGCGGTGACGAGCTCGTAGAACGCCACGCGCTGCGCCGAGCTCAAACGCACGTCGCGCTCGATCTCGCGCACCGGCCAGCCGCGCAGCACCGCCGCAAGCTCCTCGCACATGGCGCCGCTCCAGGGCGGCGCGGCGGCTTGGCTTCGGGCTTGGCTTGGGGTGGGCTCGCGCGCGGCAGCCTCGCGCGCGGCGGCGTAGGCGCGGGCGCGATCGCGGCGGGATGAATAGTCTCGGCGCTCGCGCCGCTCCTCCTGCGCCTCGCGCCGGGGCGTGGTCGCACGCGCAGCGGCCGCGGCCGGCGCCGCCATGTCGCGGTAGAGGCGCGTCTTCTGCTCGTCGTCGAGCGTGCCGTAGAAGGTCGCGAGCGCCGGCTCGACCGTCTCGAAGGCCGCGAGCGCGGCGTCGATCCCCTGCTCCACCGCCTCGAGCCGCGCCGCCGGCGCCGCGGGCACGTCCTGCGGGCAGTCGGCGGCGAGGCGCTCGGCCGCCTTCTTGGCGCGCTCGCGCAGGCCTTCGAGCGCGGTGCGCTCCTTCTCGTCGGCGCCGACGATCTGCGCGATGGCGTCGAACGGCCAGTTCTCGAACTCGGCCCCCTGCTGGCCGCAGCCGCGCACGAGCTTCTCGACCACGGCACCGAAGGGGCCGCTGCGGGTGCGGCGCAGCGCGGCATCGCCGCGTTCGGCCTCGCGCCGCCGCGTCCAATCCTCGCCTTCACGATCACGGCCGCGCCGCCAGTCCTCATAACGTGCGCGCCGCCACTCGTCATAGCGGCCGCGCCGGCGGTCGTAGGAATCGCGGGAGCGATCTTCGCCGCGGTCGCGGGCGAGATCTTGGCTATCGCGGTTGCGCCGCCATTCGTCGAGGCTGCGAACGCGCCGGCGATCGCCGCGCTCGCCCGCACGATAGTCCCGGCGATCTTGCACGCTATCTTGGCTCTGACCTTGGTTTTGATCTTTTCGCTGATCTTGTCGTTGATCTTGGGCTTGATCTTGCCTGCCACCCTGCCCGCGATCTTGTCCCTGACCTTGGGTGTCGCGGGCGCGCCGCCAGTCGTCGAGAGTAGGGGTGCGCTCGCCGTAGCCGTAATAGCCGTGATGGCGGCGGCGGGCGTCGGCGCTCGAGGCCACGCACACCACCAGCACCGCCGCAAGCAGCATGGGCGCCTTCAACATGGGTCGCGGCCCCGTTGGTCTCGCCCATAACAACGCGCGAAACGGCGTTTGGGTTCGCCAGCGTCCCTCCCCTCCGTAAAGCCCACGACAAGACTCATGCGGCTCCTGCGTCCCCTCCCCCGCTTGCGGGGGAGGGACAGGGAGGGGGCATGCAACCAAATTCGTGCTGGTCACCCCCTCCCCAACCCTCCCCCGCAAGCGGGAGAGGGAGCGCACCGAGATCGCGGGGACGAACGGAGGGAATTATTTCGCGACTAGAGGACGGAATTTTTTTGACTACATCGCAACTACACTATTGACTACGTAATGTGTCTGTGCTAGAGAGCTTCCCAGCCTCGCTCATTGAGGGCGTCGTCCGGAGACATCCTGAAGGCGGAGCGAGGCGTGGCGTCCTGCGGCCGGCGACTTGTAACCGTTTGCCCCGGGAGGCCCGGGACCCCGCCCGCCAGGCACTACGACCTGGCTGCGAGGAGCTCGCTGCACGGATCCGGAAGGCAACTGCCCGCCGTTGTAGGACGGCGGGCGCCGAAGGAGACGGAAGCGCGGCCCCGAGGCCCAAAACCGCCACGGTGGAGCGCCGAGAGGCGAGCGTCCCGCGTCATGGGACGCAAGGCGCCTCGCTAGGCGCCTGGCGTGCCGCGTCATAAGCGCGTTC
>Ga0306917_10000759_pt1 | contig 14193 bp, 10 predicted proteins | sample tim00Cox00000000_FD_203313 | JGI IMG/M metagenome (GOLD analysis project Ga0306917, IMG submission 203313) | Lab enrichment of tropical soil microbial communities from Luquillo Experimental Forest, Puerto Rico - timezero.00C.oxic.00.000.000 (v2)... | ecosystem: Environmental > Terrestrial >... | reverse complement strand
CGGGTCCAGCAAACGCCGGGCGTTCCCTGCGCCCTCCTTAGCGAGGGACGATGATTTTGATTAAAAACTCGGGCGAATTTCGTCGCGGGAAATACGACGCGCCTGTCCAAGGGCGGCGCGTCGCTCTGCGAAATTCAGTCGCAGGCGCGGCCGCATCAGGACGAGAAGCTGACATAAAGCCGCCATTTCCTATATCCAAAGACACCCCCGAAAATCGACCTTTTGCCTATCGACAGGTGAGACGGCTTCTGTCCCAATTCGTCTTCTCCGCAAGGACGCGGAGGTTGAGTCGTGCCCCGGTTACGCGTAGGCGCGCTCAGATCCTTTCGGCCCGCGTGGCGGCGCTGGGCATAATGCGCCGCAACAGGGGTTTGCATTTTCGGATGCGCTTTCCGGTCCTGGCGCAGAACGAGAATGATGCAGAGCAGCAAAGCGGGGCGCGCCTGCGAGGCTGGCACAACAGGATCACAGAAGGCAGAGCCGTCCGGCACGGGCGGCTGCATGGAGGAATAGATGGCTACTGCTGAAACCGCTGGCACCATGACCGGCGCCGGGGTGGGAATCCTCGATAAGGAGCGAACGATCGCGGCCGCCGGCTTCAATCGTTGGCTGGTGCCGCCGGCCGCGCTCTGTATCCATCTTTGCATCGGCATGGCTTACGGCTTCTCGGTTTTCTGGCTGCCGCTGTCGCGCGCGATCGGGCTGACCGCGCCGAAAGCCTGCCCGGACATCTCGCTCGTCCAGGAGCTTTTCACCACCACTTGCGACTGGAAGGTCGCGAGCCTGGGGTGGATGTACACGCTGTTCTTTGTGTTCCTTGGCGTCTCCGCTGCGATCTGGGGTGGCTGGCTCGAGCGCGTCGGACCCCGCAAGGCAGGTGTCGTCGCCGCCTGCTGCTGGGCCGGCGGATTGTTGATCGGCGCGATCGGCGTTTACGTGCATCAGCTCTGGATCATGTGGCTCGGCTCCGGCGTGATCGGCGGCGTCGGGCTCGGGCTCGGCTACATCTCGCCGGTGTCGACGCTGGTGAAATGGTTCCCCGACCGGCGCGGCATGGCAACCGGAATGGCCATCATGGGCTTTGGCGGCGGTGCGATGATCGGCGCGCCGCTCGCCGATCTCTTGATGAACTACTTCAAGACTCCGACCTCGGTTGGCGTCTGGGAAACTTTCGTCACGATGGGCGCGATCTATTTCGTGTTCATGATGATCGGCGCCTTCCGCTATCGGCTTCCGCCGGTCGGCTGGCGTCCTGAGGGCTGGACACCGCCGAGCGAAACCAAGTCGATGATTTCGCAGCATCACGTGCACCTCGACAACGCCCACAAGACACCGCAGTTCTGGCTGATCTGGTGGGTGCTCTGCTTGAACGTGTCCGCCGGCATCGGCGTGATCGGCATGGCCTCGCCGATGTTGCAGGAAATCTTCGCGGGCAAGCTGATCGGGCTGCCCCACCTGACCTTCGGCCAACTCTCGGTCGAGCAGAAAACATTGATCGCGGGTATCGCCGCAGGCTTCGCCGGTCTCCTGTCGCTGTTCAATATCGGCGGCCGTTTCTTCTGGGCGTCGCTGTCCGACTATATCGGCCGCAAGAACACCTACTACACGTTCTTCCTGCTGGGCATTGCCCTTTATGCACTGGCGCCGACCTTCGCCAATATGGGTTCGAAGGCGCTGTTCGTGCTCGGCTTCGGCATCATCCTGTCGATGTATGGAGGCGGTTTCGCCACGGTGCCGGCCTATCTCGCCGACATGTTCGGCACGCAGTTCGTCGGCGCCATCCACGGCCGCCTGCTGACGGCCTGGTCGACCGCCGGCATCATCGGCCCGGTGGTGGTGAATTATCTCAGAGAGTTCCAGCTCGCCGCCGGCGTTCCCCGCGACAAGCTCTACGACAGCACCATGTACGTGTTGTGCGCGATGCTGGTCGCGGGCCTGATTTGCAACTATCTGATCAAACCCGTGAATCCGAAGTGGTACATGAGCGAGGCGGAAGTCGCGAAGCTGCAGGCCGCAAGTGCCAAGAGCCAGGCTGGTGTCCAGCACGGCTCGTTCGGCATCGGCAAGGGCGGTCTTGACGGCAAGGCCGCGCTGTTCTGGCTGTTTGTAGGCATTCCGCTCGCTTGGGGCGTTTGGAAGACCTTGCTGAGCGCGGCCAAGATCTTCTGATCCGGTTTCGCCGCGGGGCGTAAGGCGTCCCGCGGCGGTCTTTCTTGATCAATCAAAAATGAGCTTAGGGGGATTTTCCATGTTTCGTACCGGCGCCTGCCTCGCTGCCATGCTGCTCGCCGCCAGCCTTCAAACCGCGACGGCCCAGACCACGACGGCGCCGGCTTCCAGCTCGCCTCCGCCGGCCTCGACTACTGCCAAGCCGTCGAAGACGAAGCTGACGATGGAGAAGCTGAAGGAGATGAAGGCCAAATGGTCCTCCAACAGGCCCAAGCTGAAGGCATGCCGTGCGCAAGTGAAGGCCAAGGGGCTGATCGGCGACGACCGCTGGTTCTTTATCGCGGACTGCATGGAGAAGGGCTGATCGCCCGGGAGGCTACGGAGTTTGCTGTGAGGGGCAGGGCAGTGGAACGCTGCCCGCCCCTTAAATCATTATTCAAGCACAATTATTCTCTTGGCATCTGGCATGCCAGTAACTAGAGTCTTAATTGAGAGCAGGAACGAGACGTACGATGACTACTGACGTGCACCAGGTTCGCTCGTTCGAACATCCGGGCCAGGGACGGAAGCGGGCGAAGGCAACTCCCAAGGGCCGCCAGGTCGACCCCACTGCCGCAGAGGAGATCGAACTGTTGCTTGGCGACCGGCCGCGCCGGCGCGACCTCCTGATCGAGCATCTGCACCTGATCCAGGACAAATATCACCAGATCTCGGCGGCACATCTCGCCGCCCTTGCGGACGCGATGAAGCTGTCCTTCGCCGAAGTGTTCGAGACCGCGACCTTCTACGCGCATTTCGACGTGGTGAAGGAGGGCGAGCCCGACATCGCGCCGCTCACTATCCGCGTCTGCGATTCCCTGACTTGCGCGATGCTGGGCGGCGAAAAGCTGCTGCAGGACTTGCAGAGCAAGGCCGGTCCCACGATGCGCGTGGTGCGCGCGCCCTGCGTCGGCTTCTGCGACAATGCGCCGGTCGCCGAGGTCGGTCACCGCTACGTTCTCAACGCAACCACCTCCGAGGTTCTCGCGACCGCCGCGCGCGGCGAGACCGATCCGATCATTCCGAGCTATGTCGATTACGACGCCTATGTGAAGGATGGCGGATACAAGCTGCTCCGTGACCTTCGCGCAGGACGGATCAAAAAGGAGGATGTTCTCAAGGCGCTCGATGATTCCAGTCTGCGCGGACTTGGCGGCGCCGGCTTTCCGACCGGGCGGAAATGGCGCGCGGTGTTGGGCGAGCCTGGGCCGCGCGTGATGGTCGTCAATGCCGACGAGGGCGAACCCGGGACCTTCAAGGACCGCTTTTATCTGCTTCGTGACGTGCATCGCTTTCTCGAGGGTACGCTGATCGGCGCGGAGATCATCGACGCGTCCGATGTCTACATCTATCTGCGCGACGAATATCCCGCCGCGCACAAGCTGTTGCCGCTCGAGATTGCCAAACTCCCGGCAGGCGGCCCGACCGTGCACATAAGGCGCGGCGCCGGCGCCTATATTTGCGGCGAAGAATCCTCGCTGCTTGAAAGCATCGAAGGCAAGCGCGGGCTGCCCCGGCACAAGCCGCCTTATCCGTTCCAGGTCGGGCTGTTCGGCCTGCCGACGCTGATCAACAATCTCGAGACGTTGTTCTGGGTGCGCGACATCGTCGAGAAGGGCGCCGATTGGTGGAAGAGCTATGGCCGCAACGGCCGCTTCGGACTGCGCAGTTACTCGGTCTCGGGGCGGGTGAAGGATCCCGGCGTCAAGCTTGCGCCGGCCGGCATCACCGTTCGCGAACTGATCGACGAATACTGCGGCGGCATGGCCGACGGACACACCTTCCGCGCTTATCTTCCGGGCGGCGCCTCCGGCGGCATCCTGCCCGCGTCGATGGACGACATCCCGCTCGATTTCGGCACGCTGGAAAAATACGGCTGCTTCATCGGGTCGGCGGCGATCGTGATCCTGTCGCAGCAGGACAGCGTGAAGGCTGCAGCGCTCAATCTGATGCGCTTTTTCGAGGACGAGAGTTGCGGCCAATGCACGCCGTGCCGTGTCGGTACGCAGAAGGCGGCGCAGTTGATGGAACGCCCGGTCTGGAACACTCAACTGCTCGACGAGTTGAGCCAGGCGATGCGCGATGCGTCGATCTGCGGCTTGGGCCAGGCGGCCGCAAATCCGCTAACCTCCGTGATCAAATACTTCCCGGACGAGTTCAAGGACGCTGCCGAATGACCAAGATCCAGTTCGAACTCGATGGCAAGATGGTGCAGGCCAGGCCCGGCGAGACCATCTGGCAGGTCGCCAAGCGTCAGGGCACCGAGATCCCGCATCTGTGCTACTCGCCCGCGCCGGACTACCGGCCGGACGGCAATTGCCGCGCCTGCATGGTCGAGATCGAAGGCGAACGGGTGCTGGCGGCGTCCTGCAAGCGCACGCCATCGGTCGGCATGAAGGTGAAGACGGCAAGCGACCGCGCGGTCGCCGCCCAGAAAATGGTGATGGAGCTTTTGGTCGCCGACCAGCCGGCGCGCCAGACCTCGCATGACCCGGATTCAAAGTTCTGGCACTGGGCTGAAAAAACAGGTGTGACCGAAAGCCGCTTTCCCGCGGCCGAGCGCTGGACGACGGATGCCAGCCATCCGGCGATGCGCGTCAATCTCGATGCCTGCATCCAGTGCGGCCTGTGCGTGCGCGCCTGCCGCGAGGTGCAGGTCAATGACGTCATCGGCATGGCCTACCGGAATCACGGCTCGAAAGTCGTGTTCGACTTCGACGATCCGATGGGAGAATCGACCTGCGTCGCCTGCGGAGAATGCGTGCAGGCCTGTCCGACCGGCGCGCTGATGCCGGCGGTGATGCTCGACGACAAGCAGACCCGCGTCACCTATCCCGACAGAAAGGTCGATTCGCTCTGTCCGTATTGCGGCGTCGGCTGCCAGGTCACCTATCAGGTCAAGGACGAGAAGTTGATTTATGCCGAGGGCCGCGATGGTCCCGCCAATCACAACCGGCTCTGCGTCAAGGGCCGCTTCGGGTTCGACTATATCCATCATCCCAACCGGCTGACGAAGCCGCTGGTGCGGTTGCCTCATGTCAAGAAGGATGCCAACGACCAGGTCGACCCCGCCAATCCGTTCACGCATTTCCGCGAAGCGACCTGGGAGGAGGCGCTCGACTTCGCGGCCAAGGGGCTCGTCAAGATCCGCGACACCAAGGGCGTCAAGGCGCTCGCCGGCTTCGGCTCGGCCAAGGGCTCCAACGAAGAAGCCTATCTGTTCCAGAAACTGGTGCGCACCGGATTCGGCTCCAACAATGTCGATCACTGCACGCGGCTTTGTCACGCCTCGTCGGTTGCGGCGTTGTTCGAAGGCCTGAGTTCGGGCGCGGTGTCGGCGCCGTTTTCGGCTGCGCTCGATGCCGATGTCATTGTCGTGATCGGCGCCAATCCGACCATCAACCATCCGGTCGCCGCGACCTTCATCAAGAACGCGACAAAAAACGGCGCGAAACTGATCGTGATGGATCCGCGCAGGCAGACGCTGTCGCGGCATGCCTACAAGCACCTCGCCTTCAAGCCGGGCAGCGACGTCGCGCTCTTGAACGCGATGATCAACACCATCATCACTGAAGGTCTCACCGACGAGCAATACATCGCGGGCTATACCGAGGGCTACGAGGATCTGAAGGTCAAGATCAAGGAGTTCACGCCGGAGAAGATGGCGCCGATCTGCGGCATTCCGGCCGAAACCTTGCGCGAGGTGGCGCGGATGTATGCGCGCGCCAAGGCCTCAATCATCTTTTGGGGCATGGGCATCAGCCAGCACGTGCACGGCACGGACAATGCGCGCTGCCTGATTGCGCTCGCCTTGATCACCGGCCAGGTCGGCCGTCCCGGCACGGGCCTGCATCCGCTGCGCGGCCAGAACAACGTCCAGGGCGCATCCGACGCCGGTCTGATCCCGATGTTCCTGCCGGACTATCAGCCGGTCGGCCGCGACGACATGCGCGGTGCCTTCGAAAAGCTGTGGCAGAAAGAGCTCGATCCGGTTCGCGGTCTCACCGTGGTGGAGATCATGAACGCGATCCATGCCGGCGAGATCACCGGCATGTATATCGAGGGCGAAAATCCCGCGATGTCCGATCCGGATCTGCAGCACGCGCGCGAAGCACTGGCCAAGCTCGAACATCTCGTGGTGCAGGATCTGTTCGTCACCGAGACGGCGTTCCATGCCGACGTGATCCTGCCGGCCTCCGCCTTCGCGGAAAAATCCGGCACCTTCACCAACACCGACCGCCGCGTGCAACTCGCGCGCGAGGTGATCAAGCCGCCGGGCGACGCCCGCCAGGATCTCTGGATCATCCAGGAGATCGCCAAGCGGATGGGGCTGCCGTGGAATTATTCGGGGCCGGGCGAGGTTTACAGCGAAATGGCGCAGTTGATGCCATCGCTCGACAACATTAGCTGGGAGCGGGTGGTGCGCGAGGGGGCCGTGACCTATCCGGCCGACGATCCCAACAAGCCCGGCAACGAGATCATCTTCACCACGGGTTTTCCGACCGAAAGCGGCCGCGGCAAGATCGTGCCGGCGAAGGTGCTGCCGCCGGACGAATTGCCCGACGACCAGTATCCGATGGTGCTGTCGACCGGCCGCGTGCTCGAGCATTGGCACACCGGCGCGATGACGCGGCGCGCCAGCGTGCTCGACGAGATCGAGCCGGAGGCGGTCGCCTTCATGTCGCCGAAGGACATGCGGCGGATGAAGTTGCGCCCCGGCGATTTCATCCGACTCGAGACGCGGCGCGGCGCGGTCGAGGTCAAGGTGCGCGCCGACGGCGACGTGCCGGTCAACATGGTGTTCATGCCGTTCTGTTATGCGGAGGCGGCCGCCAACCTTCTCACCAATCCCGCGCTCGATCCGTTCGGCAAGATTCCGGAGTTCAAGTTCTGCGCGGTGCGGGCGGAACCGGTCGAGATGCGCACCGCGGCGGAGTAGGCGCGCATCTTTATGCGGCGCTTATGGCGCGGCGCGAAGCCCCGTCTCGATTTCCTATGAGGCGATGTGCATCCTTCATTTCGCCCGGCGATCCGCGCCGGGCCTGGGATGATGGGCATGACCTTGCTTCAATTGCATCGCCACGATTTGCGTGGCACGGCCGGCGGCGGCCGCGCGACCTTCGCGCACGCTTTCCGGCGGCTTCATGCGGCGCTTCGGCTGATCCATTAGTCGATCAAGGTTGCCAAGCTGCGGCGGCTGCAGAGCGAATTGATGTTCCATGCGGACGACGGCGGGGAGGAGTCCGCAGACCAAAACGCGGCAAGATATCCGCAGCGCCCGCTGATCCTCTCCGACAAGTGGGATTTTTAAGCCGCGCCGGAGGCCGGGGCGATCGCGATCTCATAAGAGTCGTATAGGATGAGGTATCGAAGTTCCGAGGCGCTGTCAGGCAAAGTTGTCGCAGCAGAGCGGTGCAATGAGAGCCTCCGCGCGCGGAGCAGGAGGCACGCTCGGCCGGCTCGAGGCGGGCGCGAGTTGTTGTGCCTCCACGAGCGCGGTCAACAGTGCAAGCGCGAGGTCCGTGTGATGCGTCTCGATCGATTGATCGAGCCAGTCGGGAAGCTCGCGCTGACGCGACAGAGCGCAATGCCATTCGCCGCCGTCGTAGGCGATTCGGCGTAGCTGCCATTGCGGCAGTTCGAGCTCGATCAGGGCCAGCGCCGCATCCGTCCAGGCTCCGGCGCCGATCAGGCGTTCGATCCGCACCGTCCTGGCACTCTGCGAATGCGAGGGAAAGCGCCGGCAAGTTTTGCGGATGAAATCCCAAAGCAGTGCCGCGTTCGGATTTGGTGCTTCGCTCAGCGGGCGGTTGATTGCGCAGGTAGTTTGAAACTGGGGAAAATGCAGCATAGACGTCATCTCGCCAGGGATGAGACAGCCTTCACAGCCGGCAAGATGGTCAAAGCGCCATTTGAAAACGAGATCACTCCCAGCAAAGAGTTATAGGGATTTCATAAGAGTACTGTTCTGTTCGGGCGATCCCTGCGGCTTGCGAGGTTCGCGCCTACGCAGCCTGGCGTGCGCAATAAACCAAATTGGCCGAAGTCTCAGATTTTGAGCGACTGTAATTGATCGGCGGGCTCAATCGATTGAGTCGCCGACATTTATACGATTCCTATAATTTTGGCGTATCGGCCGTCTCGAAAACATACGCGCGGAGTGGCACCTCGAACACCGTCATGACGGGTCAGGGGCTTTGTGGCCTCAACTTTGTTGATTTGCCGCAAAGCGCCTCCCGGAGACCGGCGATGGTTATTTCCATAATAACCAGGCGCAATAAGGAGCATTCCATGATGGACGTTCTGATGGTGGCCCTCACAATCGGCTGGTTCGCGCTCGCAATCGGCTATGTCTATGCCTGTGAGCGGCTCTAAAGGGAGAATAGGTCATGATCTTTGACTATTCGCTCGCTGCGGCCGTTTCAGTCGGCCTGCTGGTTTACCTGACTTACGCGCTGCTCCGACCTGAGCGGTTCTGACCGCATCTCGCCTCTGCGCATCTCCTGAAGGGCTCATCCCATGACCGTTATCGGCTGGCTGCAAATCATTCTCTATTGCGTCATCATCGTCGCGCTGGTCAAACCGCTCGGCTGGTACATGACGCGCGTCTTCAACGGCGAGCGCACCTTTTTGTCGCCGGTTCTGCGCCCGGTCGAGGCTGGCCTTTACTGGATCAGCGGCGTCGACGCGAGACGAGAGCAGCATTGGCTGACCTATACGGTCTCGATGCTGCTGTTCCATGTGGGCGGCGTCCTCATCATCTACGGGCTGATGCGGCTGCAGGCGTTCCTGCCTTTCAACCCGGCCGGGCAATCGGCGGTCGCCGAGGACCTCTCCTTCAACACGGCGATCAGCTTTATCACCAATACCAACTGGCAGAATTACGGTGGCGAGAGCACGCTGTCCTATCTGGTGCAGATGCTCGGGCTCACTCACCAGAACTTCCTGTCGGCTGCGACCGGCATCGTCCTTGCGGTTGCGCTGATCCGCGGTTTTGCCCGCGCCTCGGTGCGGACTGTTGGCAATTTCTGGGTCGACGTGACCCGCTGCACGCTCTACATCCTGCTGCCGATCTGCATCGTCTACGCCCTGTTCCTGGTCTGGCAGGGCATGCCGCAAACGCTTGGCGAGTACGTCGAGGCCACGACGCTCGAAGGCGCTAAGCAGACCATTGCGGTCGGACCGGTCGCCTCTCAAATCGCGATCAAGATGCTCGGCACCAATGGCGGCGGCTTCTTCAACGCCAACGCGGCGCATCCGTTCGAGAATCCGACCGCGCTGTCGAATTTCGTGCAGATGATCTCGATCTTCTCGCTCGGCGCGGCCCTGACCAATGTGTTCGGCCGCATGGTCGGCAACCAGCGCCAGGGCTGGGCGATCCTGGCTGCCATGGGCGTGCTGTTCCTTGCCGGCGTCACCGTGACCTATTGGGCGGAAGCGAACGGCACCACCGCGCTCGATGCGCTGGGACTGACCGGCGGCAACATGGAAGGCAAGGAAGTCCGATTCGGCATCGTTGCTTCGTCGCTGTTTGCGGTGATTACCACCGACGCGTCCTGCGGCGCGGTCAATGCCATGCATGACAGCTTCACCGCGCTTGGCGGCATGATCCCGCTCATCAACATGCAGCTTGGCGAGGTTATCGTCGGCGGCGTTGGTGCCGGCCTCTACGGCATGCTCATTTTCGTGATCATCTCGATCTTTGTCGCCGGCCTGATGGTCGGCCGCACGCCGGAATATGTCGGCAAGAAGATCGAGGCGCGCGAGGTGAAGATGGCGATGCTCGCGATCCTGGTGCTGCCGTTGATGTATCTCGGCTGGACCGCGGTTGGCGTAGTACTGCCCTCGGCGGTCGCCTCGATGAACAATGCCGGGCCGCACGGTTTCACGGAAGTACTTTACGCCTACACTTCCTCGACCGGTAACAACGGCTCGGCTTTCGCTGGCCTGTCGGGCAACACCTTCTTCTACAACCTGACCCTGGCGAGCGCGATGTTTGTGGGGCGTTTCTTCATGATCGTCCCGGCCATGGCGATTGCAGGCTCGCTGGCGGGCAAAAAATCCCATCCACCGTCAGCCGGCACCTTCCCGACCACCGGCGGCCTGTTCGTCGGCCTCGTGGTTGGCGTGATCCTGATCATCGGCGGCCTGACCTTCTTCCCGGCACTGGCGCTGGGGCCGATTGTCGAGCATCTCGCGATGAACGCGGGCACGCTGTACTGAGCGATCTGATTCGGAGTTACGTCCATGGAACCTGTCCATAAACTGAACAAGCGGATGCCGGTTGCCACGATGCTGGATCCGAAGATCGTGATGCCGGCGATCTGGTCATCCTTCGCCAAGCTTGATCCGCGCGTGATGATGAAGAACCCGGTCATGTTCGTGGTCGAGGTCGTCGCCGCATTGACCACCGTAATCTTCCTCCGCGACCTTGTGAGCGGCGGGGAGCATCTTTCCTTCACCTTCCAGATCATCGTCTGGCTCTGGTTCACGGTGGTGTTTGCCAACTTTGCCGAAGCGGTCGCCGAAGGCCGCGGCAAGGCGCAGGCGGAGACGCTGCGAAAGACCCGGACGGAGAGCCAGGCCAAGTTGTTGAGCGGCTCGAACGGGACTTACCGGCTCGTTCCCGGCACCAGCCTCAAGGTCGGCGATATCGTGCTGGTCGAGGCCGGCGACATGATTCCCTCTGATGGTGAAGTGATCGAGGGCGTCGCCTCGGTGAACGAAGCGGCGATAACAGGCGAATCCGCGCCAGTGATCCGTGAGTCCGGCGGCGATCGCTCCGCCGTGACCGGCGGCACGCAGGTGCTGAGTGACTGGATCCGCGTGCGAATCACCGCAGCGCAAGGTTCGACCTTCATTGATCGCATGATCAAGCTGGTCGAAGGTGCCGAGCGGCAGAAGACGCCGAACGAGATCGCACTCAACATCCTGCTCGCGGGTCTGACCATCATCTTCGTGTTCGCGACGGTGACGATCCCGAGCTATGCGACCTATGCCGGCGGCACGATCTCGGTTGTGATCCTGGTCGCGCTGTTCGTCACGCTGATTCCGACGACGATCGGCGCGCTGCTCTCCGCGATCGGCATCGCCGGCATGGACCGCCTCGTGCGGTTCAATGTGCTCGCGATGTCGGGACGCGCGGTGGAAGCCGCCGGTGACGTCGATACGCTCTTGCTCGACAAGACCGGCACCATCACGCTCGGCAATCGACAGGCGACCGCGTTTCGTCCCATTCGTGGCGTAAGCGAGCAGGAGCTTGCGGATGCGGCGCAGCTTGCCTCCCTTGCGGACGAAACGCCGGAAGGCCGCTCCATCGTTGTGCTGGCCAAGGAGAAATACGGCATTCGCGGCCGCGACATGCAAGAACTTGGGGCCAACTTCATTCCTTTCACGGCACAAACGCGCATGAGCGGCGTCGATGCGGGCGGCTCGTCCGTACGCAAGGGCGCGGTCGATGCGATCCTCAATTATGTCAGCGGAGGCGCACCGGTGGTGGCCACCGGCAACGTTGCGCGGCTGGCGCAACCCGTGGCCCAATCCGAAGCGGGCCGCGAGATCCAGGCCATTGCGGACGAAATCGCGAAATCCGGCGGCACACCGCTCGCGGTCGCCAGGGACGGTCGCCTGCTCGGCGTCGTGCAGCTCAAGGACATCGTCAAGGGCGGCATCCGCGAGCGCTTTGCGGAACTGCGCCGCATGGGCATCCGCACCATCATGATCACCGGCGATAACCCGATGACTGCGGCCGCGATCGCAGCCGAGGCTGGCGTCGACGATTTTCTGGCGCAGGCGACGCCGGAGGACAAGCTGAAGCTGATCCGCGACGAGCAGGCCAAAGGAAAACTGGTCGCGATGTGCGGCGACGGCACCAATGACGCCCCCGCGCTGGCGCAGGCCGACGTCGGCGTTGCCATGAATACCGGGACGCAAGCCGCGCGAGAGGCCGGCAACATGGTTGACCTCGATTCCAATCCGACCAAGCTGATCGAAGTGGTCGAGATCGGCAAACAGCTCCTGATGACCCGCGGCGCGCTGACGACGTTCTCGATTGCGAACGACGTAGCGAAATATTTCGCCATCATCCCGGCGATGTTCCTGGCGTTCTATCCACAGCTCAGCGTACTCAACATCATGCACCTGGCGAGCCCGCAGAGCGCGATCCTGTCGGCGATCATCTTCAATGCGCTGATCATCATCGCCCTGATTCCCTTGGCGCTCAAAGGCGTGGCCTATCGCGCGGTCGGCGCCGGCGCGCTCCTGCGCCGCAACCTGCTGATCTATGGCGTCGGCGGCATCATCATTCCCTTTATCGGCATCAAGGCGATCGACCTCGTCGTGGCCGCCTTGCACCTCGCTTGAGGAGACTGTCATGTTGAGAGAAATACGCCCTGCGATCGTTCTTCTTCTCGCGCTTACGCTGATCACGGGGCTTGCCTATCCGTTGGCTATGACCGGGATTGCCGGGGTGCTCTTTCCAAGGCAGGCTCAAGGAAGCCTGATTGAAAAGGACGGCAAGGTCGTCGGCTCCGCGCTGATTGGACAGGAGTTCAAGGACGACAAATATTTCCACGGCCGGCCCTCGGCAACGACCGCGCCCGATCCAAACGATTCGACCAAAACCGTGCCTGCGCCCTATAACGCGGCCAATTCCGGCGGCTCCAACCTCGGGCCAACCAGCAAGGCGCTGAACGACCGGATCAAGGAAGATGTCGAGAAGCTGAAAGCCGAAAATCCCGGCTCGTCTGTCCCGGTCGATCTCGTTACCACCTCGGCGAGCGGGCTTGATCCCGACATTTCGCCTGAGGCTGCGTTATTCCAGGTGCCGCGCGTGGCCAAGGCGCGAAACATGCCGGAGGAGCGGGTCCGCGACTTGGTTAACAAGACCGCGCAAGGCCGGCTGCTCGGGCTTTTGGGAGAGCCACGCGTGAACGTGCTGGCGCTCAATCTCGCGCTCGACGCCGATGCATCGAGATAGCCCGCTATGATCGCGAGACGCCGGAGACTATAATCGCGGCATGGTCCAACTGCGCCGCGATCCCGAACAACGCCCCTTGCCGGAAGCCTTGCTGGAGGCAGCAAAGCGCGAGCAGGGCGGCGTTGGCCGGCTCAAGATCTTCGTCGGCGCCGCGCCTGGTGTCGGCAAGACCTATGAGATGCTGCAGAGCGCACATGCCAAGCTGAGGGCAGGCGCCGATGTCGTCGTTGGCTTCGTCGAGACCCATGGACGCGCGGAGACCGAAACCCTCCTGCGGGGGCTCGAGGTCATTCCCCGCAAGCGGATCGAATACAGGGGCCAGATGCTCGAGGAGATGGACCTCGATGCCGTGATCGCGCGGCACCCGCAGATCGCCCTCGTCGACGAACTCGCCCACACCAATGTCGAGGGTAGCCGCCATCCGAAGCGCTATCTCGACGTCGAGGAACTGCTCTCGCGCGGTATCGACGTCTACACTGCAGTCAACATCCAGCACATCGAGAGTCTCAACGACGTGGTCGCGCAGATCACGCATGTGCGGGTGCGCGAGACTGTGCCCGATTCGGTATTCGATCGCGCCGATGCGATCGAGCTGATCGACCTTACACCTGATGACCTGATCCAGAGGCTGAAGGAAGGCAAGGTCTACGTTCCCAAACAGGCCGAGCGTGCGCTGGAGCATTATTTTTCTCCGGGTAACCTGACTGCGCTGCGCGAACTCGCGCTGCGCCGCACCGCCGAGCGCGTCGACGAGCAATTGCTCACCCACATGCAGGCCAACGCGATTGCCGGACCCTGGGCCGCGGGCGAGCGCATCCTGGTCTGCGTCAGCGAAGACCCGCGCGCGGCGGGGCTTGTGCGCTACACCAAACGGGTCGCCGACCGCGTGCACGCGCCCTGGACTGCGATCTCAATCGAGACGCGGCGCAGCATGCAACTGACCGACGAGCAGCGCGACCGGCTTGCCGAGACCATGCGTCTGGCCGAGGCGCTCGGCGGAGAGGCCC
>Ga0306917_10000758_pt1 | contig 14202 bp, 10 predicted proteins | sample tim00Cox00000000_FD_203313 | JGI IMG/M metagenome (GOLD analysis project Ga0306917, IMG submission 203313) | Lab enrichment of tropical soil microbial communities from Luquillo Experimental Forest, Puerto Rico - timezero.00C.oxic.00.000.000 (v2)... | ecosystem: Environmental > Terrestrial >... | reverse complement strand
ACATCTGGCGGGTCAGGATGCCCCGAACCTCGGTGACGACGGCGCCGGCGGATTCGAAGGCTTTCGCGGCCTTTACCGTGACGACGCGCACGGGCTCTTCGAGCGCCTGGCCGACGCCGGGATCGAGCAGAAGGCCAAGCCGCAGCTTGCGCGACGATTTTTCCAGCGCCTTCCAGTTGATGTCGTTTGGCGGCAGGCTCATGCCGTCGCGGCGGTCGGGTTTCGAAAGCACGCTCATCATCAACGCGGCATCATCGACGGTGCGGGTCATGGGGCCGGCGGCGCGGCCGACATACGGAGGATCGATCGGGACCCGTCCAAGGCTCGGCTTCAGGCCGACAACACCGCACCAGCATGAGGGCAACCGCACCGAGCCGCCGATATCGGTGCCGAGATGCAGCGGGCCGTAGCCGGCGGCAGCGGCCGCGCCCGCACCGGCGCTGGAGCCGCCGGGATTCTTGGAGAGGTCCCAGGGATTGCGCGTGAGCGGATGGAGGCTCGAGAGCCCCGACGACAACATGCCGTAGTCAGGCATCGTCGTCTTGGAGAAGATGATGGCGCCGGCTTCGCGCAGACGCGCCGCGGGCGGCGCATCGGCGGGCTCGGGCTTCTGCGGCTCGCTGGCAGCGCCCAGCGGCTTCGGCTGACCCTTTGTCGCGATGTTGTCCTTGATCGTGACCGGCACGCCGTCGAGATGGCCCGTCGACTCGCCCTTGTTCCAGCGTTCGGTGGAGGCCTTTGCGGCGGCGCGCGCGCCGTCGGGGTCGAACAGATAGAGCGCCTTGATGTGCGGCTCCCAAGCGGCGATATGCGCCAGCAGGTCCTCCATGACGTCCGACGGCGTGAATTGCCGCGCCTTGTAGCCCGCGATCAGGTCGACCGCGGACAAATCGTGCAGCGAGGTGACCGCTTCCTGCTCTGCCGTCCTATGCATGGGCGCCTACCGGCATGCGGGTTTCGATGATGCGGGCGAACACGCTGGCGCCGATCGGAAGGATCTTGTCGTCGAGCACGTAGCCGGGATTATGAACGGGCACCGAGCCGTCATGGCCGATCCAGAAATAGGCGCCGGGCACCGCCCGCATCATGTCGGCGAAATCCTCGCTGCCCATCTTCGGCTGCGAGCGCGTGAAGACCTTCGAAGGCTCGACGATCGTGCGCGCGGCGTCTTCGACCACGCGCGACTGCTCCTCCTTGTTGACGAGCACGCTGAACGTGTCGCGGATATCGGCCTCGATCTCGACTTGGAACGCGGCCGCCATGCCGGTGCAGAGCGCGCGCATGCGCTCGCGAATCAGCGCGCGCGCCTCGTCGGAAAAGGCGCGCACGGTGCCGCACAACCAGGCTTCGCCGGGGATGACATTGTAGGCGGAGCCTGCATGAAGTTGCGTGATCGATAACACCGCCGCCTGCAAGGGGTCGACATTGCGGCTGACGATGGTCTGCAACGCCTGTCCCAGCGTCATCGCGATGACGATCGCGTCTTTCGAGCGCTCCGGCATCGCGCCATGCGCGCCGTAGCCGTAGATCTTGATGTCGAAGAAATCGGCGCCGGCCATCGCAGGACCCGGCAGGATCGCGATCTCGCCATGATTGAGATCGGGCGCATTGTGCAGCCCATAGACTTCGTCGCAGGGAAATTTTTCGAACAATCCGTCCTTGATCATGGCCCGCGCGCCGCCGAGACCTTCCTCGGCCGGCTGGAAGATGAAGTGTACGGTGCCGTCGAAATTCCGGGTTTCGGCGAGGTAGCGCGCAGTCCCGAGCAGCATGGTGGTATGGCCGTCATGGCCACAACCGTGGAAGCGGCCGGGAATGGTGGAGCGCCATTTCAGATTGGTCTTTTCTTCCATCGGCAACGCGTCCATGTCGGCGCGCAGCCCGATGCGCCTGGTCCCGCTTCCCTTGCCCTTGAGCACGCCGACCACGCCGGTGCCGCCGAACCCGCGATGCACCTCGACGCCCCATTGCGCGAGTTTTTCCGCGACGATGCCGGAGGTCCGCACCTCCTCAAAGCCGATCTCCGGATGCGCGTGCAGGTCGCGGCGGATGGCGGTGAGTTCGTCGGCATAGCCCTGGATGCGGTCGATGGTCGGCATGTCTGTTTATCCGGTTATCCGTGATTTGGTTTGAGGAATGAAAGCAGGGCCGTTCGGCCTGAGGCGAACGCCCGGACGCAGCCGCGTCCAGGGGAAAGATGCGGGATCGGCCGGCATTGCGCCGGGTGCGGCGCAGATCAAAAGCTTTGCCGCCATCGGCTCGAAATCGGCGCGGAAGTGCACCGAGCTCTTGTTCACCAGGATTTTCTGCCGCGTCGGTTCGATGCCGACATCGCGATACATCGCTTGATCGGCGAGCTGCGCCTTGTGCGAAGCGACCACCACGCGGACGTCGCCGATGCGCAAGCAGGCCGATGGACCCATCTCCATAAGGCGGCCGCCGTAATAGGGACCGGAGGCGACGTAATTGCCGTCCGACAGCTTTTCGACGACGAATGTCTCGTTATATGGCGCATCGCCCGTGATCCCGGATTTTCCGCCGAGAGCGAGCCGCACGGTGCTGCCTTCGCCAGCCTGGTGCGCGGCTCTCGCCGATTGCGGATCGTAGATCACGCCAAGCGCGGCGGCTTGCGCGCCGTTGCGGACCAGCGCCCGCAGCATGCCGGTCGTGTCGGAATCGCCGCCGGCACCGGGATTGTCCTGGGTGTCGGCGATGACGACTGGCCCGGTCGCGGTCTTTGCCAGCTCCATCGCGTAGCGGACGCCTTCATCGGGCGAATAGATCTTGCCGTCGAAATCATCCTCATGACTTTGCACCAATGCCGCGACCGCATCCGCCGCGGCGTCGGCATCTTTCTGCGTCAGGCCGTAGGCAAATACGCTCGGCACGCAATGCTCGAAATCGGCGGCAGGAAATCCCGGCGCGAAAGAGAGCGTCGGCACCGCTTCGCTTTGAAGCGCCGCAAGTTTCTCATAAATGCCTTTGGCGGGCCGATCATTGGTGCATTGCCAACTGATCGGAATCAGAAAGGGCACCTGCCGGAATGCCTTCGCCAGGCGCCGCTTGGTCTTGAGCAGCAGCGCGAGATGCCTCGCGGCGGCGCGGCCCGTCATGGCCATGTCGACATGCGGGTAAGTGCGATAGGCGATCAGTGCGTCGGCAAGCTCAACCATCTGCGGCGTGACATTGGCGTGCAAATCGAGGCTGATAACCAAAGGCAGATCCTTGCCGACGATTTTCCGCACGCGTGCCAGAATTTCACCTTCGCCGTCGTCGAAATGTTCGCTCACCATCGCGCCATGGAGGTCGAGATAGACGGCATCGAGCGGACCGGCGGATGCAATGCCGTCGACCATCGACTTCACGATACGCTCGAAGGCATCCCTGGTGACGTGTGCAGAGGGGCTTGCACCGCAGGAAACGGTCGGCGCCAGATCCCAGCCCTCGTCTTTGGCCGCTTCGATGAAACCCGACAATCCCGTATTGATGCGGTGCATGGCCCTGAACACGTCCGGCCCGACGGCCATTGCCGGCCAGCCGCCACCGTGCACGAAGTCCTGGTAGGTGGCCTTCGTCGGCGCAAAGGTGTTGGTCTCGTGCAGGAAGCCGCCGACCGCGATGCGGGTCATCAACGCTGTCTCAGTGATGTGTTCGTGCGCAGGACGTTAGCCCTGCGTGAGCGAGAAGCGCAAGCGAGGAAGCAATTCCATTTTGCATGACCCGCAACGAGGTCTGTCATTGCGGGACGCTGCCTAGCAACGCTACGGAATGATGACGCGGGGTTTACTCCGCAGCCGTTGCGGCAACCGGCCTGAAATTCGCAAAATCCCAGCCGCGACCGGGGGCGGCGTCCAGCAGTGCGCGGGTATAGGCCTGTTTCGGATTGGTCAGCACCTCGCCAGCCGGGCCCTGTTCGACGATGCGACCATGTTGCATCACGGCAACGTCGTCGCAGATTTGCGCCGCGACACGAAGATCGTGGGTGATGAACAACAACGCAATGCCGAGGCGCCCCTGGATTTCATCGAGCAGTTCCAGCACCTGTGCCTGCACGGAAACGTCGAGCGCGGAGACGGCTTCGTCTGCGACCAGCACATCGGGATCGAGCGCGATCGCACGCGCGATCGCGATGCGCTGGCGCTGGCCGCCGGAGAATTGATGGGGATAGCGCGAGATCGCGTCCGCCGGCAGATCGACGAGCTCGAGCAGCTCGCGGGCCTTTTCCAGCGCCTCGGCGCGCGGCGTGCCATAGTTGATGGGACCTTCCGCGATGGTCTCGCCGACGGTGACGCGCGGATTGAGCGAACGATAGGGATCCTGGAACACGATCTGGATTTTCTTGCGATGCGGCTGCAACAGGCGACGCGACAGTTCCGAGATTTCGCATCCCGCAAGACGGATTCCGCCCGAGGTCGGATCGATCAGCCGCACGATGCAGCGCGCCACCGTCGATTTGCCGGAGCCGCTCTCGCCGACGATGCCGAGCGTGCGGCCCTTGCGCAAGATGAGCGTGACGTCCTTGGCAGCCGTCACCTCGCGTGTGCTCCCGAGGAAGGAACGCTCGCGATAGACCTTGCCGAGGTCGTTAGCTTCCAGCACCACCGGCTCTTTCGTTTCCGGGCGCGGCGCGCGCGGCACCAGGCTCGGCACGGAGACAAGCAGGTTGCGGGTATATTCGTTTGTCGGCGCGCGCAGGATGCTGTCGAGCGAGCCGGTCTCGACCAGCCGCCCGCCACGCATGACCGCGACGCGGTCGGCGATCTCGGCGACAACGCCCATGTCGTGGGTGATGAACAGCACGGCAGTGCCGTGATCGCGCTGCAGGTCGCGGATCAGGGTCAGGATCTGCTTTTGCGTGGTGACGTCGAGCGCGGTGGTCGGCTCGTCCGCGATCAGGAGTTTCGGTTCCAGCACCAGTGCCATCGCGATCATGATGCGCTGGCGCTGGCCGCCGGAGAGCTTGTGCGGATAGGAAGCGAAGATGCGCTCGATCTCCGGCAGGCGGACCTGATCCATCATGTCGAGGATACGTTTGCGACGCGTGCGCGCATCGAGATCGGTGTGCGCGCGCAACACCTCGTCGATCTGGCGGCCGACCGGCAACACCGGATTGAGGGCCGTCATCGGCTCCTGAAAGATCATCGCCATCCGCGTGGCGCGCAATTGCCGCATGCGGCGATCGCCCGCCGTGAGCAACTCTTCGCCGACAAGCCTGATGCTGCCGCCGGTCGGCACCAGCGAACCTTTTTGCAGCAGGCCCATCACGCTGAGCGAGGTCACCGATTTGCCGGAGCCGCTTTCACCGACCACGCACAGCGTCTCGCGTCGGCCGACGTCGAGCGACACGCCATCGATGATCCGCGTCGCGCCTGCATTCCTGCCGAGGCTGACGACGAGATCTCTGATGTCGAGTACGGTGTCGGTCATGCCTTGCCGCCCTCGCGCTGCTTCATCCGCGGATCGAGCGCATCGCGCGCGGCATCGCCGATCAGGTTCACGCTGAGGATCGTGATCGACAGCAAAAGTCCGGGCCAGAAGATCAAGGACGGCTTGATCTGAAAATAGGAACGCCCTTCGGCTATGATGTTGCCCCAGGTCGGGGTTTCCGGGCTGAGGCCAGCGCCGAGGAACGACAGGATCGCTTCGGTGAGGATCGCCGACGCGCAGACATAAGTGCCCTGGACGATCAGCGGCGCGACCGTGTTCGGCATCAGATGCCGCCACATGATCTTGGGCAGCCCGGAGCCGACCGAGATCGCAGCCTCGACATAGGGCTCCTCCCGCGCCGAGAGGACGACTGCACGCACCAGCCGCGCCACGCGCGGAATTTCCGGAATGGTGATGGCGACCAGGACGGTCACGACGCTGGCGCCCGACAGCGAGACGACTGCGATGGCGAGCAGAATCGCCGGGATCGCCATCAATCCATCCATCACGCGCATCATGACGGCATCGACCCATTTGAAGAAGCCGGAGACGAGCCCGATCACGAGTCCGATGCCGACCGAGACGATTGCGGCCCCAACCCCGATCAACAGCGAAATCCGTGCGCCAAAGATGATGCGCGACAACAGATCGCGGCCGTAGGCGTCGGTGCCAAGCAAGAACTCCGCGCTCGACGGTTTCAGGCGCTGCGCTGGCGCGAGCAACAGCGGATCGTGTGGGGCGAGGTAGGGCGCGAGAATCGCCATCGCGACGATCAGGAGCAGGCAGGCGGTGGCAGTTGCAATGATCGGCGTTGCCGCGAGGAAGCCGAGGGTCGGCCGGAACGGCCTGGTGATCGGTATTGACGGGCCTGGTAAGGTCTCGATTGCCATCGGTACCTGACCTCAGTAGCGGATTCTGGGATCAAGAAGCGTGTAGGCGACGTCGATCAAGAGATTGACGGTGACGTAGAGCAGCGAGGTCAGAAGGATCATCGCCTGGATCACCGGATAGTCGCGCGCCAACACGGCATCGACGGTGAGGCGGCCGATGCCAGGCAGGTTGAACACGCTTTCGGTCACGACGACGCCCGAGATCAGCAGCGCGAAGCCTGAGCCGATCACTGTGATGACGGGGACCGCGGCATTGCGCAAGCCAGCAGGACTGCGATCTCGCCGATACCCTTGGCGCGCGCAGTACGGATGTAATCCTCGCCGAGCACGTCGAGCATGGCCGCCCGTGTCATGCGCGCAATCAGCGCAACATAGATGAAGGAGAGGGTGAGCGTCGGCAGCACGAGACGTTCGAGGAACGGCCCAAAGCCCGCTGTGATACTGCGGAAGCCCTGTACCGGCAGCCAGCGCAGGTCGATCGCAAAGATCTGGATGAGAACATAGCCGATCACGAATACCGGCACGGAGAAGCCGAGCACCGACAATCCCATCACGAAACGGTCGATCCACGTGCCGTGTTTCCAGGCTGCGACCACGCCGAGCGGCACGGCGATCAGGATGGAGAGGATGATGGTCGAGAGCGCGATCGAGATCGAGGGCTCGATACGCTGGCCGATCATCTTCAAAACCGGAACATTGGAGATCAGGGAAACGCCGAGGTCACCGTGCAGCAGCTTGTCGATCCAGGTGAAGAACTGGATGTAGATCGGTTGATTCAGGCCGAGCGAAACACGGATGCGCTCAAGCTGTTCCGGAGTTGCATTGTCGCCGGCGAGAATTGCGGCGGGATCGCCCGGCGTCAGCCGCAGGAGTAGAAACACGAACAATGCGACCACGCCCATGACGGGAATGGCGGCAAGCACGCGGCGAAGCAAATAACCGAGCATCGAAACGCCAATCTCTCGGCAGCGGTCGTCAAATCATGCGGACTTCGGAATCTAACTGAAGGCTTTTGTAGGTCCTTGGCAATCCGCCATTTTACGATAGGCCTGTTTTTTGGCTGCCGCTCGCGCTGCAAGCCCCATGCCATGACCAGGGCAGGGAGCCGTGGCTTCAGGGCATGCGGTTCTCGCCGATCGACATGGCGCAGATGCGCGACAAGTGCACGTAGGGCAGCCCGGTTTCCTCGGCCCAGGCGTTGAACTGCGCCTGCACCTTGGCAAGGTCGCCCTTGGATTTGACTTCGCTTGCGATGTCGAGGCCTGCATCGCGCAGGCAGGCCACCACATCCTGCGACGTCACGAATCCGTCCCAGCCGACAAAGCGCAAAAACATCTGACCGGTGTTGCCGCCGAGCCGGCTGCCTCGCTTGGCGAGAAGGTCGAGCAGGCCGATCTCGTCGGACGAGGGCCAGTTCGCCAAAAATTTCCCGAAGCTTCCATGCTCTTTCGCGATCGCCTGGACCAAAGCCGCATTCTCGCGCACGGATGAGATTTTTGCGCCGTTGCGCACGATGCGCGCGTCCTTCAACAGGCCGTCCCAGTAGTCGTCGGGCTGGAAGGTCAGCTTGGCCGGATGGAAGTTGAGAAAAGCATCCTCAAAGCCCTGCCACTTCGCTTCGATCACGCTCCAGGCAAATCCTGCGCAAAACACCCGCCTGGTCATCTCGGAGAGAAAGCGATCGTCCGAAAGCTTCTCCAGCGCTTTGGCGCTGGGTTTCTTCGGCAGCAGCTTTTGCAAACCGCCGGAGCCGCCTTTGCGCTTCTCGGCACGCGTCAAAATGGTCTTGAACGGGATTGCGCCGGATTTTTTTGGCGCCCTGGTCTGTGCCTTCGCCATCAGTCCTATTCCAGCGTTGCCAATAGTCCGGCCATCAGCCGGCCGCGTTCGGCGAGGCTTTCCACCACGATATGTTCGTTGAGCGTGTGCGGGTCGGCACCGCGCGGACCCAGGCCGTCGAGTGTCGGGATGCCCATTGCACCGGTGAAATTCGCGTCCGAGCCGCCGCCCGCGCTGCCATGCGGCAGTTCCATGCCGATCTGTTTTGCGAGGCGCTTCGCCCTCTCGTAAAGCGCCATCGTCGCTTCGTTCGGCTCCCATACCGGCCGCGTCACGCCGCGCGTGACCGTGAATGTCACGTCGTTCGCGGTGCCGGACAGAGCAAGCATGCGCCCAACGCCGCGGTCGAGATCGGCCTGGCGCTTGGCCATGCTCAGCGCTTCGCCGGAGCAGGTGGTCGCGACGCAGTTGACCCATTGGCCGCCATGCACGATGCCGACGGAGAAGGTGCAATCGTCCGTGGTCATGCCGTCGATCTCGATGATCCTGCGCGCCATCTCGCGGATCGCCGAACGCCCGGATGACAGGTTGGCGCCGGCATGGCTTGGCCTGCCGGTTGCCTCCAGGTTGAAGCGCGCAATCGCATAACGCCCGGTGACGACGCCGTTATTGGCGCGGCCGGGTTCCGGCACCAGCACATATTTGTTGCGCGCAGCCTCCGCCTCGATGATGTCCCGCGTCGAGGGCGTGCCGACCTCTTCGTCGGGCGTAAACAGCACCGTGATCGGAAGCGGCGTGGTGACGGATGCGCGCGCCAATTGGCGGATGGCCTCGAGCGACAAATAGCTGCCGCCCTTCATATCGTAGATGCCGGGGCCGTAGCATTTGTCGCCGTCGCGGCGGAACGGCAGCTTTTCCAGCGTGCCGACGGGATGCACGGTATCGAAATGGCCGGCGATCAGGATTCCGGGCTGGCCCTGCTTCGGATGCGGGAAGCGGGCGCGCACGCAGCCGGCAAAGCCTGCCCGTCCGGCGATGCGCTCGATGCTGGCGCCCATGATCGCCATGTCGCGCGCGGCGATATCGAGCATGCGCTCGACCGCAGATGCGTCCCAGGTCGGGCTTTCGCATTCCACCCAGCCGCGTAAGCCTGCCAGCATGGCCTCGGAATCGAAGGGAAGGTTGGCCGGGTTCATGATGTCTCGCTTTCAAGCTTCCGGGCGGGATGAGGGGCGCTTTACGAGAATGTCTGCGATGAATTTGGAAAGCGCAAGATTGCACGCAACTTGCATCATTCGCATCGGCCAAATCGCGATTGACGCCGCAGGCGCTTGATGCAAGTCTCAAAATGACAGGATTTACAGCGTGTTAGTGAGCCCAAACAACGGTCGATATGCATAAGCAATGACCGGTGCTTTGACCGGTTTTTCGTCAGGAGACAACGATGGTCCACGCCTTGAACTGGAAACGTTCACTCATCGCCTCGTCGATGCTCGCGCTCGCCGCAATCAGCGCGCCGCAAGCGCTTGCCGCCGGCAAGACCATCACCGCCGTGATGCACTCTGACCTGCGCATCATCGATCCCGGCTTCACCACGGCCTATATCACGCGCGACCATGGCTACATGGTCTACGACACGCTGCTTGCGACCGATTCCAATTTCAAGGTCCAGCCGCAGATGGCGGACTGGAAGGTCTCCGACGACAAGTTGACCTACACCTTCACGCTGCGCGACGGATTGAAATGGCATGACGGCACGCCGGTGACGGCGGAAGACTGCGTCGCCTCCCTGAAGCGCTGGGGCCGTAACGACAATATGGGCCAGAAGCTGATGGACTTCACCGCCTCGATCGAGGCCGCCGACGCCAAGACCATCGTGCTGAAACTGAAGGAGCCCTATGGGCTCGTGCTGGAATCGATTGCAAAGCCGTCGTCCTATGTGCCGTTCATGATGCCGAAGCGGCTCGCCGAAACGCCGCCCGGCCAGCAGATCCCGGAGCAGATCGGCTCGGGCCCGTTCAAGTTCGTCAAGGCCGAGTTCCAACCGGGCGTGAAGGCGGTCTACGAGAAGAACACCGACTACATTCCGCGCAAGGAGCCGGCAAGCTGGACCTCCGGCGGCAAGGTTGTGAAGGTCGATCGCGTCGAATGGATCACCATGGCGGACGCGCAGACCGCCGTTAACGCGCTGCAATCCGGCGACATCGATTTCATGGAGAACCCGTCGTTCGACATACTGCCGGTGCTGGAGGCCAATCCGGATCTCAAGGTGCAGACCTTGAACAAGTTCGGCTTCCAGACGCTCGGGCGTATGAATTTCCTGTTGCCGCCCTTCGATAACGTCAAGGTTCGCCGCGCGGCGCTGCTGGCGATGAACCAGAAGGACGTGCTCGACGCGCTGGTCGGCAATTCCAAATATTACCAGGTCTGCGGCGCGTTCTTTGTGTGCGGCACGCCGCTCGAGACCGAGGTCGGCGCAGATGCGCTGGTCAAGGGCGGCAATATCGAGGCGGCGAAGAAGGCGCTCGCCGAGTCCGGCTATGACGGCACGCCGATCGTGATCATGGCGCCTGGCGACGTCGTCACGTTGACGGCCCAGCCTGTCGTGGCCGCGCAACTCCTGAGGAAGGCCGGTTTCAAGGTCGACCTGCAGGCGACCGACTGGCAGACCGTGGTGAGCCGCCGCGCCAGTCAGAAGCCAGTGAGCGAGGGCGGATGGAACATGTTCTTCACGAACTGGGTCGCCCCCGACGTGATGAACCCCGTCGTCAACTTCTCGATCGGCGGAAGAGGCAAGAACGGCGGCTGGTTCGGCTGGTCGGAGGACCCGACGATCGAGAAACTGAAGGATCAGTTTGCGAGATCCTCCTCCCTCGAGGAGCAGAAGAAGATCGCGGCCGACATCCAGAAGGAAGCCTACGAGCAGGTTATCTACATACCGCTCGGGCAATTTCTCATCCCAAGTGCCTGGCGGAAATCGCTTTCCGGCGTGCTCGACGGCCCGGCGACGCCGATTTTCTGGAACATCGACAAATCGGAGTAGGGCAGGCGGCCCAGGCTGCTGGAACCTGCCCTCCGGGCTGGAACCCGGCATGGCGCCTTTCGGTGCATGGTGCCTCAAATTTGCTGCTTGGGCCTGTTTGACTCGGGTATCCTGCGGTCCGGTCCGGTCCGGTCCGGTCCGTGGGCAGGGGCGGAGGGGCGGTTCCCGGTTCCTTCAGAAAGGTTGTCAAAATGCTTTTCGCCAGCCGGTTTGCTGCTGCAGCAACAGCTGCGTTCATTTTTGCAACAGTGGGCTCGCCGGCCGAAGCGGCACCCGGGCCGTGCGGGGATGCGGCCGAAATCCAGGTCTTGCCCTCGCCCTTCGCGCCCTGGAAGGGGATGCCGCTCCGCGTCATGATCATCGCCGAAAAGCCGCTCGAGGGCGCGATGTCGCTGGTCGCGCCCGACGGAAGCATCGCGGCCAAATCGGCCGAGCGGCACGGAGGCGCGCCGTATTTCTGGTTCGCAGAGGTTGCCGAGCCGGCCGCGGGGACATGGCACGCCAACCTAGCGCTCGACCACGCGCCGCCGGATTGCAGTACGATTACACGCGCGATCCCGGTGAGCACGCGCAAGACGGATCCCGTGTCCATTCCGTCCGGGGCCTTCTGGCAGGTGCGCAATAGCTGGAACCATGCGACCGAGACCTTGTTCTCGGCGTGGATCGCCAAGCTGTTCGACGCGCCGCCCGATCAGGATCTGAATTGGAAAGCCTGGAATGAGGTCCTGCGCGACCGGTCGCGCAATTTCCTGTTCAACTACCTAGGTCGCGGCGAGGACAATGTGCAGTCGGGTCTGCGTCCCGACTGCGCCGATTTCGGCTACTTCCTGCGCGCATATTTTGCCTACAAGATGGGGCTGCCTTTCGGCTATTCGAATTGCACACGTGGCTCCGGCGGCAGGGCACCCAAGTGCTACCAGTGGTTCGACATGGAGCACCCGGAGTTCACGCGTCCGCCGCCGCCCCCCGAACAGGAGATCGCATCGGCGACGCTTGCCACCGCCACGCCGCCCTCGCAACCGCCGACGATCATGAACCTGTTTTCCCGATCGCAGTCGGCCGAGCCGCCAGTGCTGGCCCCGATGCCGATGGCCCCGCCGAAGCCAAGGCGGCCGGCGAATTTCAGCGAATATTTGCGGGACGTCGGCGACGTCGTCCATAGCGGCACCGTGCGCGTCGCCGCGAGCGACGAAAATACCGATTTCTACACAGTCGCGCTGACGCAAGAAGCGCTCCGCCCGGGCACGGTGTACGGCGACCCCTACGGCCACGTGATGATGCTCGTGCATCGCGTGCCGGAGGTGGACGGCAAACCGGGCGTCTTTCTCGCCGTCGATGCCGAGCCCGATGGGTCGATCACGCGAAAGCGTTTCTGGCGCGGCAATTTCCTGTTCGTGCACGATCCAGCACTTGGCAGCCCGGGCTTCAAGCACTTTCGGCCCGTGGTGCGCGACAAGAACGGTTCCTTGCGGCGGCTGACCAACGCCGAAATCACCGGCAATCCGCAGTACGGCGATTTTTCGCTCGAGCAGTCGCAGATCAGTACCGAGGAGTTTTACGATCGCATGGATGACGTGATGTCGCCCGAGCCGCTCGATCCGGTCAAGGCGATGACCGACGCCATCGCCAGCCTGAACGAGCAGGTGAAGGTGCGCGTCACCTCGATCGAAAACGGGCGAAAATATCAGGAAAAGCAGCCGGGCGAGATCGGGATGCCCAATGGCCCCTCGATCTTCCAGACATCGGGAGCCTGGGAGGATTACTCGACTCCGGCGCGCGATTTCCGTCTGTTGATTGCGATCGACGTCGTGCGCGGATATCCCGATCGCGTCGCAAGGCGCGCGGCGCACTACGCGATGCCCAACGGCAAGAGCATGGAGGACGTAAAACGCGACTTGCAGGCGGTGCTTGCATCCGAGCTCGCCTCGCGAAAAATAACCTACACGCGCAGCGATGGCTCGCCGTGGACGCTGTCCCTCAAGGAGGTCATCGACCGGAGCGCGGACTTCGAGATGGCCTACAACCCCAACGACTGCGCCGAGGTGAGATGGGGCGCACGGGAAAACAGCGAGGAGGCATCCACCTGCAAGCGGCATGCGCCGCAAGCGCAGCGCGCGAAGATGTCGTCGGACTATCGTGCCTGGTTCCGCGAGCGGCGCTGGCCGACGGTCGGCTGACGAGGCTATCTTCGCTGTCGTTCGGAGGCGACGATGCCGTTTGACCTGATCCTGCGCGGCGGGCGCCTGATTGACCCGTCGCAAAAGCTTGATGCTGTCGCCGACATTGCCTTCGCGGACGGCAAGGTGGCCGCGATCGGAGGCGAACTCAGGGCGGTCCCGGGAACGGACGTGCGCGATGCCGCAGGACTGATCGTCACGCCGGGGCTGATCGACCTGCACACCCATGTCTATTGGGGCGGCACCTCGCTCGGCATCGACGCCGAGGAGTTTTGTCGCACCTCCGGCGTCACTACCGCGGTCGATACCGGCAGCGCCGGCCCCGGCAATTTCGCGGGCTTCCGCAAGCACGTGATCGAGCCGAGCCAGGTTCGTATCCTCGCATATCTGCACGTCTCTCACGCCGGCATCTTCGGCTTCTCGAACCGGGTCATGGTCGGGGAGAGCGAGGAGCTTCGGCTGATGGATCCGATCAGCGCCGTCGAGGTCGCGGAGCAAAACCGCGACCTGATTGTCGGTATCAAGGTGCGGGTTGGCCGCCATTCCTCGGGCACCTCGGGCATCGTGCCGCTCGAGATTGCACTCGAGGCGGCGGATCAGGTCGGCATGCCCTTGATGTGCCATATCGACCATCCGCCGCCGAGCTATGAGGAGGTGGTCGCGCGCCTGCGTCCGGGCGACGTGTTGACCCATGCCTTCCGGCCGTTTCCGAATTCGGCCGCAACCGCGCAGGGCACGGTAAAGAGAATCGTGCTGGAAGCGCGCGAACGCGGCGTGTTGTTCGACATCGGCCACGGCAAGGGCTCGTTCGCGTTCAAGACCGCACGCGCGATGCTCGCCAACGGATTCTATCCGGACACCATCTCGTCCGACATCCACAGGCTGT
>Ga0306917_10000741_pt1 | contig 14370 bp, 12 predicted proteins | sample tim00Cox00000000_FD_203313 | JGI IMG/M metagenome (GOLD analysis project Ga0306917, IMG submission 203313) | Lab enrichment of tropical soil microbial communities from Luquillo Experimental Forest, Puerto Rico - timezero.00C.oxic.00.000.000 (v2)... | ecosystem: Environmental > Terrestrial >... | reverse complement strand
GAGCGCTGTGGGAGAACCAAACTAGCCAGGTTTCCTTGGGTCTGCCGAGTAGCTGACCCATTACGCGGTACGTCACACCAACCGCCATCTCGATCATCTGGCGTGCAGACGAGAGTCGACTTCCGATGAGTTCGGCTTTGACGATGGCTAGCTCATCGATTTCCTCCAATGACACCCTTTGAACTACAACAACAGTCCTTTGAACTACAACAACAGTCCTTTGAACTATAACAACAGCCCTCTCAATCTCCAAAGCAATCGCGGCATCTACGACAACAATGGCAACCGTGTCGGGTACGGTGTCTACCGCCCGGATGGCGGCATGAACTTCTTCGACAATCAAGGGAACCGCTTCGGATATCGCCTGGGACAATGACCTTCCCCGGTGACATAGACTACGAACAGCAGTGACCGTTCCGCATGTGGCTCACCCGTCTTGCCCAAGCGGTTCGCCGCGACGGCCAATTACGGCAAGCGCCGGATCGGGACATGGGATTTCCCCGAGCGCGAAGGGCGGCGCAGTCTATCAATGCCTTGGCCGGAATTAACAAGCGGACATAGCGGCAGCGTCCCATCTCGCCTGGCATGAAACAGCCGGACCGAAGTAGGACTGGTCAGGCTACAGTGGTGGTCTTTAGCATTATTCCACCCTGGCGCTCGCCACCGCATTGCCGATTGCCAGCCTTCCTAGCGCCCACGCATATGACCTCGGAACCTACGAAGTCCCGCTGTCTCGGGTCGGCGACAATTTCGCGGTCAGCGCCAACGCGCGGTGAGACGGTCATCGGCACCGCCGGCAGCGACCACCAAGTATACCGCATCAGGTTGCGATCGGTCACCGTTGGCGGGCTGGTGATGAACAATATCCCGGCATTAGTCGGGTGCCCTGAGACACTGCTCGGTCAGATCTATCTGAAAGGTCTGAAGTCGTACGCGATCGACAACGAGCGCAGGGTATTGGTCATGATTCCGCCAACACCGCGGACTTCTATGCCGGGTTATTCTCCGCCATCGACCTATGCCCCACCGCCCACCTATTCCTCGCCGCCTGCCTATACGCCATCACCATCTACCTATTCCCCACCGCCTGCCTATTCCCAGGCTTTTGTCGATGGCCGCCGCGACCGCCAGGCTTGGGAAAGCTGGTTTAACGAGGTTCCCGAAGGGACATACAAAGAGGGTGCCGACTATTGGTCGAGTGTGCGCAGCACTGCCCAAGCAGCGATCGGCTGTCGCGGTTCCCGCTACATCGACACCTACGAGCAGCAGACCTGGGCTAACGGCTGCGAAGCCGCTAGGGCTCGTCTCGACCACAGCGACCGCCGGCGGAACAACGAGCCCGACTACAAGGCCGGCTGGAACGGCTTATGATCGGCAAACGAGAGACAACGCTGATGCAATGAGCAAGATTAAATGCCCACTCCTGGCGACCGCTGAACGCAGCGCCGCAAGCGCACCTTCCGGTGCTACAGATGGGGGCAGCCGAGAATTTTCGAGGGGTGCAGTCGCGGCCCGGAATTTCCCCGTACCGTCGCGCTGACGGCGGCTCGCGACTGTTCTCGCTCAAGCGTCGCTCGAACCATTGGGTTGAGACTGTTAGCGTGGTTCTTACGCGACCACGACCCTCAGCGGCCGCCCGGTTCCATTGATGGCGATGGCAGCTTGCGCCCTCTATCCGGTCATTGCCCGATCCGACCCCGAGGGTCTCCAGAGGGTGGTGAGCGGTCCTTCGCCGAGGCGTGCCTGAACGGCGAGGTCGCGCCGATTTCCGCCATTAGTGGGACGCCGACAGTCAAGCGGACACCTCGCGGACCAGGGCAAGCTTTGGGGCCATCACCTGCGCCCGTTACCTTCCGCCCTACTGGACGCCTTAAGGGTGTCTTTTGTCTTGCCCCGTCATGCCTTTTTCTGAGAGGACGGGCAAACCGTCCTACCACTCCGATCCGAGGTGCCCTGCAGCCAACGGTGGCAGGGGACCCGTGGGTTATTTACCGATCACGGGATTTCGTAGACCGCGACTTCGTCGGCGATGCCGCGCAGCGCGCGGCGCTGCGATGTCGGGGTGAGACCGCTGGTTTCGAGCAGGGTCGAGGCCTCGGGGTAGGCAACGACCGTCCGCGTCGCCAGGATCGCACGTGAATCGGCGAGCGCCTGCACGCGGGCGGCCATGTTCACCGTCGTGCCGAAATAGTCCTGACGGTCGTTAAGCACGACCGCTAGACAGGGGCCCTCGTGGATGCCGATCTTTAGCAATAGGTCTTCGCGGCTATGCCGGTCGTTGAGATCACGCATCGCCTCGCGCATGCGCAACGCGGCGGCGAGCGCCCGGTCGGGGGTCGGGAAGGTTGCCATAACAGCGTCGCCGATGGTCTTGACGATGGCGCCGGCCTCGGCGGCGACGATTTCGTTGAGCACCCGGAAATGTGCTCTGACGAGGTCGAAGGCGGCCAGATCGCCGACCCGCTCGTAGAGCTCGGTAGAGCCCTTGAGGTCGGTGAACAGGAACGTCAGACTTGTGATCTTGAGCCGCTGCTCGGCATCGATCGTGTCGGTGCCATAGATGTCGCGAAAGACCTGGTTGGTCAGCAGCCGTTTTGCGGTCAGGAACGGCCGACGTCTACCGAGCAATTCGTGCAGCTTGTCTCCTGCGATCCACAGCCCCGGCAAGAGCCTAGTGTCGGTGCGATTTTCCAGCGACAGGCGCAGCGGGCCGGGACGCATTGTCGTGGTGCCGGTGGGCTTCCGCACCTTGTCGAAGACGAGCGAGAGGTTCTGACGCTCGCGCGTCGGCTCGCCCTTGACGTCGAGGAATTGCGTCCCATGCGTCACTGGATCCATCACAATCACGAACTCAGCAGGCAACTGCAGAGACATGAGCGCCTTCTCACCAGGCGGAAGCTCGATGGCGTCGAGCGTGACTTCCTCGAACACCCGCTCGAAATCCTCGGGCACATCGAACCCGGAGCCCCAGAATACCTGGCGGAAATACTCAGCGAGCTGGAGCTCGTGCGGATCGTGCGCTGCGATCCTGCGTATCCGCCGGCTTACCGTGAAAGTCACCTCGACCATTTCGTCGAGTGTCGGACGGTATTCGGTTGCGCACATCGCGCAGTCGTATTCCTCCCGGTTCACGCTCTTGAGGGTCGTACTGGTATCGAGCACGCCGCCGCATCCCGGGCACAGCACGTTCCACGACAGCTCGAAAATCCCCAGGCGCGAGGCGTGCAGGAAAGCTGCTATGGTGCGTTCCTGGTCGAGACCCGCCTTAGTCGCGAAGTCGATCACGTTGACGCGGCTCAGAGCATGATCCGGGGCGTCCCGCACCAGCTGCTCGATTGCCGCCGCCGCGCCGCCATCGACCGATTGCCGCAAGACCGCAAACAGATTGCCAGCTTCGCTCATGTACGGCTCCTACACTCGGGGGCTGGCGCTCCCAGCGGAAGCCTGCCCCCGCATTTCTCCTCTATATAGGATTAAGGTAAAATAGGATAGGAGACCCTGATAATCCGCCTGGGCCCGCGGTGTCTTACCGGGGTGAGACGGAGGGTGTGACGATGTGAGACGGCAGGCGCCAAAAGAGCCGGCCAATCGACCTGGCGACTTGAGCCTATCTTTCGTGTTCGCGCGAACGGCTGGAGTCCGGCGCTATCCGGCCGATGCCAACCCCGATCGGAATGGCTCAGTCGGGTGGATTGCCGACGTTCCCCGATCCCGCGGCGAGCGCCTAAGTCGCACCAATTTCAGCTATTCGTCCGACCGGGATTAAGCCGGTGCGCTCGACCCTAAGCAGCCACCCATCCGATGTCAGGCACGCAAAAACGCCGTGATTTCTCGCGTTAGCTCCTGCGGCATCTGTTCCGGCAAGAAATGGCCGGTCGGCATCGCCTTGCCGTGTGCCTCGACGGCCCGATCTCGCCACGTTTGCAAGACGTTGTACATGCGATGGAATGGGCCCTTCTCAGACCATAATACGAGCAGCGGGCACTGAATCTTTTTGTCGAGGTCCGCCTCATCGTGAACGAGGTCAATCGAAGCCGCCGCACGATAATCCTCGCAAACGGCATGGACCGTATCTGGCTGGCCAAACGTCCGGAGATATTCCTGAAATACGATGGGGCTAATCCAGTCGGGCAACGGGTCTGTGAGCTTGCTCCCGCCAAGCCAGAGCAAAGTACACTTCAAAAAATATTCGGCGCTGTTTTGGATCATTGTTTCTGGAAACGGAGCCGGCTGAACCAGCAGAAACCAATGATAAAAAATCGTAGCGAACTCTTGCGTGATCTGCCGATAAAGCAGGTGTGTCGGCACAATATCCAGAATGACGAGTTTAGACAGCGCCTCGGGGTGATCGAGAGCCAACCGATGCGCGACGCGTCCACCTCGGTCGTGCCCGACGAGCGCGAATTTATCAAAGCCCAGATGCCGCATCACTTCCACTTGATCCTGCGCCATTGCCCGCTTCGAGTACGCGAAGTGATCGCCTCCACCGGGCGGCTTGCTGCTGTCCCCATAACCGCGCAGATCCGTCATCACCACAAAACAATGGTGTGCCAGCGTCGGCGCGACCTTGCGCCAGAGCACGTGCGTTTCCGGAATACCATGAAGGAGAAGTAACGGCGAACCGTCACGATTGCCGCCGTAAACGGTGTGGATCGTCGCGCCGGAGGTCTTGATCCGCTCGGTCTTAAACTCGTTGAAAAATTCTGTGTGCTTGCTATCGGGTTTGACCATGTAAACCTCCGACACCGGCTCTATTCCGCTTCAGCTCTGATCGATACTGGTAATCGCGCGTGTACGGTCGGCGATTTCGGCCCAATCCTTAATTCAACGACCGTCACACGGAGGAGTTCCATGAACATCCAACCGCTTGCCGTCACTACCGACCTAATGACAGCTTTCTACGAGGGCGCATTTCGTTCCGACGATAACCAGATTTTCGCACCCCAGCGCGAGAGTCGGGGAACAGATGTTATAGAAAAATCACGCCGTTTTGGCGTGCAGCACGGCGAGCGTTTTTACTAATACTAATCAAAATCGGTCGGAAGCGCAGCATTATGGGCATGAGTGAACATCCGATGGAGCTGATGGGGCAGGACCCGACCGAGTGATAGATCATCTGGTAATTCGCCTTCTGCAAACCACCCGATTTCAGAGGTTTCGAGACCTGTTGCCGCCGCCCCACCCATCACTTCGCAGACATAAAACAGCTTACAGCAGGAGAACACACCGGGCGGATGACCTTGACGAGTTCGATCCCACACAGCCGCGAGCTTGCGTACCCTTACCTCAAGTCCGCTTTCCTCCCGCACCTCTTTGACAACATTTTCGGCTGCGGTCAGATTCACGTCTGCCCAGCCTCCCGGCAGCGTCCATCGCCCACCGTCTGCCAACTCGCGTACCATGAGCAAGCGGTCTCGACAGTCGAAAACGGCCCCACGGACGTCGACCTTCGGAGTCGCGTAGCCCGTCTCGCCCTTGAACAAGGTTTCGATCCGCTCAGCCGACACGCTTGTGTGCGCTGCCATGATCCTCGACGCAAGCGCACGCAGCGCTCCATAGCGTTCGCGATCGTAGGGATCGCGAACAAAGGCCAGACCGGTCTGGGCAATCGCTTGGAGTTCGCGCGTCCATGTAAGCCAGTCAGGTTCGGTGGTCATTGCGTTCAATCCTAATCAACATCTTGTAGGTCGGCGGCTCGCCCATAATCTGCGACGGTCCCGGTTGTTTGGACAGGTTCCGGGGAGGGATAAGCTAAAGACCGGTAGCCGGCTGCTGGTTTGGTCGTTCCCCGAAATCAAATTCATCCCGGCATTGTGACGGAAAATACGCGTGAGCTTTGCTCATGCGATCATTTTGGCTGCCGCTGCGCCGCCTTGGCGGCCTTCGCCCCGGCCCCGGCCGCGCACCAGCTTGAGGCGCGGAGTCGCGCTCCGTCAGTCGTGGCCGCCAGGTGTGGCGCGGCGCTCGCCCGATATCTTGCCGCTCGCCCCGCTGCACCGGGCTAAGGGACGAGAGTGGACCAAGCAAAACTGCCCGTAATCGATGCGCGGTTCCGGGCCGCCTGTGTTTACTCTGAGGGACGCACGAGGACTTAATAATTACCTACGACAATTTCCCATAATCTGCACTTATGCGGCTTTTTCGTTCACGCGCGATAGGTCCAGCAGAATCCGTTGCAAGCGGCCAAAGATTACGCGATATTTTAACAAGTTGTGGCATTTAGCACTAGTGGCCGCCTGGAACACGAGTTTGGCTAAATGGGACACACTGCGCGACTAGTCTGGGATTGGATAAAGACCCACGTCGGAGCGTTGGGTGGCTTTGTGCAGGTGCCGCCTTAGCTGTCGGGGCCTTAGTTCTCGCTGCAGTAGTGGGCGTCCGCGATATCGAGCAGGCAGAAAACCCAGAGAGGGTTGCGCGCGACTGGCGAAGGGCCATGACGGCGCTCGGGATAAGCCCGGTCTTTCCGCCATCAGAGGATTTCCACGTCGGTGATATTATAGCTATTGACGAACTGAAGCCCAACGAGAAGAAATCAAGCGAAGGGAACGGCCCGGACTCCCTCTTATTCCGCGCCATCGGGATCGCGCATGTGTCGGAGACCGCGGCGGCTTTACAGAAGCGCTACAAAGATATCCCGCAATTTCCGCCGACTCCCGCGAAATACGATGGGACAAGCCCCGTTGAAGTAGATGGGGATATCTTCTCTGCCCCGGGCAGCCTAAAAAGTCTGCCGATCGTGGGATTTCCGGGCATTACTATCGCGACAGCGAGTGTTCAAACCGCTGGGTTGGGAATTCTGTCTGGAATCCGTGCGCTGGTCTCTGGCGCCACGCGCGCCTCGTCTGAAAGCGTTCAGATCAAAATTCCCGAGGCCGAGACGTACGGAATAGGCGCCGAAGACGCTCACCGCCTGTTTAGTCAATTCTGCAACGAGAATTTCTCGTGTACCCAAGCTGGCGCTCGTGAGGCGTTATCCTTGCCAGCCGATCAAGATGATAAAATAGACCTTATTTTTATTACACGTGTCTATCTAACACGTTCAATCGACTACGTATACGGCTCGGACACGGCAGTTGCGGCGGCAGTACGGGCGGCGCTGGACCGTTCGGGCACGGGTCGGTCGCCGGCGGCAGCTGCGGCGCCCGAACCGTCGCAGCCTCCCATAGGCTCGCAGACGCCTCAACAAGCGCTGGAATCAGCGAGGACCCAAGTCACGCAGGAATTGGGGGGCCTCGGTCAGGGCGGGCAGCTAACGGGGGCCAGTGTTACTAGCGCTGGCGTGGTGCTGAAGACACAGTTCGTCCGGCCTATCGTTATCGGCTATGCGGGGATCACCATTTCACCTTTTCCAAATCCGGAGACAAAGCCCGAGGCAGCAAGCGCAAGCAATGCGTCAGCCCATTAAGCGCCAACGCAATGGAGGATTTCGCTCGATGTTATTACTACTCGGTGCGGTCGCAACGTTTCACTATGCGACTATCATCGCGCCCGCCAATGTCGCGACATCTTTCATGGTGGTAGCTGAACAGAACCCAACGGCGCCGCCTGCAACGCTTTCATCTCCTCTTCCGCCAGGTCCTGATCAGGGCCTCCCGTCCACCACGGTGCCGCAGCAGCAGATCCCCCTCCCGGCGCCGGCTACCCGGCAGCAGCATATCCCCCTCCCGGCGCCGGCGCTGCCGCCTGCGGTCCGGCAACGGCAGATGATTCTGCAGCCGGCGCCGGCGCTGCCGCCGCCTGCGGCCCGGCAGCAGAATATCCCGCTGGCGCCGCCGCCTTAGTCCCCAACGCCCCAACACCCGCTTGATTTGACCACACCTGCTTGGCAGCCGCTCGTGTGCCCAAGCCTAGCTCGACCGCACCGACGGGCGGCTTCGATTGCGCGCGTTAAGGCCGACGACGATCGGACACGCCAGGCCCCCACCGGTTGCGAGGGGAAACATCTCGCGAGTGTGGCAGCCGCACCCAATCCAACCTTTTGACCGCACCGCCTCTTCACGGACGGCCGGCTGGTTGATCAAGAGTTTCGGCAGGCTCCCTTCACCACCCGGATCAATCGGTTGTTGTTGTCATAAGATATGACCGAAAGCCAACCGCACTTCTTCCTGCTGGTAGCTGATCAACACGTCAACCACCTCGCCAGCCCTCCCAGCGCTACGGGGATTTTTGGCACTACCCGGTGCCCAGGTTCTTTCGTTGCCCGTCAAAGGCCTCTGCGCATCGGGCCTGGCCGGGGGCTGCAGCGTAGTGCGACAACGGCGGACATCTGCGATCATCATGTCCGCAAAAACATAACCGATTCCCTGTAATTCCGGGCCGACGAGCGGATTGCTGTTCCTCGCCTCGATCGCGAAGCCCGCCGCTGCGGCCGGCCTGGGCACCACGGTGAAAATCTGACGTTTGGTACCCTGTGCCAGGGTCCGTTTTGGGTGGATTCCCGACCTTCGCCGGGGCCGGCTCGGGCGACAAGGTAGCGCCGATTCCAGACCTTCCCACCCGCGCCCCGGCACGGGGCGCTTCGAGTCCCCGGAGCGCCCGCGCTATGGCTTTCGAGACACGTCGCTCCTGCTAACATAGAGCAATGTTAAGAGAGTGACCGCAGCTCCGGTGTCAGTCCAGGGAGGGTCGAATGCCCCACAATGAGAACGTTCTCTGTCTCTGCCGGGCCAACTCGGCGGGCCGCGATCGCGGTCTCGTCGCCGGCCTCGTTCTTGCCGCTGCCCTGCTGCTGTCGGGGACGGCCGCTGCGCAGCAAGAGGTACCGGGAGCCAAGGACTTCCCCCTCATCAAGCGCTACGAGGGATCGCGCCTCATCGGCTATGACATCCGGGCGTTCGATGCATTTAAGCTCCCCCTCGGCAAGCTCAAGCTCGGCGACAGCGGCCAGCCGGTATACGATGCCGTGCAGGAGGTGGAAGGTCGCCACACCAGGCTGCTCTACCTCGCGCCTCCGCAGCGAAGCTCGCTCGAAGAGTTTCGCAACTATGAGGAAGAACTCGCCGCCAAAGGTTTCACTGTTCTCTTCAAATGCTCAGGCGCGGAGGAATGCGAGTCTTTCGGCACCGAGTCTCTACCGGGTGTTGTACCCGCCGACCGGTGCGTTGCAGAACAATGAGTCTCTCCAAGGTGGCCTTCAACGTACCGGCCGAGCCGCGATACCTCGCCGCCACCTTGTCGCGCCCGGAAGGGATGGTCACGGTCTCTCTCTACGTCGCCCTTGAGCGCGGCACTGCTTTCCCGCAGACCAAGGACCGCGTCGCGATCCTGCTCGACGTGGTCGAAGCGAAACCGATGGAAACGAAGATGGTGACGGTAGACGCGGCGACGATGGCCAAAGACATCGCGGAGACCGGGCGGGTCGCGCTTTATGGGCTCTACTTCGATACAGACAAGGCCGAGCTCAAGTCGGAATCAGGGCCATCGCTCGACGAGATCGGCAAGCTTCTCAGGGAGCAACCGAACCTCAAGGTCTATATCGTCGGCCATACCGACAATGTTGGCGGCTTCGACTACAATATGAACCGATCGCAGCGCCGCGCGAAATCGGTGGTCGATCACCTCGTACTAGACTACGGCATCGCGCCGGCCCGACTGAAACCGGTTGGCGCGGGTCTCATCGCCCCGGTCGCGTCGAACGACGACGAGGCAGGTCGTGCCAAGAACAGACGCGTTGAAATCGTCAAGGAGTAGTAAAGGACGAAGAGGACGGCGGCGACCACGAGGAGGATGTTGGGACATCGTACCGTTCATCTGGCGCAACCGGGATAAGAATTACACGGTGGCCAAGGTCATGGGCGGATGGAGCAGGTCAATGGCAGCATCGCGCGTCACCTGAGGGCGCTGGACCAGGCCGACCGCGAAGAGAGCGATATCGCCGAGGCCAAGTCGGGTCGGCTCAAGGAGAAGATTGCCGGCCTGCGCCGACAGATGCAGGCCTTGAAGGCGATGGAGCAGACGGTTCATGACGGCCAGAAGTAACGGAACGCTCAGAATTTACGCATAAGCGGACAAAGCGCGAACTCAGGCGGCCTCGAGAACATCCTCGGGCATGATCCTGAGCGGCCGCAATCCGTCATGGTTTTCCGTGGCTGGCCGCTCGGCGCTCCAGACGTAGTCGCCAGTGAGGTTCACATGCTCCCAGCCGAGGGGTGAGAGGTGAGCGAGGAGCCGGTCCGGAACCTCCTCGGCCTGGCGCAAGGCAGCAACAGCGCGATCGAGGTATCGCGTGTTCCACAGGATGATCGCGGTGACCAGGAGGTTCAGGCCCGAAGCGCGGTATTGCTGGTTCTCGTAGGTGCGGTCGCGGATCTGGCCGAGGCGATGAAAGAAGACCGCTCGCGCCAAGCTGTTGCGTGCTTCACCTTTGTTGAGTTCCTGGCTGGTCTGGCGGCGCAGTTCGGTATCTTCCAGCCAGTCGAGAGTGAACAGCGTCCGTTCCAGTCGTCCCAGCTCGCGCAGCGCGGCGGCGAGGCTGTTCTGTCGCGGGTAGGAGGCTAGCTGCCGCAGGATCAGAGAGGCGGTCACGGTGCCGGTGTGGATCGAGGCGGCGACCCGCAGGATCTCTGACCAATGGGCGCGGATCAGGGCTGGGTTGATGCGCCCGGCGATCAGCGGTTCAAGCGCGGGATAGGCTGTCGCCTTGCCGAAACTGTAGAGGCGCCGGCTTTTCAGGTCCGGGATCCGCGGCGCAAACTGGAACCCAAGCAAGCAGCAAAGCGCGAAGACATGATCGGAATCGCCGCCGCCATCGGTGTGGTGGCGACCGGCCGCAACCGTGCTCTGGTGATAGAGCAGCCCATCGAGCACATGCGCGGCTTCGCTGGCGGTCGCCGCGATCACCTTGGTGTGGAACGGAGCGTAGCGGTCGGAGAGGTGCGTGTAGAACTTGACCCCGGGTTCATCGCCGTAATGGGCATTGATGCTGCTCGCGGCGCGGCCGAAGCCGCCGGCCCGGAAGAACTGGCCGTCCGAGGAGGAGGCGAAGCCGCCGCCGAACATCGCCGCCAGCGGCTCGCGCTGCTGGTGGTCGACCAGACGCTGGAGCGCCAGGGCATGGGTCTCGTCGCGGATATGCCAGTCCGCCGTCCAGGCCAGTTGGCCGAGGCTGGCGATGCTGCACGCCTCGGCCATTCGCGTCAGGCCGAGATTGAGCCCGTCGGCCAGGAGGCTCGCCATAAGGACCTGCGGGTCGGCGGCAGCTTCGCCGGTTCGCAAATGGGTGAAGCAGTCGGTGAACAGCGTCCATTGCGCCACCTCCGACAGGAGATCGGTGATCCGGACGCGCGGCAGCATCGCGTAGAGGCGCGCGGCGAGAGCCTCGGCTTCCGGCGGTGTCGATTTCTCGATCGGGGTGATTGTCAGCACACCCTTGTCGAGCGAGACATCAGGCAACAAGCCGCCTTTCGCCTTGCTGTCGATCGCCGCCAGCTGCTTGTCGAGGAGCGCTCGGCGATCGGCAATAAAGCGTTCGAAGTCGGCGTCGACCGCAATCGGCAAGGTGCCGTCTCGTTCCAGCTCTTTCAGGGTCTCGCGGGAAATCAGGCGGTCCTCGAAGGCGCGATATCGCCGGCTGCCCACTACCCACACGTCGCCGGCGCGCAGACGGTCGCGCAATTCCGACAGCACGCAGAGCTCGTAGTAGCGCCGATCGATGTCCCCGCCGCGAAGCACATGGCGCGCCCAACGCTCCCGGATGAAGCTGATCGGCGCGGATTTCGGCAAGCTGGGCACGGCCTTTCGGTTCATATCGCGCAGCATGTCGATGGCACGCATGAGTGCCGCCGCGGCCGGCACATTCTGAAAGACGAACGCATCAAGGAAAGCCGGAGCCCAACGGCGGATGCCGGCATAGTGCTGGCCAAGCATCTGGTAGGCATCGAATTCCTCCGACCGCGCCAGCGCCTCGGCCTGTGCGACAGTCGCGAGGAAGCGGTCCCACGGGATTACCGCGGTAATCGCGTCAAAAGGGTCCTGCTGGTTGTCGCGCGCGGCAATCAGAGCGGCGCCGACGCGGGCGTAGAGGCGAACCTTCTCGTTGATGGCGCGGCCGTCGGCCTGGAAGGCGCGGGCATGTCGCTCGTCGGCTTTGCGGAACATCATCCCGATCAGCCGGTCGAACAGATCGACAGCCTGGTCCGTCAGGCTGGCAGCGAGATCGAGGGTGACGGCAACCAAGGTGGCGTGCCGCCGCTGGCGCTCATAGCCCGCGATATGCTGCGCCGTGGTGCGGCCGGCTTCACGGGCGAGCTGAGCAAGGCGGGCCTGATGCACACCATGCCCGCGCGCCGGATCAAGGCCCGCTGCGCGGACATGCTCCAGACGCTCGATCAGACCGAGCATCGCAACCGGCTTCGCCGCTTCCGGCATCTGGCGCAGCCAGGCGAGCCAGCTCTGGTTGGTTTCCTTGCGGCGCTGCGTCAGCACATCCAGCCGATGCCGCTGCTCGGCGGAGAGACCATCGGTCAGGCGGCGCTGGACCTCGCGACGCGCCCGATAGCGCGCTTGAGTGCAGAGCCGCTCGAGGGCGACGGGCGCCGGAATGACGATCCGGCGCCGCCGGCATTCCTCCACCACAAGCCCCGCGAGATGGGCGAGCCGATCGTTCTCGATCGCATGCAGCAGCAGCCAGCTGGCCAGATCGGCGGCCGGGCGCGTCCCGAAGGGACGAAACCCGAGACGGTCCTGCAGTTCGGCCGCATGGCGCTGTCGGTTCCGCTCCCCAGCGAGATAATCCTCGATTGCCCCCGGAAGAGCGTCAATCTGCTCGGCGATGAACCAGAGAAGCGATCGCGGCGGCCGCTCCCCCGTCTTAAGCGGACGGCCCGGATAGCGCAGATAGCAAAGCATGAGGGCGTGCCCGAGACGATTATGATCGCCGCGGCAGCGCCGAATCACCGCGAGGTCTGCGGCGGATAATGTGTAGTGGCGCACCAGCTCACGTGGATCCGTAAGCGGATCGAACAGCGCGGCGATCTGGGCTTCGGTCAATGGCTGTCGGCGCATCGCTGATGCCTCCCCGCTTCTTGGTGGTCTGGTAGCATCCGTTCGGAAAGGGAACGATCTCGCCGCGTATCCGAACTCAATCGTAAGTGACACCCCCCATCGTGCCGTTGTCGATGGCAGTGCGGTAGATGGCAATGGCGAAACACGGGTCCTGGGCAACCTGCTCTGCGTCGCCGCGCCGCCAAGCGAACGTGTCGAGTATGACCTCCTCGATCAGGCTACGGTCGACTGGTACGACGACGCCGCAAGTCATTGCGAAGTCCTCAGGCTGCGAGAGCCGCCCGGCGAAGGCCACGCCCTCCGACGCGCTCGCCTCCAGCTGCTCGTCAATCAGCCACGCCTCCGCCTCACGTAATACATCAGTGACAATCAGTCCGGCTGTTGCGTGACGCTGCTCGATGCGCCAGATCGAGAAGCGGGCTGCGCGCATGGCATCGAGCATGCGCACCTCGTCTGAGCCGGACACCAGCCGAGCCGCTCGGGCATAGCGGTCCAACGGCCGCGATCGGCCGTCCTTAGCGGTGTAGAGGGCGAGGTCAAAGGCAAGGATCATCTCCTCCTCGCTCTCCGCCACTAGTGTGATGTCTCTGAAATAGGATTGCAGAGAGAAGAGGCGATGCTATCATCGGCCGGCCAGTGGGGAGGGGATCATGGCTCGGCAGCGCATCGAACTGCAACCGGAAGAGGCTGCGGAGTTGCGGCGCCGGTTTCGCGCCAGCACGATGCCGGTGCGCGACCGTCGGCGCTCGGAGATCATCCTGTTGAGCGCCGAGGGTTTGACCCAGCAGCAAATCGCGCAACGGATGGGCATATCGCGCGTGCAGGTCAGCCGCTGGGTCGGGCGTTTTGCGCGGCACCGGGTGGCCGGATTGAGCGATGCGGCGGGGCGCGGTCGCAAGCCATGGCTGGCGGAAGGCGCGGCTAAGCAAGTGCTCGAGCGCGCGGTGACGCCGCCACCGCATCTGGGGCGGTGGAGTTGCCGCACGATGGCGCGCGCGGTCGGCATTTCGGCGGCGAGCGTGCAGCGGCTGTGGGCCGCCAACGACATCAAGCCGCACCTCTCGCGTACCTTCAAACTGTCGAACGACAAGCAGTTTGAGGAGAAGTTTTGGGACGTGATCGGGCTCTATCTCGACCCGCCGGACAAGGCGCTGCTGCTGTGCTGTGACGAGAAATCACAATGCCAAGCGCTCGAGCGCACGCAGCCCGGCCTGCCCTTGGGCATTGGCCACATCCGTACCAAGACCCATGATTACGTGCGGCATGGCACGCTGACCCTGTTCGCCGCGCTCAATTATCTTGACGGCAAGCTCATCACCCGCCTGGCGGCGCGCCACCGTCATCAGGAGTGGCTCGCCTTTCTCA
>Ga0306917_10000729_pt1 | contig 14447 bp, 11 predicted proteins | sample tim00Cox00000000_FD_203313 | JGI IMG/M metagenome (GOLD analysis project Ga0306917, IMG submission 203313) | Lab enrichment of tropical soil microbial communities from Luquillo Experimental Forest, Puerto Rico - timezero.00C.oxic.00.000.000 (v2)... | ecosystem: Environmental > Terrestrial >... | reverse complement strand
GGCGTGCGCAGCTCGTGAGTCACAAAGCTGAGGGCCTCCGCTCTTGCTCGGTCCCGTTCCATCCGAGCAGTTAAATCGGTCACGACCAGCAACGTCAATCCAGCCGGATTCGTTTCCGGCGTAGAGGCCAGCCTCATGGCCCGCAACTGAAAGAGGCTATCGCCACAGTGCACCTCGGAATCAAACTGCCCGCCGGGCTGCGCCAAGGAGTCGCGTAATTTCGAACCGGTTGACTCGTTGAGCGTAGACGTCAGCTCATCAAGGTTAGCCGAGGGATTCCAGTTTTGCCGCGCGCAAAAGCTTTGCCACCGCGGATTGCAAAAGACTAGTCGATGGTCCGAGGCAAAAACGGCCAGACCGTCCCCGATCGCATTCAACAACGTTTCGTCAAACGCATAAAGAGAAGTGAGCTCAGTCTGCAGTTCCTGCAACAAATTGACTTTCCAATGCAGATCTCCGAGGGGCGGCTTCATTTCCGAACGCAAAGCCGCGGAGACATGGCGTGGCTTGTCGGGTGTCGTCTGTCTCAGAGCCATTTGCAATTGGCGAAGCCCTTGGGTAACCCTTACGTCCAACGAAATAAGATTCTGCAACTGCGCTACCGGCCCAGCCAGGACACCAGCGCAGAGAAACGGGCCAAACTCAAGCAACTGATGCGCCCATGCGAACAACAAATAGCTCCCGAGATAGCTAACAGCGATCAGGGCCAGCAGCGAGAGCAAACCCCGCCATCCCGGCGACCGCAAAACCATCCAAGTTGCAATGAGCGTGAAGCCTAGCAGCAGGACGAGTTGCGGCGCGCTTCCGCAAGCCTTCAAGCCGCGCCCGGCCAGAATCGTATCCACTAAGTTCGCGTGGATTTCTACACCCGGCATGGGAATCCGTCCGCTGACAGGAGTGGGTAACCGGTCCCTAATCTCTGTGGAGCCAAATCCAACGAGCAGCGCTTTCCCCCTCAGTTGGTCGTGCGCCCTCCCCTCCAACAGGTCGATTACCGAGAATGCCAAAAATGGTGGAGGCGCCTCTCCCGCCTCAAGCTGTCCGCGATAGTTGATGGCAAGAAAGCGCGGCGACTCGCTCTCGACTCCCGGCACTTTGACCTGCGAAGTCTCCCCGATGGTGGGTATTCCAATTCCTCCCAAGCGCAGGAATTGGCCGTCATCTTCGAGCGGTGTTCCCAGTGCGACGCGGGAAACTTCCAGGGCCAGCGCCCAGCGCGGTCCTTCGATGGTTAATTCCTGCACAGGAACGCTCCGGCAAATGCTGTCGGGGCCCAGGACTGCTTGGGCATGGCCTATGGCTACGGCGTTCCGGGAAAAAAGTGGCAACGGTTCCTCCCACAGCTTGCGCCCTTGTGAATTGCTGATCTTGCTTACCAAGACGACGTTGCCGGCCGCCTTAAGCGATGCTGCGAATTCCCTGTCGTCCTTTTCGTCTTCCGTTTCTAAGAGTAGAATGTCGAGGCCGAGTGCTTTGGGTCGCTCGGCGGCCGCCGCTCGGACGACGCGGGCAAGCATCGAGCGTTTCCAGGGCCAACGGCCGTAGCGGTTCAGGCTGGCGTCATCAATGAGCACAAGGGCCACATCACGCGAAGTCGTTGTTGTCCCTCGCAAACGAAAGTTCAGATCCCCAATTCGGCGGCTCAGTTCCTCGACCGGATAACTCATGCCCGATAGTCCGACGACGGTGAGCAGGATCGCATTGAGCAGGAGCCATCGCTTGGCCTGAGTGTGATTCTTTGCCGGATGCAGTTCTCCAAAAACCTTCATGACGGCCTCGACTGCAAATCAATCGCTAGGCGGCGGGCCTTTTCATAGAGGGTCTTTCGCTCAATCCCCAGCATGCGAGCCGCAAGGGATTTATTACCCTTGGCTTCACGCAATACACGAAGAATTTCCTGACGCTCGATCTCTTCAAGCTTTCCGCCAAGTGTGGAGGCCGAATTCTCTGACCCCTTGGCCGCCCCGGCTCGCTCGGTCCGCTCCCTCTCGACTTCCTGCGCCGTGATTTGGCCGGTGGCGGTAAAGATGGCAAGCCGTTCGATTAGATTTTCGAGCTCGCGGACGTTGCCCGGCCACCGTAAAGAAGATAACCGTCGAATGGCATCTTCGCTGATGGTCACCTGGCGCTGGTTGCGTTGATTGAATTGCTCGAGGAAGTGCTCCGCCAGCAGCGGGATATCTTCAAGCCGCTCCTCGAGGGAGGGGAGTTCGATGGTTACCACGCTGATACGGTAATAGAGGTCTTCGCGAAATTGTCCCGATGATAGGAGCGAATTGAGATTCTTGTTCGTCGCCGCCACAATCCGAACGTCCACCGGGGTGAAACTATTCGATCCCAGGCGGCGCACCTGCTGCTCCTGCAAAACGCGCAGCAACTTCACTTGAAAGCTTAGGCTCGTCTCGGAAATCTCGTCCAAGAAAAGCGTGCCGCCGGTGGTGGCTTCAAAGAGTCCGGCGCGGCTGTTGTCCGCCCCGGTGAACGCACCCTTTTCGTGACCAAAAAGTTCGCTTTCGAGAATTGTTTCGGGGAAGGATCCGCAATTGATCGGAGTGAAGGGTTTCCCGGCGCGCTTACTGTGCTCGTGTATGGCCCGCGCCACCAGCTCTTTCCCGGTTCCGCTCGCTCCGGTAATCAGCACGCTGGCCGTACTCGGCGCCACCCGGGCGATGGCACGGTAAACTTCCAACATTTTAGGGCTGCGGCCGACGATGGCCGTGCCGGGAGAACGGCTCTCTTTCGCGGCTTGGGATGGCGGCTGGCGCCGGGTTTCCATGCGGCGCACCACCGCCAGCAGGTCGTCGATCAGGAGAGGCTTGCTCAGATATTCGAGGGCTCCTTGGGCGACAGAACGCGCCACCGTTTCCACAGTCGCATGTGCCGTCATCATCACGCAGTTGCACGCCGGCTGCAGCGATTTGAGTTTCTCGAGAAACTCCAGGCCGTTCTGGGTTCCCAGGTAAATGTCGAGCAGGGCAAGTTGGAAGGCAGCTTCATCGAGCAACGGCTCGGCTTCCTCGCAGCTGTGGGCAATGCGGCACCGGTAACCCTCGGCGGTCAGCACCGCATCCAACCACCGGCAAATCGACTGGTCATCGTCAACTATCAGAATTTGCAGTTGCTCCCCCATCGAGCTCTCCGCGACCTCGTGAAGCGCTATTAGCAGTCTGCCTTCCTTCTATTTTGAACTTTTCAAAGCTTGTGACGGAGCCCCCCTTGCCAGACTGGCTAACCCCTTGCCTCCATTCTACGAATTGAATTGACCCTCACAAAGCATTCGATTGGCCAACTTCCACAGGCAGAATTCACGCAAACTTAGCCCTTCCGGGAATGGGCCAGCAGTCGTGGACGCTATGCTCGCCTATTGTACTGAATCGGCAAGGTTTGCCCGCCTTTCGGCCTTAAGGTCGTGCCCAACTACACACCCTAAAAGGGAGCAACCAGAACGAACGGTCCTCGCCATCTGGGCGGTCGCCTGGGTTCGCGCAACACACCTGTGTTGTCCTTCCCCAGGCGAAGCCTGTTGCACAGGTTGCAATCATTGGAGTTATTCCCCCTGAGTTTGGCAAACGGGATGCCTTATACAAAAGGTGCGCCGCAAAGGGGAGTGTCGGCGAGCGATCGGGCGTTGGGGTCATTCCGACATGCAATCCAGATTCCGCGATCGGGAACCATCGGACGGTCTCAGAGGTCCACACGTGGTGTCACGTCCGATGCGATACGGGTGGTCGACCCTCGATGGTCGATCTGCGCCGGTGCCCTTGGCCGCCCCAGAGCAAGCCGCTTTACGACCACCAGCACCCCCTGACAGCGCAGCTCACCTGCTTTGCGCGAGAGTGCCAGCGGCGGGTTGGACCACCGCCTTTGAACTGCCGAAGGACAAGATCATCACGATCTCGGTCATCGCCGGACCATCGAAGGGGGTGACACATCAAATCCACAAACCACGCATTAGCATCGGAGGCGCGGGGGGCGGCGCCGATATCGAAATCGACGACCCGAAGCTATCTCGAGTGCACTGCGCCCTGAGAGTGAGCCACGGCTCGATCCGGCTGTGTGACTTGGACTCGACCAGCGGAACTTATGTCCATGATGAACTCGTCCAGGCGGCCGAGCTCGGACACCTGTCAGAGTTCCGTGTGGGCTCGTCGCTGCTCCTGGTCACCATCATCGCAAAACGCGAGATCGACCATGCGTGAATCCGTAACTCTGGTTCATGCGAGCGTTGTCGACTGCGCCCAATAAGCAGACCACTCGCCTTGAGTATTCATGCGACGCCTAGTAGATGTCGCAAAACAGTGCGCGCAGCGTGTTGAAACAGCAGAAAACAGCAGTGCGAGGACAAGAGAACTTGGGGAAGGAGACGACATGCAAGGTCAGGTCAAATGGTTTAATAATTCCAAAGGTTACGGCTTCATCGGGCACGAAGGTGGCCCCGACGTATTTGTCCACTACACGGCAATCGTAGGCGCGGGATACCGAACTTTGAGCGAAGGGGAACCCGTTGAATTCGAAATCGCCGCTGGTCCGGGCGGACCGCAAGCCGCCAACGTGATCAAAACGGAGAAACCGCAGGCTGGATGTGTGATTGCGCTCGTTCTCGTCGACTCCGCATTTGTCGGCCCGTTCCGTACTTCCCATCGATAGAGAATCTGCCGAGGGTGGGGCCACGTGCTAGCCGTGTATCAGGGTTTCGCGCTCGCTGGGCACGCCATAGTAAGCAGTGGGCAACGTGCGGGCGGTGACGAGGAGCTCCGCTAGGCGCCTTGCTGCTTTTTGGCCCCCGGTGGTGTCAATCGTTGCTTCATTCGCGGATCGTGAGGCGTTCCTAGCTCCCCGGAATCAACCGGCCCACCACCTTTATCTGTGTGCCGAGAATAGCCCTTGCGCTCAAGAACCACCTCGCGGTTCGTGATTATCTTCGGACCCGCCTGTCTGTCCAACCTCGAGCGCCCCGGGTTCTCCGAGAAAGACCTGGATTCCATCAAGCGCACCGATCAAACCTGAAACTCGGGACCGCTTTGTACGCCCTGGCCTGTAGTCAAACGGTTGCTCCGTAACCACGGAAGACCTTCGCAACACGGGCTTTCTCCTCAACCGAACGGCCCTTTACTTTTTCGATCCCGGCTAGCCAGGACCCTCGAATTTTCGCGCCGGCGGCGAGTAGCGTGTCAAAGACCGGGGCAAAGTCAGTGCCGGGTGCGCTGTGCTCGAATCCCCAGCCGGCGTGTTCCAGCGCGGTTCCGCCCCATGCGTTCAGCTCTTCGAGCGGGGCGCCGCGCCGAAGGAGCATCTTGACGATCGAAAGGTGTCCGCCGCCTGCCGCCCAATGCAAGGCGGTTGCCCCGCTGTCGGCCGGGTCCACCGGGTCGCCACCATGGTGAACAAGAAATGCCACGACATTCTCCCGACCGTACCTACAAGCCCATAGAAATCCGAGCTGCAAACGGCGCTTGGTCGCCGGTGGCTTAAGACTGCCGTCGGAGTCGAAGAACGTCCCGACCACATCCATACGTCCCAGCCCCGCGGCGCTTTCCAGTTCCAGTTGTGCCCCGTGCCTAGCGAGGAACTCTCCCGCGCGTGGCCGCCCATTGGCCAAGCACGCAACCACTGCCAAAGGTTTGTTGCCGGCCGGATCCGGTTTGTCGATCGATGCACCGTGGTCCAGCAGGACCTGCAAGAGCGGTTCCTGCACGCCCGCCACTTCGGGATGGACACTCGTGGCCGCTAAGCCCAACGTCGTCGATCCGCCGCCGTAAACATCCGCCTCCGCGTCCACCGCCGCACCGGATTTGAGTAACAAATCCGCAATCTGAACGATGTTCTTTGGTGTCTTCTGGCGATATCCCTCCACACCGTTTGCTGATGTGTAGTGCAAGAGCGTGGCGCGATGCTCGCGAGTCGAGCGCTGCTGCGCCAATCCGGGAGTCTCCTCGAGAAGTCGCTTGAGTGTTGGCATGTCGCCGGAGACAATTGCAGAGGCTGCCGCCTCGAATTGTGCTACCGACGAGTTCCTCTCGGCGAGTTGCTCGATATGTTGGACCAGCCCGGGCCAGCTCATGAACCCGTGGGAACGAGCAATCACGAACTGCGCGTCGGCCAGCGCACACTTGCGTTTCCCCGCAAGCAGCTTCCGTGCGGCGAACTCCGAGACTCCTTCGATCCATCTTTGATTCTCGACAGGAAGGCCGGGAGTTATCTCTAAGTTCGTGAGCCGGGCAAGACGGCGGACCCATTCCGATGCCCAGTTGCGTATGCCGTTCGGATGGCCGCGCTTCGAGACCTTAACCAGATCCTTTGCGAGTTTCTTGTATTGCTTGAGATTGGGCCGCTCTGGGAGAGGAACAGCGTCCTGCGGATTGGGGAACATACGAATCTCCTTTCATTGCATGCCTGGAGTCCGCCCAGGTCAGGCTGAAAGAAGGTTCGTACCTTCCGTTCTGTTTAGACGGGTGGGCACTGCCCTTTCCGCGGACGGGATGCGCCCCTCGCGCAGAGATGAGCCTAATCCGTTCCACTTACCTCGTCAATCGCGGCCCTCGTCCCAAGTTCTGATTTTCGTTGTCGATCAGCAGCATGCTTTGGGATTCGCGCTTCGTGGGCCAGCTCGGTGGGCATGGGCCGTGGTTGTCGAGATTCGAGATCGACATCGCGGCCCTTCCAATACGTTCCTGAGCAGCTTCGACAATCTCAATGTGGATTTGTGGTGTGCCAATCGACGGGATCATGGCGGTCGCTTAAGCCCAGCACGTACGGGGGTGGCCATGGTGTCGCCGGACACACTCTTTGAGCTGCTTCGTCGTCCATTCGCGAACCACTTCGAAGACTTATCGCCTCAAAGTAGGCGCCGGCTTTTTCGGCGATGCAGACGTACTCTCCCGTGAACCGAACAATTGCCGGCGGGCCGGTTCCCGTCATCTGATGGGCGACGAGCGCCCCGCCATATTGAACAGCGATCCCGCCTCCCAGTTCGTTCGAAAAAAATTCCTCGAGGATAAATGTGTTTCCCTCCAGTGTGCCTTGCCAGCAGCCAACCAGTTTGTAGTCCGCAATGGACGTGGAGGACGGGCCCGCTTTGAAAGGATTTCTGAAATCAGGAGAGAGAATGCGGGGGCAGGAGGACCTCGTAGCAATGGGCTCGGCGGCCCCTCGGAAATCCGGAACTGCTTCCTTGTCGCTGCTGCCGTGCCTCGTGGGCGAAGAGTGTTGCGAAGGTCCGCATCCAGCGAGAACCAGAAGTACGGCCAGGCAAAGCGTGCCATGAAGGGCGAAAGACAGTACTCCTCCTCGGGCCCTGTTCAAGTTGCCCCTCATCAGAGGTCATCCTGCCAGAGCCAACCACAAGCGTCTCGAAAGCACGTCCGCGAAGCGTCACCACATGCTTCGAAAGCCGGCGTCGTTTGCCTGGTCCTGGTCGACCCTGCCCCCAAAGCAATTCTCAGCGTATTGCCAAATCACCGTGTGGGGATTGCATGGCGGCATGGCCGGGGCGAACGCCGGCGCTTCGGCAGCCGTCGTGCAACCGGGCTCGGGCTCAGAACTAAAAATGTAAGCCGCGTCTTCGTCCGTCCCCTGCATGTTGGAGTCACCATGAAAAGCATTGCAGTAGGGGACGTTAAAATTCGCTGCGTTTGTCTTGTGAGGATTGCCGTAGATACCGCCCGCGCCTCCAAACTGCGAATCGAACATGGTGTCAGACCAGCCTTGAAACCACTCAGGGGTTGGCGTCCAGGCAGACTCGACGTCGGCGTAGATCCAGACACCGCCGGGAACGCCGAGGGCTTGCGCGGCAGCGATCGCTTTGTTCGCGTCATTCGCCCCCTCGGGAAAACCTCCCTGCACACTTCCCGGGGAATCGCGCGTACCATTATAAACGAGGAGTATGCGGCAGCCCTTGCCGTGAAGAAACTTTTCCTCGGCTGCTGTCAACGCAAAGCGTCCCCCAATATAGCGGCCCCAAAAAGCAGGCGCTTGCCCGCATTGCTGGGTGATGAAATCAAAGAGCGTTTGGCTTTCTACCATACTATTGGAAGGTTGTGCCGAATCCACACCCCAGAACGTCGCCATGACCGACCTCCTTTACCCTGACTGTCGAGAGGCCCCCGGACCTTGGATCGGTGTTGCGATTCGCGTCCCAAGTCGTCAGACGGAACAGGAGGGTAGGGCGGCCGCTGATTTTTGGGCCCGCCCTTTGGGATCTACGAGTCTAACGAACAAACCTAGCTCGGTTCGCGTTCAGTCGCCGGAAAGCCTGACCTAGGAGTTTATGCTCAACCATCACTCTATCAGGTTCCCTGTTCGGGAAATTGGCCGGTCGCTCGCAACAAACCGCCCGAGAACGGAGAAAAAGGCCTAAATCCGCGCGAAACGTTTTTGTATATGAACACATTTGTGGATGACGAGGGAAGAGTTCAGGCTGTACTTGCTCGAGCCTAAAATAGATCAAGCCTGCGCCAGCCCCGAGCACGACACCAACATCCCGCACAAACGAAAAGATTCTCGGCGCGAAGACTTAGGAATCGAGTACCTTGCGTGTCCTGGTCGACGCGACTCGCTCAAGTCATCCAGGAGAGAATCCCGCGCAAATCGATGGTTTCCGTCGAAGCCGTGCCGCGGGGAAGAGCCGGCGAAATCGCAACGGCTTCCCTGTGATTTTCGAACCACGCCAGAAAGAGCGATTTTTCAGACCCAGGTAGCCGCTGCTGGTTCATCCAGTTGTAGTAAGCACCCATATCCGCGTCCACCACCGAGCCAACCGGATCCAAAGCAACCTGCTCCGGGCCGGGTGAGAGCAGTTCGTGCATGGGCTTTTGCCGCTGGCGGGGTGCAAAACGGGCGAGCAGCGTCAGGGGCTCGGCGCGTCTCATTGCTTCTCGTGCCGCCCATTGCACAAAGCTCGTGCTGAAGATCTGCGTTCCTGATCCTTCCGTCAACAACTTGATCTGGAACCGATTGAGGACCGGGTCGCCGCCGGGAGCCATGCTCAAGTCCGCTGGCCGCAACTGGGCCATCAGCGTTCGCAGGGCCTCTGGCCCCATGCCTGTTTTCTGAGTTTCCGCATGGATTCTCGTGAGGAGCGCAGCACGAACCGGCTCCAGGGCCTTGTAAGAAACGCAGGTGACTCCCGAAGTGTGTGGAAGGGGTTCTCCTCCGTCGATATACCAGTGGCCATAGGGGGCGGGGTTGGAGTTGGCCCGCGCGGCAACCGCCTCGAGCAGCTGCCGGAGACCGTTTTCCGGATTGACGGCACTGAAGTAAGCGCCATAGGGGCGCAGTTTTCGAAACAGCGGTCCTGGCGCAACATCGACTCCCTGACCGATCACGGCAATCCCGAAACGGGGGGATGCCGGAGGTTCTGGGGCGACCGCCGCGCGTAACTTGTCCGCGTAGTCCAGGGCCGCGCGGCGAAACGCATCCATCTGGTGGGTGGCCCAAAGATGGGCGGAAAGCTGCTCTACAAATTGCGCCGGCGCAGCAATCCAGTTTAATCTCTCAAGGCTTTCCGACAGCCTGATCTCGGTGAATTCCCGAAACCAGACGCGAAGGTCCTGCTGCGAAAGGGAGCGCAGGTGGGCGAGTTCCTTCTCGAGAAGCCTGCGCTCCACGGGGAATTTGAAATCAAATTCAATCACTTCCCGCAGCAGGTTGGGAAGGAAGCTCAGCGGCAATCGCCTGAACGTCTCCAGATAGTCCAGCGCCAACTTTCTCGCCTCTGGCGGATAACCGCTGAACTGTTCGGGCTTCAGATCTTCCGGATGCATAGGGCCTACAGGATCTCGGTAATCGGCTTGCCTCGGGAAAGCGACGCAGTGAACCCCATCAGGGAGCCGAGAGTCGGAACCAGGTCAATGCTGGCCACCGGCCGGTCATAAACTACGCCCTCACGGATGCCAGGACCCAGGGCCATCATCCATGTGGTTCGGGAATTGACATCCCCCGTCCGGTGGTGCTGAAAGCCATTACCGCCGGCGTCTTCGTCGGAATCACGCCCGAAGTCTGGAAGTATGAAGAGTGTGCACTTGCCCGCATATTCCGGTTCGCTCTGGATGGCCTTCCAGAGTTCCGCCGCGAGGCGGTCCGTTCGCCGGATTCCTTCGATGTATAGGGAATATGCGCCAGCGTGAGCGATATCGATGTCGTGCAACGTAACCCAGAGGAGGCTCGGAGCAAACTGCCGCATCAGTTGCCGGACGATATACACGGAGAGCTCATCCGGGCTTGACAAAGTTAGCGCGTGCGCCCTGAAGTCGTCCACCGACAGTTTCAGGATCGTCTCCAACTGCTCCAGCTCGAAGATATTCCCGCGGAGCTCGGGCGCGTACAGCGGCGTTTCGTAGCTGTCCCGAAGCAAACGTCCGTAATCGCCCTGTCCGGAAGTTGCCGTGCCCAACAAATATTTGGGCAGAATCACCTGCGCTCCCCAACCGGGACCAAAGGAGCGGTGACTACTCTCCCCAATGCGATTAAACCCGTTACTGGGAGCAACGACCCAGGCATCCGAAGCAGGTCGCTTCAGTTCTTTGCGGAAATATTCGAACACCGTGGGAGATTCGGGCGGAAGCGAGGCAAAGTTATTGATGGTCTCATAGACTCCCGTTGCCAGGCTTGCGGTAGCGACGTAGTGGCCTAGTATTCCCCGATTGACCACTTGGGTGAAAAACGCCGACTGTGGAGCCAGTTCGCCGAGCAAGTGCGGAATATTTTCCTGGCCTTCCGGGGCAAAAGTCTCCTGATCGCGCGCCCCGCCACCGAAGGTGATGACGATCACTTTCCTTTTGGACGGGGGCGTTGCTCGAAAGGCCCGCGAGCCCGCAGGCAATAAGGCGCTCCCAAGGGCTACCTTCGCTGCCGAGCGCAGAAACTCGCGCCGCGTGAACGCGAGTTGCCGCGCCAGTTCGCGAGGATCGGTCACGATACACGGCCGAGCGCGGTGGTTTGCCATGCGAAATGGAGCACGAAGGTTCACGAGCAACTCTGCAAGGTTGGTATAGGACACAGCAAAACCGCTGTCAAGATGCGTCGCAACAGGGCGCACCGCAGCAGGAGTGCGAGAGCCGTCACCTGGCGCGGGGCGAGCACACCGGGGCAACGTCAGGGTTTGCCATCGGCTCCCGGCTTCTCCGAGTAGACAAACTGCCGAATCTCTGCCCTTTGCTTATCAAGGTCAGAGAGGTGCCGCTCACGGAGTTGCTGATAAACGGTGAACTCGTTCTGGGCAAGATCCTTTTCACCGGTCCGAACGTAGGCTTGCGCCAGCCGGTAATGCACGTCGGCCAAATCCGGGTTGAGTTCCCTCGCGCGCAGATACTCCGGGATGGACTCCGCATATTTCTTTTGATCCGAGTAGAGATTGGCCAATTGCAGGTGCGCCTCTGGCAAGTCCGGTTCGAGGGCGATGGACTTCTTTAGGAGGAATTCAATCTGACTAACATCCAGGTTTGTATCCCGCTCCCTTTTGCTCTTCCAGAGGCTCAAGGCGTAGTAGTAGAAGGCCCGGCCATTCGTCGGCTGAAGCTCAGTGAATCGGCGAAAACGTTCAATCACCTCGTTGGCCTGGCTCGGTGAGCTATCAAAGGCGCGGGACAAAAAAGGATAGCCGCGGGGATCGGACGGATCCAGGTCAGCGGCGTGCAGAAGAGACTTTACGGCGTCGTCGTATTTGCCGAGCGAATAGTAGGCCAACCCGAGGCCGATGGCCATGCGAGAAGAGTTCGCATAGCGTTCCGTACCCTGGCGGAAAACTTCGATGGCCGGTTCCAAGGTGCGGTGGACAAGAAGCTCGCTGGCCCAATCGAAAATATTGCTCTCGGTTGGATCGAGGTGCGCCGCTGTCTCGAACTCGTTGGCCGCGGCGACAAAATTGCCATCTTTCTCTTCAACCTGCGCGAGAAGGTTATGGAGTTCGGCGCTATTCTTGAGCTTAACAAGATCGTGAATCATCTGCCGGGCTTCACTGAGACGTCCGGTGAGCGAATACGCAAAAGATAAGTCGTAACCGTTATCATAGGAGCCGGGATTAAGCTGCTGCGCCTTTTGCAGGTAAGGGATGGCCTCAGTGATGTTGTTCATGCGGGCAAAAAGCTCGCCGAGATTGTGATTGGCTTCGTAGTCTTGCGGTGAGAGAGCAATGGCCTTCTTGAACTGCTGCTCAGCGAGGTCGAGCTCTCCTCGGTGCACAAGGACGTTTCCGAAGTTGGTGTGGGCGGAAGCAGAAGCCGGCTTGAGACGGACTGCTGCCTCGAGGTGGTCGCGCGCTCTTTTGTCCTCGGATTGCGCCGCGTAGACCAGGCCAAGAAGCTCGTGAATTTCAAAGCTCTCGGGGACTCTCGGAAGAAGCTTTTCGAGCTTGGCGGCGGCTTCCGGATACTTGCCGGCTTCGTATTGGGTAACCGCGGCTTGAAAGTCACGGTCGAGATCCTGCTGCTGAACCTGACCCGGAGACGCTGTGGGCAGGCAGGCAGCAAGAACCGACAACGCTAGAGCCAAAATCCGGACCCTCGAATTCACGATATCCGTATGGTACCACTCGGTCCGACCCGAGAACTGGCGGCATCCAAGGGAATGGAGCAAGGCCTTTCTCGAGAAAGGCCTTGCCACAGAGTGAACGGGTGAAACCTAATAGTAAAACTTAAGAGCGAGCTGAATCTGGCGCGGGTCGTAGGGAGCGTCGCGCGTGGAGCCGATCTCCCCAAAGTTGGAGCTGGTGAAGTCGCCAGCTCCGCTGATGGCAACCACTCCGTTGCCTCCGAAATTAGGAGCATTGAAGTTCGGGTGGTTGAGGATGTTAAAGAATTCCGCACGGAACTGGAATCGGTAACGCTCCTTAAACGGAAGATCCTTAAACACGGAGAAATCCACTCGGTGGAATCCGGGCCCTGGCACCTGAGTCAACCCACCCAGCGCAGCAGGACCCGTTAGGGACACGCAACCAGCAGGCGAAGTGGTGGGCACCCCGCCAGGTCCGAGGATACAAGGCTGGGCGAACGCCGCCGGGTTGCCATAGTAGTTTAGCTTGCCTTTCGAATCGGTATACAGGCCAAGCTTCAAGGGCTGGCCTTTCACAAGAAGATCGCCGCAGTTTAGGCCTGCGGCCGTACCGCTCGGGCAGCCGAGGCCAATAGGCTGTCCGCCTTGCAGCGTCGTGGACCAGTTAATGCTCCAGTTGCTGACCAAATGGTTCTCGATCCCTGAGGCACCGGAAGCGAAATGCTTGCCTTTGCCGAAGGGCAGCTCATAGCCTCCGCTGAAATGGAAGACATTCCGGAGGTCGAAGCTCGCCAAACCGTAATCAAAATGGATTCCCAGGCCAGGCACGTTCGGCGCACGGTAACCCCTGAGGCTCCCACCATTCAGCAAGTCACCTGCGTCGGAGAGCGTCTTCGACCAAGTGTAGGCCGCGAGAAAGTTCAGGCCACCTGCAAACCTTTTTTCGAGCTTCGTCTGCAGCCCGTGATAGATGCTGTCTCCTTGCGTCGCCGCATAACTGCTACCTCGGCCGAAATCCGGATAAGGAACCAGGGAAGCCTGGTTGGCATTGTTGTCAGTGATCACCGGAACTCCGTTACTTCCCGGGAAGGTCTCCAAGTGACGCGCCTGGGTCGTGACGTAGCCGACCTGGGCAGCCAAAGAAGGCGTGATCTGGTATTCCACAGTTAAATTGCCACTCATGGTGTAGGGAGTCTTGTAGAAGAACTCGATCCCCCGCAAAGCCAATCCGCTGGCGTTCACCAGAAGAGGACTCAGCGGAGTGCAGGAGAATCCCGATTCAAATGTTGCCAAGCCGTTCATGGGATTTGCGCCGATGCCACCACAGGGAGTCCCGCCAGGCCCGGCGGTGGCGTAGGGGTATAACGCTGATGCATCAAAGGCACCGCTGCTTGTCGTTTTGAGGCCGGGGAAGAAAGAGAAGTTAAACTGGAACGGATAGTTCTCGCCAATGTTCGGTGAAAAGCCGCGATTTTCAAATCCGTTGTAAAAGATGCCGAATCCGCTGCGTATAACCAGCTTGGGACTGAACTGATAGGCAAAACCCACGCGCGGTGAGAAATTCCCCTTCTGGGAATACCCCAAGCCCCTACCATAGTGATCCGTAATGGCCAGGTTGATGCCGTCCTGCGCGAGGAGGGTCTTAAAGCTTGTGGAAAGCAAGTTCGAGTTAGCTCCCGCCGGCATCAGGTAGGTAGGTGTGCCATAGAGAGTCGGCACAAAGTTGGCTTGATTGCCGTGGTGCTCGTAGACCAGACCAAAGTAATCGTAGCGCCCGCCAAGATTCAGAGTGAGCTTGGGAGTGACCTTCCAATCGTCTTGGAAATAACCGCCATAGTAGTCCTTGCCGTTGTCGGTTAGCGAAATATTTGAGACGAATACACCGTTCGCTCCCCCGACATAATCGATGCCGTGCGAGCCAAGGGCCGGCACCAACAAGAAGTCAGCAATTCCGACTTGGC
>Ga0306917_10000724_pt1 | contig 14485 bp, 7 predicted proteins | sample tim00Cox00000000_FD_203313 | JGI IMG/M metagenome (GOLD analysis project Ga0306917, IMG submission 203313) | Lab enrichment of tropical soil microbial communities from Luquillo Experimental Forest, Puerto Rico - timezero.00C.oxic.00.000.000 (v2)... | ecosystem: Environmental > Terrestrial > Soil... | reverse complement strand
CGTTGAAGCCAAGTGAAAAAAGAAACAACTGAAACCCGACTGCCTCCGCTGAGACCTCATTTTACAAACTGAGGAGATTCACCCTTCGACCATGGATCATACGTGACGCCCAAATGGATGCGGTCGGCAACGGTTGGGTGATCGAAGAAGAGAAGAACATTAATGGGATTGGGGTCGGGGTCGACGAGCACGGTTTCTCCATAGATCTGGAACGAACGTGCAAAGGCTTGACCGGCATCGGGGACGAGATCGTGCGTCACCTCGAGACTGTAAATGTCCGCCTGATGTTCCGCAAAACGACTAAACGTATTGCCTGCGGCGTTTGCCGCAAAACCGAAAAAGGTGATGAGCAAGAGCAAAGCGGGAAGAGACGCCCAGTCATCGAGAGCGCGAATCCCCCAAGACGAATCGTAACGTGCGAGCAGCCAGCCAATGGACACGAATCCCAGATAGAAGAGAACGAAGAGCATAGCGGAAAAGAATAAGAAGCCTTTCCAGATGTGGCCGAGGACGTAGTGGCCCATTTCGTGGCCAAAGTCCGTCAAAACTTCGTCGGTGGTTTCCTGCTCCAAAGTGGTGTCCCAAATGATGATGCGCTTGGACGCTCCAAAACCATTCACAGACGCATTGGTAGCAATGGTTTTATCGCTGGCTTTCATCCAGAACATGCGCTCCGGCGCAACTTCCTGGTCAGCGTGGCGGGTGATGCGTTGAAGCTCGGGGACAAGCTGTGGAGCATGGGCGGCAAGCGGTTCATATTTGTTAAAGAGTGGGTCGATTACATAAGGCGAAATGAAGATGACAAACAGAAGGATCGGCAGAGAGATGATCCAGAAATAGAGCCACCAACGTCGCGGGCTCTTGCGAATGATAGCGTAGAGAATCCAAACAAGCAGGCTGCCGATAATGACCGTGACTAGTTGTGCCTTGGCCCAATCCGCGATCCACGAGGGCCACGTCTGAACGGAGATTTTGTAAACCTTCGAAACAATCTCCTCAAAAATATCTACGGGAAGCTGAAGAACGGAGATGGTCAGCACGAGAAGAAGCGTGAACACGATGGCTTGAACGAAGCGGAAGCGGGATACTTTCTCGGCCCAGTCACGAAACTTCGCGGAAAGTCTTCGAAGCAAGATAAACCAGAGGACCAGGAGGCCGTAGAAGAATCCTGCGATGCGTGTGGCGAAATTGATGCGGCCGCGGTTATGAGCTTTGCGATAGAGATCGGGCGGAAGCGTATAAGCGGTAATTCTGGTCTCAGGCTTGCTCTGGGCGCTGGACGTGCCACTCGAGGGCGAGGCCACACTTGGCGGATTGGATGGAACGGCTCCAGGAGCCGATTGCGCGGACGCCCGCAAAGACATCTCGGTAAAGAGTATAGGGACAAGAAGTAGAACGAATAAGAAGGCGATTCTTTTCACGATATCTCCTGCGCTAGAGGGGGTTGACGCGGGAGAGTATATCCGAACTACACCGGGCGACGGCCTCCTCGGTGACCGACAGGCGCCCCAAACCATTTTTTGATTTTTGGTGGACGAGAGGGGATTCGAACCCCCGGCCTCCTCATTGCGAACAGTGGGGAAAATAAGCTAAGGCAAGGCGCCACAATCACTTAGCTAATTCAACGGGGCCCTGAATTGGCAAACCTGGCAAACCAGCCTATTTCCCTTCTTCTGCCGTTGTGGGTTGCCGATTTTTTACCCGTTTCGAGGTGCCTAGCCCAGGGAAGGGGAGCGACGGGATTCGAACCCGCGGCCTTTGCCTTCTAACAAAGCGGCGAGAGTCAAAACTTCTACCGGATATCACATGGCCGTCAGGGGTAAGTATCCGAGAGAAGCTTTGCCTAATAAAGAGAGGTAAATCAAGAATTTTTCGGCAAGAATTTTTTCCCCAACCAACAGATTCCCAATGGCACTAATCGCGACCTGAAGCGCGCACGAGCAATCATGCCGTAGCCTTGAAATCGATGGTGACAAGGGTGATGTCGTCTGACTGGCCACTCGTATCTTCGGACCAGTCTGCGAGTCCGTCGAGTACAGCATCAGCGAACCGATTTGCAGGTAAAGAGTGGGTCGAGTCCACGATTTGCCGCAGGCGTTCCATCCCAAACTGCTTCTCCGAAGAGTCCGTAGCTTCAATGATCCCGTCCGTGATGAGGGCGATCCTGTCTCCGTCTTCAAGCGAGAAGGTGATTGCCGAGTACCTCGCATCCGAGAACGGGCCCAGCATCAAGCCATTTTCGAGACACTCGATCGTGCGACCCGTTTTAGACTGCCATAGGAGCATGGGAGGGTGCGCCGCACCAGCGTAAGTAGCCGTGCCCTTGTCGATATCGATGTACAAATAGGCCGCAGTTACATAATGGCTGCAGAATTTGCCATAGAGTGCTTTATTCAACCCTGACAATACCTGCGGGGGGTTAGAAGCATTTGGCGCCTGCGCTGCCAGTTGAGTTTGGAGCATGGAAGCGATTAATGCCGAGGGGAGCCCGTGGCCAGAGACATCCGCAATCAAGACACCGACATGCTTGTCGTCAATCACCAGAAAATCGTAGAAGTCGCCTGCGACAGAACTCATGGGGAGGTAGCGAGCCTCGATTTCTAAACCCTGAAGATGTGGAGTTTCCTGCGGAAGAATAGAGAGCTGAATCTGCCGAGCCATCTCTTGCTCGCTGTTTATTGACAACAGTTGCCGAGCGACGGTTTCGCGTGCATCGTGCAGCATGATGTGCGTTTGGACGCGCGCGGTCACGATCGGCGGCGAAAACGGCTTATGAATGTAATCCACCGCGCCGACTTCGAAGCCCCGAGCCTCATTAGCGACCTCGGTTTTTCCCGTCAGAAAGATAACGGGAGTGTCCTTTGTCCTCTCGTCGGCTTTCAAGCACCCACAGACTTCATATCCGTCCATCTGGGGCATCATCACGTCGAGCAGGATGAGGTCGGGGAGAGGCCCAACCTTGGCTAATTCCAAGGCCTTGGCTCCGTTCGTCGCCACACAGATCTTATATCGGTCTTTCAAGATAGAATGCACCACCTGAACGTTCTCCGAGTCGTCATCGACCAGGAGTAATAGCCTTTTTTCTACAGCTCTGGTCATTTCCGCTGATTTCTCCTTAGACCTGTATTCTCTGCCGGTTTCGTCTAGCCGCCTCAGGGCCGCTTCAAAATCGAAACTGTTCACGGCGGCACCGAGAGCTTCCAAGCGCGACGGACTGTCGCTGTCCCCCAGGACAGCGGCGAGGTTCCTATAAGCTTCGGGGGCATCCGCGTCATTCGATTCGAGCAGCTCCTTGAGGTTCGCTAGTGCCGCCAAAACTTCTTCGGGGTCGGTCGGTCGGGAGTCGAGCCGTGTCTTCTCATCAGCGCCTCCAACCGGAAAAGCTGCATGGATGTTCCTGACTTGACGATCCAATACTGCCGTGAGCTCCTCGATGAGGTCCTCGATTCCCGCTTGCGACACTCTTATCGCCCCTTCCAGCTTTCCGGCCGTCTGGAATATTTCATTCAGTCCCAGATTTCCCGCGGCACCCTTCAGGGAATGGGTGAGACGCTCGGCTTTGCTGCGGTCCCCACTTGCGAGGGCTTGACGGATTGTCGTGCCGGTGAACTCGTGTTTGACGGCAAACTGGGTCAATAAATCGCGGTACAAGCGCTTATTCCCAGCGACCCGTTGCAGTCCAGCAGCGACGTCTACGCCCCCAATCTGGGGGAGAATGATTTCGCCCTCGGCACTACGGAATCCCGTTTGACTCGGTGGCGTGACCGGCACCTCGAGAACCTCCCGCCGATGCGCACGGGTCCAACGGGCGATAGTTGCGAAAAACGTTCCGGGATCAACGGGCTTCGCAACGTGGTCATTCATTCCAGCGTCCAAGCAGCGTTGGGCCTCCTCGGCCATAGCGTGGGCTGTCATGGCGATGATCGGCAGTTGTTGGAGATGAGGGTGGGCGCGCAGAATCTTTGTTGCGGTAAGGCCGTCCATTTCGGGCATCTGCAAATCCATCAGCACGATGTCGAAGGGGAGTGGCGGAACCCCTTGAGTTAGGAGCTTGACGGCCTCGGCCCCGTGATTGGCGATCGTGACCTTCGCTCCTTCACTTTCCAAGAGTTCTGTAGCCACCTGCTGGTTCACCTCGTTGTCTTCGACGAGCAAGACCCTAACGCCACTCACCCGTGGTAAATCTCGATCTGGTTTTTCTGGAGGTTCGGCAGCTTTCTCATCCGCAGCTTCACCGAAGAGATTCATCAAAGTGTCAAATAGAACGGATGGGGTGACCGGTTTTTGTAGAACGGCTTCGATCTCCGTTTCCTGAACTGACAAAGGAATGTCTTCTCTCCCGAATGTGGTGATCACCAAAAGTTTGGGAACGTTCCACAAGTTGCTCCTGCGTTTGATGCTGCGACTGGTTTCCAGCCCGTCAAGCCCGGGCATCTGCCAGTCCATCAAAACGAGCTGATAGGGGTCCTGAGTGTCGGCCTTTGCCAGTTCTCGCAAGGCATCGTTGCCAGACGAAACACAATCGACTCTCACAGTGAATTGTCGGAGCACATCTGCCAGGATTTCCCGAGCGATCGAGTTATCATCGACCACCAATACCCGGATGCCTGCCAACCTCGGCGGGAGAACTTTCTGTCGCCGCTCGGCGGTCCCCACGCCAAACCAGGCTGTAAAGCAAAAGGTGCTACCTTGACCGTGCTCGCTTTCCGCCCAGATGTTACCCTCCATCATTTCCACAAGGCGTTTCGAGATAGAGAGTCCGAGTCCCGTGCCGCCGTACTTTCGAGTTGTGGAAGTGTCCGCCTGGCTGAATGCCTGAAACAGTCGCGCGATCTGCTCAGGCGCCATCCCGATGCCGCTGTCGTGGACCGTAAATTTCAGTTTTATCCGGTCGGAGACCCTTTCTTCGAGCTTGACCGTGACTACAATCTCGCCGCGTTCCGTAAATTTCACTGCGTTATTTACAAGGTTGATTAAAACCTGACCAAGCCGGAGAGGATCACCAACTAAAACAGGTGGCAGATCCTGTGGAGCGGCAACGAGAAACTCCAGCTTCTTCTCCTGAGCTTTCTGGCTCACCACCGTGGAGAGACTATCGAGGACGGCGTCAAGACGGAATTCGGCCTGCTCCATGGTGAGCTTGCCTGCCTCGATTTTCGAGAAGTCCAGGATGTCATTGATGATGCGGAGCAATGCCTCCGCTGCGGCCTTGGTTTTTGACAGGTAATCATGCTGTTTGGGCGTTAGCTCGGTTTTCAGAGCCAGATGCGTCATCCCAAGAATGGCGTTCATCGGTGTCCTAATCTCATGGCTCATATTCGCAAGGAATTCTGACTTCGCCCGCGTGGCGGCAACGGCTGCTTCTTTCGCAGTGACAAGCTCTGCCTCGGCGCGCTTACGATCCGTGATGTCTTCGGTGAGGTTTAGAACGTAACTAACCTTTCTCGAGTCGTCTCTGACGACCGAAAAACGTCCATTGGCAATCACCACGCGGCCATCGCGGTGAAGAAATTTCTGCTCCCAAGCATCCTTGTCGCGCTCACCCGAAAGGAGTCCTGCATAACGTCGCGCGCCGGAAGCGCGTTCATCCGGATGCACGACCAGGTCCCACTTCTCGATTGAGCTTAAATCGTCATGGGTGCAACCGAGCATGTCGTGCAGTGCTTGATTGGTGTAAAACTGCCCGGCAACGGCGTCAAAAACGCTGATCCCAATCTGAGCATTCTCGAAAATCGATCGAAAGAGCCGTTCGCTTGCTTGCAATGCTTCCTTGGCACGTGTGCGTTCTGTGATGTCTTCCGTTAGACCGACAATACAATGCGGCTTTCCGACGGCATCCCTGAGCAACTGAAACTTGCCGTTGCCAAGCACCATGCGGCCATCACGCCGAATAAAGCGTTGTTGATATTCGTCCGTCTCCCGTGTCCCCTCGACGAGCTCAGCATAGCGCTGAGCGCAGGAATCACGGTCCTCTTCCGGGACTATTGCGTCCCATTGCTCCAGACGCCTCAGTTCTTCTCCGGTGTAACCCAACATTTCGTGCAGTGCACGATTGGAGAAATGTTCGTTGGTATCGATCCTGTAAACACCGATGCCGACCTGTGTTCCTTCGAAAATCGAACGAAAGAGCTGCTCGCTGTCCCTCAATTTCTTCTCGGCCTGTTTTTTATCGGTAATGTCTTCTGTCAGCGAGGCGACATACTGTGGCTTTCCGTCTGCGTCCCTGATCAATGAGAATCGGGCGTTCGCAAGCACCATGCGGCCATCACCGCGGACGAAGCGTTGTTCCCATTCGTCTTTTTCGTGCACGCCTTGGACTAGTTTGGCATATCGTTCCGCGTTGGAAACACGTTCATCCGGGTGAATGAAGTCATCCCATTTCTCCAGTTGGCTCAGTTCGCTCTCGGTGCCTGCCAACATCTCTTGGAACGCATGGTTCGTGAAAACCGCGCGGCCATCGATATTCAAAAAGCTGATGCCGATCTGGCTGTTTTCGAAAATCGAACGGAAGAGCCGCTCACTCGATTGCAAGGCCTCGCTGGCGCGCTTACGCTCCGTGATGTCCGATGCCGTGACAACAGCGCCCTTGATGGTCCCTTCTTCCAGGATGGGGAAGGAGGAGTACTCTACAGGAATCGCGGTGCCGTCGCGACGCCACAATATTTCCTCGTCCGTGCGGCACCCCTTCCCACTCTTGATGGCTTGGGATACCGGACATTCCTTCACTAGGTAAAGAGAACCGTCCGCCCTGTGATGATGCACCAACTCATGCATGTTCCGTCCAAGAACCTCGTCGCACGGGTAACCAATCATTTCGCACGTGGCTTTGTTGATGAACGTGCAGTTTCCATCGAGGTCAAGGCCGTAGACAGCCTGGCCGGTGGAGTCAAGCAGAAGCTGCATCTGTTTGGCAATCCGGACTTTCTCTGCCTCCGCAAGTCTGCGGTCCGTAACGTCTTCGTTCAACGTAACGACGAATTTGGGCTTTCCTGCGGTGTCCCGAATCAGTTTGCATTTGCCGTTCGCAATGACGAGGCGGTCGTCGCGCCGAACCAAACGTTGCTCCCATTCGTCATTATCACGCTTCCCTTGGATAAGTTCCGAAAACCGCTGTGCACCGGAAGCGCGGTCATCGGCGTGAACAATTTCATCCCACTGCTCGGTGCGGCTCAATTCTTTCGGGCTGTAACCGAAAATTTCATGTGTGGCACGATTCGTGAAGTGTTCACCTGTGTGGATATTGAAGATTCCAATTCCGATCTGGGCATTCTCGAAAATCGAACGGAAGAGCTGGTCGTTTGCCTGCCGATTCTCCTCGACAACGGCTGCCAGAACCATGAAAGGCGCTGCCGTGAAGAACAAGAATAGCTGTAGAGACAAAACATTATTAAAGAAGCGGGATTCGATGAATGGACCTCGGCCGTGGGCTGCGCCCCAAAGCGCCAGAACTGCGATTGTAATCACCGAAGTGCTCACACCCGTTGTTCCGAAACGCAAAGCGGCCCAAAGTAGGAATGGCACGAGAGAATAAAGCAGGATGTCAGAGCTGTATCGCGAAGTAGCCGCGAACGCGAGGCTTCCAAACACGATCAGCCCAGAGATAAGCGCGGCGGCTTCGAGGTAATAACCCCGTGATTTGTTGGAGTGCTCCGGTCCTGGGCCAAACCAGCCTAAGATAGCCGGCATGAGCGTGAGGTATACGATCGCCTCCGAAAAAAAATAAATCCTCCAACTCGTCCAATAGTTTTTGTCGGCGACCAGCGCGACGAAGAATGCTCCAATGAAGGGCGGGAGGATCACCGCGAACAACGAAAACTTGGCCAGGGCTCGTACACTGTTTAGCCGAGGCACACCCCCAAAGGCATAGCGAAGACACAGCGCGGCCGTGAGGATCTCGGCCGTATCAGACAGAACAAGAAAAGCACTCGAACGAATACTCACACCCGTCTGCACGTTATAGAGAAAAGATGCTGCAAACGCCGCTGCAACGAGTATTGGCCATATCCTCCGCGGCACCAGTAATAATATGGACACCAGCAGTACGTTACCGAGCCAGAGCGGCCAGTCCGCCTGCGGACCTACGATCAGCGTCCCTCCGAGTTTTGCTGCGTAGTAGGACAGAACAGCCACGAAGCACGCTAGAGTCGCGGTACGCAATGGAGAATTCACATTCGCGAGATTCCAAAAGGAAGGCTCAGGTCCGGCTTTCATCATCTAACTCCAATGTATAAAGATTAATGAGCAATTCATCGGATCCCATACAAGCTGATCTGATCGCCGTGTGGACATTTTCTGAAGAGCTCCGGAAAAACTGGCCAGGTCCTTCGCGTCGAACGAGGGTGCCCTCAAACGGAGTGCCTGGAGTATCGATGGAGACTTTGGAGCACACTGTTTTCGACGTTCGCAGTTTTCGCGTCTGCATAAGTGAGGAGATAGTTGTAGAAGTCTGGAAGGCCCCGCGGTAGCACTTGGGAAATAGCTGATCATGTTCAACGTTCACTAGTTGGCTCTTGTCGTTATAAGGGCCCAGTAAGACGGGTGTTGGGACAATCGCTCGACTTGCAGCACAATCAAACCGCCATTACTGTAATCGGGAAGCAGATCGAGGAACTCAGGACCCTTAACATGGGAATAGATTTGAAGCGCGAGGAAGCCTAGAAACGAAGCTGCAACGATGTAAAGCCACCAAGGAGCACGTGAAGCTGGCACGACATCTCCGTATCTCAGGGTAATAATTGGCCGATTATAACAGAGCCATTACCAGAAGGGCGGAAGCTTCAAAATCCCGATTCGCCTGGGTTGTGGTGCGCAAAAGCTCCGTCGATCGGAAATTCATCCATGTAACAATGTTACAGAGACTCGCCGTATCTCGTTGATTTTGAAGTCGGCCGGAGTTTTCAGGAGCCACAGATCCTCTTTCACGTTGAAGAAATCCTTGCTCTTCAATTTGTCATCTTTCATGCCGCTTCCCGTATTCACGCTATCTGCTTGAATCTTGATGTCCAGAACGCCCGCTTCGGCATCCCTAGACGGGTAGGCGATAGTGGCGTCCCACTTATCGAATGTTCCTTCGAGGGAGACGGAACCTTTTACTGCGAACCGAACCGAGCTGCCTTCCTTCGCGATGTGGATAACGGGAATATCAGCCGTGGTTTGCGCTTCGATCCCCTTCGCTAAAACCAGCAAGCTTGCACAGACCACGGCTTTGGCAAAAATGTTCATGGTTTACCTCCACCTCGAAAATGCTGCTTCCGGGGATCGCAATGTTTGTGAGCGGGAGCGCTCACGCTAATTGTAGTGAGCTCCATTTTGCAAGTCCGATCAGCAACGGGGCTGCCAAGCTCGGCGAAGTCCAACTTTCGGATTGCTTTGGCTCTGTGGAGGGTTTTACTTCTTCAGACTTGGTGCGACCCCGCCGGGAGCAGTTCCTTCGAACTTCAGAATGAGCCCTTTCTCTCCAAGGGCCCAGCCGCGGTGCGCGTCGGCGAAGCCGATCGTGTTGGTGTGCTCTTCGTTCATCTGCTCCCAGTTCTTTCCTCGATCAATCGAGTAGTCGGTTCCGGTTGGTCCAACCGCGAACACGGTGGGACCGGGCGTGTCCGGCACAACCGCGACACCCCAGCGGTATCCCTCGGGACGCCGACTGCTCTCTTTCCAAGTCTTGCCGCCATCGTCACTGTAGGCGGAATTGGGCTTCACCACCTGCGGATGATCATAGTCTCCGCCGACGATCACCAGCCGGTCGGCATCCACGACGGCAATCGAGAAGACGCCCTGGTTCAGGCCGGTGATGAGCGGCGTCTCGGAGACGGTCCAGGTCTTGCCGGAATCGGCGGTGTGGAAGACGCGTGATGCGTTTTCGGTCACGAACCACGCCTGCCAGTTTTCCTTTCTCCCTTTCTCCTCAGCATACGTTGCGATGCAGGTTCCAGAGGCCGGCGAGCCTTCACCGTTCTTTGCCGGGGGTATCGTGTTCGACTGAAGCGGCGTCCAGTGGGCGCCGTCGGAGGTTGTCAGCAGCTCGGGCTTACCGTCCAATGGGTCGCCGACCACGATGCCGTGCGTCGCGTCCCAGAAGGCCATGCAATCGAGGAACGCCTTCGGGTTCTGCTCGGTGTATTCCAGCAACCAGTTCTTGCCCGCATCCGTCGTCTTGTAGATGCGCGATTCGTTGCCTTTTCCGATCGACAGCAGGTAAGCGGTCTCGCCGTCGATGGCGTACACGCCGCGGAAGTCGAGCTTCTCGGCCCCGGCGACCGTCCCGGCCTGCCACGTCTCGCCGCCGTCTGTGGTACGAATGAACGTCCCGCCCGTGCCGCTGACCCAAACGACGTTACCGTTGACGATGCTCAATCCGTGCAGGCTTGTGTCGGTGTTCGATTTCTGCAGGTGCCACTGGGCGAAAGCGGGCGAAACAAATAACAGGAGAACCAGGACCGCCCTTTTCAATTGCATCGGGAGTCGCTCCTGACTTTTGGACGTGCTTACCCTCACATCGTTAGCCGAAGTTCGTCATTGATTGGTGCAGTTTAATTATTTTGATCCGTTGTTCTCTGTGAAGGCCTTGGCTATCAACACCTCTTACTGCAAAAGTTGATGTAGTGAAAACCTACCCTCTTGCTTGAACATGACAGCAATGACACATTGCCTACATGTTCCTGCGAAAGCTCCGCGTCCAAAAAGATGGCAAGGAACATAGCTATTGGTCTCTTGTGGAGACGGTGCGTACTGCCGACGGCCCACGGCAGCGCACGCTTTGTTATCTCGGGGAACTGAACAGCTCAGCACATGCACGTTGGCAAAAGACTGTGGAGGTGTTCAACGAGCAGGGCGAGAGCACCCAGCTGAAGCTGTTTCCATCCGAAGTCGAAGCGCCGGATGATCCCAACGTAGCGCGGGTGCTGGTGAAGAAAGTCCGGGTGGAACGCACGCGACGCTTCGGCGACTGCTATCTGGGACTGGAGTTATGGAAGCGGCTGGGGCTCGAGGAGTTCTTCGCGCAACATCTCGACGTCGACAATGCCGATGTAGCTTGGTCGCGTGTGGCAGCGGTATTGGCGATCAATCGGTTATGCGCGCCGGGCAGCGAACTGGCCGTGGAGCAGCATTGGTATCCATCGACGGCGCTGGACGATCTACTGCACATCGGGAAGGGCAAGATCAACGATACGCGGCTGTATCGCTGTCTGGACCGTCTGCTCCCGCTGAAGAGCAAGATCGAACAGCATCTGAAGCAGCGCTACGGGGAGTTGTTCCAAGCAGAGTTCGACGTGCTGCTCTATGACTTGACCAGTACGTATGTGGAAGGAGCTGCGGAAGAGAATCCGCTGATGCGGCGAGGCTATTCGCGGGACCATCGTCCCGACTGTGAACAGCTGGTGCTGGCGTTAATCGTGAATCCGGACGGTTTTCCGTTCAGCTACGAACTGTTCGATGGGAACCGCGCCGATGTCACCACCGTCGAAGCGATCCTTCGCACCGTAGAACGGAAGCATGGGAAAGCCCGGCGGGTATGGATCTTCGATCGCGGGGTGGTGAGCGAGGAAAACCTGGCGGCCATCCGCAAGCGTGGTGGAGAGTATCTGGTGGGCACGACCCGCAGCAAGCTCAAGCAATTCGAGGCCGAGTTGTTGAAGGACGATTTCGAGAAGATCCGTCCGGATGTAGAGGTCAAGCAGATCCAGATTCTGGGTTGGGAGGAGACCTATATCCTCTGCCGTACGGAGGGGCGGAAGGAGAAAGAGAAAGCCATCCGCAGCCGCTTTGTGGCCAAGATCGAAAAAGCTCTTACCGGACTGGAGAAGCGCATCGCGGAAGGTAAGCTGAAGGATCGCGGCAAAATGTGGATGCGGCTGGGACGCATTCAAGCTTCGCATCCCCAGGTCGCCGATCTTTATGAAATGGCCATCAAGGACAGCAAGGAAGGAGCCCGTCTCGTCTGGCGGCAGAAGCCAGAACAGCAACAATGGCTCGAGGCCCGTGAAGGAGCTTATCTGCTGCGGACCAATCTGACCGCCGGCACTGCCGCAGATCTTTGGAAGAAATACATGCAGCTAACGGAAGTGGAAGCCGCCTTTCGTACGCTCAAGAGCGAGTTGGCCATCCGGCCATTATTTCATCAGCTGGAAAAACGGGTGAAGGCGCACGTGCTGGTGGCGTTTCTCGGCTATGCCCTGCTGGTGACCTTGAAGCATCTGCTGAAACGAGCTGGTTCGGAAGACTCACCCGCGAAAGTACTGAAGCGGCTCTCCGAGTTATTCAGCGTGGACATCGTCCTGCCAACGATCGAAGGCCGAGAGATCTGGTTGCGACGCATCAGCAAGCTCGACGAAGAGCAGCAGAATATCCTTCATCAACTCCAACTGCAGTTGCCGGAACGGCTGGAGCCACTTCAGATTCAAAAATGTAGTGAAAACTCGGCCATAGCCTGAACTGATTTCAAAGGACTTAATCCTCGTTTGGACCTCTCAGTGACGAACATGGGTTAGCTGTCGAGCCGTAGATTCACAAGTGACAAAGCGTAAGCGGAGCCGTCCTGAGTTTCTACAGACTGCTCACACCGTAATGGGAGAGGAGGCCTGGCGGATTGTATCCGTCAGGATCTTTTCTACAGGTTGAACGTCGTTCCGATCGCCGTTCCGCCGCTGCGCGAGCGAGCGGAAGATATTCCACTGCTCGTGGAGTATTTCGTCGGGCGGTTCGCCAAAGGGGCCGGCAAGGACATCCGTCATGTCGGCAAAGATACGCTGGCGAAGTTAAAAGGCTACCATTGGCCCGGGAATATTCGCGAATTGCAGAACGTCGTGGAACGCGCAGTCATCCTGAGTGAAACCGACACCTTCGTCGTGGATGAGAGTTGGCTGAGAAGCGAATCTGACGACTCATCGCCGCGCAAAGGCCTTTCGGCACTAGCAAATCGTGAGGTCGAAATGATCGAAGGGGCCCTCGCCGAAAGCCACGGGCGAATATCCGGACCCTCCGGAGCGGCGGCGAAACTCGGGATACCACGCCAGACGCTGGAATCGAAGATTCGGCGGCTGGGCATCGATAAGTACGGACAAGAGCGACCTACCTCGAAGTAGCCTTACCTCCTGGCCTCCTGCACATCCTTCGTCGTTTTCCTGAACATGCGGCGCGATTCTGGTCTTTTTGGTTTCTTTTCAGCGATTATGAGACAGACGGAAATCCATCTCCACCAAACAACCACCTTGACGCCTGAGCAGTACGTCGCCGGGCATGGTTGCGGGGCTCCTTGTGGCCAACCAGGCGCCCTAACTTAAAGTGCACCGCTACAATCACTTGGTCGCCGACACGCATCAAAAACGAGGGTCACGTACTTTCCAAATATGATGTAAGCCCTTTGGAATCATGGTGGACGAGAAGGATTCGAACCCTCGACCTCCTCGTTGCGAACGAGGAAAAATCTAAGTTAAGGTGCGGCACAACAATCACTTAGCTTTTTTGACAGGGTCGTAAAGTGGCTTACGTGGCTTACGCGGGTTGAAGGGAACCGGAGCTCGGCGGGAGTTGTTGGATCACATTATTGCGGTGAACGAACGCCATCTGAAGAGGCTTCCTTTCGACTATGTTCGCTATCACCACGAGGACCGCACGCATCTCGGACTAGGGAAGGGAACTCCGGCGGGGAGGATTTGTTCCGCAAACGCCGGGCGCGTTATTTCTCACGATAGACTCGGTGGACTGCATCATCGATACGACCGGGCTGCCTAAGACAATTTCATTGCGCTAGCTCCGAAGCCAGCACATTCGGAATCCGTCCTTATATAATATATATGTCAGCCTGAATCACAGGCTGCTGCTTCAACTGTCTTGGCGCGACTTTTCCGAACTCGATTCGCGTTGCGTGTTCTACCTTCGCATTGAAGTGTCAGTGCGTTTTCGACGGTGGATAGCGTTTTGGCGAAAGACAAGTGGGCGATATCGTCCTGAGCAAAAATGGGGGTCGCCCTGACGGGGTGACCCCCTACCACCAGCCAGTCTTGAAGTTCAGCCGTCAGACAGCTTGCGAGGGCAGCGGATTGATATACTTGATGAGCAATACCTCGTTGCCCTTCTCATTGTAAATGAGATCGTCCACTTGCTTTTTCGCTAACAAAAGGCCGAAGCCACCTGGTCGAAGACCGCGCTCTTCGCGAACGGCAAAGTGGCTTAAGGGATCTCCGGCCGGACTATTGATTGCGGCGTGTCGGAGCTCTTCAAGCGAGAAGCCCTGACCGGGGTCCTTGATGCGCAATGCGACTGCGCGACTGGCACGGATAAACGAAATTTCCACATAATGGCTCGGGTCGAAATGCCCTCCATGCTCCATTGCGTTCAGGAGAATTTCTCTGAAAGCCGAGACGACGGCTTCCCGGTCTGCTTCAGGAATGCTGGGATCTTTAGCTCCATGCAGGAATTGGATCAAGCGATTTGCGGTTTCAACATCGCAGCGGGCCGCCAATCTGACCCAAGCGGGCGTCCCCGA
>Ga0306917_10000708_pt1 | contig 14607 bp, 15 predicted proteins | sample tim00Cox00000000_FD_203313 | JGI IMG/M metagenome (GOLD analysis project Ga0306917, IMG submission 203313) | Lab enrichment of tropical soil microbial communities from Luquillo Experimental Forest, Puerto Rico - timezero.00C.oxic.00.000.000 (v2)... | ecosystem: Environmental > Terrestrial >... | reverse complement strand
CCTCTCTTGGTCTTGGGCTGCCAAAGGAAGCGCTGCAAGAAATAGCAAGCACGTGAGGAGCCTTCCCTTGCTCGACCGCAAGCCCAAAATAAATGATAGCGACATAGGTGTCCCTCCTCTTTCGAGACCGATTCCGATGCACCTTCCTCTCGGCAAAGGCTTCCAGACGTCTTGAATTAAACTTGACTTACGTCAGCAGCAAGAGAGAAGCTGCGTCGGTCAGACGGTCAGCAATCCCTCTGAGGGCGAACAGGTTAAGTGAATCGCGGCCTGGAGTTGTCACAGACGTGTCTTTTCAGCGTGAGTTTTCTGTCTCTATATAGCGTTCGCCAACAATTAGTTTAATTGTGCCTACCGAAAATCTCGAAATCTCTGAGCGAGGGGCGGCTTATCCTTCCTTCATAATTCTCGCCGATACGTCGATGAATCAGTTATGCCTGTATACGCCGACACACATGGAGGCTTCCGCCGCCTACTGATCGCTCAAGGCATATGCAGGGATACCTGCTAGCCGCACAGCTACAGGGAAGAGCCGCGATTGGGGCCGAAGTGATAGGTAAAGGATAGGCCGACATAGGATTTGACGCGGACTCCAACGACTCTCGGAAACGCCGCGGGTTCACCCGCGAGGTGCAAGGTCTCTACGGTTTGGCCGGTGAAGCCGCGGGCGAGCAGGAAATTCACTCCGGCATCGAAGCGGCCCTCCTGGAACGAACGAAACAGTGCTCCGCGAATTTCGCGAACTGGACTCCCCGTGAAGCCGGAATCGAGAGGCTTTCGGCCGACATATTCGAATTCGCTACGGGCGCGAAACCGGAGCGGAAGACGGTTTGCTCCGCCAACGAGTTCCCAGATGAGTCTTGGCGCTTCGGGTATGTCGGTGCCGGTCAGCCGGTTCACGGCGGTCGCGCGCGCAAACGAGCCTTGAACATAGCCGAAGGAAGAAGACCGCCGCGCGGAGACAGTGACGGAGCGGATGATCGAAGGCCCAAGATCCTGCTGCAGTCCCGTGTCCGGATCAATTTTCGCAAGTTCTTGATCGTTTGTGACGCGGGCGAGAGTGATCCTGAAATCCGTCTTGACAATCTCCTTTTGCACAAGCAGTTGTGAGGCATGCGACGGGATCAGAATTGCCCCGCTGGCATTCCCCTGACCGATGCGGGGATCATTCGAGTGAAATGCCTCACCAAAGCTGAAAGAGACGCGCGGCCAGAAGGAACTGGCCGAAAGAAGAAGGGTCAATGTGCCCTTTGGCAAGGTAAGTCCCGCTTGGCGATTGAAGGAGCTTGTGAAGGAAATGTTGTCAAGGTTGTCGAAGAAAATTTCTTCCCGGCGCAGGCCGAGATCGTAGTGGAAGTAGCGAGTCAATTCGCCGTCGAGCGATACGTACGGTGCCGCAAAGCCCAAAGTCAAATCGTTTGACGCGACGGGCTGAAACTGACCAGCGGCATCGGCGCGCCTGAGGTCGAGCCCGCGCGGAGCGTCACCGCGCAAGTCAAACCCAGCAAGAACAGAAATCTTCGGTCCAAATTTGTAGAGATAGGCAGTGCTGCCACCCGCTACCGTGCGGAACTCGCTCTGTTGAATCAGGCCGTCACCGAAGTTCGAGCGAAGTTGAAGGCTGTAGGTGCGAAAGAAAACGGAAAGCTGCAACTGCTGGCGTTCTGTGATCTGCCAAGAATCGGTCGCCACGAAAATGGCGGTGTGTGTGCGATCGCTCTGGCGAGGATCAATCGTGTCGCCGGGGACAGAAACATCGCGGGGGACCAAGCCAGGGATGTCGGAAAAGCCGTAATAGCCGATACCGAAGAGTGTTAGGTCGTGGCGGCCGACTTTGATCGAACGGTAGGCGTTAAGCTTGAATTGCCGGCGGTGCTCGAGTCGATTCAGATATCCATTCCCGTAGGCCGCTTCGATTCCGATCCAGGCGTTGGTGTTTGGATTGGACGGGCTCCAGGCGGTAGCAAAATCGATGTCGCGGTAGTCTCCGGTCAGATTGGAGAAAGGCTCGACTCTAGGACGGGGGAGGTAAGCGGCCGCAAGATTGACCGCGTGGTTGCCTTCGCGCACGTTGAAAGCCCCGCCATCCACCTGAACTGCGCCGATGCCTTGGGAGATAAGCGGATTCGGATCAGCGTAACCGTTTCCGTGAGCGTTTGCGGGAAGATTGTTTGGAAACAGAAAATCGCCGACCTGAAAAAATTGCGCGATTGGTTCACCGTGGTCGCCGGCAACGCCCGGCGCGAAATACTGAGGCGCTTTGATGCCGCCCGAAGCGGTTTCAATCGGTAAGCCAGGAATGGAGATCGGCGCGCCGGGCCGCCCGGGATTTGCTTCGAGGGCTTCATCATGGACCACAATGCGCTGAGAAGGATCTGGAGTGAGAGCCGCAGGCTCAGAAGCGACGACCTTAACCTGCTGAGTTTGTGAAGCAAGCTGAAGAAACTGCACATCGCGCTGGACAGATTCTCCGGCCATGAGGTCGACGTTAACGGAGACAGCGATAAAACCGGGCGCTGCGGCGGTCAGACGATAGGTGCCAGGCACCACGACATGAAAGTCGAAGCGTCCCTGCGGGTCGGTGGTCGTTGCTAGGGCCACTTGCCGATTTGCTGGAAAAAGGGCGACGCTGGCATCGGCAACGGCAGCGCCTTGTGGGTCGGCAACGAAACCGAAGAGGTCCGCCGTTGCGGCGCTCGGTTCTTTGGCAAGACTCGTGGAAGGAAATAGGTAGAAAACCGTGATTAAAGTTAATGCCAACAAGGCACATTGCACCGTGCTGTTAGGATGACTCCGTCGGAGGCACATTCTTGTTGTGGGTCTTTGGCGCAAGGTGCCTCTTACCCGGAAGCGAGCGATGACGATTTTCGCTTCGAACAAATTATAGTACGTGGCTCTGCTTCCTCTGGATGTGTAAGCGTGTGAAAAACCAGCCGCGGGGATCTTCTCACTTTGGCGTCCAGTGGGGATGATTCGTGAAGAGACCATCCACAAACCCAACGTGGTATGTCAGGAAGGCTCCGAATGCCAGACTCAGAACGCCAGATAGAACGCCCATGCCGCGATTCCAGCCAGCAAACCGCTTTCCCGTGTAGGCAAAGGGGAGAGCAATGGTTGCGGTGATCAGCATCATTCCCGCCATCGTGCCCGCTCCGAAGACAAGCAGATAGGCGATTGCGGCGTATGGGTTGCCGATCGTAGTCAGGACCAGGAGCGCTACCGCCGCGGAGCCAGCCAATCCGTGCACGATTCCCACGAGCAATGGGCGAAAAACCTGAAAACGGCCAAGACTCTGAGTTATGCCGCCATTTGTATTTGGCGTCGAGCTTGCCTCGGAACGAGGAATCGCAGAATCAAAAACCATGGAGCTGTGCGGACTCCCGAATCGCGCGGCAAGCCGCTGCAAAATGCCCGTAAGGCTCAATGCCCCGAGCAAGACCAGCATCAAACCGACCGCGAGTTCCATGGCCAGACCGAGGCGCGGCGGGATGGTCACCTTGAAAAGAATAATTGCGGCACCGACGGCAAAGATCGTCAGCGTATGCCCGAGTCCCCAAAGAATTCCGATCAGCGCGGCTTGGCGGATACTCTGTTGCTTGCTGACGATGGTGGTCACGGCGACCATGTGGTCGGGGTCCGTGGCGTGCCTCATACCAAGAGCGAAACCGACTAAGACAATCGTTAAGGCAGTAAGCACGTGGGTCGTCTCCATCAGTAAAATTCACTGCCCGAAGTTGCTTCAAGCCCGCCAGTGAATCTGGACGATTCCGGCTGCCAGAAGCGCCTTGGCGGCGATTCCAACCCCCAGCACGCTCATCACGCCTGCCGAAGCCATCGGCAGCCATCGGGTGAACAGCGGCCCCTCATTGCGAAACCGCGACATGAAATTCCGGGCAAACACCATCAGCAAGCCCATGGCCATCAAGACACCAGCGAGGCCCACACTGAAAGACAGGATCAGGAATAAACCAAATCCGATGTGGTGCAAAGCGACGGCACTCAACAGAACCACCAACGCGGCAGAACACGGTACGATTCCCCCGGTAATCCCAAGGGCTAAGAGCTCACGCAGCGGAACGTGCTTGCCCATGCGGTCCGCCTTTTCTGTCACGGCCTTGATTTCGGCTCCGTGGTCGCGAGTTTCGCCTTCCTCCGGTGAGTTGCTGAAGCCCAAGAGGGATCTGTGAGAGTGCACGAATCCCGCGTGGGTGTGCGACAAGCTCACGGCAACACCAACGTAGCGCTGTAGGAACAAGTAGAAACCGAGCCCAGCGATGATCAAACCCGAGAGCATGCCCAGGATCGGATAGACTTGCTCTGGCACAATGTACCGCTGTGCCCAAAGGGTGATCGCTCCGAGCAGATAAACACCAGCGGTGTGAGAAGCCGTGACGATCAGGCCGAGAAACATCGCTTGACTGGCAGTGCCGCGCGATCCCACAAGATAGGCCGCCACAATGGTCTTGCCGTGACCAGGCTCCAAGGCATGCAAAGCACCAAGGCCGGCCGCGATAATTCCCGCTAGAACAATAATTCCAAGTCCTAATTGCCTCGACGCGATGAGTTCCGTGAAGCGACTGCGCGGCGTTGCTTGGCGATTCGCCTCCATTCGCACTACTTGCACCGGTCCTGCATCCTTCGGTTCTTCCGCTTGTATCCGAGGCGTTGCCGCCATCCTTCCTTGTGTTGAACTAACGGATCGAAATGTCAGTCTGGCTTCGAGTTGTTGCGGCGGACTGCTGAGCAAATCGGTCGGATAGTTTGTAAGCTGCGTGCTGCGGTCCTGCGCCGGGACGCTGCTGCCGAGGATTTCGGTCTGCGTGCTGGAAGTAGCGACGACTTCTTTCCAGCCTGCGTGACCTGGAAAATTTGTGTCGCTGTAGCGCAAATCATTTACGCCGGCGAGCTGCGTTTCTTGTAGGTTCGCTCGCAGAGCCAAGCCGATCTTCATCGTCGGCAATTGCCCCGCCCCGGGGGTAAACAGAATGTCCTTCGATGCGATTTCGAGCGGGAGTGGCTTCCCGTTTATAGCAAGAAACAAATTCTCTCGAAATGATTCGGCCCGCGCCGCCAGATAGGCGCGCACATGCGGATCGTCTGCTTGCGCCACGATGTTGTTCTGCTGCAACTCCTGGAATGTGGGGATTTCTGCCATGTCGATCAGATACCGCAACTCGACAAAATTCCGCTCGATTCGAATGTCGGAATAGTGATTAATGCTGAAGTTGCCCATGGGATGCGCGAGCGTTCCAGAGGGAAGGGCCAGGAGCCAGCAAAACACAAGAGTGCTGAAATGCAGCAAGCGAAGAGGAGTTTTGCTAGTCGGCCCCACGGGATTGCCCATCCATGCTCATCAGAGTTTTTCTTGCAATGGGAGCCTGCAAGGGATCGAACTGAGGAGAGAGAGACAAAGCGCGGTGCAAATACTCCCGCGCTGAGGTTTCGTCACCGGCAGCATGTGCAATCATGCCTGCGTGATAGAACAGCTTGGGGTCCTGGGTGCCCAGATGGAGCGCATCTTTTATGGCGGATTGCGCTTCGGCAAGCCGTCCGGCTTTGAGCGCGGTCCAGGCCAGAGCGTCGGCGCCGTAAATGTCGCGGCGCACGGCATATTCCTTGGCGGCCATTGCATACGCTTGCTGTGAGTTAAGGTCATGATCAGCGAGGAAGAGCGCTTGCTGACGATTGTAAAGATTGCCGGAGACGGCGCTTAGATGAGCAATCGCGCCGACCAACCGGTATTGCGCGGCCGCATCCTTTTCACGTCTCACTAGATGATAGAGGTCGCCAAGCGCAGCCACAAAGGAAGGATCGGGGAGAAGATAGACGGCCTGCTCGTACAGCTTGATGGCCTCGGCCACGTCGCCCTGCGCGGCGCGGACGCGGGCCAGCGAAGCGACCGCGCGGAAATAGTCAGGAAAAGTCGTGAGCGCGTCGCGGTAGTGGCGTTCCGCGACAGAATAGTCCCCGACGGAAAAGGCATTCTCGCCTAATTGCCAGCGGCACCAAGCAACTGTTTCTCGCGGTGGCCTTGGCGCCGCGAGGGCATGAACCAGCGCCGCTTGCATCTTTCGCCGGGCAGTTTTCGTGTCGCCCCGCAAGAAGGCCATCCGGGAAGCCCTTTGCTCAATGGTAGCCTGCGTGAGTCCTGGAACTTCGACAAACTGTTCCATTCGCCAAAAAGCAGTTTGCGCTTGAGAGTAGTCGCCCAACTCAAGGAGCGCGTCGCCGAGCATTTGATGGGGATAGCTCTTGTCTGAGTCCAACTCCGCTAGCTTCTTGGCATGGTCACGAGCAGCCGCAAAATCGTGCGTGGCAAACTCTACCTGGGTCAGAACGACCAAACCACCAACGTTGTGCTCCTGGGGAAGAGTCTTGAGGGAGGATGTCGCGGCGCGGGAAGCAAGGTTTAGGTATGTGAGATCACCAGTCTCGCGAACCAACTGGAGATAGTAAGTCACAAGTTTGTTGCGCGCGATGAAATCGTCCGGATCGTCCTTCGCGCGCTGCTCAAGATAGCGAATGGTTTGATCCGCTTCCGGCCTGTCGGAAGGCAGGAGCGTTGCCGGCGGCAACACGTCCAGCTTCCGGCTGGCGAGGCCGTTTCGCAACCAGTGGTGTCCCGCGAAAGCGAGGCCTGCCAAACCGGCTGCGGCCACTAGAAATAGCATTCTCTTCTTCGTACCCATGCACGCTTTCCCCTTCTTTGGCGGTTTCGGATGCGCTCCACGAATTCAGCCAGCCTCCGGCTCCGGTCATGAAAACGCGACCGGAGCTGGAGAATAATCTGGCTAACGACATTCCGTCAGATCAGTTTTGCGTGCCGTCAACCGCGGGGTTTTCCAGCGGCTGGTGAGGCGGCGCAAAAAACGGGAAGGTGTTGCCCAACGGCACATCGTTGTGGTTGACAGCTTCCTGGATTGTCGGGTTTTGGTTGCCAATGAAGAAAAGCAGCGTGTTGATGGTGTCGTCGCCGGGACGCCGGCCGTTTGGAAAGCCGGTGTAGTTCGGGGTTGTGATATTTTCTCCAACGCCGTTTGCTCCCACGCCGATGCTCGTGTTGCGGGTTGCCAGGTTCAGGCGCAAGTAATCGCCGTGGACCACGGCAACGTTGGCCAGGATTCCGATGTTGCTGGAATTCGTGCCGAGCGCCTTAAGCGTGCCAACGATGTCGTTGGCAAACTTTCCATTCGCATCGTCCACCGGCGTCGAAGCGTTGTATTCGTTCTTGTCCGGAAAAGGAATGAGGGCGGTATTGACGGCAGGATTTGCCATGCGGTCCACCTGCACGAGCGGCCCCTCAGTCAGTACCGCCGCGTTTCCTTCCAGAAGTGTTTCTTTGTGGCGCAGAGTGACGCCGTTCACGCCGATGATGGTGTTGTCCGGGCGACCTCTCAGCATGCTGGCTGGAATGCTGAGGGCGATCATGTGGATGTTGTAGCCCGCAAAGCTATCGCGGTCACGCTGTAGCTTGGAAGGATCAGGTGTCCCACCTAGGACTGAGGACACAAATCGGTTGAATCCCACGATGTCGAAAAAGAAGGGATCGTCGGTTAGCCCTGCAAAAAATGACACCCCCGTGGTTGGATCCGTGGTGACCACGAGCGGGTTCGGCGAGGCGGCGAGGGTTTGAACCGTGGTGGGAGCGGTGAACTCCGCTCCATTCGGCAACTTGATGGTGGCCGTCTGCGGTTTGCTCCGCGAAGTCTGTGGTGAGAAGGTAACGTCGATGAACTGATCCGCAACTGCGTCGCCGGTATTCTCAATTTGGAGTTGATAGGTTACGTCTGGCGAAAAGAAGCTGAGGTTCAATAACTCCGATGGGACGATAAACCCTTCGACATCCATGGCAAGAACTACCTTGGAATTGTCGTTGGGATCGAGAAAAGCGAACACGTCAGCAATATCCGCTGCCGGGTCGCCCGCAACCAACGTTGCTTCTGCGTGGTCAGCCGCGTTGACCGGTGGAGCAGTCGGCACCGCCAACGAAATGCTCGCTAGAAATACAAGGCCCGTTGTAGCAATTTGCTTAAGCTTACCCCTCAAACGCCACATCCTTTTCCTCCTGATTTAGATTGTGACGATCCGCCGGACTGCGGCGTCCGCAGGCACACCAATCCCGCCTCCCGGTATCTCAGGTGCCTGATGAGGCATCTGGTTAGCGGAACCTGGCTTGGAGAAACGAGCGCGGATCGGGCAGCCGCTCAGCGACGCTGCGACAGCAATGCCGCTCTGCGGATTCCCCGTGCGTGCTTCTCTTCCGTCCGAATCGTCTCCGCACTGAACCGGGGAGCGCGGACTCGAATGCTTTCGAGGTTCTCTTATAACTACGACGGCATTGGCTCGTTGGATGTGCAGCCCTCACATTTTTTGCGACGATCTTCTTGTACAGGCGAACACCCCGGTCCTACTCTGGCGTCAGGAACACCCCGTGGCGGTGGGGCGGACGATCATCCTAACTAAGCTGGGGAAGGGGTACGTTATTGGCTGGTGAACCCGGTTCGGATAAGACGAGAGATTCTAACGCCGCACGAGCCACCGCATGCTCATGCCTCGATCTGATCGTGTTGCGAAGTCAACTGAAGCAATACGCAACCGGATTCCGAGAAGGTTTCTTGGTGAACGCTCTTAGGTTCCGCGCAAGGTGTTCTTCGAACAGAACCCTCTCCTCGCCAGCCAACGAGCCGAGCGCGTAGAGGGCCGCCAAAGCCTGTATTTCGTCAGAATGCTCAAACTGGTTCTTCGTCATAGCTCCCTCTCGTAACGGCGCAGGGACTCACGAAGATGGAACATGCCCAACCGCACGCGCGTCTTCACCGTGCCGAGGGGTTGTCCAAGCGTTTCGGCAACCTCCGTGTGGGAAACCCCGGAAAAGAAAGCCAGTTCAATCGCCTCTCTTTGGTCCTTGGGAAGCTCTGCCAGGCATCGCTGCACGCAGGCGCGACGCTGGGAAATCGAAGTGTTCTCTTCGGGGCTGGGGGCTGGGTCAGCCACAGCGCCGACTGTTTCAAGAGGGTCTTGCTGTCCGCATTCTCGAAATGCTCTTGAACGCAGAGCATCAATCGCCCGGCTGCGCGCAATGGTCAGCAGCCATCCCAATGGCGTGCCTTTGCTCGGTTTGTAAGTCTCGCCCTTTCTCCAGACCTGCACATACACTTCTAGAAGCACGTCTTCCGCGGCAACCTTGTCCCGCAGAATTCGCAGAATCAGGCCGTAAAGGATGCGGTTCGTACTATCGTAGAGCCGCGCCAGAGCCTCCTGGTCGCCATTTGCGGACGCGCGAATCCATTCACTCCAGTCTTCGCTCTGTGGCTGATCGAAGTTCTGACGACGCGTAAGCATTGAATTCACTCCACCGCCAAGGTGGAGACCTTACGCGCTGCTATGCGCTCGTCACGGGCTTTTTCTCGTTGATCCTCGTGAAGCAGTTCGCGCAGCCGTGTGCGAGCTTTGTGCAACTGTGACTTTGAATTACCTTCGGAGCATCCCAATATCTCGGCAATCTCACGGTGCTCGTAACCCTGGATATCGTGCAGGACAAATATCTCCCTGTAGCCCACTGGCAACTCCTGGATGCAGCGTTCGAGATTGACCCGGTCAATCGAGCCGGCCAGCAATGGATCAGGTACGCTGACATCTATAGACGGCCACGTTTCATCGTCAGAATCGGGATTCAGTTCGATGGAGACTGTTGGCGGCGACTTCTTGCGCGCGTGCATCAGTACGGCGTTAACCGCCACCCGGTGGAGCCAAGTTGAGAACGCCGATTGATGGCGGAAAGTGTTTATCTTGCGATACGCGAGCAAGAAGGTTTCTTGGGTCAAATCTTCCGCTTTGGTTGGATCTCGCACCATGCGCAGGCACAGGGCGTACACCCGCCGACTGTGCAACCGGTAGAGACACTCGAACGCCGCTGCATCGCCATTCTGAGCTCGCCGGATTGCCTCGGTTTGGCTTGGCTTTTCGCTTCGGGTGGGACTCGTAGGGGCCGGAGTCCTTTTCGAAGTGCTTTCATCGACCAGCTGCGAATCGTATTTCAAGAATTGCGGGCCTAATGAAGAAGGGTTGGCCAAGCACGAAACGGCTAAACTGTTGCTTTTGACAATCATGTGGGTAACGCCGCGATTTGCGGGGATCTTGGCAGAGTGTCTGCGTTCACTAGATTGGCGAGGGAATGGCGCAGTCCGCTGCGTGCTCGCGATAACCTCGACATCACCGTGCCGGACGGGATTCCCGCGACCTCCGAAATTTCCTTGTAGGACATCCCTTGGAATTCACGCAGAATCAACACTTCACGAAACTCCGTTGGGAGCGTTTCTAGCGCCTGTCGAAGCAGTCTGCTGCTGTCACTTCGAAGGAGAGCTTCTTCTGGGTTCGGTGGCGGAGCATCAGGGCCGAGAAGTTTTTCGTCAAATTCTGCAGTAAGCTGCTGCGGCCGATTTTGTTGTAGCCAGGTGTAGTACGTGTTGCGCACAATCCTGAGCAGCCATGCGCACGGATCGCCACCTCGGAAACCACCAAAGAACCGGAGCGCCCGCAAATACGCTTCCTGGACCACATCTTGCGCGTCCTGGTCATTGCGCGTCAGCCAACGCGCGAGGTTGTACGCCGCATCTAGATGGGGCAAGACCTCCTGCTCAAAATTCCAGGGGCAATTCTGTTCTGGCATTGACATTCTCCCCACCTCCGGGGTTATGCCTAAAACGACCGTCTTGGAAACCTTGCGACTTGCCAAAAACTTATTTGCGCCGCTTAAGGTGCCCTTCCCAGCAGTCTCCTGTGCGAAATCGGCAATGAAAGAACAGGTAGGATTCCTTCCCTGGAACCTTGAAGCAGACAAAGTCTTCACCCGAGGTAATCGGCTGTCGGCATTCGCAGCAAAGGATGGTTGTGCCCTGTTCCATGGATCACCTACCGCCCTGTGCTTGGTATTCCTTGTAGGACAACTCGTTCTTGATCTTTTCTAAGTCCTTGTCGGCCTTCTGTAGGCGGGCTCGCGCCTGGTCGATGGTTTTGAAAACCGTAATGTCGTAGATCCCCACAGTCACTTCGGACCGATGCTCCATGAGGAACTTCCGAATAAGGAGTATTTCTTTCCCCAGGGTCTCGTGTTGAGAGTCATCGGTCGAAAGATCGATCTGACTTACGAGGTCATTCCATGCGGCGTTGCGGACGATTGGAACGTAATGCTCACGTTCCTGCCCGTACAAACAATAGAGATAGGTGGTCAAGAACGCAATGAGCAGGAACACGCGAAAAACTAGGACGCGGATGGTTTTCATAGGTGGTCTTCTTTTCATACTTGCTTTAGCCGACTTCTCGGTTCGACTTACAACAGGACTTCGTTCCTGCTTGCACAGTGGACGCGCCGGATGTGGAGTCCAAAGATCGCGGTGGACCGGGAATCCCCCGGTACTCTCTTTCTGGACCCGGCATTCGAACGTTGGACTTTCAATGCATGTCCCTGCGTCCGCCTTTTAGATTCTGGTTCGAGGGTTGAGAATGTCAGAAAGAAATAAAATCTTTGTCGGGGCGACAGCCTGCCTGTCGCAAAGGATTTAGATCAGAGCAGGAATATTTGTGGCGGTCATGTAACTTTGTGCTCTCAAATTCATCCGATGGTGTCAAAAGGACATCGAATGAAAGAAGCAGGAGCGCTCGGGCGGATAGTTTGCTTCGGGCCCTTTGAAGTGAACCTGCAAGCTCGCGAACTACGCAAGTGCGGAGCTAGGCTGAAGCTTCATGAGAAACCATTTCAAATTCTAGAGCTTCTTTTAGAAAGAGGTGGCGAGCTAGTCGCACGCAAGGATCTGCGCGAAAAACTTTGGCCCGACACCATCGTGGGATTCGACGCTAGTATAAACTCGGCTGTTAACACGCTCCGGCGCGTGCTGGGAGACTGCGCGAGGAATCCGCGCTTCGTGGAAACCCGCGCAGGGCGAGGATATCGCTTCATTGCGCCAGTAAGGGCTCGGGAGATCACACTTGCGGTGCTGCCCTTTGAGAACTTGGGCGGTGATCCAGAGCAAGAATACTTCAGTGATGGGCTGTTTGAGGAGATGATCACACGGCTCTCGCGCTTGCACCCACGGTGCCTGGGAATCATTGCCCGAAGCTCAGCAATGCGTTACAAGGGAACGAAGAAGGGCGTTGATCAAATTGGCCAGGAGTTGGGAGTGCAGTACATCCTGGACGGTACCGTCCGGCGCGCGGCTGACCGTATGCGCATCACAGCGCAGCTCATCCAGGTCAGCGACCAGACACACCTCTGGGCGGAAAGTTACGAACTGAAACTCACGGACACCTTTATGCTGCAGAGGGAGATCAGCACATGCATTGCGCACTCGCTGGCAATCGAGCTCCTCTCCACCCCGAAGTCTTTGCTCGTTCCAACGCCGAATGTGAAACCCTCCGACTCTGGAGAAACGCATTACGCCATCAGACCGTTGCCGTCCTGATTGGCATGCGCTGCTTTAGCGAAAATGAGTTCCTTGGTCCAGCAAACTAGATAGATTAGTTGCTTCTTCTCTTTCATATGGCGGGCAAGTGGAATTTATTGAAAAGTTCTAGCCGGAGCTGCGTCCTAGCTTTTCGGCGAGGGCGCGGTCCAGTTGCTTTTGGACCTCGTCCGGAAGGGGCGCCGGCTCAGTGTTGCAGTACATTTGAATCGTCTTACGCGTTGTATCCACAACGAGGCCGCAGTCTTCACAGTGCTGGAGATGTCGAGTAATCTCTTCAGCCAAGCCCGGATCTAGCTCCCCGTCCAGGTATTCTGACAGTTTCCGAATGAGCCCTTCGCATGTCAAAGTCTTACTCCTTGTTTGAAGTATTTGGTCAAGCGCTCGCGCAACTTCAGACGTGCCCGCAGCAACCGCGTTTTTACCGCTGCTATCGACAGGCCGAGCGTGCGAGCTGTTTCCTCGATGGAGAACCCTTCCACATCTCGTAAGAGAAAAACGATGCGTAATGTCGGTTCTAACTGGTCCAAGTTCTGGTTCAGAATCGCGTCAAACTCCGTTTTTGAATACGTTTGCTCCGGATTGTCGCCCCAATCCTCTATTTCGCGAGGCATAAAGTTATCGTCGTCAGTTTGAATCGGTTCGTCGACCGACACCATGAAGTCTCTGCGGCGTTCGCGCAGCTTCATTAGCCCTTCGTTCAGCACGATCCGCACTATCCAGGTGTAAAAGCGCGACTCACCCCGAAACCCTACTATGCCCTTATAAGCCTTCAACAGAGCTTCCTGGAGGGCGTCCGCAGCGTCCTGCTGATTGCCTGTTATCCTGAGGGCTAAACGGAAGAGCCGGGTATCGTACTGACTTAACAGCGCAGCGAAGGCATCTCCGTTGCCTGCTCGTGCGTCGGCTACGAGTGTATTCTCATTCTCTAGGTGAGTAGGCATCTCTGGGGCCTTGAGAGTGCTCCCACCGGTCGAAGCCAGTTGGCCTCCCCCGTGCTACCTCTGATGTGTGCCAACCAAAAAGGTTTCCCGCTTTCTCAAGGTACGGCCCCTTGGGAGGCTGAAGTAGCTGTCCAGCAGGAGAGAACTGACTTGCCCCGTGACCTGCCTAATGGCCTTCAAGAACAATAGTGAGTCAAATTCCGGGCTCAAGTATCATATTGGGCAGGAGGGTGGGCGCCCACCCATTTCCATAGGTCCGTAGAAACGTTGAGCCGAGCCACCCACGGCGCCTATCCGCCTGAATTCACTGCTCTTAATCAGGGTCCCTCCGACTCGACGGGAGGTACATGGATGTCTTTCGTGAAGAAGATTTCAGAAGAGCAAGCTGGCCCGGAACTCAAACTGCTTTACGAGCAGATCCGCCAACTCTACGGGTTCTTACCCAACTACTTCCAAGCGCTTGGACCTCTGCCCAACGTAATCGAAAGAGAAAGAGCTTTAGCCGCCGTAGTCCTAAGTGATGGGGTGCTGCCGGCTGCTTTGAAGGAACAAATCATGCTCGTCGTGAGCGGTATCAATTCCTCCTCCTACTGCGTTGCTGCCCATTTGGAACTGTTGCACCGGTTGGGGATAGAGAAAACGGTGGGCCGCAAACTGGCGACCGACTACGCAAGTGCCCCAGTCGGAGACAAGGAGTTGGCACTGTTTCGATTCGCCGACAAACTGACCCGGAAACCCTCCGCGGTTGAAAAGGCTGATTCAGAGGTCGTGTTTCAGGCGGGGTGGGATGAGGGCGCTCTCATTGAAACTGTGCTCACGGTAGCTTGGTCCAATTTCGTCAACCGTGTAGCGTTCGGCCTCGGCCTGTTCGCGGACTTCTAGCTTAGCTAGTTTGCGGGCAGGTCTCTTGCGAAACTGTTTGGTTTACTTGCCCTGCTTCAGCATCTTGACTTCTTAAACGTTAATCGTGCCCTTGTCCACGATTTCGGTGCGTTGCCGCAGATGGTCTTTCGGCGTCGTCCCATCGGCCAACATTTCGGGCGATGGGTAAATTTGGGCGCAACTTGGGCGCAAAATCCTGGGGTGAACCCCTAAGATGGCACAAATTCTTTGGACACAGTTTCCGCTTTCATAAAGGCGTTCTCGTATCTCCTAGCAGGAGAAGGGGTCTGGGGAAGGGGACGGCATTTGAGTCCCCGTCCCCA